>Ga0307509_10002716_pt1 | contig 28203 bp, 25 predicted proteins | sample 10_EM_MG_FD_202245 | JGI IMG/M metagenome (GOLD analysis project Ga0307509, IMG submission 202245) | Populus trichocarpa ectomycorrhiza microbial communities from riparian zone in the Pacific Northwest, United States - 10_EM | ecosystem: Host-associated > Plants > Roots > Unclassified | place... | reverse complement strand
TCAACCACCGGGAAGTGTCACAGCACCTAGAAGTGTCACACATGGCAACCATGACAACCACAACTAAAAAATGCAACAACTCAACCAATTCTTTACCAAATTGGACCAAACAAGGTGATATCAATTGAGAAAATAGAGGAGAGTTAATTTAGGCTTGAAAAGTAAGAAAAGAAAATTCCTCAGTAAGGGATACCAGAAAAAAGAGAGAAAAAGTACATAAAACTGCAAGAAAGAAGATAGGACAAGCAAAGATACAGTAGCATGCAGAACCATTTACAAACTGGATGGAGGTAATCTACTACTGGCAGAGAAAATATTGGAGATAATAGTTGGCCATGATTGAAGTCTGAAGTGTGCTGAAACCCCTGGGAAATAGGTCAATTTTATTGCAAAACTATAAACATCTTAGAAAGACTTGCAGAAGTTAAGAGAAAGAGCTCAGGGCATAAGGAGTGAACTACAGGTATGGCCCAAGGTCAGTGTACTGAAGATATCATGATTAATAAGGATTTTTTATATCTTAGTGGTAGTGAAGCTTGTGTTATTATATATTTAATAGGTAATAATATAAGAAGTTCTCTTGTGGGTCCTATTCCAAGCAATTGCCTCTGTACTGCAAATTAGTCAAGAATAGTCAGATAATCCATATCTACAATTCTACTGAAAAATAAATTCATTTGTACTTAATTTATTGCTTCTAATTCAAAGCAAAAAGGTTTACCGTAAGTATAATTTAAAATTTATCTAATTACCACAACAGATCTGGTGTTTCAGCACGGAAACCTTTCTAATCATACTATAACTTTTCCTAGTTATATTGTAGTAAAAATCCAAACCCTGAAGAGTTCAGTTAACCTCAGATATTTAAACATTTACATAATTTATACCATTTTGCCTAGTATTTTCAATTTTACATCTATATTATTCTACTTACTTTAATAATTCTATATCATCTTTCTCGTCCGCTCCACCTCCAGCGATTGAAATCTCAACACCATGGGAAATCATCGTGAGAGTGTCCTCCGCCTCTGACCTCCCTTGATGGCTTCTGCCTAGGAGTGTTACGCACCCGTCTTCCCTTCCTCTCTCTGGGGCCTTGGGCCTCCCCTCCCGGGGGTTCTGGATTCCTTTCTGGTTCCGTTCGTCTTCGTTTTGCGTTGATGTTCCTACCCTTTACCCCGCACTTCGCGACGCGCCTCGCTTAGCGTTTTGCACGGTCGGCAACCCCTTTTCCTCGTCAACACGCGGTCGCTAGTCTCGGGCTATCGGTGAAGTAGTTGCCCTGGTGGCCCTGCTCTCTGGTATTGCACTCTCTCCTGAGTTGCTCGGTTGGTACGGTCGGTGTTCGAAAAATCGTGACCCTGTTTCGGTCCTCCGCGTTCGTACTTCTAGGTCTTTGGCGAGCCTTCCCACTCCCGCTTCCCACGCGTCAGATCCGCTTGCACCGTACTGCTACGTCCTTCCTTAGCTGGCACCTTACTGCCTCCTCGGCTGGCACCCTACTGCCCCTCACGATAGCTGGCACCTCCACTGCTGAGTGGCTCTCCTCGCTGGGTGACTCCCCTCGTCCTCCTCCCGCTCGTGCGATTTACTCTACGGTCGCAAACCTCGCAACTAGGTTACGCTGTGTCATGGTATAGCACTACCTCCTTGGCCCATGCTTAAGTCCGAAAGCGTTGCCGAATACTGGGGACGGTCCATCCCCGACCTGCCTGCCCCTGTAGCCCTTTGGGTTTGGGGTTAAGTGCGTTTCCGCTAAGGCGTCCGGCGTTAGTAGTTTTATCTTCCCGCTCCGTCGGCACTTGGTGCCGTAAGATTCCTTTCTTTTGTTTTGGGGGGCCCGCCGAAGGGTTTGTGTCTTTCCCTGGTTTCTTTTCTATACTTGTCTTTCCTTACGTGTCGGGAGGAAGGTATTGCTCTGTCTTGCTTTCGTCTTGGGTGCTACTAGGGGGGAGGATGGGCTCTGGGTTAGAGGGGTCTGATTTTTCCCATGAGGGGGTGAAGCGGGTCGTTGGATTGTTTACAGGTTTTGTTTCGGTCATAGCTAGCGCTCCATACTGTTTCTTGTACCTTAATCAACGAATACATGATTATAAAAAAATAAAAATAAAAATAAAAAATTTAATAATTCTATATTAAATATTATTGAGAAATATGTATTAAATATAAGCCTGTTCCTAGTAATATAATCTTTGCTATTGTATCCATTTTTATATAAAAACTATAGTTACTGCTATGTACTTTACTAGAAAGTACTAAGTATGTACAGTAAATAGTTTAACTATCCAACTATATTGCCAAAAAGGTGACTATAGAAGTATTTGTTTTTTCAATATGATTAAGACATATTCCCAAATAATGAGTAAGTGATTTTCAGTATATAAACAACTTGTAGTTGGGAAATATGTAATAGAACTTCTTGTATTATAATATATCAAAAATAGAATAACAACAGCTTTGCTACTACTAAATGATAGCAAATTTTGATCAATCATAATATTCTGAGTACATTAACCTTACGCCACACCTGTATTTCACTTTTTATCCTTTGAGTTGTCTCCCCTAACCTCCAAGTGTCTTTCTAACATTTTTCTAGTTTTACCATTAAATTAACCTATTTCCCAGGGGATTCGGCACACTTCAGACTTCAATCATAGCCAACTATTATCTCCAATATTTTCTCTGCCAGTAGCAGATTACCTCCATGTACTTTATAAATGGACTTGCATGCTCCTGTATCTTAGCTTGTCCTATCTTATTTCATGCAGTTTTATGTACATTTTCTCTCTTTTTTCTGGTATCCCTTACTGAGGAATTTTTTTAAATTTAATTTTCAAGCCTAAATTAGCTCTCCGCTCTTTTCTCAATTGATATCACCTTGTTTGGTCCAATTTGGTTAAGAATTGGTTGAGTTGTTGCATTTTTTAACTGTGGTTTTCATGGTTGCCATGTGTGACACTTCTAGGTGCTGTGACACTTCCCGGTGGTTGACGTTAATCAAGAGAGGATACTCTTCACCTCATGCCATTCTTGTATATACGATCTTTTGACTAACTTAGACGAGGCCGGGATAGTTCAAGTTGCATGAGTACAGCACCAACTTCCTCTTCTCCCGGTAGTTGGGCTAACTTTGTCGTTCGCGATTTAGCTACAGCCTTTCCCCCCACCATTCATTTCCCCTGTTCGTTGTCGCCACCCCACTAGGTGCATAAAATATCACTCTATTGACATATCAAGAAAAATGGGAGGCTAGTTTTTTTTAGTTTGCATTTTAGCGTGATGTAGGGAAATTCGGCGATATCAACACTGCAAGGTATAGCTTCCAAAGGCGTGCTACACGAAAGGCTCGTCTATATGCAGACAGGCAAGATGCTAGTACGCATTCTAGCAGCCTCTGCTTCTATCAAGTAGCAAGCGGAGCGCCGGAATGGCAGCAAACCGACCAGGAGAAAGGTATAATGATTGCGTAGTATGGGATTTCCATTATCCTAGCCCTCCCGTCACTGGGGAAGCAGATTTCCGGACTGCTGAGGTCATGTGAGTATCGTTCCAACTTGTTGAAGTTAGCTGATATCGATAAGTTAACATCGTCTGTTTTTTTTGAAGTTAAGACAAATTTCTGCGCACTGGGAATGATTCCGGAGGAGTGTAGGTTCTGCGGTAGCCCAATTGCGGGATAGCGTGGACTTGGAGAAGCAGGCAAGAGTGGGGGTGCCGGGCAAACCGCACCAGGTCCGAAAATGAAACATAAATCTTAAGCAACACGCAGGCACTGAACAGGGAGAGGGTATCTCTAGACTCGGGCCCGCGCATGTACAATCAAACCGCTTCGACCAAATATTCACGATAAGTCTTTGGTCGACAGGCTCGCACAAACGCAGGGGAATTAGAATGGACGGAATAGAGGGAAAAAAAGACACAATAAGGAAGAAGGGAGGAAACAAGTTATCGTCGTACTCACCTCCTCGGAAATGTTTGTGGTCGTCCTTCTTGTGGATGCCTCTGAGGCTAGGTAGGTACGAAAATAGTACTTTATACTTTTTAGGAATCACTGAAAACTGGCTGCAAGTAGCGAGCACAAACCAGATATAGCACATACACACCGCAAACACACTCCCGTCCCTACAGTCTATTGCGCCTACCCAGTGGAAGCCTTTGCACAACAAACTTCATCTTCCACCCATGGAATAGGACTCTCCCTTGTGGATCGTCCAATTACTCAATACCCCTCTCTTAGACCACGGCACTCCCGCCAAAGGGAGGCTCCATCTCACGAAGAATTCCGCCGGGTGACTACACCATAATCTCGGCAATTAGTAAGCGTCCCGGTATCCACACCCCCGCGACATCCCGTGGGCGTTCTGTCCAAAGTACATTTCCATCGACCACATTCTAGCCACCGTGCACCCCACTTACGTACTAACCCCCATCCTCGAAATACATTCCAAGACTCACACAGAACACTCAACAAAAGTAGCTGAAGTACCGGTAGTAGTGGCTGGACCTAGTAGTGACGGTTTACTAAAAACTTCATTTAGGCAGTAAGATAGATTAGCTATTAGTGAGCGCCTAGGCCAGCTTCTACATACCATCCGTACAAATTACCCCTGCTCTCGTGCTGAAGGTGTGTGAAATCCGAGAAGGGACGAAAGGTTTCACTTTTTTTGGGGGGGATGTGCGGGATGATTTATTCTTCTGGGGATTCTGAAGTACTTTCATAGAGGATGTTAGGAGTGTCGAAGGTATTTTGATATGGCATTGTTACTTGTATCATGAAGAGAAATTCAAGACGTGGGGAGCTTGGGCAGGGTCCAGTCTATGGTGTCGGGAGCCCTGCATCCAGTGAACAATACCATTGATCGAGATCTACTTGCAGCACGATCCAAGAATGGAAGTGATATACGAGTACTTGAGTACTCGAAGTTTCCTTCCCATCTAACGGTCAACTTTTTACAAGTTTCTTATCCACAGCTAGACCTAATATTTGTAGCTCCTCGGGATGTTTACTCTGTCTCCTGAGCCTCTGCGCTGTTGACAACCCCGAAGGAAATAGAGCCCCTACTATTGCATTGAGGACATTCATTCACATTTCTTACCGAGGCACCGAGGATATCCCTGATGCTCCGGGCTGATGGTTGCGACCAATTGGATTTCTTTCATCGCAGATTTGGTGGGGAACACGTGAAGGTTGGAAGGGCGTGTGAGAGATGCAACAGCTAAAGAATTCGGGCCCCTGCGCGATCCCTGAGAATACGGTAAAGTTAGTTTCTGATTGGGATTCAGTCGCTCTTGCTTGCCCGTTAGTTGTCAAAATTCCTGGGAACGATGTCATGGGTTCTACCTTCCCCCACATCCTGAGCTTTGCCTCTCTCACCGTACCGTGCTCCATCACTTGTTCTCCGCTACTTATACTCGTTGTTTGTTGTTGTTTCCATTTACCGTGGTCATGTCAAAGATACTCAAAGCTACTGAAGTGGCGGAGCACAAGAAGCCCGACTCGCTGTGGATCATCGTTGAGGGCGACGTATACGACGTTACAAAGGTAGGGACAATAGCATCCCTTCCTCCGAAGCGTTCTAACAGGCGAGCACAATAAGTTAGTTGCAGAATGATCACCCGGGCGGAAAGAAGATCCTGTAGAGGGTCGGCAGCAAAGACGCTCCCGCACAATTCTGGAAATACCACAATGAGGGGATCCTGAAGAAGTGCAAGGCACAACTCCAGATCGGGTCTCTGGAGGGAAAGGCCGCGCCGCCACCGGAGCCAAAGAAGGAGGAACCAAAGAAGGAGCAGGTCGTTTCCACACAAGCCGGACCCGTTGTCCCAGCGCCAACGAGCGAGGTTCGTGAAGCGAAGGAGGCTCTAGAGGCTTATGGTGACCTTATCCCCTTTGACGACCCTACTTGGTACCAGGGCGTAAGTCATTCCTTATCTTGCGATTGAATTGTTCGAGACTAGCTGCTGACGGAGGGTAATTAGTATCATTCACCTTACTACAATGCATCGCGTGCCACCCTGAGAGATGAGGTTAGGGCGTGGGTCGAGGAGAAGATTGAGCCCTACTTGAATGATTGGGGGAAGCAGAAGTTTGTTCCTATCAAGATTTACAAGGAAATGGGTACTCACGGTTATCTTCCTGGGCATGTTTACCACTGGTGCCTTTGCACCTGTATTTCGCCCGTTGCTAATGTTTCAATAGTCTGCTTGACATCAAATACCCTAAGGAATATACACCGTAAAGCGTTGCCTCTGTTCCTCCAGAAAAGTGGGATCACTTCCACAAGTTCCTTCTCACTGATGAGCTTTCGTGTACTGGTTCCGGTGGATTCATATGGAACATTATTGGTAATTACTCGATTGGTCTTCCCCCGGTAATGAAGTTTGGTCGCAAGGAACTTAAGGACCGAATTGTTCCATGAATCCTCAGTGGCGAGAAGAGGATCTGTTTGTGTATCACTGAGCCCGGTGCGGGTAGTGATGTTGCAAACCTGGCTTGCGAGGCTAAGAAGACACCGGATGGGAAGCACTATATTGTCAATGGCGAGAGTAAGGCTCCCGCAGTGATCAACATAATAAATCTGTACTGACATCTCGCAGAGAAATGGATCACAAACGGTATCTGGTCCAAATACTTCACTGTAGCCGTCCGTACTGGTGGCCCGGGTATGGGCGGTGTTTCTGTCCTCTTCGTTGAATGCGGCCCAGGTGTCTCCACCCGCGAGATGGACTGCCAAGGTGGCCACGGATCGGGAACAGCTTACATCACCTTCGAGGATGTCAAGGTCCCGGTAGAAAATCTCATTGGCAAGGAGAACGCCGGTTTCAAGGTTATTATGACCAATTTCAACCATGAGCGTCTTGGTATAGTCATTCAATGCACCCGCTTCTGCCGCGTCCTCTACGAGGGGTCGATGGAGTACGCCAACCGTCGCCGCACATTCGGCAAGAAGCTCATTGAGCACCCTGTAATAGTATGGTTGAAGCTCGCGCACATGGGCCGTCAAATCGAAGCGACGCACAACTGGCTAGAGGACATCGTTTACCAGAGCTTGTGCATGGGTGACACCGAAGCAATGTTGAAGCTCGGGGGTGCCATCGCAGGATTGAAGGCCCAGAGTACCACAACCTTCGAATTCTGCGTCCGAGAAGCCACTCAGATATTTGGTGGAATCGGATACACAAAAGGTGTTGGAGCTAAGGTTGAGCGATTGTACCGAGATGTTCAAGGATACTCTATTCCCGGGGGTAGCGAAGAGATTATGTTCGATCTCAGTATCAGGCAAAGCTTGAAGGTTCATCAGACATTGGGCATGAAGCTCTAGGTTGGATCGGGTAGGGTTGTGCTTGTGGTTTGGTTGATTAACTTAGATCCTTCGCCTGTGTGCCTGTGAATTTTTACGTTTTGTTGCTTGGTTTGCTGGTTGAGCTTTGTTTGATTAGTAGAAATTAAGCATTGGATGCGATTCTGCGGTATTGCTGTTTCTAGTGTACGGTGTACTGAATAAGGAACAAGTGTAAGTTAGGAGCAACGGTAATGCCAACCAGTTATCACTCGGGTGTCAACCGAAAAAGAAATAAAGAGCGCCAATGAAGCTCTCACGGGCATAGGAGAGCACCAACATCCTCCTAGTCCGTAATATCCGAAGTCAACCCTATCGCCTCTCATGTTTCTATCTTAGTAGAATGGCAAGAATAACAATCAATATAATATTACACAAGTTTTCGAGTTCAGCACAGCCTCCCTAATTCGAGATTCTATACTCGTTCCGTTCATACTAGTCCCCGTTTCTGAGGCTCGTCGCATCTATGTTTTTTTCTATAACTGTGACATGATGGACATTCCTGTGACTGCACATATGCGAATGTTAGCCATTTCCACCGCGACAGTAGCGCACTCCAGACAACAGGTAACCGATCAAGACTCCCAATGATAAGCAATGATCTCGCACAATTCTGACTTCCCATGGACATTATTTCCTAGGAACCATAACACTACCACTGTATTTAACCCCCCCCCCCCCCCCTGAGAGAAATTCATTCAAATACCCTCCAACAACCACGATCGGACATACCCAACGGGCCGTTCTGCACAGGACCCCTTCTTTCAAGATTCGTCCTTAGCCCGCAATCCCTTGTCCATATAGGATCAGACAGATGTACAGTCACCCCCTCAAGGCAATATCCACAGTAAGTCCTCCCTGATAGTATCAGGGAAGTTGTGGAAGTTGCCTGGATAGTCTAGGGGACTAAATATCATAACATTAATTAGTGGTGGATTTGTAAAAGGGAGAATACCGAAGACTTTCGGGGGAAGTTTTTTGTCGCCGAAGGTAGCCTACTGCCATAAGTTAAGTATCCTTGAATCGTTTGTGATGCTTAGGTATTGTTGGAATACATATCCGCACGCAGTCTGTGTTAAAGTATTATTACAGCCACTCGGAAAAAAAGTCTCTGTGAAATAGAATTTCTCTTTGTCGGTGGAATGGGGTCCTCCTGCACAGAGGCCTCAATTGTGCAGTACAATACTCCCGCGCTTAGGCCACCAGGACGTCCGCCAAAACAATGCTCTATTTTACGAAGGCTTCTGCTGAGTGACGGCAAAGGCAAAGGGTGCGGCGGGTAAGTCTATACAAACACCTCGCCCAGGCGAATAGAGACATGGATGAGTAGTAATTGAGATAGTGAACCGGCCTAACTATGTACAAATGGTAAAAAGAGAAGAATAGGTGGTCTGAAGCGTAAAACAAGTGGACAAAAGCGATCGTATCATACATGAAAGGAAGGATCTATGATGGGAAGTCGAAACTAGGATCAATAAAACGGAACAAAGGCTCTAAGGGCGAAAATAAAATAGGAAAATACACTCCCTCCACTTTCTTCCAACCGCCGGTAACAGAGACCCGAAATCCTTCACTTGGTCGTGGTATGATACGAAATACCCGGGAGGTTTCTGGTAGCCATACATGTGCCCTATATTCCGGAAACATGACAAATTGAACACCTAGATAATTTTGTAGAGATAGGGCTTGCGCGGGAAGGAAAGAAGGGGTACGTTGAGGAAAAGAGGCTATGACTACAGGATAGGCTCAAGAGGCCTGGGGAAGACGTGGAGGGTGAGGGGGGATCATGGGGAAGGTCGTGGGAACGATACCGGAATAGAAGATGACAGCGGTCAAAGACTCGAGGAGGGCAAAGAGGCATGGAGCTCGTCGACAGCAAACAAGGCTGGGATTGGGGGCTGCCAGGCTTGCAGTAGATCCGCCACCGCATCATGTTCCCCCGCAGACGCATGCCAGAGTGGTATGTGACCATTGTTGTCTGGTCCGGCGGGGTTAACGTCTTCGCGGTCCAAAAGTTGCTTCACCACTGACTCGTGTCCATAGCCTGCCGCCCACGAAAGTGGCGTCCTGCCCTCATTGTCTGGCTTATCGGGGTTGACTTCTTGCCGGTCTAAAAGTTGCTTCACCACTGACTTGTGCCCGTTGTTCGCCGCCCACGAAAGTGGTGTATAGCCCTCGTTGTCTGCCTTGTCGGGGTTGACGTCTTGCTGGTCCAAGAGTTGCTTCACAACTGACTTGTGCCCGTTGTTCGCAGCCCACGAAAGTGGTGTATAACCCTCGTTGTCTGGCTTATCGGGGTTGACTTCTTGCCGGTCTAAAAGTTGTTTCACCACTGACTCGTGCCCTTTGCCCGCCGCCCATGAAAGTGGTGTCCTACCCTCATTGTCTGGCTGATCGGGGTTGACTTCTTGCCGGTCTAAAAGTTGCTTCACCACTGACTTGTGCCCGTTGTTCGCCGCCCACGAAAGTGGTGTGTAGCCCTCGTTGTCTGGCTTGTCGGGGCTGACGGCTTTCCTGTCCAAAAGTTGCTTCACCACTAACTCGTGCCCATAGCCTACCGCCCACGAAAGTGGTGTCCTGTCCTCATTGTCTAGCTTATCGGGGTTGACGTCTTGTCGGTCTAAAAGTTGCTTCACCACTGACTCGTGCCCTTTACCCGCCGCCCATGAAAGCGGTGTCCTACCCTCATTGTCTGGCTTATCGGGGTTGACGTCTTGCTGGCCCAAGAGTTGCTTCACAACTGACTCGTGCCCATTAATTGCGGCATATGAAAGTGGTGTATTGCCCTCGTTGTCTGGGTTGTCAGGGTTGACATCTTCCCGGTCCAAAAGTTGCTTTGCTACGGACTCGTGTCCTTTATACGCAGCCCACAAAAGGGGTGTCTCGCCCTTGTTGTTTGGCTTGTCGGGGTTGACCTCTTCCCGGTCTAGAAGTTGCCTCACCACTCGCTCGTGCCCACCAGCCGAAGCATCGCCGAGGGGTGTAACACCATGGTTATCTGCCTTGTCGGGGTTGACGTCTTCTCGGCCCAAGAGTTGCCCCACTACTAATTCGTGTCCGTGACTCGCAGCCCACCAAAGTGGTGTTCCACCCTCGTTATCTGGCTTGTCGGGGTTGACGTCTTCTCGGCCCAAAAGTTGCTTCACTGCTAATTCGCGCCCTTGACTCGCAGCCCACCAAAGTGGTGTTCTGCCCTCGTTATCTGGCTTGTCGGGATCGACGTCTTCTCGGCCCAAAAGCTGCTTCACCACTAACCCGTGCCCTTTATACACAGCCCACCAAAGCGGTGTCTCGCCCTTGTTGTTCGGCTTGTCGGGGTTGATCTCTTCCCGGTCCAAAAGTTGCCTCACCACTTGCTCATGCCCACCAGCCGAAGCTCCGCCGAGGGGTGTAACACCATGGTTATCTGGCTTGTCGGGGTTGACGTCTTCTCGGCCCAAAAGTTGCTTCACTACTAATTCGTGACCTTGACTCGCAGCCCACCAAAGTGGTGTTCTGCCCTCATTATCTGGCTTGTCGGGGTTGACGTCTTCTCGGCCCAAAAGTTGCTTCACTACTAATTCGCGTCCTAGACCCGCAGCCCACCAAAGTGGTGTTCTGCCCTCGTTATCTGGCTGGTCGGGGTTGACGTCTTCTCGGCCCAAAATTTGCTTCACTACCAATTCGTGTCCTAGACCCGCAGCCCACAAAAGTGGCGTTCTGCCCTCGTTATCTGGCTTGTTAGGGGTGACTTCTTCCTTCTTCAAAAGTTTCTTCACCAAGCACTCGTGACCCTTCATTGCAGCCCACGAAAGCGGTGTACTGCCCTCATTGTCTGGCGTGTTAGGGTCGACAGCTTCCTGCCCGAGCAATAACTCCACAGCATCCTCCTGTTCGCCCCTCACGGCCCATATGAGTGGCGTTATTCCCGCAGAATCTCTCCGGTTGGCATCACAGCCATCCATTCCTAACAGGCCAGGTATAACGTCAACGATCCCGAAGAAGGATACACAGTGGAGTCCGGTGAACAGAGCATCGGCTTCAATGGAATCATCCGGATCTGATAATTGCTCAAAAAGTGAGTGAGCGGCTACGTGGCTCTCATACTGTTCCAATAGTCCCATTGCAAGTGATTTTGCGTGATCTGAAAGTTCCCTTTTTGCATGGGTGCCCCAATACCTCGAACAATATTTGAGGAAGGGCATGCTCGACAGGTCAGGTTGTGGCTTAGCTGGAAGGGCATTGGCCTGCTCTGAATTCAGGTGGGTTAGGCAGGTTTCCGCCATTACCAAATGGGCTCGAGGGAAAAGGCTGTGGTAAGTGCAGAGGTACTCGCGAAGTGTGTGGTGGATCAACCGCGCGGTCGAGGCCTCCTTGTCTACCGTGACTAGTCCTTGGCAGCAGGCGAGCAATGTGTCTGTTGCGGGGACATTGTCGTTATTGAAATGTGCAGATCCAATTTCCACAGAAAGCGCATGACACAGTTCATCTATCCGTAATGGTCGTTCCGAATGACATATCCACATCAACGTGGCCATCGCAAGTTTTGCTTTCTCCCCTTCTTGAGTTTTTATCCGTTCTAGTGTTGTCCCATAGGCACTCCCCAACCCTGACCCATCCCCCATCGCATTCAGCCTGTTCCGCCGACGATGGAACGTCGTTTCTGCTAGGATTGTGTCCACCTTGAGTGAGACCAATAGGAATCTATATTTGCACCTGTCAGTATCGTACATAACTTATAAAGGTTTCCCGGACCCCCGATAGTACATACGATTCCGAGATCTCTTCGGGAATGCTCCTCATAATATCATTCTCCAACCCGCTATCCATCACCTCCGGAGTTGTGTCCTTCTTAAGCCTTGTGCGCAGATATGTGACTATATTATCATCCCTAGGCTTAATCAACACACTTGTTGCTCCCCCACCCAGTCCCCTCTCCACCACCCCCCGGATGTATGACCTTCCGGTCATGAAAATTCGCGTGTTTGGCGACATCAGAAGAATTTCTCCCAACGCATTAAGAACCTCCACCCGATGCTTTGGAACACATTCGTCGAGAGCATCAACACATATGAATGTGCGTTGTAAGGATGAGACAACGGCCAACATTTTCACAACATCGGAAAGATGCAGTCTCCGGCCACCAATCACCTTCTTCTGGCCCCGAAATTTCCGTGCTATTTCTCCCGGAATTACCCCTAACCCACTCAAAAGCTGTTTGAGTAGAGAGCCGAGCATATTGGTTGGAGATTGGACCCCCCGTGAAGCGAAGTCATAGTAAAAACAAGCGACTGCCATTTCCTGCTCGACGGCCTGGTCGCATAAATAGTCCACCACCAAGGAACTATCATCGTGAACTGTCAGCGATAATCATTCTTTATTTCGCACTAATCGTCTCTCATACCAGATGTAGCTCTTGCCGACCCCCGGGTTCCCGTAGCAGAATAAGGCCGCATGATCAGTTTCGCCGTCCTCGTCACCATTGTACCAGCTTCTAAACTCTTTTGTTTCCAGTAGCCAACTCCCTATACCATCCACCCGCTGATCGCAAATATCCTGATGTCGCACCTGGGGCTCTAAGGGTGACAACCAAGCCAGGATTTTGGGCTCATCATCGGCAGCAGTAAATAAAATAACATTGCCATGACTATTCGACACATTGAACGAATTAGTATTATGTGTAAAGGCTCGAGACATCCTTCACTCTTGAAATACTGGAGAGGACAGGTCGCTGAACAGCCTTGGGTCGATTGGCAAGGTTCCGGTGGGTTTGGGGGAAAGAGGGGTTACAGACTGTGCTCGACGACTTCCTAACCGAGAAAACCTTTTGAATACCATGTCCTTGGCGGTCAATCCTTTCGGATACTATTAAAAAGTAAATAAAGTATCACATTTTTTATTATTATAAAAACACCCATAGACGACTATCTTTTATATGAGGGACCCATGACCTGAACGATATCTGTTTCAACTTCTCAATCAACTCATTCCAGCCACCCTACAACATTCCGCCCTTTCCACTCCATTTCAACCAGTACATTCCATACCATCAGATCCATTCCATTCTTCCAACATCATTCCAGACAATCCACCGAATTCCCACATTCCATTTCAGCGGTTATCTGGAAGTATACCAGCCATTGCTCACAACAGATACCATCCACCCGGAAATATTACATCGCAAAAGTGAAACCTTCACATGGACAACTCACATTGCAGCGAACGGCAGGGTCTTTACGCGCCCGGGCATATCATTTTATCTTTAAACAATCCAAAGAAATTAGGAAAAAATAACAGAAAAAAAACAAAGAATTACTTTAACCCTGCTAGTATTTTTCCAGAATTCTTTAGGAATTCCTGGCTCAAACCATCCCACACAAAGCCATTCTGTGAGTGGAAAAATAAATCTAAGACTGAGTACATTTACCTACATTGCTTTATTTGTTAATTTTTCTTCACTATTTAATGGTGGCTAAGGACTTGGAGAGTGATGGTTCCATTCAATGGCTTCACTTTTTCGATGGCATATTTCTCGGTCAATGGCATCCGGAATGGTTTCTCGCTAAAAGCATGATAAGGTATTGAAAAGGTTCACGCGATGCACGCCTCATGAATTACGGCCAAGGGATGCCGTATGCATATTGGAGGCATGAGCATGTATGATAGTTGGCGGATTCAAAAGTATCCGGAAATCTTGGCGCCATCTCACACCTTTCGCCTGGACACTTGGCGCCAAGATTTCCGAATACTTTTGAATCCGCCAAGTACAGTATTCAAGCCCCTTGTTTTTTCTATCGCCTTTATCAAGAACAGCGCCCCTCTCTACATCTTACACCAGGCCTCCCACAGCACGTCAACATCCGTGACGGTTACTAACTTCGAACACTAGGCTACCCTAAGCATGCAATCCGGCATATCTTAATCGCACGTGATATCTCCGGAACAATGATAGTCCGTTTCACCCAACTCCTACCACAACACACCCTTTCCTCTCAGTACCCCCCAGATCCCAAAGCCCAGACAAAAAACAAGGTATTCGAGTATAGCCGGAAATCTAGTGATGCCAGACATACGACCCCGCATAAAGGGAGTCGCAACACGGTGGCGCTCCACTTGAATCAGCGCCTAAGGACTTTTTGATCGCAGGTAAGGGATGTCCTAATGTTTGCAGGGTTGGGGGTGAGCCACAAGTGAGGATCGCCTGTCACGCATTTCCAAGTCTCTTCGTAGCCCTGGGCCGTAATAGCTCAGCAATTCACTCATTCCTACCAGCCACAAACAGGCCCACCTCCTCCAGAGCTCACAGAGATCCCCCACAACATACATAATCACCGGCTATAGCGCTCCTCGGTAGAGGGAGTTAAGGAGTATTTAGGACTACTAGAGGTGGGAAAACAAACCTCCGGCTAAGCCTATTAAAGTTTTATCAAAAGGCTTAACGAAGTACACAGGGTAAAATTATGCCGAGCCCGATTTAGCTTATGATCTGTTCCAGTGTTGCGAGAGTCTAGCACTACGAGCGCGGGTACAGTACCAGTCCGGAAGAGACGCACCACAAACAAATCTCAACCCGCCAATTCTCGCAGTTCACGAGTCTCGCTAACTTATCCCCCCAGCAAACTGAATAATGAGTGATGCCCCATCCCTTCAGGAATAACGCCTCTGCTTGAAAAAGCTGGAGTTAACTACCAATAAGGAGAGATACTTCCCAGCTCTCACTATTCCCTTAAATACGATCCTTGAACTTAAGCGAGATGGTAACATTACAGGTCATAGGAATATCCGCCTTCTTGCTCTTCTCCCGGCAGCTCAACCAATTTTGTGGTTAGCTAATCTTCCCCTTTGCTATTTATTTAGCTCCATTCACCGGATTACAATCTTCTTCTAAATCATCAAATATCACTCGTATTTTGCTTCCAGCTTCCTCCGACAACATCTCGGATGTGATGACTTCTGTTGCCACTGTGTGCACTCTTAGCCTGAGTGTTCCCGCTGGTATCAGGAATGCACATGTCTTCCGGAAACCCTCTAAAGCAGTGCCTATAACTTCCAAAGCTCATTGCTACGCAAAAGGCTCGTCCGTATGTATACCGGCAGGGTGCTAGTATGCATCCTAGCGGCCTCTGCTTCAAGTAGGGAGCGGAACGCCGAGATAATAGAAAAAATTGACTAGGAGAGAAGTATAATCATTGCCTTATATGGGATTCCGGTTATCCTAACTCCCTCGTTAGTGGATTTCAAGACTGGCGAGGTCTTGTGAGGGTTGTTCCAGCATGTTGAGGTTAGCAGTACTGATGACATAGTCTATTTTTTTTTTTTTGGGTTAAGGTAAAACCCTGCTCACTAGTAACGATTCCGGGAGTGTAGGTTCTACGGTAGCCCAATTGCGGGGTAGAGTGAAGAGGTAAGCAAGAGCGGTTGTGCCGGGCCAACGGAACCGGGTCCGAAAATGAAACGCGGGTTTTGAGCGGCGGGCGGGCACTGAACGGGGGGGGTGTCTCTGGGGTCGGGCTCGTACATGCACAATCAAACGGCTTCGACCAAATATCCCCGATCGATCTCCGGCCGAGAGGCTCGCACAAACACAGGGGAATTAGAATGAACGGGATTGACCGAAAAAAAGCGACAATGAGGAAGAGGAGAGAAAACAAATTATCGTCGCGCTCACCTCCTCGGAAATGTTTGTGATCTTCCTGCTTGTAGTTAGTTGCCTCTGAGGGTCAGGCAGGTACGAAAATAATGCTTCGAGTTCATAATTTTTAGGAATCCTTAGAAGCTAATTGCAAGTAGGAATCACAAACGGGGTATAGTACACACAAACGGCAAACACACTTCCGTTCCTACAGTCTATTGCGCCTATCCACCGGATGCCTTTGAACAACAAGCTTCACCTTCCATCCATCGAATAGGACTCCCCCTTATGGATCGTCCAATTACTCAATACCCCTCGCTTAGGCCCCGGCACTCCCGCCAAAGAGAGACTCCGCTTCACGAAGAATTCCGCCAAATGACTACACCATCGCTTCAACAATCAGTAGGCAGTCCCGGTATTTACGCCCCCGCGTCAGCCTACAGGCATAGCTGCTCAAAGTACATTTCCACTGACATTCCCACCAGGATGCACTCCCCACTTGCCCGCCCCCATCCAAGAAATACTTCCACAACTCGAGCACTGCGCATGGCTGAGGATCTTGCTCAGACAATAAGATAGATAGACCAACTACTAATGAACATCTGTGCCAGCTCCCCGAACCGAACTCTACATCCACACCATATCCTCCGGACAATTTTTTCGAACACCTGCCATCAACAGGATACCCGCCCGAACAATATACGGTGTGTGGAATGAGAGAACAAGTATAAGAACTACCATAACATTCACCGGCTATAACCAATATGTAAACCGAAAGCAAAATCAAGCGTGCCAGCGAACCATTGACAGGCATAAGAAGATACTTGCATCCTAACAGTCCGTAAAGTCCGAAGTCAACCCCATAGCCTCTCATAGCTCCTTAATGGCAACCGATGTAAATAAGTTTCTCAGCATGTGTCGCTGCTTAATTTTAAGGTCCCAACATCCCGCCCGACCTATATGTACCAGTTACCGCCCCGAAATCCCAGCTGTCCTAGTACTTTAGAAGGGATAAATTCTTTATCCATCAGTTCTTCATGTGTTGCGCCCAAGAGACATGTGGAGAAAACAACCATATTTGGGAAGTATCCTTCATTTGTCGGAGCCGAATTTCTAGTGCTCTAAACTGTGACCCATCTTAACCATCTTCCCGGTGCTCCGGCAGATTAAGGAGTGGAGTAAAGAAATAAGGTGCCGCGGGGAACAGTAATGGCACGCTTTTCTATCTGGCGAGAAGGCTAGGTGTGACTAAATGTAAAAATCCATCAGAGTCGGCGCCCGCTTCCTAAACCTCCTGTATCGTTTCAACTTGTATTCGAAAATCTGGCGCGTAGATACCAAAACCCTCCGTAATCACACAATTCCCATAGAGAATTTTAGAGCTTCTTTTCGTCTGTTGGGGCTTCGGGCCCCACAAAGCACGCAATCCAGAATCTCCGTTGTCACACGTGATATCCCCGGAACAACAGCGGTCCATCCGGTTTCACACCGGCGACAATGCAGTTTCCTCCTTGTGCAGTTCGGCACCCAGTTCCGAAAGCTTAGGCAAATACGGGGCATCGTATACTCAGGTATAAGAAAATCCACGGACGACACCAAACATATCGTACTCGAGTAAAACCAAGCATAAAGAGAATCACAACCCGTGGGGTAGCGCTTAGTCAGCACATCGGAAGTGTTAGTATCAAGCACGGGATGCTAGGCCATGGTTTCAAGGTTCAGTGTGAGCCGCGAGTGAAGCCCGACACTCATGCCCTCTTGTAATCTGGGGCCGTAGCTCTGAAATACATTCATTCCGTACTTGCGAGGGCTACCTCGTGAACTCGTGATCTGAGGCTCATGAAAGTCCCCTACAACGTGTTCGACCATCAGTTGTACCGTTTCTCGGTGGATGGAGAGACTGGTATTCAAGACCACTAGAGGTTCAAAATAAACCCCGTCAAACCTATAGAGGTTTTGTAAAAAGGACGGACGAATTACCCCGGTACCAAACTGTGCGGCACCATGGTAAAAAACCGCAACTTCGCATCATTCGAGTCTCTACCCCATCCCATCGGGGGGCGTACCCCAGTTCTGATTACAGTCTGTTCTAGCGTCGGGAGATTCTGGCACTACGGGCACTATATCCGCCCAGGAGATCAGACCATAAAGACTTATGGTACCCTTTAGAGAGTTTGCGCATGGGGAACTAGGTGGCGGTTCATAGGAAATGGACCTAGGTCTAAGAATGAGCTTGCGCAACAGGTGTAGGTATCATGGCTTGGTATGATAGCCGGAAGATGGGGATTGAGTAGGGTGATATCGCATTGCCGTCAAATTTGTTCCCTGCTTAAATTAGGATTCTAAGATACACAAGTTGGGTACTAACCATACTGACTACTATAGAACAGATGATAATCTACTACTGAATGCCTAACATTGTCATCGGTAGGCCCTTTTAATAAAATGTAAAAAGAGTGCTGTGCTGCTGCTGATTTATTGTTCTGCAGCGATCGGATTTCTTCAGGTCTGAAAAGCCCTATTTTACACTTCTTCCAAGTCTCACTACCCCCCTGGGTGTCCAAGACTTTTAGGTTAACAGAAAATAACCTGATTTTCCTGACACCTAGGCCTCCTTGCGCAAACTCTCTATTCCTGCAACTCGAGAGTCTCACGCTGTGTGAAAAAAACTGGGGAAAAAAACGAGCGGTGCCCTATTTAAGTGAAGAGATCGCGGAGCAATCTCTCGGCTTGAAACTCGGGCAATTAGCTATCAGTTACTCGTTACTGGCAATCAGTGCCTGGAATCAGCAGAGTATATTTTATTTGGGGGCCCAGATAAGAACAGGTTTTCTACCATACATTTCTCTTAGAACCACCCAGAGCCAGAAGCCCGGACAAAAACAAGGTATACTCGTAGTAGGAAATCAATCAGCAAGCCAAACATACAACCACACACAAAGGGAATCTCAATACAGCGGCACACCACCTGAGTCGTCACCTGAGAAGTGTTGGTAGCTCGTACAGTACCTGTAGGGAATGCTGTCCTCATTGCCACAGGGTGGAGGGTCAGCCACAAGCGAGGCTCGACAGTAACGTATTTCTCTTTATAACCTACACACTCATTCTTTCCATCCACAAGAAGGGCCACCTTCAGAGCTCATTGAAGTCTCCCACAACACACACATCACAGACTATAGAATTCCTCGCTAGAGGGAATTAAGGAGCATTTAGGACTGAGAGAATTTGGGGGGCGAACCTATCTAAACTTATTAAAGTTTTATCAAAAGGCTTAACGAAGTACCCCAGGGCCAAATTATGCACAGATAAATTTAGCTTGCGATCTGTTCCAGCATCGCGAGAGTCTAGCACTACGAGCACTAGTACAGTACCCGCACGGAAGATAAGCACCACAAACAAATCTCGACCAGTCAGACAGCAGGGAATTGCCAATTCTCGCAGCTCGAGAGTCTCGCTATGCCCCACCCCCTTCGCCTATCGTTACGGCCAAGAGATAGACTAAATAAAGGTTGGGCTTGAAACTATGGTTAACCGCCAATTAAAGAAAGATACTTTCCTGCTCTCGACCTTCCCCTAAATATGATCCTTAGACTTAAGCGGGATGGTATATACAGGCTGCAGGAATACCTACAGCACCTCTCTTCTCTTTTCCCAGCAGCTCAGCCAATTTTGTCGTTGGGGATTTGGTTAATCTCCTTGGCTATTTATTTTGCCCCCTTCACCGGATCACTAGTACACCCAACTCAAATCATCAAATATCACTCGCATTTTTCTCCCAACATCCTCAATCTCTGATGTGACACCTTCTGTTGCTACAGTCCGCACCTTAGCCCAATTATTCCCGCCCATATCAGGAATTAGCATGCCATCTACGAGACCCCCAAAGCATTGCGTATGGCTTCCAAAGCTCATTCCTACACGAGAGGCTCATCTATAGGTAGACTGGCAAGATGCTAGTGCGCATTCTAGCAGGCTTCAATCAAGTAGCGAATAGGGCGCTGAGATAATAATAGGGCCAGGAGAGAAGTACTCGTACAATCGTTATGTAGTATGGAATTCCGGCTATCCTAGTCCTCTCGTTACTGGGGAAACAGATCCCGTGACTGCTAAAGTCTTGGGAGTGTCGTTCCACGGGATCGGCTCCGCATTAACATGGTTATGTAAGCGTGAACGATCGTTTCATACCCAAGGAACCGAACTTGGTCCAGAGAGGAACGCGACTCGGTATGTGTTGAGCAATACACACAACCTCGGGAGGAGAGTGTCACCGGCTTCGCACTCGGAGATCTGCAATCAAATTCCTTCTATCAAATGTCCTCGCTTGCAGGTCTATGGTTAAGGCTTCCTCGATTGAGTCTTTACGGTCACTCTTCAACAGAGAGGTTCGCATACAGTAAGCCGAGGGGGGCAGGAACAGTGGAATAGACGGGAAGAAGAGGCATTGAAGAGGAGAAAAACAAGTGAGCTGCCGTTGCCGTCATGTGGTGGGAAATGCTCGTGGTCGTCCTTCTCCTGGATGTCATGGATGTTTGCAAGAGCGGGGTAGGTGTGAGAAACGGCCCCTTCATACCTTTCAGAAATCATCACTCCCACAGCCTCACAGAAAACTAGCCACGAGAAGGGACACGAATGAGGGTACGCACAAAAAGCAGCGAACACGCTTTCGTCCCCACAATATGTTGTATCTACCAGCGGAAGTCTTTGTGGGCCAGGATACCTCTTCCATCCAAGGAACAGAACTCTCCCTCGCACTGATCCCAATTGCGCAATACCCCCGCTCCCCCTCAGGTTTCGGTAGTCCCCTCCAACAAGAATCCCCATTTCACTAAGACTTCTACCAAGTGACTACACCATCCTTCAACTAATTGGTAGACTATCGTCGAGTTCACACCCTAGAACCAGCACACCACCGACACCATCCCAACCCCCCATCTACCGACCCCCCCCGTTCCCGAGGCGCTTTTCACTACTCGCACACAACGTGCGGTCGAGTTAAAGAATATACGGAATATGGAACAAGAGAATCAGCATAGGAACCACGATAATACCCACTAGCCCTAACCGAGATGTTAACTGGAAAGGGGATAGATGACATCCAGGGAGCAATTAAGGGCATAAGTACTGATGTCCTGCTAGCCCGCAATGTAACCCGAAAGCAACCCTGCAGCCTCCCATATCGCTACCGTATCTTAACAGAACGACAGGAATAGCAATGAGCATATACAAGTTTCCGAGTCCAGCACAGTCCCCCTAATTTCGAGATTCCTACGTTTCATATCGTACTTGTTCCGTTCATACCAGTCCACTCCTGAGGCTCTCCCAACTATGTTTTCTCCACAATCCTGTCACACCGGCCATTCCCATGACGATGCTAGTACGGATATCATGCGCTTCTGTCGCGAGCAGAGCGCACTCCGGATAGTAGGTAGCCTCAATTCTCCAGGTGATAAGCAAGATCTCATAGACCTCTAGCTCCCCACACACGCTATTGCCTGGGTACCATACCTATGAAATACTACCGGTATTCCCCCCCATGAGAAATCCGTTCAAAACCTCTCCAAAACCCACGATCAGATATGACGGTATAATAATCCTAGTAGTAGAGTGTTGTATTGGGAGAGTGGAGCGCGGCAACTAGAAGCGCACATGAGATGGAGGAACACTAAAGTGTGGACGGGTGAACGTTCTATAGTGTGAACAGATGTATGGGGTTATGTACGTAGAGTTTTCACTACTCGAGTAACCTTTAGCCAGCAACGTCCATAGAAAATTGACACCACGACATCCTTCCCCTATCACTAGACTTACACGATTGTGCCACCACCTCAATCAGGATATACCCGGCGGGCTGTTCTGCATTGAAGTCCTTTCTTTCACCATTTTCTTAGCCCACAATCCCTCACCCTATAGGATTGGGTGGATGCGCAGTCATCCCCCGCCCTCTCGGGGATACCCAGAGTAGGTCCTCCGTGCTAGTGTCTGGAGGTTGTCTGGCTAGTCTAGGGGACGAAATATCATTACATTTATTAGTGGCAGATTGGTGAAAGGGAGAATACCGGAAACTTGCTTTGGAAGTTTCTGGTCATCGGAGGGATAATCTACTGCTATAAGTTAAGTGGATCGTTTGTGATGATTGGGTACTTTTGGGATACATAGTTGAATGAAGTCTGTGTTAAAGTATTATTACAGCCACTCGGCAAAAAGTCTCCATGAAATAGAATTTCTCTTTTCCGGTGGAATGCGGTTCTCCTGCACAGAAGCCCCAATTGTGCGACACCCCTCCGCTTAGGCCACCAAGACCTCCATCAATGGAAAATTCCATTATTATTATACAAGGGTTTCTGGCGGGAGACTGCAAGGGGTAGGGGTGAGGGTGCGGTGGGCAAATCTGTACAGACACCTGGCCCAAAGACGGAAAGAGAAGTGGATGAGTGGTAATCTGGGTGGTAAACTAACCTAACTACACTATACAAAGGATATCAATCTATTATCCATAGGAGAATGGAGAAGAAGAAATGATCTAAAACGTAGACAAGTGAAAAGAAGCGATCATGCCATACATAAGAGGGGGTATCTATACTGGGAAATCGAAACAATGATAAATGAAACGGAACAGAAGGCCTAAGGGCAAAAATAGAATATGAAAATGCCCTCCCACCACTTTATCCCAACCTCCGGTAGCGGGCTCGAAATTCTTCACTTGATCGTGGTACGAAACACCCGGGAGGTTTCCGGTAACCACATATGTGCCCTATTTTCCAGGGGGGTATGATATCATAGCAAATTGAACGCCTACAGAATTGGCAAGTATGGGGATATAGAAGGGAAAGAAAGAGCATATTGAGGAAAAGAGGCTATGACCAGAGGGTAGGAACTAGAGGACTGGGGAAGGCTTGGAGGAGGGGCGAGGGGGGTCATGAGGGAAGGTCGTGGGAACGATACCGGAATAGCAGATGGCAGCGGTCAAAGACTCAAGGGGGGCAAAGAGGCTTGGAGCTCGTCGACCGCAAACCAGGCTGGGATTGGAGGTTGCTAGGCTTGTAGTAGATCCACTACTACATCATGTTCCCCCGCAGACGCATGCCAGAGTGGTATGTGACCATTGTTGTCTGGTCCGGCGGGGTTAACGTCTTCGCGGTCCAAAAGTTGCTTCACCACCGACTCGTGCCCTTTGCCCGCCGCCCACGAAAGTGGTGTCCTCCCCTCATCGTCTGGCTTATCGGGGTTGACGTCTTGCCGGTCTAAAAGTTGGTTCACTACGGACTCGCGCCCTTTAAACGCAGCCCAGGAAAGTGGGGTATTGCCCTCGTTGTCTGGCTTGTCGGGGTTGACGTCTTCTCGATCCAAAAGTTGCTTCACTACTAATTCGTGTCCTTGACTCGCAGCCCACCAAAGTGGTGTTCCGCCCTCGTTATCTGGCTCGTCGGGGTCGACGTCTTCTCGGCCCAAAAGCAGCTTCACTACTAATTCGTGTCCTTTACACGCAGCCCACAAAAGTGGTGTTCTGCCCTCGTTATCTGGCTTGTCGGGGCTGACGTCGCCCCGGTCCAAGAGTTGCTTCACTACTAATTCGTGTCCTTGACCCGCAGCCCACGAAAGTGGTGTCCTGCCCTTGTTGTTTGGCTTGTCGGGGCTGACCTCTTCCCGGTCTAAAAGTTGCCTCACCACTCGCTCATTCCCACTAGCCGAAGCCTCGCCGAGGGGTGTAACACTATGGTTATCTGGCTTGTCGGGGTTGACGTCTTCTCGGCCCAAAAGTTGCTTCACTACTAATTCGTGTCCTCGGCTCGCGGCCCACCAAAGTGGTGTTCTACCCTCATTATCTGGCTTGTCGGGGTTGACGTCTTTCCGGTCTAAAATTTGCTTCACCACTAACTCGTGCCCTTTCATTGCAGCCCAAAAAAGTGGTGTTTTGCCCTCATTATCTGGCTTGTCGGGGTTGACGTCTTGCTGGTCTAAAAGTTGCTTCACCACTAACTCGTGCCCTTTCATTGCAGCCCAAAAAAGTGGTGTTTTGCCCTCATTATCTGGCTTGTCGGGGTTGACGTCTTGCTAGTCTAAAAGTTGCTTCACCACTGACTCGTGCCCAAATAATGCAGAAAATAAGAGGGGTGTGTTGCCATGCTTGTCTACCTTATCGGGGTTGACGTCTTTCCGGTCCAAAAGTAGCTTCACCACTGACTGATGACCTTCTGCTGCAGCACCGAAGAGGGGTGTAAGGCCCTCATTGTTCGGCTTGTCCGGATTGACGTCTCCCCGATCTAAAAGCCGTTTCACCACAGATCTATGCCCATTCGCCGCAGCCCACCAAAGTGGTGTATTGCCATCGTTGTCTAGCTTGTCCGGGTCGACGGCTTCCAGCCCCAGTAATAGCTCCACTGCCTGCTCCTGCCCACCCCTCGCGGCCCATGCGAGTGGTACTATGCCCCCAGAATCTCCCCGGTTGGCATCACAGTCACCCGTTCCTAGCAAACCACTCATTATATCAACAATCCCAAAGAATGATGCACAGTGTAGTCCAGTGAACAGCGAAGGAGCATTGACTTTATGGGAACCATATGGATCTAATATTTGCTCAAAAAGTGAGTTGGCGGCTACGTGGTTCCCATACTGGTCCAAGAGTCCCATTGCAAGAGATCTTGCGTGATCTGAGAGTTCCCACTTTGCATGGGTGCCCCAATATCTCGAACAATATTTGAGGAAGGGCATGCTTGAGAGGTCCGGTTGCGGTTTAGCAGGAAAGGCCTTGGACTGGTCTGAATTCAGATAAGTTAAGCAGGTTTCCGCCATTAGCGACTGAGCCCGTGGGAAAAGGCTACCATGAGCGCAAAGATACTCGCCGAGTGTGTGGTGTATTAACCGGAAGATCGAGGCTTCCTTATCGAGAACGACTAGTCCTTGACAGCAGGAGAGCAACGTTTCGGTTGCAGGAACATTGTCGTTATTGAAATATGTAGATCCAATTTCCACAGCTAGTACATGGCACAATTCGTCTACCCGTAATGGCCTCTCCGAATGACATATCCACATCAATGTGGTCATCGCAAGTTTTGTTTTCTCCCCTTCTTGAGCACTTATCCGTTCCAGTGTTGCCTCATATGCACCCCCCAACCCTAACCCATCTCGCACCGCGTGGAGCCTATTTCGCCTCCGATGGATTGTCGTTTCTCTTAAGATCGTTGTCGTCTGGAGCGAAACCAGTAGGAATCTAGATTTACGCGTGTTAGTATATGTTACAAAGGTTTCCTTGATCCTACGCTACTACTCACGACTCAGAGATCTCTTTGGGAATGCTTCTCATGATAGCGTCCTCCAGCCCACTATTCATCACCTCGGGAGTTGTGTCCTTCCCCAGTCTCGCGCGCAGATATGTGACAATATCGTGGCCCCGGGGCTTAATCGGTACACTTGTTGCTCTTCCTCCCAGTACCCTCTCGATCGCTCCCCGGATATGCGACCTCCCGGTCATGAATACTCGAGTTTTTGGCGACGCCTGGAGAATTTGTCCCAATGCATCAAGAACCTCCAGTTGATGCTCCGGAACGCATTCGTCAAGAGCGTCAACACATATGAATGTGCGTTGTAGAGTTTGGACAGTCCCGAACATTTTCACAATATCAGGAAGTCGAAGTCTTCGACTACCAATCACCTTCTTCTGGTTCCGGAATTTCTGCACGATTTCCACCGGGATTTCCCCAAGCACACTCAGGAGTTGTTTGAGCAGGGAGCCCAGCATACTTGTTGGAGACTGGGCCTCCCGGGAAGCGAAATCATAGTAAAAACAAGCGACCGCCATATCCAGTTCTACGGCCTGATCGCATAAATAGTCCACCACCACGGAACTACCATCGCGACCTGTCAGCAATAACGTCCATTGTTCCTCCCTCACTGGTCTCGCCTACCTGATGTAGCTCTTGCCGACCCCCGGGTCCCCATAGCAAAATAAGGCCGCTTGATCAGATCCCTCCTCCCCACTACCATTATACCAGTCCTTGAACTCCTTTGTTTCCAGTAGCCAGCTCCCTATACCATCCACCCGCTGATCGCATATATCCAGGTGTCGCACATGCGCCTCCAAGGGTGACAACCAGGCCATTATTTTGGACTCATCATCGGCAGGAGCAAGGAAAATGTTATTCGACACATTGAAAGAATTGATGTTTTCGGTAAAAGCTCGAGACATTTTTCGTTTTTCGTTGTTTGAAATTCTGTAGAGAATAGGGTGCTGAAGAGCTTTGGATCTGCGGGGAAAGTTCCACTAGGTTTAAGAAAAGTGGGGTTCATCGCCCAGCGCTGCAACTACCGGTACGATGCCCAATTGCACCCAATCAATTGACCAGGAATTTGTGAAATCAAAACTCGAGCTCTCTTGTTTCCACTCGGGCGCGGCCGGGACCATGCTTTAGGAGAACCACCTGCTTTATTCCTAGGCAGCGAATTACCCCCTCTTAAAGGATAAATGGCGAATATGAAATCCTCCAAACATCAAGAATTGTCACTCTTCTAACCCTGGCTGGCCAGCCCTAGGATTACCTGTAATTAAATCGACGAAGCGAAGCCCTACCCAAGGCTACAAGGCGGGTATTATAGAAGGGGTGGATTCTTTATCCATCAGTCCTTGTGCTGCGCCCAAGAGACATGTGGAGAAAACAACCCTATTTGGAAAGTACCCTTCATTTGTCGGAGCCGAATTACTAGAGCGCTAAACTGTGACCCATCCTAACCATCTTCCTGGCGCTCCGGCGGATTAAGGAGTAGAGTAAAGAAATGAGGTGCCGCGGGGAACAGTAATGGCACGTTTTTCTATCTGGCGAGAAGGCTAGGTGTGACTAAATGCAAAAATCCATCACAGTCGGTGCCCGCTTCCTAAACCTCCTGTATCGTTTCAACTTGTATTCGAAAATCTAGCGCGTAGACAGGTGGTCTTGGAGACAAACAATTGAGGGGTGGCTTTTGGCTATTGCAGATATTATACCAAAACCCTCCATGGTAATCACACAATTCCCATAGAGAATCCCAGAGCCGCCCCTCGACCGTTGGCCCCGGGCCCCACCAAGTACGCAATCCAGAATCTCCGTTATCGCACGTGATATCCCCGGAACAAAAGCGGTCTATCCGGTTTCACACCAGCGACAATGCATTGTTTCCTCCTTGTATGATACAGTACTTGCACCAAGTTCCGAAAGCTTAAGCAAATACGAGGCATCGTATTCAGGTATAGGGAAATCAACAAACGGCGCGAAACATATCATATAATACAACCAAGCATAAAGCGAATCACAATACGGTGGGGCAGCGCTTAAGCCAGCGCCTCAGAACTCCCTATATCAAGCACGGAATGCTATCGTAATGGTTACAAGGCTCAGGGTGGGCCGCAAGTCATGGCCGACACTCACGATGTCCCCTTGTAAACTCGAGTCTAGGAAACACATTCATTCCGTGCCCGCAAGGAGGGCCACCTCGCGGACTCATGATCCAAAACTCATAAAAGTCTCCTACAAGATATTTAGCCATCGGTTGTACCGTTCCTTGACAGAGGGAAAGACCGGTATCCGGGAATGCTGGAGGTTCAAAAATAAACCGCTTGCCAAACCTATAGAGGTTTTGTAAAATGGATTGACGAATTACCCCGTACCAAATTGCGCTTAACCTAGTTTAGATTACAGTCACTGTCCGTTCCAGCATCGGGAGATTCTAACACTACAAGCACTATATCTACACAGAAAATAGGCACGGCGAACAAATCTCGAGCAATTAGACCAAGAGTTCCCAATTTTTCCAACTTAGGAGTCTCACACGGTGTAAAAAAACCTGGGAAGAACATGAGTGGTGCCCTATTTCCTTGCCTAAGCGAAGACACAGGGAATAATTCCTCGGGTTGAAACTCGGGCAATTAGCTATCAATTACTCGTCCCAAGCAAGTGCCTAGATACAGGAGGGTAGTCTATATTATACATGGGCCTCAGGCGCTGCACCCCCCGGAGCCAGAAGCCTAGACAAAAACAAGGTATAGTAAGAAATTAACTGGCAAGCCAAATATACAGCCACGCATGAGGGGGATCACAATACAGCGGCACACCGCTTGAATCATCACCTAAGAGGTGTGGGTAGCTTGTACAAGGGACAGGCATAAAAAAGTGGTACGCTGCAGGGGTGGGGTGGGTTGATTTTGGAAAAAATTCTGGTACGCTGCAACCAAACCACACTCAGACAGAAAATATGTTGAGATGGTAAAGTACATCTTAAACCCCA
>Ga0307509_10002715_pt1 | contig 28205 bp, 30 predicted proteins | sample 10_EM_MG_FD_202245 | JGI IMG/M metagenome (GOLD analysis project Ga0307509, IMG submission 202245) | Populus trichocarpa ectomycorrhiza microbial communities from riparian zone in the Pacific Northwest, United States - 10_EM | ecosystem: Host-associated > Plants > Roots > Unclassified | place... | reverse complement strand
TTTTCCACCTGCGGTTGTATTGGAGATGCATTGCAGAAACTCATATCCTATTGACGGAGTTAAGTGTACCCGAGTTGGTCCGACACATCCGGCAGGATAAATCCTGATGGAGGGTAGACCTCGGACACACCCTGAGCAGGACAGGGTGCTCGCACAAAGGTCGGAAGTAGTGGTGAATATCAAAGGCTTAAATCTGATATCTACTTAAGTTTAAGCGTTTGGCATTCTACTTCGACAACCAACCTTTCCTCGAGAGAACCTTTTTGGGTGAAGCTTCGAGCTTAACTATATTAAGTTTTACCGTTGATTCTTCTGAATTATTTTACCTCATCTTTATCTTCTACTTTGAGTATTTGGTGCGGTCGCAACCTTAGAGTTCACCTCTCTACAGGGTGCCCCCGTTACAATAGCTGGCATCGAGCCCAATGACGTCCAGGTGATAGAATCAAAATTGGTGCAGTAGTTGTGGAGAAATCTACCATCGAGCTCTTGGATCACAATAGTGTCTATCCTAAAGACTACCTCAGAAGAGGTGCTGATTTCCATGAGTACTGATGCAACAGAGATGTACCTTATACCAGCATGTAGCTGGAGTCAAGCCCAACGACATTCAAGGAATGGGATCAGAATCAGTTCAGCAGTTGTGGAGGAATCTGCCATCAAGTTGTAGGATTCCCAGCACCCCCTAGACCTTCAGTGGACCCCCTCCCTCAAGTAGATAGTGATTTCATGAGTCTTGATGTGACAGGGACATATCTTATACCGGCCTGTAGCTGGTGTCGAGCCCAGCAACCTCCGTGTATCAGATTCAGGATCCGTGGAGTGGTTGTAGTGGAGTATTGCTATATGCCCCGGGATATAGATGTTGAATGTAATGATGAGAGAACAGTGCATCGTGTCGCATTTGAGGCTAAGTCCTGAGAACCCACAATGAACTGTGCTAGACTAGAGACTGTCATGGGTATTACTTGCTTTCTGACTGAAGTGAGCTGGTATTTTCGCTCTCTCCAAGAAATACTGAAAATATGACTCTTTAGCGCAGAATTAAGAATAAGGGTACTGTTACGAATGGTGACTTAGAAAGGGAAATAGTTTCACATGACTAATAATTATTAGTCATTAGTATGTTATATTTCACACAATAAGATCAGTTGACTTATAGTTCTCATATGATTCACAATTCTGTATCATTATTAAAGTTATGATTTGTTGATTCGTGACTTACAATTGTGTGTCACAAATGATGTAACAACTTTTGAGTGTGACTCTATTTACAGTCATGAGTTTAACTCATGTGAGCGCTTTACACACATGATTAGTTTTATAATTTATTATTGGTTTAAGGTATGTTGCGGGTGACTCGACAAGGGAGTCCCCAGGGTTGGGGTTGTGCGAAGAGTCTCTATATAAAGGAGATTGTATTAAGATAGTTAGAGCTCTTCACGCAACCATCTAAGTACATTCTTATAAAACTACTTTTATTGGTTATGTTATAAATAAAATATCTTTACATTCTTTATTATTGAAAGTCACTTCCAGTCATATATGAGACACAAGTCTCAACTAATAAGTACGCATATATACCTTTGCTATTAGATAGTAATGAAGAGAAAGAAGAGCTATAAGATTGCTCTACGGAAATAGTAAGTTTACAATAACCTTAACTTTCAATGAAATAAGGTTGTTACCTGTTGTATACTAGCCATCTATAATCGAGATCGTTACAGGTACATTGGCTGGCACTAGGGCTAACAATATTTTCTTCCCCAAGAAATAAGCCTTGTTCACACTCGGAGTGACTAGAAGATTACTCAGGGGTACTCAGCAGCAAAGGTCAGTTTGGGGTAATCATGATATACGATGGTGTTTAGGTCTGAGTCTGGATGCACAGGATGATGAGTTGCTTAGTCGCATGAATTAGGACAGAAAGTGCTGTATTACCTAGTCTCCAGACCCAGTCAAGACATACAGGACACACCATAATATGGCACAGGGCTGCAGGACGCAACCTTGTAGGGCATCCAATTATAGGATACATAGTACCCACAGTACCAACAGCACCCACACCACCGACAACATACTTTTTTCCTGATGCTACCTGTATTCAAAGTTGCAAATTAAGAAAAAAATTAAGATTCTTCACTGTTTCATGTAAGTTTGGCAATCTCAGAAAAGGTTAGTTTATGATTACTCCACTTTACAATACATAACTCCTGTTACCAATATCTCGAGGTTGGTAACTGGTAACTTAAGAGTAATGGGGTGACCTGTTTAATCTAATGGCAAATTGAGAATAACACATATCATACAGCTACAATTCTCTACTCAACTATTGCAATACTAGAAGTGTGACATCATAGTTCATGCCAGTCTTTATGCTTCTAAAGAGCGAAAGAGGTTCAAATATATAGGTTTTAGAATTAACAGTTATTATAGTTGTAGTTTTAATTGTATCAATATTATACAGTATGATACTTGTCAAAATAGTAGTGAGATTGTAGTTGCACCCATTGTTTAAGAACTCATTACAACCAGAATAATCAAAATTTGCAAAGAATGTGCAGCGGTCAACCAGATTATCAGAGGAGGGCGGTGCACATTTGGACCAGAGGCTGGTAATGAGTGACATAGGCTGAAAGGATGCAAGCAAAACAGAAGAAAAGGTATCATTTCCAGCCACAAGTGAAGAAGAAAGAGAAATAAACAAACTCTATCTTGATCGCTGTAATTTCTTCAAATATTATTACAGTCGCACCTCGCTATCCCGGAATACGCTGAACCAGATAACATGCTAAACTGGACGAAATTTGTCCAGCTATGGACTGCCATACAATTCACTCAATTGAACCGGAAAATGGCAAGCTTCAGATACTTATGATATCTTGGGACATAGACTACCCCCCAGTCCTCATAGAAAGTTGATCTGCTGAGCCGGATCCTGTCAGAGTTGCCATATAAACTAACCCTGAAAGGGATAGAAGGCGGTGTCTAGAATAGAGAGAGGTATGAGGGGGGACTTGAGGGAAGGGGAGAAAGACTAGTAGCTGGAGGATCCTGATCTATACCTATAGGTAAGACCAGTAGAGAATCGGTTTCTAGAAAGGAAGTTATCATATCTTGTGTTCGTTCAATTGCCATGATGCCTACTAAATGGACGACAAGAGGTATCAATTCTGCACATAATATCAACATTTATTGCGATAAACCTTCTCAAGAGAATGCGAATTAAAGTTCCTTTTTCTTAATAATATAATACTCTCTTAATCCCTTGCTGATTTTATTCATGAGACCCTGCTGTTCCGGACACACAAAAATGGCCCGACTTGCCCCAGGAAGGGCGATAGGAAGATTATCTGAGATTGCTCCCCCGTTACCCCATCCAAGTGTGCAGCTTGTGGCGGGAACCACCCGGTGTACTCCGTGGAATGCCCTGTTAAAATCAAGGCCAAACAAGACGCCAAAGAACATTATGACCGAAGAAGAGCCTCCCAATCTTCTAAGAGTCTGGACACAACCAAATAACCATGATTGAGTCACAGAATTCAGATGGTCACGCTCCTTTACATTGTTTTTCTATAGTACAACATATTTGCAGGGGACGCAATTTGGTGTTTTTAACTTTATTTTGGCTCATTAGGAATAGGAATGTTTCTTTTATGTATTCACAGGACCCTCCTTTGTTTCAAGGCAGCCCACTTAGAGGGCCTGGTTTTCAATGTTATGTTTCAAATATTTTTAGTTTCAAGAAAAGGGTAGATACTTATGTTAACCTTTCGTTCGCTAAAGATTTTAATTATTTATGTTTTTCTCCTACTGTTGATGTGCTTTAGTTGGTTTTATCAAGAAACGACAGAAGGCCAGTACTTGAAGGATTTGATAGTTTTTCCTTGATTAATTCTTACAACAGACAGGTGGATGGAGTTACGACTGATGAAGCTGCCGACCTGTTTACAGATGATTTTCATCCCTCCCTGGTGGTCGGGGACCTCAACGTATACACGCTTTACACGGATCCAACTAGGAACATGTCGAGCACTGAACGCCGGAAGGGAGAACAATACTTGAGAGTGGCAGAGCTAAGGGGCTTTGCCATAATCAACGAACCTGGGGTCTACACAAGAACTCCGGACAATATAAACGACAGACCTTCCGTTATCGACTACAACTTGGCCAACAGACGATTAGCCGACTTTGTCAAAACATGGAAGACTAATATACCTCACACCGGTTTAGACCATGCAGCCATAGTTACTTCTATTACCTCTGCCCCATATGTCACGGCTAGGCCTTCTCCTAACTGGGGAAAGATAACCTGGAAGGTCGAAGGTTAACCGAACGCTGTGATCGAAGAAGTTAAGAAACTTATGAGCTCAATGGCTAATAACGAACACACGGCTTCATTCAAATGGACTAGAGAAGCTGAACCTGAAAATCCTGTTGACGACTTCGATTTCAATTTGTCTCATTTAATCCTCACTATCAAGAAACATGCACCCATGAAAAGACGATGTAGATGGTCGAAACATTGGTGGACTCCAGAACTCACACAGCTTAGGCAGGATTTCACGTGTGCCGCGAGAAAGGCCAAGATGGACCCCACCGTCACCCAAGACGCGAAAGAAAAGAAAAGGCCTACCAGTCTAATATCAAACAAGCTAAAGCAGCTGATGGCGGACCTTCCTCGAGAATGCAGAGAAAAATGATATCTGGATGGCACATCAATTTACAAAGAACAGACTAGGTGTTATGGTGCCAGGTGGCCAGGCCCATGTGAGTGCATCTTCACTTAGCGAGTCGATTATGCAACACTTCTTCCCGCCAAACCCTCGCTCGGTCGCCCTACAGCCGCCAGCTTTTGTTAACCTAGAAGCAAAAGACGAAGTCAATGCAATGAAGGTCTCACAGGCTATTCAGAAATGCAGTAACAACTCTGCCCTGGACCGGATCAGGTGCCATATGGAGTTTGGAAGGGAATACATACTATACTATCAATCGCCATGTTATCCCTAAACTCATTAACCACCTACTCTTCTAATCAATCCACCCACCCTCACTCAAGGACTCGCTAGGCATACTCCTCCCCAAGCCTGCCAAAGGGGACTATGATGCGTATGCGAGCTATAGGGTTATAGCCCTCATGCAGACCTTCTCGGAAATAGAAGAGAGGATTATCAACCAAAGACTCATCAAATTTGCCAAACTCAACAGCCTCTACTAGCTAAGGCAGACAGGAAGCCTACTGCAAAGAGCAACCTTCGACGCTAGCATTTCACTAAGACATTGGGTACAAGAGGCACAAGCTGCTGGCCTCAAAGCCAGCACTATGTTCCTTGATATCAAAGGCGGATTTGACAACATGGACCATTCCACCCTGCTCCGGAGGTTACAGAACAAAAGTGTACCTGACTACATGTTGAAGTGGATATCCAATTTTATCTGCTACAGACAATGCTCTATCATCTTCCCAGGCTCTCCTAGAGAGATGAGAGGCATCAATACTGGAATACCTCAGGGTTCACCCCTTTCTCCCATACTCTTTGTGATCTATGTCAAACCCCTTCACGACTGCATAGATCCTAGCAGAGAATTCATTTCGTCCTACGTTGATGACATACAAACTACGGTTAGTTCCAACTCCTGGTGGATGAACTCTAAGCTTTTGGAAGAAGCGTTCACGAGGATCAAAAACATTGCGACCTCCCTTGGATTGGAATTGTCATCACACAAAATGGACCTGATACACTGGCGGACCCCTAAAGAGAAAGTAACTAGGAGTGAACATCCAATAGTAGTTGACGGTGAATGCATACAACCAGCACCCAAAGCAGTCAAGTGGCTGGGTTTTCATTTTGAAAATAACCATGGTACGTGGACCCACTACGCAAGCAGACTCGCCCTTGCGCAAGCTGCCTTTGACAGGATTAAGAGACTATCTTCCCCAGGCGGCAGGCTTATACCATATAGCGCGTGAAGGATGGCGAAAGCAATTATAATACCCACACTCTTATATGGGGCAGAATTTCTTCATCCAAGTGCCACCATGAGACACAAGATGGAAGTTCTACTGAACCAAGTTAAGCGGTGGATCACTAACTACTTTTATTCCACAAATACCAATGTCCTGTCTGCTGAAGCTTGAATAATGCCAGTAGACCTATACCTCAAACAGATACGTGACATGGCTGCCATCCGATAGTCGACCGCGTTACCTGACAATCACATTGCAACGGCCCTTTTTCCACCCGGCTTCCCTCTACATGATAGCTTCCGCCTCCCCTCCAATCGGAGGGCTGCTTTTTCTAAGGCTAGGGGTATGAAACCAAAAACGTGTGACTCAACTTCGTACACATCAGTCCAGAGAATCCTTCCCATAGACGATGTGGCCAGGAGAGCAAGACTACTCTTTCCAGAGTGGCCTGTCTCTCGGAAACTGAACATATGGTCACCACCTGACCCTGACAAGTGCGAATATTATGACAACACTCTGAAACAAGTCCGAGAACGTATACACCTGAAGTGGAAACTGCTCAACTATCCTGAATACTACGGCTATAGGCCCGCGTTCAGAACATGCTGGCGCTTTATAACAATCAATAAGTTTGCCGCCTCCCGTCTTCATCAGATGAGCGCTGGCAAGAGCTACCTGAAGGCACAGAAGGACTGGAGGAATCCGGAAGCAAGCGTGCTATGTCCTAGATGTGAGAGTGAACCGGAAACCTTTGAACATATTATAGCCAATTGCCAGGCCCTCGCTAGTGCCAGGGTTGGACAACCAGATGAAATTTTTGACATTTCACCGTAATCTTTGATTTGGGCCGAGAATAAAAAGGGGTGGTATTTGATGAAATGTTTGGTTTCTTTTATTTCATTAAATAAGTTAAATTTTCCTGGTAATATGGATGTTTTTCCTTTTACAAGAGCTTCACAAATACAGTCCTGATTGAAGAAGGACAATATTCAAGGAACCCTGATTACAGGGGATGATCACATTGATTTTTATACCGTTAGGTATTTTTGGTTTTGTTTATGATTTTATTTCTTTTGTTATGTTTTGTTTTGGGTTTTTATTTGCCATGGGATTTTTCCCGAATGCAGTGGTTGGACCCTGGGGAGTGCTAGTCATGTACCTAAAATCATACCAAGGATTTAACAAAAAAAAAAAAATTCCGCTTTGGACAAGGCAGGCTGACTTCTGAGTGGAGGCGCTCTTTCCAAATTTTGCCTTAGGCTCTCAGCCAATAGTCCAAACCATAATACTACTAGTACCACTTACAGCCATCACCTTAACTCAAATTATGTCCTAGTCAGAATAACAAGACCTTACTACTCAACTCTATTCTTCTAGAAATAGGCAGGGGCTCATACATACAGATCTTAGTAGTAGTAATAGTAATTATAATCATGGCTATTATTGCAATCGGTGTTATTGCAATCGGTGTGGTGGTTGGATTGGTGGTTGGATTGAGGGATCGTTGTTGCGCCCATTGTCTAAGGTCTTATTCTTACCACAAGTAAGGCTTCTTTCTTTTATCGGCCTCTCAAATATGTTACCCAGTTTCTCTCAACACTATTGGCTAATTCTGTGAAGTACCCCAATGCAGGATTTTGCACTAAATTTTACTCAAAATTCATGTTTTTAACTTTGAATACCCCTACTACAAAACCCCAGCTCAGAATCACAGGCGCCAAACACATCCCGTATAACCCCTTTTACCCTCCGCGCATCTCAGAAGAATCAGAGCACATCACGCCAGCAGGAGCAAAGCAGATTCACCAAGGAGCTGCCAGCCCTGAAAGGGAATAGAACAACTCAATTTGAGGAGATCCTACCCTCCATCAGGATGATTTGGTGGATAATTTCCTCGGGAAACAGCCTACAAGTACTGTACCCTCAAACCACATCTCCTGACTTTTGGCAGTGTGCCGTATCCTGGTCTGCGCAGATTACGATATTATTATGTTATGGCAAATATGACACCAGGCGGGTATGAAGTTAGAGAACTGGCATGGAGAGGAATTAACCATGTCCCCCAGGGATAGAGCTCGAACCCCCGACCGCATCGATTCCATATCGCCCTTTTGTTAAAAGGGTTGCCGCTTGCCGAGCAGGATTATTGTAACATATCACATGGGTACAAAACCCTCGCTAATCCCAGCAATAGAAAGAACAAAGAGGGAGGGGAAACACAAAGCACCCCACGCCTCTGTCCACCACTATGGGGCACGATAGTCGATCTGGTTTTGCCAGCATCATGAACAATCACTTAGCTTGGGGGCTAGCTACTAGTTAGAGATCGGGTTCTAACTGTAAGCGTGCAGCACTAAGTAGGAAGCGCACCATACATTAGTTATGCCTCTCTGTACACTCCCGTTCGCAAAGTTTTCGCGGAGGGACAGGTACTGTGGCTATGTCTTGGCGGCAATGGAGGTACTGGTACAAGGATTTGGGTATACTTTGAACTAAAAGGGTTGTACTGGTACTTTCGTTGCCACCAAGACACCGCCACAGTACCTGTCCTTCCGCGAAAACTTTGCGAACGGGAGTGTACATGATCCTTGGTGGAGGAGAATGTTCGAGCCATCTTAGACGGCTCAATCCCATCCATTCATTAAATTTTTAGATAACGAGGGTGCATGCCAAGTGCGGTATACTGGTGTGCTGAGGGCTGGATTGGTGGGGTAGTCTAGCGGTTCGGAGGACTCTTTCCCACGCGTGATAGGTTATGATTGTGTGTTTTTGGTTTTTTTTGGTTTTGTTTTGTTGTATTTTGTTTTATTTGTTATTAGCTAGCATCCGCCGGTTAGATAGCTAGGATAAATTTATGGAATTAGCACCCAACAAAACACCCTGTTAGCTAGCCTTGGCATGCATACATTCTGTGCATATAAGCCATCTTGATGTACCACAGCTCACAGAGCATGTGCCTCCTAGTGGGGATCACCCCCAATACACAACGTTTCTATTAGGGAGGTTTTGCTAAGACGGTCGCAACCTGGACTGTTTTTATTTTGTGGCGAATTACGTAGGTGCAACAATGTCAGAAAACTTGACATTTTGCTAAGAAGAGTACCAAGCTTGGTATGGGGTGAGAAACTTTCTCTTAGTGTTGGTGCGAACCACACCAATTTTTAGTAAACAAGAGGGTAAACATGACCCTCTACGACGGTCGCAATTGAGAGCAGTTCTTGAGACTGTCTAAAGCCGAGCCACATACCACTATCACACATTGGGGAAGGTTAGTTCGGTTGCTGTGGTGATAAGAGCAGTTCAAAATACGACCGTCTTAGCAAAACCTCCCTATTCTACCTCTATCGATATCTATTGTTCTTGTTCTACCTATCCCTTGTCTATCGAATCAGGTACACGGCCTTCAGGTTACTTCTCCATCGAGTTATTGCCAAGAATAGTACCGTAGTACTAGTAGATCATAACCACACATCACACGGGTGGATACGGCTCGGTCGAACACACCATCCAACTAGGGGAAGCCTATCATCGAATACCACCACACCGGTAGCACAAATATTCGATACTGGTAGTTGAAAAGATACCGTATGGGATATAAACAAATAGCTCGGAGGAACCCCCTTCTCAGAGACCCATCATGTCCAACCACTTCTTCGCATCGCCATCAAACCTAATCAAAAGCCGATAAATTACCAACCCCCCACCACAAACGCCCCTTATCGAAAACCCTAATGTACAACATTCCTCCCCTCTCCTCCCGCACCCATCCTCAGCCGTCCGCCCCTCACCCGCGAGAACCAATTGCGCCGTCCCAACCGTCCCATAATGAAGGAAGAAAGAAATGAGAGAGAAAAACAGTATTAGCAAAAGAGAATGCTAAAGATTAAATGTTGTTTTAACGGAATTGTGCCAAGAAACAAAACGAAAGAAAAAAATAAGGAAAGCGGTGATTTAATATCGAGAGAACGTAAGGAGAGTAAGCAGCGCTCCAAGACCGATCCGATCCGATATACAAGACTAACAATTGAAAAAGGGATTGCTGAGTGGGGGAAGCGAGAAATGTAGGCAGATAATAAAAAATTAACGGTTTAACTAGAATTAGGTCTTCGGAAACACGAGGGCGTTAACAAGATGGCCTTCAACCCAGTTGTTCTCATGAAGGGTTTCAGCATCTTTAAGTCTTCATGCGGAAGGATAGTTAGTCTCCATATGCCGCCACTAATGAAAAAAAGTTATGCGAGTGAACAGATCCAAACTTACATCTTCCCAAGATACGCGATCCGGATTTTGAATTGCTCAGGCGGGATCTAGCAAAAACAAAAACCCCACCAATTAGCATAATTCCAACCGGTCCAATACAGCCTAGTCCAGCTTACCCCGGCATTTTCCAAGATCCTCCTAGCGATAACTCGGACATGATCGTTCTTGGCAAACCGAACCAGAATATCAGGGCCGCCTCTGTCGGAAAGTCTAGCAGTGAGGGAATATATATTTTCCTGAAGATGGATCGGCATCTTTCCTTTTTCTTCTCTCCTAATCTCCGCATCCTCATTGTCGGTCTCGGACCCCTTCTCTTCGATATCATCCCCATGGTCAGGAGTCTGCAGCAGGTTCACGGGGATGGAGACGCAGTACTCGGGAAGGTCGTAGCGGTTCCCGAGTTCGTCAAAGACCCCGTTTCTCAGGTCGCCTAGAAATAGTGGTGAGCAGTTGTGTTGCTTTTAGGCATTTTCTAAAAATAGCCCAGCGTCCTAACCCTCCCATCCGGAAGAAAGTGCGAGGACTAAAAGAAAATGAAGGTTTGCCATAAAAAGATAAAGGGGGCGTTACCAGTAGGGATGGAGACACTGGCAGCATTCAGTATCTGCTGGGCTGTTTCCAAATCCTCGTCGAGAACATCCACCGCCATCCTAATCGCATTCCAAATCTCCATTCGTCCAGTAACACGCGTATCAAAGTACTCCTCCCTCCGAAGCCGCAGTTGCCCTGCAGTCAAGGGTATCTTAGAGACCCAGACATGGCGGTGAAGAGGGCGGTTGAATCTATCCTGTAGAGGTAGGGCATGTTCGACAGGAGGTTGCTGTTGCTCCTGCTCCAGGAGGGTTGGATTACCATGAATGGGAGATATCCTGATAACTTCTCCTGAATCGCTAGGTGATCTTGAAAAACAGCAGCCCATGGTGCATCCTTATCCCCCCGACTTGTTCTAAATCTAATAAACCGGTTTCCGGGAAAAAAGATGGATTGTGTGGACGGCGATTGCGAGGGGTTTTCCTGTGAGTTATTATACGTAACGCAGGCAGTCTTTGCAGCAACGGTGAAGATAGGTTGAGCAAAGATCAAAAGTGAAGAAGTGCCCCCCAGGGGAAGTGTAGAAAATTCCCGAGGTCAGAAACAGGGGGCACAAAAGTGAGAGATGGGGGTGGGTGAGGTTTGAGTGGTTGGAAAGGTTGGTCTGTGGGTGAGAGAATATGTGAATATGTGGGAACGAGCCCCCATGAGCGATAATGGAGGGGCGTCACAGAAAAAGCAGAAGGTGGTGGAAACCACGTTCGAGGATAACAATGAGGCTGAAGCAGAGAGCCGATGAAAGGCTTCTTGGCACCTTATTAAGAGATGCGGGCACTGGTGTGGGAGTATCACGTGACCTTCCCTTAGTTGGATGGTGTGTTGCGCATGCTGTATCCCTCTCCTGTGGTGAGGTTGTAACCTCTGAATAGATTGGAAAATAGGTTGATGTGGAACGAACTTGCTTGTGGGTATGTTGTGTGTGTGTTTGGTATCTGGTAAATACATGAGAGAGGGGCCTTTTATAGGATACACTATCCTTGCCAAGCCTCCTTAACTGGGCAGCCAAAAACAGAATCTCAACCCTTTCAAACAACCCTCATACTAAACTGTGCCCACAAGAGTCTCCTCCTCCTTTCTGCCTTTGACCCCAATGGCTACCCAAACAAAAGAAATAAAACAAAAGAAATGATACAAATGAATGGCTAAGCTCTCAGGCTTCTGTGACAAAAGAAATAACAAAAGAATGTATGAGCTCTGCAGCTTCTTAAACAAAAGAAAAGGTACAAACAAATCCACAATGTAAACATATCTGCAATGACCTTGCATCTTGCTCTCTCCCTGTCAGTAATGTCTTGTCCTTTATCCAATCCCCAAACGATGTATTTTGCCCATAAAAGCAAATATCATTTACCACAAAAACATCTCTCCATCTTTCCATCAGTTTGACACAACAAACCACAAACCTGTTAACATGATTCAAGGAACAACAAAAGACACAAAACCTCTTAACAATACCTTTCTCCAATCTGCTCTTGCTTTCTATAGCTAATCCATCTCTTTCCTTCAAGATCTCCTCACTTTCCATATCAACTTCCTTCTAGAGTTGTACTAACTCACAATCGGTAGTTTTTTTGATCAATCAACAACGCTAGCTATTCTCTTCAAATTCAACTGCATCTTGTTCTCAGCGGATTTCCACTCTTTACCTACCCTGGCAAGGGCACAAATCATGTGACAAACATTTCTCAAAACAAAAAAGCCACTCAGTAAAACCCTCATTCTCTGATCAGTAGTAGCTATAAGGGCATTCATCTCGCTTTCTAGTTGTTTGATATCAATAGTAGTGACCTCAAGGTCATTTGACTTCTTAACCTTTATCTCAGCAATCTGAGCAATTTCTGCCATCCAGCAGTCCAGAGCAGCTTTCTTCAACTCATATTGATACATACAAAGAGCACGAATCAAGTCTTCAAGTTGCATTTTCGGATATTGACAGCCTGTTTTCTTTTCCATAAGCCTGTATATATATTGTGTAAATTTTTCCATTGTAAGTGCTGATGGTAAAATGAGTTCATGAGTATACTCATTTGGAAACTATTCTGACACTTGGTATAGATCTTGATTGCAGTAAAGATAGACTTGTTTCCAAACAACATCGAATTCCTGCAAAAGCATAATGGATAAATCCACAAATTGACTCTGAATAAACTTGGGTAATCCTTTGACAAACACCAAAGTGTAACGGGGGGACCCTTTAGAGAGGTGAACTCTAAGGTTGTGACCGCACCAAAACTCAAAGTAGAAGATAAATATAGAGTAAATAATTCACGAAGAATCAAAACGGTTAAACTTAATATCGTTAAGCTGAAAGCTTGACTCAATAAGTTCTCTCGAGGAAAAGTTGGTTATCGAAGTAGAATGCCAAACGCTTAAACTTAAGTAGATATCAGGTTTAAGCCTTTGACATTCACCACTACTCCGACCTGGTGCGAGCACCCTGTCCTGCTCAGGGTTTGTCTGAGGTCTACCCTCCATCAGGATTTATCCTGCCGGAAGTGTCGGACCAACTCGGGTATACTTAACTCCGTCAATAGGATATGAGTTTCTGCAATGCATCTCCAATACAACCGCAGGTGGAAAAACTCTTCCTATCGAAGTCATACCAGGGGCTAACTGTTATGACAACAACCGGAGTCAATACCTAGGTGGTGGACTCACTGGCCCAGTGGCAGTTTCGTCTATACGAGCTATGCAGCTATCATTTAATCTACCCGACTATCCAATGTGATAAATTGACATGCAAGCTCCCCCTGTGAGATGTTGCCGATGGTTGGCTAAGTGGGTGCTACGCATAGCCAGCCTCTCGGGACATACTATACCGTGATAAGACTTATACCTCTAGAGTCCAATAACAACCTATAGTAATGCTACGAATCAAGGGGAGAAGGTCCGGGCTGGTTACTGAGGTGTTTGTCTCGAAAGCACCCTGGCCTTCGGAGACTACGTGAGTACCACTAGGAAGACTACCCTACAACTCGTAGGCTAGAATGGACTCCTTGATGCCCGAGAGACCATATATGGATGACGCCCATTTTGGCGGTTACCCATACTCCCCTGATATATCCTGTGAACGACATTCAGTTGGACGGACAGCGACGACCTATATGGTGTTACGGCAGCTGCTCTAATGACCTCTTTTTACTAGCAAACAAGGAACTACACAGCCTTGAGCCTATGACGCGCCGTCCCAATGCTGGGGCCAGAGGGGGGTGTTAGCAAAACCCTCCCAAGTTCAATAGCATGTTCGGACCACTCTTACACAGGCGTGGGGCTTCCCCGCACAGATGCGTGTGCGCCCAAGAACATCTAAGAGCCCATAGAATGTGAGGCAATCGACCTCTAAGTTCTAGGATAGTTTTGCCAGTAAAGGGAGGGTGACTTGGACTCTTTCCTACTGAGCAATCCTTATGCCGTGTAACAATGTTTAGCACCTACTTGATTCCTCTTCAATCTTTCAAGTAATAAAAATTCGCATTACGCATAAAATAACTCTGCCGGCTTGGAGAGTTGAACACGTGACGTTCTACAAAGTCATGTGACCCATACCAATTAGCCCACGGCTAACCAGCTTTGTATATAGCAAGTATACAAGACCATACCACCTCTGACTACCTCTTGGTATACCATTTGGGCCAAGGTGGTACATCAGCAAAAAAACTGCCCTGTGCCCTGTTGCATCCTGTTCGCCCCGTCCCCCGGACGTTCCAGGCGCTTATAACGTAAACTCCAGTTCTGGGTGCTTCCGCCTGGGCTCGTTTCGTCCGGGCGCTACCTTTTTCCGTTCAGACGCACTGGGTGCACCCTGGTGCAGTTTGCCTAGCAACCATACCGCCAGCGCAAAACCCCTCCCCCCTGCAGCGCCGGAAGCACCCGTTCGCCTGCCACCTCCCCCAGAAGCCTTTCGACCACAAATTCTCTCCTCCCAGACGCGCCTAGTTCCTTCCCAGGATACTCCCGTCCCTCTGAACCTCTGCCAAACGCTCCCGTACCCCCTCCTTTTCCTCCCTTATCCAGGGGACGTTTTCCTACCACCCTCACCATCCTTCCATTCCGCCGGACGCCCATTGCTTATTCCCGGGCATCCGCCGGAGGTTCTCCTACTCCTCGTTGTTTGGCCCTCTCCCCTCCACACTCTTCTCGTCTGCCGAACGTTATACCGTCCGCCGGATGTTATACCGACCGCCTGACATCTTTCCCTACCCTTTGAGCGATTGCCTGCCAGACCTCTTAGTATTGATCCACCCGACTCATTACTATGACTTTCTTACCTATAACCGCCCGCCCGCCAGGCGGCCACTACACTACAGGAATCACAATTTAGTCTCTTCTGAACTCTTGATATCTATCATTTATTTCGCTTTCATATGCATACATGATTACAGACTATTGATAAAACGGTTCCCTCTATCCGCTAGGTCTGGCGGGTTCTTCGGTGTGGCGTGGCGGGTCCACAGGTTCTCTTGACAGCGCCATAGTTGTATCAACTATTGCCCTCCTCGCGTGTGAGACACCGCCAGCCGATTCCAATCCACCTGGACCCAGTCCTATTCCCAACTCCCGCCTCATTGCCTCCTCATCATTTGAATATCCGGTAGTCCTCTTGACCTGCTTTCCCCGCTCCCTCGCGATTCTAGCCTCCAATGTGCCTCTGATCCGCTGGATCATATGATCCTGCCAGACCTTTTCTGTACCATTCCACGTCGCTATCTGACGTTCCAGCAGGCCTGTTTTCGTGTGAGCCGACCCATTACCCGCGTTGAGTACTTGCGGTTTTCGAAAGTATCTGGATGCCTGGGCGCCAAGGGACCCGCATACTTGAGAAAACTACAAGTAGGCGATGTTCATCTTACCTCCGGAATTGGCCCGCGTGAAAGGCACATTATCGATAAAGTCTCCAGTCCGCCAGCATCGCAGTGAATGGCACAATATGGCTGCAGCCACACAGATTCAAGGGCCGTCGATCTTACCTAGGAACCCCTCGTCCATCGGGCCTTTCCTTTTGGGGCTAGAATAATACTGTGCAAATATCATACCCGGAATCTGTGGCGCTAGGAATCTAAGAGAAATTGGCTGTCCGCTGAATTAGATTTAGTCTTACTGCGGTTTGAAATGATCCTGAGAATGTCGAAAGACTACCTCATAGTTGCTAGATGGGCAAGTGAACCTATCCTCCTCCAGTTGGTATGCCGCCCTTTGTGCACAGCCCGCAGGATCATCACTGTCAAGCTTATAGAGTTCTGTTATAGCGCACTTCTCAGTATGCAAATACTGAGATCTGCACGAACCGTGCATTGACCGGATCTAAAACCAAGTGGCCGCTGGCCGCTCTGTTTAGTCTGGGATGACACGCGAGGTTATCAATCAAGGGTAACGTACCTGCTCAATGGAGGGTAGGGTAGCATTGCCAAAGTCGGGAAAGCCCAATTCACTCCGGGCATCCCTCCAGCACCTGCGGACTTCTTCCGTCAGGGTGATTTGTCCGGAAACAGATTCATGAAGATGGTCCAGTCCCACATCAGCTCACGGCCTTTGACCAGGATGCTACGCTCTAGCCCTACGGCCACATTCCGCCTACTACTGGTCCGCAGTCCACTTCCGTTATCAAATTCTTGAATTGTTGGATCCGACTGGGTTTGAGTTAAGACTAGTGTTGGAAGCTGATTCAAGGCTGCGGGCAAGCGGGAGAGGAAGGCAGGGGTACTATTTTGGCTCACTCGTATTGGGGCAAGTGTTCTCCGTTCCGGGTAACTAGCCATCCCGCCAGAAGTCTGACTATGCCCGGGCGTGATTGTTATTATCGATGGTTGCGAGCTGAGAAACTCATTCTCGACTGGTCTCTGTGCCCCCCAATCTGCTGACCGATCCGCATCATCCGCTCCCGGCTCTAAATTATCCTCATCATTCTCGCCATTCTCATTATCCTCCTTCTCTTCGCTCACCTCGCCCTGACCATCGTTATCCTCACATTCTCCATCATCTGAGTCCATACTGTCATCCGCTGGCTGCTCCCCTCGTCAGCCCACTGATGCCCGTCGTCAGCCAACTGCTGCCCGTCATCCCCAAGAGCAGGTTCTGCTATTTGGTGTCGTGATGGGGTCGGCACCTCCATGGGACCTCTTGTCCTACTTACTGTAGACCCCACGGTACGAGACGCCGGAAGTAGTGCTGGTATAGTTGACCTGCCTCCAGATGTAGATTTCCGGACACGTCCCCCCGGACCTCCCTTTGCCCTTGCCTGCCCTGCCTCGACGAACGCCTTCTGTCAGCAATAGCCCGCCATTGTTGTGACATAGTGTGTAGGTGAATAGTGATAGTTGAGAGCTGTAGTGAATAGTGTCTGGAAATAGATGCTTTTAGGAAAAGTATATTGGTAGGTAGTTAAGAGAACAACACGGGGTTTGAACATGGCAGAGAGAAATGGTCCGCAGCCCTCTTTCATAACTAGGAAGGTACTCAGCTTGTCACTCGCTTTGATACTTGATGGCAGTGGCACAGACATCGTGCGGCCGAATTGAAGCTGGACACCTTCTTTGGGAATTTGCACCCGGGGCGTCCAGCTTCACTTCGGCCGTATTATTTTCCTGAATCACGATAAGAGCTGGTGGTGTTTAAGGTTCATGAAGTAGATGGAAAGGTTCATTAGCATGAGAGGACTAATCTAGTTCAAGTAGGTCCGCCAAGTAGACGGCAACAAATGTGGATAAGGCTAGAGCTCGGATCCCAAAACACTAATCCCAGAAAGTATAAGAAGCTACTGAGGCTCAACAAACAGGACTCTCAGCGAAAAACATCAAGAAGAAATCAAAAATAATCCGCGAAACAACAAGAGCCAACACCTAGAGTCCGAAAGTACAAGTAAAACACACGCCAAATGCAAAACAGCTGGAAGAAAACAAGAATAATCCGCAAAAATCTAAGGGCAGACTTCTAAAGTCAGAAAAGGAAACACTCCCCGAAAAAAGCCGGAACAAGAATGCTGGGCTCCAAGAGCAAGCATCTAAAACAAAAAAGCAAAGATAAGGCCCTAACGTCTGCTCTGGACAGTTAGTGTTCGTGGCATTGGGTCCGGGTGAACCTAGCCGCAGTGGGCTAATCCAAAACAAACATAGGCTGGAACGAACAGGAACAATCTGCCATAAAAGCAATAAGCAAGAACGGAATGCCCGCATGAAGACTCCAGGCCTTCTAGTACCTGTAAACCACTGGAAACAGACCCCCGACACCTGGAGAGCTCAACATGATTAGCTACAGCTCAGGCGGACTACCTTTGCTGCCATTGGCTAAGCCAGGGCAGCAACAGACCGGAGAGGACTCCAAACATCTGTTTCTGGTGCCAACATAGATGAAAAGCTTGGGGGTGGTAACCGCCTCTTACTCGCCGTAAAGTATCCACTACTACTCTCGCTGGCTGGAGAGGACAGCCCTGATTCTCGTCCGGCGTCCGGTACCATCATATATGCAAGCGGATCTCCAGCGCGCGGATCAGAGGGGGAACGGGTTCTGCCAGGTGTACCAACATGGGTCACCGATGGTTCGGCGGGCTGCCAAACTCCTGATGCTAGCAATAAAACATGCTCACCTGATGCTCTCACCTGCACCTGCTCAACAGCTGTGGGGGCTAGATCGTGACTAGGGCTGGAAGCCAACGGAGGAGGGATGATGGGCTGAATAAGCCGGTTGGTAGGTTGCTGGCTCAAATTAAACTCCACATGGGATCTTTCCTGTTCTACCTCGACACTAGAGTTAGTTGCCAGCATCAGGCGGGCAACCTTCCTTGGGGGTTCTGTAGGGTCAGCCGGGCTGTTGAGTTCATCGAGCTCTGCCATAGCTGCCAGGTTACGTTTGCTGCTGATACTAACAGCTGTGAAGCTAGGTAACACGGACACTTTCTTTCGATCAGTCTCTCTTCCTATTCGGCTAGGCTTCAATGCACGAGTCTCCAAGTTATCAAGATGGGTAAAAGCTTGCTTAATACCTGGTGGTGAGAAGCCGGCATCGGAAACAGCATCAGAGTCTGATTCCAATTCGTCGACATCCGCCGAATGGCTGGGGTGCACCACTGCAGTCCCCTGCACCGTGCTCTTGTTTGGAGCTCGCCTTGCGGCTGGAGCAGACGACTCAGGCTGGTTGCCGACTGACATATTGTTGTCGTTGTTGTCGTTGTTGTTGTCGTCACTGCCATCGCTATCCTGTGATCCGTCAGGAGTGGGGTCTCTATTATGACGACTAGCAAAATCGAAACCAACCGGAGCAGGAGTCCCATCCTCTCCTTGTGTACGATGGCCATAGAAGAGCATATCCATTGGTTCGCTCTGCGTATTCATTGCCCACCAGGTGCGGACGTGAACATCAGTTGAGATTGGGATCATTTCAGCAAGTGGCAGGGGCAGCTCTGGGTCCTCATGGAGTAAACCTGTGCCCTGGTTTGTCGCACCAACCAGCACACAATATCAGGGTCCACGTTCTAGGACACTCTCAATGACGTCACGCACGTTCTGAAAGGTGGATTTGGACATCTCGAACCTGTAAACATGTCCGCCTGCTTGCCACACAATCTTGTCAAGCCCGGCATGGAGTGGGTCGGCTTGGCGGATCACAGATGCCTCATCTATCCAAAGGCGGACGTAGCGCGGACCAGCCAAAGCTGCAGGGGCCATATTAGCATACTCTGTATTCATTCGGTGCAGATATTTTGAGATGACTTGCGATCATTTACAGCAGCAACAGGAGCGGCACGACCGGCAGGACCACCAACAGGTGCCCTCAATAAGTTCTCCAAATTGTTCTTATGATTGTTCGCTATGTCCCTTGGCAAATAATCGAAGCAGTCGGTAAACCGTTGACCTCGCCTCGTGTTAGTCTGCCAGAGTGGCGCCCTATGTGGGACGGGTGGCATGGTAAGAGCATGTGCTTGAAAGGCCGCCCATTGGTCGGCCGTAGTGCAAAGAAAGCCCGGGATCCTTTCCTGCTCCATCTTACGCTTCATAGCTTTCCGGAAGGTATTATACTCTGGGGAACGAGTGCTGGGGTTGGGGAAGCCAATGACGAACTTACACCAGGTAATATCGCCATCGTTCTCATGGCCCGCCGTTCTTGGATAAACGAATCCAGCTTTAGATACGGCCATTGTGAGTGTCGAGGTGGGAGGGGGTTGATGGATCTGAAGGAGTTTTCCTTTTCTTTTTAAGATGGTTGTCCGGCGGGTGAAAAACGTCCGCTGGCAGATGCTCTTTGTTTTGGAGATGAAGGGACGAAAATGGAAATATAGCCGGCCTGGCGGACAATAAAGGGAGTTGTGAGGACAAAAAAGGGAGTTCTGCGGACAAAAAAGGGTTCTGCGGACAATAAATCGCTGTAAGAAAAGATATTAGCTATAGAAAGGTAGATACTGAATTGAGCTGCGGATATACTAGTGATACTGCCGACGAGTGTGGGGTTGTGCGGGACTATGTGAGTGCTAATAGGATGGGCGGGTGGATTGATGAAGGATGTGATGGTGGAGAGAGGATGGGGGGAGGGGGAGCTCATATAGTAGTCCGTATATGGACGATTGTAGTCGAGTTCGCAGGATTGTACCCTGTACAAACTTGAATATGAATGATATCTTGAATGTTGCACCTTCAGGTGATTTGGCCGATAAGCTTCAAATAAGCTTTCAAGCCGCAACAGAGCGGCAAAGAAGCCGCAACCCGGGAGCCAAGACCTTTCTAAACACCAACCTACGATCAGCCGAGGCGATCGCGTCAACCTCGAATACTGGCAGCTTGAACGTCTGCACCCTTTTACTGATCTATCATAAACATCTTCCTACGATTAGGTTATTAGTGACTATCACGTCAACCTAGAATACAGGCAGCTTGAACGTCCGCACCCGTCTGCTGATCGGTCATAAACATCTACCCACGATTAGGTTATCAGACGATTGCGTCAACCTAGAATACTGGCAACTTGAACGTCCGCACCCGTCCGCTGATCCGTCACCATCCTTGCGAACAAACTTGAAGGTGCCTCCTAATTTGAACTCTTGAATATCTGCCACTGATGTTGAAAGACCAGACCAGCCGCAGCACGTCTCAGCTCATTAGTGCTCCTCCAGACCTCTTGAAAGAGAAACACCAGACATGATGGCCACACTCTCCACAAAGTGTCCTTATTGCAGGCGACGCTATCAACAGGCCGCTGCATACGAAAAGCACCTTGAAACAATGCATCATGATATTCTTTTATCCCTCCGTGCAATTGTGGATACTACATTACCAGGGCTCAGGGCGTTCGCGCCGGATGAAAACAGTGATCAGGGCGACTGAGACTACGAATCCGATCCGAGGCTGGAGAATGCAGATTGCTACGGAGCAAGGAATGACCCTGGGGATATGCAACACGATTCAGACGAGGAGGACCTTTCCCAGCCACCGGACCGCGGGCGCCAATCCAGTCAAGAAAGTATTCCAGGGGCTGGCAGAGCACTTGGTGATGTTGCTGACTATACCGAACTTAATGAGTCCATGAAAGGTGACCCATGGAACCCTTTCTCCTCAGAAGTCGACTTTCATTTCGCGAGCTGGTTAGTCCGGAGCAAGGTATCCAAGTCCCAAATTGACCAGTACTTTGCAGAAGGTTTGGGTTGCATGGATGCCTGGTCATTCCGGTCAGCATATACTTTGCAGCAGCACCTTTATGTACGGGGCCCCTTTGGTGAATATCTGACGTGGACGGAAGCCGTGATTGGCGATGGTCGACATACAACTACTTTTTATTATAGGAATGCCCTCGACTGCGTCCGCTACCTGGTCCGCCAAGTCGCATATAGATCAGGTATGGTCTACGCACCTATACGGGATTACCATTCTAGTGGAGAGCGATTATACTCTGAGATGCATACGGCGGACTGGTGGTGTGATATACAGGTATGAAATAGGTTCTGACAGGCTTTAAGTGGTCTGGGTTTCCCATGCAAATCTCTCATTTTGTTCTATATTAGCAAACTCTTCCACCCGGGGCGACTGTCGTACCCATTATCGGATTGTCAGACAACACTCAGCTTACCAATTTGTCGGGAGATAAGAAAGCCTGGCCGGTATACGTGACAATTGGCAATATCCTTTCGCGGACTAGAAACAGCCCTGCCAAGATGCCGATCCTGCTTCTGGCATTGCTGCCTGTGCCTCTAAAGTTAACAGGTCATTCAGGCCGAGCGGACAAAGCCCAGAGGAAGACCAACGCCGATGCTCTACGGGCTGTCTTCGATCTTGTCCTTGCACCATTACAGGAGGTTGTCCAAGAAAGCACGGTGATGGATTGTGCAGATGGCAAAACACCCGTGTGTTTTCCGATTGTGTCGGCCTGGATTGCGGATCATGCGGAACACGCAGCTTTGAATGGAATAGGTAGCAAGTCGTGCCCAGAGTGTGAGGTTCCATCCAAGGAGCTTGGTGGGAATCCGTGGAAGATATATGAGGCCCGCGACTATACTTTATATTGGGAAAAAGCACGGGAGCAAGAGTCTGGAGAGGCTGGCATCGCAGAATACTTTCAGCAGGTGGGCGTGAAAATAGGCCGCAATGTATTGACTGAACTCTACCGAGTAGACCCGGCGGACCTACATAAGCCGGACCTCTTACACAACATTTGTCTCGACCTATTCAAACATATGATGGAATGGGTGGAAGGGTTTCTGAAAGAGCATAAACGGCAGCAGGCATTTGACAATGCCTGGAAAGAAATTCCGCCTTATCCTGGATTCAGTGTACCAAAAAGGGCCTATCCTGAAATCAGACAATGGCACGGAAAGGAAATACGCAACCTCGGTCTATGCATTGCAGCAGTATTGGTGTCCGCACTGCGAAATCCGCACAGTTCTCAGCATGCGGATTTCAACATCGCCTTGAAGTGTGTTGGTCCGCTGGTTGATTTCTCGCAAATGACTCAATATCGCAGTGTAACGGGGGCACCCTATAGAGAGGTCACCTCTAACGTTGCGACTGCACCAAATACTCAAAGTAGAAGATAAACATGAGGTAAAATAATTCAGAAGAATCAACGGTAAAACTTGATATAGTTAAGCTCGAAGGTTCACTCAATTTAGTTCTCTCGAGGAAAAGTTGGTTGTCAAAGTAGAATGCCAAACGCTTAAACTTAAGTAGATATCAGATTTATGTCTTTGACATTTGCCACTGCTTCCGAACTTTGCGCGAGCACCCTGTCCTGCTTAGGGTTCGTCCGAGGTCTACCCTCAATCAGGATTTATCCTGCCGGAAGTGTCGGACCAACTCGGGTACGCTTAACTCCGTCAATAGGATATGAGTTTCTGCAATGCATCACCAATTCAACCCCAGGTGGAAAAACTCTTCCTATCGAAGTCATACCAGTGGCTAACTGTTATGACAACAACTGGAATCAATACCTAGGTGGTGGACTCACTGGCCCAGTGGCAGTTTCGTCTATACAAGCTCTGCAGTCCTTCATTGAATCTACGCGTCCATCCAATGTGATAAATTGACATGCAAGCTCACCCAGTGAGATGTAGCCAATGGTTGGCTAAATGGGCGCTACCCATAGCCAGCCTCTCGGGACATATTCTACGGTGACAAGACTCATACCCCTAGAGTCCAATAACAACCCATAGTAATGCTAGAAATCAAGGGGAGAAGGTCCGGCCTGGTTACTGAGGTATTTGTCTCGAAAGCACCCAGGCCTTCTGAGACTACCTAAGCACCACTAGGAAGACTACCCTACAACCCGTAGGCTAGAATAGACTCCTAGATGCCCGAGAGACCACATATGGATGACCCCCATTTTGGCGGTTACCCATACTCCCCTTATATATCCTGCGAACGACATTGAGTCGGACGGACGGTGACGACTAATACAGTATTACGGCAGCTGCTCCAATGACCTCTGTTGACTAGCAAACGAGCAACTACACAGCCGTCTGCCTATGATGCGCCGTCCCAACGCTGGGGCTAGAGGGGGGTGTTAGCAAAACCTGCCCAGGTTCAATAGAATGTTTGGGCCACCCTTACGTAGGCGTGGGGCCTCCCCACGCAGATGCATGTGCGCCCAAGAACATCTAAGAGACCATAGAATGTGAGGTTATCGACCTCCAAGTTCTAGGATGACTTTGCCAGTGAAGGTAGGGTAACTTTGCCTTCTTATGCCTTTAACCGCTCAGGAAGTCCTCCAGGCGACCACAGAAGTCATCTCGGAGGTCCGTGTAACATTCCCATAATTCTCTTGACCTTATGCAAATGTTCTCGCGAAAGGTTACCCTGCCTAGTAGAGTGCCTCAAGGCTACTCAACAATTCCCTAGGCCTTATGCTAGGTTTACCAGCTATTTGTATTAAGTATACGAGACCATACCACCTCTGGTTACCACTTGGTATACCATTTGGACTAAGGCGATAGTGATTGTAGCTCCCTATCGTAGGGTCGTTACACTACTCCCCTCTTCTCTTGGTCCGTCCTCAGACCGTCAACATCGTCTCTTAGTTCCTCCGTTTGGATTGTCTATTACCCTGTTGTCTTTAGGTTTAGACGAATACCTTTCATGGAACTGATGCAATGCTTGAATTGCAGTATCTTCTAACATCTCGAAGGGTTCCCAAGAATTCTGTTCTGGACCGTACCCTTCCCAAGCAACCATATATTGCACAAAGCGGTTTCGAAATTTTGACTTAGGATTCCCATACCATCTGCTATCAACCACTTCCGCAACAACATAGCTAGGCTCATTGTCCACTATCTCAGGTGTTGGTATTATCTTTTGCGGCCTGCCCACAGGATCCTCACGATAGGGTTCCAACAGACTAACATTGAATACAGGATGGATGTCCCATCTCTCCGGCAGCTCAACCTCATATGCCCTAGACCCCACCTTGCGTTTGACAACAAAGGGTCCAAACATCTTATGGTCTACTTTTTCCATAGGCCTTTTAGTACGGAGGTTCTTGCGGTTTAGCCTAACCCTATCCGCTTTCTTGGCTCTGCCCTGTGAGACATCTTCCAATGTAACATATTCCGGAGCTGTCTGTCTCTTTTCATCATGCCATTTCCGTTGTCTTTCCTGTGCCTGCTTTATTGTCTCTCGGATCTCCTGCCACGTACCTTCCCAATCCTTCACAACAAGCTCGCTATCTGGGTGGATTCCTTTGTTATCCGACACTATCCCCGACCACTCAGTCTGTGGCGAGAATCCATAATTTATTTCAAAGGGACTAGCCTTTGTGGATTCCGACATTGAAGTATTATATGCATGTTCCGCGAAGGGCAACAGCGATACCCAATCGTCTTGTTGATATGAACGATAACTTCTTAAATATTGTTCTAGTGTCTGAGTAACCCTTTCAGTTTGCCCATCACTTTCTGGGTGGAATGCCGTAGAGAGGTTTAGCTTCACTTGCAATAGCTGCATCAGGCTAGTCCGAAACCTTGACGTGAATCGGGTATCTCGGTCAGACATAATCGATTCAGGAAGCCCATGGTGGCGCCAGATTTCTTTCACAAACGTCAAGGCCAATTCCTTAATGTGTTTCTCCGTCCTTAGCAGTATCCAATGTGCCATCTTGGAGAACCTGTCTACGATGACCCATATCTTTGTATACCCGTCGGACTTTGGTAAACCGACAATGAAGTCCATGGATATTGCCGTCCATGGCCTCAAGGGAACTTCTAAGGGTTCTAGGAGTCCAAACTTCTTGTGCCGGATGACTTTATTACATTGACATACATCGCAAGAGCGAACGTACTCGGTAATGTTTTCATCCATCTTTGGCCAATAGAAGTTAGCCCTAACCCTACCAATGGTCTTGTATGTTCCGCAGTGTCCAGCAATCTTTGAAACATATTCTGCCTCCATGATAGTTCCCCTTAGACCCTCGTCCTTTGGAATGTACCACCTGTTTTTATACAGGAGCAAGCCCTTTTTGATACTAAAATTTGTATCGACCTTACTATCGCCTTTGAGGAGTGCCTTTAGCGTTGCTAAATAGGTTTGATCGCTATCGGCTGCTTTCATAAGAGCCTCATAAAATGTTGTCTGCCACTGAAAACCTTGGCAAGTCTGCAACACATGTGGTCGCAAGATGACAGGCTCCTCTCCAATATACTGTCCAGGGCGAAAAAATGTAAAAGGTTCGGAATTACTCCCCCCTTCAGGGCGATAGTCCCTACGACTCGACAAAGCATCAGCCTTTTCATTCAACCGTCCTACTCTATAGAAAACCTTAAAATTGATGGGTTGTAGAAACTCTGCCCAGCGGTGTTGTCTGCGGTTTAGAGTTTTTGTAGTATTAAAGTACTCTAAGTTCTTATGATCGGTATACACCAATATCTGATCATCAACCGACATCAACATATATGCCCATTCTTTAAAGGCTGCCACTATTGCGGCCATCTCCTTATCATGGATGTCATAATTTATCTCTGCTGGCGAGAAGTTTCTACTATGAAAAGCTAGAGGATGCCATTTCTCATCTTCGCAGAGTTGAGATAATACGGCTCCGAACACAAAGTCACTAGTGTCGGTTTCCAACTTAGTTGGACGAGTCTCATCAAAGTGTGTCAGAATCGGACCTGTGGTAAACATTTCCTTCAATTTGTCAAAAGCATCTTGACACGAAGGAGTCCACGTCCATTTGATACCTTTCTTTGTCAAGTCGGTTAATGGTTTGGCCATCTTGCTAAAACCTTTTACGAAACGAGGATAAAAATTAGCAAAGCCGATAAAGCTTGGCACATCGACGAACTTCTCGGGCGTTGACCATCCCCGGATCTCTTCAACTTTTGTACTTGTCATAGAGATTCCTCTATCGGATATTTTGTACCCAAGGAACTCTACTTCCCTTTGATGGAAGCTTGACTTCTTAATGGTAACGCAAAGGCATGCCTTTCTTACCCTTTCCATAACCCACCTTACCAGGGCGACATGTTCTTCAACGGTTTCCGTATAGATCAGAATGTCATCCATATAGGTGATGACTCCGACATCTAACATCTCACGGAATACATCATTGATCATACTCTAAAACATTGATGGTGCGTTGCATAACCCAAAGGGCATCATGGTGTACTCGTAAAGACCATACCTGCTTTTAAAAGCGGTCTTCCATTCTTCACCTTCCGCCATGCGGATAAGGTAATAGCCATTCTTCAAATCCAATTTCGTGAAGATACTGGATTTACCGGGCCTACTCCTAAGCTCGCTCATCATGGGTAACGGATACTTATTCTTGATAGTAATCTTGTTTAACCCTCGGGAATCAACACATAACCGAAGCGTTCCATCAGGCTTCGGCACAAATAATATAGGGGCGCCTATTGGCGAGGAAGATCTTCTAATCTTTCCATGGTCTTCCATTTCCCTAATATAATCCCAAAGCACGTCTAATTCCTTCTTAGACAAGGGATAGATAGGCCTATCTGGTAGTTTGGCCTCTAGAATCAAGTCGATACCATGATCGTATTTACTGTGCTCGGGTAAAGCATTGATTTTCTCTTGACTGAATATATCTGCATAGTCTCTATATTCAGGGAGAATCTTAATCTGGATGTCCTCACCGTGTTCATCAGTGTAAAGGGCCATGCCCATGACAAAGATAGTGTCTGGGTCCTCGGCTAAGAGTTCCTCTTCGGTAATGAACTCTAAGCGCCTTTCTTTCCTTAGGCAGTAGGCTTTACAATATTCTGATCGCCACTTAAGACTGCCCTTCTCCCAGTTAATATCTGGGTTGTGGTCCTTTAGCTACGACATTGGCAGGTAACCATTCACTTTACCTGCTGGCATATCTGCGACATCAAATCGCATGTTCTTCATATGGTCTCCTATGTACATATCCACCGTAGTGGTATAGTGTAGACCTGAGCCTGGGATGTGGTTCCCACTGGCGTCTAAAATTGGTGTCGGTTCCTTCCGACGTACACAAAGTACCTGGGCATTCTTAACCTAATCGCTGCTTAATACAGCCCCAGTAGCGCCACTATCTAACTATAAGAGGGCTTCACCACTTAGCCTCTATTGATTGTGGCTCCATTCTAATCTCACTCTCACGTGAATGGATCTTGTATGTAGCGGTGGGCCTACAAGCCTCAACCGCTTATCGGATCTCTTGTCCCTAAACATTGCGGTTAGTAACTTTCCAGAAGAATTTGGTATGGTTTTACAATAGCTAATCAATATCTCTTGCGTTTCGACACGAGAGCGGCCACAACGGGTCGTGAATAACTTTTAGCACTTGATAATTCTTACGGGGTTTCAATAGCTTAGCTGTTTACTATCACGCCAGCATGATTTCGGGTATTCAACCCTCCTCAGGTAAACTTGCAAAATAACTTCAATTGCTAAGTCAAGTCCAGCCTGACGAAATCAACACAAAACCCAACCAAATTCAA
>Ga0307509_10002714_pt1 | contig 28218 bp, 34 predicted proteins | sample 10_EM_MG_FD_202245 | JGI IMG/M metagenome (GOLD analysis project Ga0307509, IMG submission 202245) | Populus trichocarpa ectomycorrhiza microbial communities from riparian zone in the Pacific Northwest, United States - 10_EM | ecosystem: Host-associated > Plants > Roots > Unclassified | place... | reverse complement strand
TAGCCTCGCTTCACGTTTTCGTACCTCAGCCGTTTTTCTTCACGCTGAGGTACAGTGCTTTCTTTCTTTTTCTTCGTTCATAGACTCATTGTGCTCTCCCTAGACTCACTCGTTGTTCGTCTAGGTACATTAATACATTAGCCGTTTTTCTTCACGCTGAGACTCACTCGTTGTTCGTCTAGGATTCTAACAAGGTTGTCAAAAGGCTGGGATAAATTCGTAGATGCTACATGGCCAAATCGGAATTTCCCCGATTTGCTGATAAGTTATATTCATATATCGTGATCCGTAGGGCACATCACATATATCGAAGACTGTCTACGAGAGACTATTCACCAGATACCATTTCGAGATTACTGTACTATTTCGACCGATCGTTCACGATTTTTGGAAAAAACTCGACCGAGATGGCCGATAAATTTTCTTTTGATTTAAGACGAATATAAAAAAATAGTTTTTTTCGGATGTGATGCGTGACGTGAACGATCGGTCGAAATAGTACAGTACCGCAGAGTTCGATGAAGAGAAATTTCTGTCTGGTCAAGACTCAAGTGAAGGTGTAAACTAAAACTAAGTATGTGTAAGACAAGATAGGAGGCAAAACAATGATATCATGCATCTGGCAGACATTCCTCTTCCCCCTGTCTTTTTCGAACTTCTTCCTCTTCCCTTTCTTCAGCTTCGACCACTTCCACATCCAGCGGGAAGGTGAGTATGGCAGCAATTCCAGTCAATTGATTGAGTTCTGCATGAGGTTCGGTAAGTATTCTGGGGATCATTCTGGGGATCATAAACAGTGCCGCGAAATACTCACGTTGACCTGATTCGTGCATGCTAGAAAAAATCACGACTTCTCCACCTTTTTGCTGTACAGCCTCAACAAGATGGACGTATTGCCTTCTGGTGATGGGGTCACTTGCCCTATAGTTTATTTATTTAGTTTCATTACACCAATGTGGACAAAGGCACTGCTCACCTAAATAAATTGTCAGAGATCAGCAAAGTTCCAATTGCGCCACGGTCAGACGCAAGACGGACGTGGTCTGGCCCATACCACGCTCGCATCTCGTCAATGCCGAGCATTTTGAAAAATCTGTGGGAAAGATTATTCATATGAGCAAATATCAAAGTTTTCGTCTCTTACTTGTCGAGGACCATTCCTTCCCTTGCAAATTTTGTCTCTTTCAATCGGTTCGAGACCTGAATTAAAGGTAGAAAGGTTTAATAGAGGCCACGACTGTGGTACACTGGTGACTTACCTCGGGGCTTTTTAGCACCTCCACCAGACTGTGCACATGAGGGCTACTGATATGGACCTTGATGGTTTTCTCTTTCATCGCTTTCTGTAACAACTTGTCTCCCCGTTTCACAGCTTCCGCCATGATAAAATCGTAAACTGCGTCTCTGACCCATCCCGGGCTGGCGATAACGATCGCCTTCAAGCCCGCATTGGCGTAGGGGATATGCCTCACGAAAGAGTCGAACAGGGTCGAATAGAACTTCTGCAAGCCTTTATCATGCTGCGATGCCCCCGTCGAAGATGATTTACGAGGTATGGGAACCGAAAGTCGGTGCGTTATCAGAGTCATATGCTGCGATAGGAGGCAGAATGAAGCAACCCCCTCACCACACACCACGGCGCCGACTTCAGCACCTCTGCCAGGAATGATGGCTTCCTCGACACGTCCGATGGCAATACTATCCCAACCATCGGCCTTCTCTATCCGTACGTCTCGGAAAGCTTCGATATCAAGGGTATGAAATGCACCTAATTTCACATGGGTATTTTCTGAAGTAACAGGCCCGATAACGTGAAGCACAGCAGCTGGGAGATCTTTATCTTGGTCACCACTGCCTTCTTGGTTTGAAGATCCTCCAGCAGGTGAAAATACCACTCGTTTAACTTGCAATGTAAGGTTTAAGCGCACTCGTTGGGATTCCGTAGAGCCTGTTTTAGACACTGTTGTTACTCGTCTAGATCGCTTGATAAGAGAACGAGAGAATATAGACGAAGAAAACTCGTACCGAATTGCAGGGGCTCTCACTAGATCCCCATTTTGAATGAGGTTGTAAAGATGCCACATATCCTCATCGTCTTCGGGACGGAGAGTAACATGCCCCTACGCAGACTATCAGGGATCAACCCAATGAACCTGTATCAAACAATCTGAGACTCACAGCACCATGTTTATCGATGAATTTGTTAACCAGCTTCATTTCTTTGACCTGGATAGATAGTGAGTAAAAGAAAGTATTCCATCGTTTACCAAGTCACGACTCACGATCCGGCACAATTCCAAAATAGGACCATCTCATCTTTGCTACCAAACATGGGCAGGTAATCTCGGTTCTGGTTGCCTATTGGACTTCCAATGGTAACCTCTGGTTTTTTAGTGATTCCAGGGCTGCATCCCTTGCTGGTCGTCTTGTAGAGTCCAATGTCCCCGGGCGATTCACTCGCAATTTTGATGATGACGAAGACAACGAAGCGCTCTTCGCTGAGCTGGAAGAAGAAATTGAGAACGACTCCAATATTGCTGTGCGAGAACATGGCCTGCAGATTCTCAAAGCCGAGTAAGTGTGATCCTTGGCTTGGGATTACCTGCATCTCTGATGACATCTCTACCAGGATGGAACGCATGAAGCACAAGCAGGAGAACCAATATGGGAGGTACTCCGAAATCAAGGACGAAAAGGAGGTGGTCCGAGTGAGTGCGTGAGTTTTCTTCTACCCCCAAATGCGGAGCAGAGGTTAATTTCTCTCTCTAAGACGAGAACCGCTGTGTGTGGTTCACTTCTACCACACGCGATTTAAGAGATGTGAAATAATGGATAAACACCTCACTGTGGGACTGACCTTCTCCATGACTTGTTTCCACATCTAACGACCCTCCTAGAAACTAGCCCCAAAATATCCAAATACTCGTTTTTTCCGCGTCTTTGTTGAAAACATTCCTTGGCTTGTTGAAAAACTAGGCATTAAAGTCCTACCATGTGTAATTTGTTTCGTCGACGGTGTGACGAAGGACAGGCGTGTATCTCACTGTGATGGTTCTAGGTTTATATTGACACGTTTTCTCCAGACTTGTTGGCTTTGAGGAATTGGGCAACGAAGATTCATTCAGCACTGCGGTTCTTGAGCTCAGATTATCACAGTCCGGTATGCTTTCTCTGCAATTCAATAGAAAGAAATGGTCTGAAGGTTACGCAGGTGTCATTCGAAAAACCGCTGGTTCCGAACTGGAACCTCTATTCAAGATTTCTTCCCGTTCGACAAAGGAAGAAACTGACGAAATTTTCGACCTTTAATCGGATTCTTAGCCAAATAACCAATGTTGGAACTTTTCTCCCGCCTATGTCGGACTCGGGAGTATGGCTTGCGCAATTGTGATTATTAATTGTTGTGCAAAAATATGATCCAATGATAATAAAATAATGATAATGTACCCTAAGCCGCTGGCAGGATTCTCTATCCAAGCAAGCGAAAACGTATAATTGTCCTTTGACCAGGTATAAAGCGATGAGAATAGTCAGGGAGACTAGCAATTTCCAGTTCACATTGCATACCCTTCGCGAACTTGGCGATCGACGTTTGATCTTGATCTTTCATGACTTGAAGAATTGGAACTGGGTACATCGAGTAAAAACGAATAGATATTCCTCCACCGTTGAGGATGGAAACCAACCTTCTCGGGCTGATATTGAGCCGCTGAGTAAATAATTATTTCTTGGTAAAGGACGAAAAGTTCCCACCTGAATCTTATGCTGCTGATGTGTTCGATTTCCTCCTTCACCTTTAGTGCATTGGCATCCACTTCTTCCTTTCGATCTATGATATCGAAATCGGGAACAACTACAGAGAACTCCCCGTCAAATGCAAACGTTGCTTTGGCCGAATCCGGTTGCTTGAACAGGAAGAAAACCGATTGCGTTCGCAGAAAACCTGAAAGGTGGTTCTTGAAATGCAGTAAAAGGGCTGGAAAGCATTTATATTGAGGGTACGGCGGTGGTACAGGTGGCTACGAAGTAGTAAGTTATTTATGTTCAGGATTGGGGTGAAAAAGAACAGACCCTTTCGAGAAGAGGAATAGAGACACTGCTTCGACTCACAAGCCAAATCATTCTGGCAATGCACTGCTTACAGTCCAATGATGTGGAATCAACAACTAACATGCCACAGTCAAGACTTCGACACCTCCCATTGCCAAGCGTTGGGTCTCTTTTCCGCATTTTTGCCTGTACCGAGATTAATGCCCAATCAATTGGCAGTTTGGGAGGGATTGCTAAACACACCAGTGAATTGGGAATAACTGAATCTATAGCTTTTGTTGGGTGGTTTGACCGAGCCCCTATCCTTATTTCCCTGCGACGAAGTCGACAAACTGCGCACATTTTCCAGTGGTATTCTTCAATTGGAGGAATGATATGCGTGCAGTTACGAATCGAGCAGAGTCGTGCGCCAGTGACTAATTCGATCAATTTTGGAGTCCTGCCAATGAGGTCCTACAAGAACAAGTCAAGAAAGTGGCATTGAGCAATAAGGAATCCTCGCACCCCAGCCAGAGGCGTGCCTGTGTTCTCGCCATCCAGCAATTCTTGATCCAACCGCAAATGCTTGCCTTGCAAATCATGCCTTCGGCGCTGGTAATCTCGACTTCTTGCTCGACATAAAACGCATGATTTCCAGCGATAACCAACGGAAATGAGTTGGTGGCACTTGGGGGACAGGCATTTCCTGGAATAAGCCCCAGCGGGACGAGCCGGGATGCGGATCTTCAGCCCAGTTGGTGCGGAGGGTGGTTGGTCCTGTGGTCTCGGAAGATAAGCGTAGGAAACAAAATGAGAGTAGGCAAGTGGTTTTCCAACATACTTCGTTCACTTCCGTTTCGGAGGATTCTCCCTGAGATTCCGCTTCTGCTTGTGAGCCAGTTAGCTCAGGAAGATCGCTATCCCACCCAGGGACCTCGTAAGAAGAGTTTTGGCTGATGGGGGTTTCAACCCAAATTCCAGACATATTCTCGATTGCGTCGCTCTCCGATGCTTGGGTGGATATACTCGACCATCGAAATCTTGCCAGAGTTGAAGCACTCTCGTTGACGATGGGAGCGCTTATGTATTCTTCTGTGCCATTGGCTGTGGATGCAGGTTGCGGAGTTTCCAGGCAGCCACTTTCTACTGTTTGTGAGAGGCCCTCCAAAATTGTGTAGTCTTTCAGGCCGACAGTACGAATGGTACCAGCGTCTTCCTTTGAAGGCATAGCCTGTGGAATTTGATCTGCCCAAGTGACGCCCTTCTTCTTGCTCTTTTGCTTGCCTTCTCCTTGCCTGAGGATAGATACATTTTTTTGAATACTTGGTCTGACTCCAGGCGTTGAGGAGTGAGTGGCTTTCTTGAACATCCAACCACGTCGAATACAAGACAAACATCTGATCGCAGGTGAATCAGTAGAAATAATTCCAGCGCAATTGGCTTCTGAGCACAGCTTGAGAGAACGAGATGTCTAAGAACATAACGTGAGTTCAGGGAAATACACAAGTATCAAATAAAGCTCACAATTCTGGTGGACTTTGAAACTTCCGGTGCTGTGAAATGGTTTACAATCGTTGGTGGCAATGGCGGAGGCGAAATCGTGGGGTTGATCAGCGTCGGATGGGAGACTTTCTGACGCTTTAGCGGAGCAGCACTGCTGACGACGTAAGTAGGAAAACTCGGTGTTGCATGGTTGTTTCCACGCCCTGGTGGAAGGTAAAGTGCCGTTTCCGCGACCTAGAGAGTTCGCCATCTTCTAAAAAAAGGGCTTCAACACGGATGATAGAAGCTTACGTCAGGATAGGAGAGTTCAAGGTCTTCCATGTCAACATCATCTCCCATATCATTGCTGTTTAAATCCTAAATGCAAGGGTCAGCAAAAAATTAGTCTTGCCGATATGAACTGCGCACAGAAAACATTGACATGACGTCTTTTGGTATATCAATTGCAGTATTTTCCTTTGTAACTACTGCACCTTGGAAAGGGTGACCAAGTCCCTCGGTTCGTGTGGAATCTGCCCGGTCTACAAGCATTGCAACTTCCACATGACAACCTGGGCAAGTATCTCCAATGTAGTAGTGTGGCATGATGGCCCCACAACGCGTACAAAGGCGATTTTTCCTCGGTGGGGGTTCACCTTGTTTCTCGGGAAGAACACCTATCCTTAATTCTGCAGAAGCAACAAGGTTGTGGATAGTCTCTTCGTGAACCACAAGCCCTGAGGTATCAAGGGGTTCACTATGGACATTGAAAGTATAAGGAGTGATGGAGGCTTGAACGCGCGGAATTGAATGTTGCCTAGTAGGATGAATTGCGATGGAAGAGCTATGATAGTGCTGCGGATGGAAGTTGGGTAGGCGGACCTGGGAAGGTAGGGGTGGTGGTGGTGGTGGGAGTATGGGCCCTCGTTGAAGCTTACATTCGAGATTTGTCAGTTAGATACCAATTGTGAGAGCCGGCTATGAATTACCAAGTGTGCTGCCTGGAACGAGTTTGAGTGAACTGAAAAAAGAACGGGCGGTTTAACACTTACTACGGAGGATGGAACATTGCCAATGCTCGACTGCGTGGAAACACCAAGAATATGTGGTATCCCACTCGAGGCGAATGGCGCATATCTCAATGATCCCCGAGAGCGTAATTTGGCAGTGCATTGCCGACAAAAGTCGCCAGGAAAACTTATGACATTGTCACAATCCCTTTTAGCGCAAATGCGAACACCTGGAACACCGTTGGTTGAGAGTGATGCGCCCGACATCTGGGGAAGCTTCTCCAAGACGTCACCGATCTGACACCCCTAGGGTGTCTTGAGGCTCTGGATAGCTTGGACAACAAGCCCTCGATAAAGGTAGGGTGGCCAATGAAAAGTCAGGATGCTAGGACAGCCTTGAAAATCGAGCTGAGAAGTCAAGCTCAAAGGTTCATTGATTCATTTTAAAAAATCCCAAATATGGGGTAAATTAACAGAGTGGAATTTTATATCATTTCGTGACCCGAATTACGTTACATCTCTCCAATGGAACATCGAGTCTTTCTTCTCTGAAGTTCTGTTCTCCATCCAGATCAATTCTAGTGTAAAAGCCTCAAGGAATAACAGTGCATTTAAGATAAATAGAGGTAGTCATACACAGAAAGAGGATATTACTAAACCAAACCGATCGATTTGCGAGCAGCATCCGTCAAGTCCCACCCATCTGTATCACCATGAACATCAAAAAGATTGACCCCAAGCATCCCTACCTGCTTCGCGAATGCGGCCTTTAATCCTATGGATTCTGGGTCATCATAGGTGATAACCTGCTTTGAAACGGTCGATCGCAGATACGGTGTATCCGAACAACTGTCCCAACGTCGCTCGAAGCTTCCACTCGCTATAAAGGCCGCGGTACTATTTTGATCCAAGCCTGACAATCGTATCAGGGCTCCTTGTCGCACGAGATCCCTAAATTGGATTTGGCTATCCCCTCCTGCACTGACTACTGTGACTTGACTGGATTCACGTTGAATCCGAGCGGACTTCGACCTTGTCCGAAGATGCTCTGCTGTGGAGGAAGAAATATAGCCATAAGAAGGTAATCCGAGCACGATCTTGCAAGCTGGGAAGTTCGCTGAAGTCCAGGCATTAAATCCTGCAACTGCGCTTGCATCAGGTTGCGAGGAATTGTTGCAGGCGTCATGCAGGGGTGCATTTGGGCCAGGTCTTGAAGACGCTTCAGGAGGTTGTCAGTCAGGACGTCAGTCGAAATTGAGAGAATAAACAACTTACAACCCCAAACGTCGTAATCCATCAACAAAATCCAGTCCAACACACTTGCAAACTCTCTCAAATCTTGCATGGGTTCACCTTCACTACCAAAGAGGGTCGTCGTTTCAACTGCTGCACTGATACGCGCGATAGGTGGAAGAATTGTGCGCAGATGTTTCAGAAATAGCAGAAAATTTGTTGCATCGTCGGAACTGATATGGTTTCCAAAACCACCGTCTTTTCCAGGATACTCCCAATCGATATCAATTCCATCCAGTTCAAAAGCCAGATATGTGGTAAGGATGTTCTTGGCAAATGTTTTCCTATTTTTCTCCGTTGCAACCGCAGTGGAAAAATGTCTGAAGTAATTAAGTCGGCTTCAAGGGCGAAGCTAGCAAGAGAATGATCTTACTTGCTTCCCGTCCACCCTCCGATACTCAGTTTCGCTTTGGCCCCATGAGTGTGTGCTGCGAGGACTAGTTCCTTCAGAAGCAGTGAAGCGTTTTTAGGCTCATCCCATTCTAAATCAAAATCTGAATTCGGAACAGCGAAAGCAAAGTCGATCCAATCGAACCGGCTGAAATCGATTTTGTCGGGTGGGAAGTCTAAGCCAATCCAATCTGGATAATACGCCATCACAAGCATTTTTGAAGGGCAAGCAAATCCCACGGATGAAGGGAGAGCGCCCAAGACTTTCTCAAGGCTAGAGCTCCCGTCTTGCGGCAATGGGAAGGAGGTGTCGTATGCCGGCGTAACGGGTGTGATTTGAAATACATCCATGGAGGGCAACGGGGATTCTGGGACGGAGGCCTTGGCTGAAGTAAACGCAGTCGGCACTGCTAGAGTGACCTGCATCTCCACGCGTCTCCCATGATGTCTGGAGTCTGTGGAACGATACTCGTGGTGGTGGTGCGATGCTTCGACGATCAAGTTTGAGAGAAGAAACGCGATGAGAAAGGCCGCAAAGTGAAGCATCTCGAGACCACTGTTCTAAGGAACCTGTGTGTTTCCTTGCGGAGGACAGAGAGATGAGACTGGAAATTTTCTGGTTGTAAAGCCATTCGTTGACTAAAGACATGGTTGTGATCAGGCCTGATAACCAACAAAAGGAGAAGGAATCGCTCATACTTATGTTCTTATTCATTACGTTTTTGAATCTTGATCCTTGAACCATACTAACATCCTCTCCCTTTGTTTATTTACTTGATCTCAATATTCTACCTACCTAATTGTTGCCTGATTGACTTTGGATCAGCAACTTGGGGTCTGTCAAAAAAATCGGCTGCAAACTTATGTAATAGAAGCCCATTTGTGCAAAATGCTTCCAAATAAGGATATAGGTGTCAGATAGCGATGCTACTGAAATGACATGTTCTAAGCTCCTATTATATTCTAGATTTCCTGGTCCATTTTCCTGTCGTGATTGCCATCGGGTCGTCCATGCATTCATGATTGACACAGATTGCATAAAATAAATTCAATGGCAAAAATTGTGGCATTGACTCCCTGCCGCATAAGTCTCCTTGATTGGACCCATACGCCGACTTGATGTGAGGTAAACTTCGACGCTATGGCTTTAGTTGGAACCTGTCGTGCACTGGCCTTTACGCTGAGAGAGTTTTACCTTGCCTCGATGCACTCTATGCATTGACTCTGTTGATTTCTTACTGCACAAGTCAGTATCATGAGACCACACTGATGGATCTTATAACCAACGCTCACCTTTCTCAGTTTTGAAACATCATTTTGGGGCACAGTTTCGTTATTGTTTGTTGTGGTGGTTTGAGTTTTCGACCATTGTCATTAGGCGGTTGGTATGATCCAAAAACAAGTACGGTATCTGGAAAGTTGACAAGATTTGTTCTTAGATACATCAAACAACAGGAAGCACAAATCATTACTCGAAGTCTCAAATGACCCTAGTGAACATCATAAGGTGTCAAGGAGACACATTTTCCAGTCAAGCCGCTCTGCGACATTGTCGACCCTGATCGATCGGCCTTCTATATCGGGGATAAAGGCGGGCATGAAACGTATAAAATGCAGACCAACGAGGGTTGTGGTTGTAAATGTCAATCTTTGTCCGTCCAGACTCACCTCCCCCCCGCCAGCCGTCCCCTGACATCCTCCCCGAACCTCTACCCTACCCCCGCCACCCCTGCCGCGTTCCTTCTAGGCCAAAAATCCGTATCCACTCTGCTCGCTCGTATGATTTCTTGAGCATCAATCCGGAGAGCCTCTCCGATGACGGCCACTGCAGCCTGCGCAGCGCCCGGCCGCGCACCACGTCCAACCTTAATGTCTCGCCCCTCACTACACCAAGTTCGTCTCCGGCCCCATTTTCCCACTCTTCTAGTCCTGTGCCAGTCCCGTACCGCAACATGGCCCCGCAGCACATCATTTGTCCGAAACCAGTGTCATCCACACCCATCACTCTTCCCGAGCTTAACCCATCCTCCCCCGCCCCCCGCCCCATGACAGAGAAAAAACCGACGCTACCCCCGTTGCAAAAGCCAAAAAGCATGGGTATTGCCTGCTTGAAATTCTTTGGCATTCGTACATCCCCTAGCCAACCGCAGAGCGGCGTCACCGCCATGTAACCTCACCGGATCTGGGGCTACAGCTGATTTTTTTTGCCATACCTGGATTTAGCCACAAGATATATTTTCACCTGCACAAGTAAAAGGCAAATTCCCGTTGATGCTTCATAGTTGGAACAATTCTCGCTCAGTGCCTCGTCGCCGCCACTTATCCACTAGGCGAAAACATTTCTTCTTGGGCAGCGCCCTGTACACATTCATATCATGCATCGACGCCATTCCTTCAAACTATCCTAATCGCTCTCTAATATCTCTTGTATCCCACATTCATCCAACAACTCCACCACCAGCCCGATTCGCTACTCATCCCGTTTCCTTATGGAATCGTCCTACATCCTGTACTTATTTGCTATCATACCGGGGTGCCCATTCCTCCGCACTGAAACCATACCATTCCTATCTTTATCTGTACCCATCGCCGTCACCTTTTAGAGTACCTATAATAGCTTCCCCTACCTTATATCCCTTATAATCAGTCACCTATACTTTGCGCCAGTTCGTCTGGTTAATACCAACATATCATTTTTTGAATTAATATATACGTTTCCATGTGTGCATTATTTCTCTTTATGACTCGAGCTCAAATGATAGCGAAGAAAGGAAGGGCACAAAAGTATAGATACAAACTGCTGAGACATTTATAGAATAAAGTCAGCTATGGCTACAGAACAATGACCGTGGAAAAAGGCGCGCACCGGATGTGGTATGTTATAACGTACACCAAAACTGCCCTTGTGAGTTAGAATAAATAGATAGCGCGTTGAATCCAAAGAAGGTAAAGGTATTAAAAACTTAAAATCATCATATACACCGTCCTAGAGTCCTAGGCGCTCTTGCAACGTCCGACTTGCATGTTCTGCCACTTGACTGTTGTGACCGTTGTTGCTCCTGTCATTCCCTTTCCGACCAGGGAGGGCCCCGCTCCCAACACTGCCTCCGCGTCCTGGCGTACTTGACATATGTCCGTTTCGCCTATTGTTAGAAAGCTTGTTTGCGTCCCGGTCCCAATCCTTTCCTGTATCGCGTACACGCTCCTTCTCTTTAACTCCACGTTCTCTTCCCCGCTCTCGGTCTCGAGTAGTTTTCTCTCGCTCGCGATTTCGATTTGCAGGAGAAGGTGCTCTGCCATCGACATCCATTTCCATCTTGCCATGGCCAAGTTTTCCTCGGCTATCTGCAGGCTGTCGACCCTGGTCCCGTACATCTACGCGTGGAGTAAGGTTAGAATAATGATGGGCTTGTGGTTTCTGGGGTAGGGAGGAGGGTAACCGTCGAGGTGGTGATGCATGTGCGTCTGACAGTCGCGGTCGCTTGTGCGCCCGCGGTTCGGTTGGAGGTGGTTTCAGGGTAGTATTTCCGTTACTCATTGTGTCCGCATGAGGAGCGGTGTAATACAAATCCTGAGGCGAGTGAGAATGGGAATTGGGTTTGTTTGTCCTCCCTATCTGACGGGACGAGTTCATAAGGGTCTCGTAGGTCTTGTCCAACTCGGTTCTACAATGCCTCGTTCAGGTGTTTGCGTAGCCTTGTAATGGGCTAGTTCCACTCACGAGAGAGACTTTATGGTCAAATGGGATTCTGTGCAGTGCAGATGGTTTGGTTAACACAACTTCATCAATTATCCTTAAATTTTTAAAAACCTTCAAGTGCCCCTTGGAGTTTGGCAACAGTCCTGCGCAATCCGCGAACTTCATCCCTTAATTTCCCGGTCTCGCTTGACTTTAAGAGCTCATACAGTTCGTCGTTCTCTTCCTGAAGTAACCGCGCTCGCTGGGTCAGCGCAGCAGTGACGGTACTTGAGGTTGTTGTTGTGTTGCCCGCTGCGCTGTTGATATGGGGTAACAACACAGACAGCAAGGCAGGCGGAAGAGTGACGGCGTCCGTCGTGGATGGTCCCGGCTGCTTGGCGAGATACTGGCGAAGCGCAGTGATTTCCTCCTGAGGGAAAGCGGCTGAGCAACGCGGATATGCAATGGGGACAACAGAGAACATACCGCCACCTCGGCCAACTGTGCATCTTTTTCTCTGAGCAACGTTTCGAGTTCGAGTTCTCTGGTGGACGGTAAGTCCATCGGAATGTGTATGGGGAAGACGCGGGGATCTAGTAAGTATGGAACAATTTGGCTGTTCTAAACAACTGTCGGCTCTTGAATCTGGGGCTAATTACAACTCTTGCCCCACACCTCAAATCTTTATTCCGCAATCTATTCTCCATTCCCCCACAACGGGGCTCGAACACTCACTTTTTTTTGGTGGTTTAATACTTGAATCTTAGTTCATTTGGTGTTATCTCAAGAAGAAAAACACCCTTGCTTGTTTAATCTTGATACTAACAGTAAGTTTCACAATTTTCTTTTCATCTTATGATGTGAACTTTATTCACACTGTATGAACATGTATTCATGTTTTGATTTCCTCCTTTCTACAACGGTATCTGAACCTCACGCCCGCTGTTCCCTCTCCATGAGCCGCTAGCTGACTTGTTGGATTTTAGAGCGAAAAACCCATCTTTTTACATAATTGCTTGCAATTTAACTATCCCTGATGGACAGTACTATGACTACGTGTCTTTTTCTCCGTCAAATGCATCTGGTGGGATTTGACCTTGCATCTGCGTAAGGGCTCCTGATAAAATATACAAAAAATCTGCGGTTTTCACAGGTGGTGGTGAAGATTGATATCCGATCTTCAATGAACATCGAGGACAATGAAATCGATATTGTTTTTCATGTCCCCCGGGTCTGTCGAACTTCTCAACTAACATGGGAAATATAATAAATTAGAATGTACCTTTCCAACAAAATTGGCTCTTCAGCCACGGCATTAAGCTTGAAGACCCTCGCCTTTCCTGCCTGGCTGTCTGTAGAGCGAATAATAATGGAATTGTCTGTCTTTCTCCGAGGGAGAGTTGCTAAACTTTTATCAATAACTAGCTGGAGAGAGTTGATGAGTTTGCAACACCTGTAAGGAATGAATGGAGGCAATACGTACGATAAACTCGCCACATATGCAATCTAGAAATGGTATGTATCAGGAATGTCAGGTGAACATTAATTTACTCACAGTAGACACGCAATGCTGCGGCTGAGCTCGCAGTTGGTTGAGCTATAAAGTCAGTTAAAGATCAGTTGTTAAAGAAGCGAATTGGAGACACAAGCACCCACCATCAGTCGAGGACGAAACAGCCGACCTGGACACGACTTTAGGCATTCCAGATGAGCGATGACTTGGGACTGAGGGATAGTCTACTTCAAGTCTACTATTAGTATATTGGCATTGTAATAGTTATAATCACGTGACAACTGGCTTGAAAAAAGCCAATTTGTACCCGCTCGGTGCTCACTTCTGTCTGCCTCTGCTTCCAGAGCTCCATGGCTGAGAAGGATGCTACAGCCCGTTTGCGCAGAGCGGTAAAAGGTTGTCCTTTTTTGTTTTATTCCTTTCTTGGGTTCGCTGACAAGATAATCACTATAGAAAATAACCTTTTCCTTGTTAAACGATTAATCCAGAGAACGGATATGCGGAATCCTGATACCGCTCCTCGACGGTATACTTCACTGGCATGGGCGGCTGTACTGGGTCATGAGGAGACGTTTGAGTTCTTGCTTACCGCTGGTCACGATGACGAGGAGTTAAGCAGGGTGCGTCGCATTTCTATAAATTCACAATTTAGCCTTACCTACCCATCCTGTAGGATTCAGAGAACGACACTATCCTCATGTTGCTTGCGGAACAAAACCCTACTACATCCAATACTTATATTTCAACGGGAGTTTCACAAGACAACACAGGTGCCTACCTTCGCATGGCCAGACTGTACTACGACCGTTATTCCTGGGTGCTTGATTGGTCCAACATTCATGGGAAGACTGCACTGCATATTGCTGCACTCAAAGGCAACGAAGAACTTGTCCGAGTATGTTCTGCCTTCTAAGTTCCCATCGTGCTCGCGGTCTTGACGATTTTGCACTCAGATGCTGTGTGACCTCGGCGCAGACTTTGATCTTTCGGACAACAAGGGAAATACTCCATTGCACTAGTAAGCTGTTTTACTGGCCATATTTCTCGTCTATCTAACGGACAAACCGTTTACTAGTGCAAGTTCATGGGGTCACGTACCTGTAAGAGTTTTAGTGCCACACACATGGCCTCTATTGATCACAGCCATGCTTTAGACTGTACAATTACTCATAGAACGAGGATGTCAATACTCGGCCCGTAATAATCAAGGGTTTACCGCTTCCGATTATGCATACTCGTGCGTTGATATTTCCTATTTGTGTTCACCAGTTCTGAAATTTCCTTCTCCAGATTCAGTACAAGAGACACGCTGCAAGACACTGCCAGGGCCCAATTCGAGAACAACAAGAAGCAACGACGAAATATATTTGCGCAAGCCGCTCAGGCAGCTTCGAGAGGAAATGAATGGGGAGTCGGTCTCCCCAACGCATTACCAGTTCCCGTCAAAGACAGAATGGCATCAAGAATGAGGAGTGGTTCAGGGACAAGCCGTACCACTGCTACCTCCGACAGCGGCGATCCAGATGTGATGATTACAGGCTGTCAGTTATCCTCATCTCCATCTCAACCCTCGACCGGGTCAAGCTCCGGCTTCGTGCAGTCTCATTCATCTCATTACACACCACATGTAACTTCAAGCAATATATCGACATTACCCCCGCACAGTGGAACCCCGAAGGGCTCAATGATTGCTCCGCCGTCGCATCCTGCTTCCGCCCTATCTCCCATAGCAAGTCGTATGAGAGAAAGGGATGCTGATGCAATGGAAAAATACCTCAATCGCAATCGAAGTGGTAGTCAAGGAACTGCGTCGACGGACACCAAGTCCCAGAACGGGTCACACTTTACATCGGCTGGCCCTTCTTCCAATGGTGATGATATCACCGCTCTCATGAGCGGCACGATTACGCCACGAAAACTACGACCATCAGTGTCAGCTGCACAGCTCAGGACCACACAAATCCAAAGCTCCTCTGGTTCTGGAAATGTGACTCCCAAACATGAGTCCATAAGTCGGAATCGTTCTGGAACAAGCCCCTCGACGACCCGTAATGCGACCTCTCCTCTTCCATTACTCGCCCGTTCAACCTCTACATCAAAGTCATTACGATCGATGGGGAGCGTGGACAGACTTTCTTTTGATGACATGGCGTCTTATACGGGACCCCCAAGTCAGTTCGCCCAATTCCCTGAACCCCCTGTTATGGCCGGAGACCAAAGCACACCAACCAACGGACGGAGGAAAGCCTTCAACATACTCTCGAAACCCCTCCAGAGCTTTGAGAACTCGTCCACTTTGAGTCATCGACGTGGGATGTCGACAAATTCCGCACGGGGATCATGATCGACATCCTGCCACTGAGTACATCTCCCGACCATTGTACCATCAGCCATTCACTGTATGATTATCCCCGATTGGTATCGAGTCCCGGACGTTTTACGGCTTGCTTATTTATTGGTGTATTTGTAAACTTGTTGTTCTTTTTTTTGCTGTAGTTTTCCTTGGTTGGATGCAACCCATATAGATATGTAGATAGTTAAATTGAACAGTTGGTATCCCAACTCTATCCCGATGTAAAACGAACGTTCGATGAACGGCCTTGGCCACCGGAGAACGCCGATACAATGACGGAACCAAGATGGGAAGGTGTACATAAGTGAACTAGCACCAGCTGCTGGCCAGCAGCCGACTACGTTTCTTCTCTCCCAACAATGATACCCCCCGTTGCCGACACCGACGACCCCACGAGCCAGATCCCCTGGCCTGCTGCTCGTAGTCGTTTGCAACCTGACGCAACTGTCGATGAAAGTACGTCGATCACAAGTACTGGCGACGGAGGCCCAGTCGACAGCAAGAGTGCCAGTTCTCCGGAAAGGCGCATGTTGTCCACATGGAATCTAATCACCCTTAGTATTGCCATGGGAGGCGCCCAGATGGCATGGACTGTCGAACTCGGGTGAGAATCAGCCTTGGTTGCTTGATCGATGGCACGGGCTTACAAGCATTATAGATATGGAACACCTTTCCTCCTCGGCCTTGGCCTAACAGAGCACTTGACATCTCTCGTATGGCTGGCCGGTCCCATTAGTGGCCTGGTTGCCCAACCAGTGATAGGCAATGTAGTCTCACGCATATACCAGTGGTGACGCTGAGTGATTTTCGCCGTTATTTCAGGAGCTTTATCGGACGCTTCTTCATCTAAGTACCGCCGGCGCTTCTGGATTGTCCTTTCTACGATCGCGCTTGTCATCTCTACCTTCACTCTCGCATACTGTCGGAATCTGGCCAATTTCTTCGTTGATCTAGCCGGTGCAGGGCCTGGAGATTGGTCTGAGCAACGAGGAGAACTGGTACCTTGAATTCATCCTTAAACATTCCCGCTTATTGCTTATCGAAATATAGGTTAAGCGAACTGCGATTGGTTTTGCCATTGTCTCGTTTTATGTCCTGGACTTTGCATTGAACGGATTGCAAGCCTCACTTCGAAATCTATTGTTGGACGTCACGCCCCCAGGACAACTTAGCGCCGGCAATGCCTGGCACGGCCGTATGACAAATGCAGGAAATATTGTAGGCTTTGGCTTCGGTAAGATCCTCCCTCTTGTATATTAAAGACAGCGCCCAATTCCATCCAGGATTCCTGCCCTTGGCAGACCTTCCTATCATCCGACTAATAGGAGGTGACCAATTCCGTAAATTCTGCGTGATATGCATCGTAATCCTCGTCATAACTGTGTGGATAACGTGTGTGTGCCACCACGAGGAAGCACGCCCGAGGACTCACCGGTCACAAGGGTATCTGTCTTTTCGTTGTCAACTTTTTTCATTCAAAACTTTTTAGCAGAAGCAATATGCGAGACGTATTGAACAACATCTTTAATGCCTTGGCTCACCTTCCAAAGCCTATTCGGAGGGTTTGTTACGTACAACTATTTGCGTTTATGGGTTGGTCAGTATCTCGGGTACTTTTCATCATGCTGCACTCACCTTACACCAGGTTTCCGTTCTTGTTCTATTCGTACGTCTAATCTGCTTCCTTGCTCGTTCAAGCTCATCCTTCCATTTTCAGAACTACATATATGGGTCAGATTATGGCGTACGAACAAAAGAAGGAGCCACATCCCGAACTGGCTACCAGAACTGGAGAATTCGCGATGTTGATCTATAGCGTTGGTCTGTGTTTTATTTTCGCCTAATGCTGTTGAATTCTGACTTTCTTTTAGTTGGCGTTGCAGCAGGGACAATACTTCCTCACCTAGCAGCTCGCGACCGACGACTGATGGGCGACAAAGTGGACCTCGATGAAACAGCAGAAATTTCTCGCCTACGAGCCACCGTTCGTCAATGGAGAATAGAGGCTGCACGTCAAGGGAAGGCCCTCCAGTTACCTGTGATGCCATTTCTCCTCAGAAATATTTGGACGGGAGCACTCGTTTTCTTTAGCTTGTTGATGTTTTCGACATTTTTCATATCCACGGTATTCCAGGCGCGTTTACCACTCATCACTCCAAACGTACATGCTCTTATACTGTGATCAGGCCACAATATTCATCAGCCTTGTGGGTATTTGTTGGGCAGTGGCCATGTGGGTGCCATTCGCAATCATTATGGAAGTAAGTTCAATTAGAATCTTTCTGCCGGCGCCGAGTTAATCAGGTTGGTCTAGCTGTTGAAAGAACCAATCCCTCCTGCTCGTCCAGTGCAAGAACCTCGACGTCCGATACATGTCCGCAATTTCTCAACACCAGGTCATAATCGCCCCGGTTCGGGTGAACGACAGCCTTTGATCCGCCGGCGCTCTTTCGACGAGTACGACAACCCACCAGAGGAAGATATGCACGTTTCACCTTTGCCAGGTGGGACAGTTCTCGGCCTTCACAACCTTGCTATTGTCATGCCTCAGTTCATCGTAAGTGGTGAAGTCATGACTCCGTGTTCATTTTCTGATACCAATTCAGGTTGCCGTAGTTACGAGCATAATCTTCAAGCTTGTCGACGGAGATCCTAGCATCGAAAACCTAGTAGAATTGCCGAATACTTACTTGGGCAAAAACGGTGTTGCTTGGGTTCTTCGTTTTGGAGGGCTTTCCACCCTCTTTGGTGCCATTTTCGCTCGGATGGTACCACCCACCGCCACCGAGAAGGCAATGCGCCGCCGAGCCGGAGAAATGAAGCTGTTGGGAGAGGAAAGCAACCCTTAACCTCGCTTTTAAACTTTACAATATATGTCTCAGCGCTCAGGTCTATCAGCAAGCCTTCTCTGAAAGTCATTGCTATATCTGTATCCCTAGTACCATACATTTAATTACATCTATCTCGGCGGACATCGTTGTGGTTCATTCATCCGAAGCTTGATTCTTCTTGACCAGTCACTCCGAAGCCAGCTTTTGCAAAATTGCAAGGAGGCGCTCTAGATATTTTAGATGAAACCGCAAAGCTCATAGGACATCTGATTCTCCTATGATACAAAATGCGAGATCCCAGTCGTCACTTGTTGAACTAGATATGGCTCTGCACGGTACAGGTGTGATTGGTGGTAAAGGGCTTCCTTCAAATATTGAACCTGCGAGGGCGTCCACTGTTTGTTTTAAAATGTAAGTTTCCTTAGCACGCTTGCTAAGAATTTGCTAAGAACCCACTCATATTTTTTATGCCTGGGCAATAAAAGTAACGGACTGTGAAAGTGGATTTCAAAATCGACCGCATAGCTGCACACATATCCCCCAATTTCATCATATTGTCCGAGAAGTCTGCGACATTGCATAAGATGACGTATTGTGAAACTAGGATGTACGTACCTCCCTTCAAATAGATTATCGCACAAGATGCATTATTTGCTTTGAACGACGACACTTGCCAGTGCACGGCACACCCATCTCCGTATTCCTGAGATCCTAGGTGATCCACTTTAAGGCCTGTTAAGACAAGGGAGAGGGGCCGAATACCTTCCTCGAAATCTGGGGCCATATTTTCCACGACCAGCTCACCATCATAATCGTCGATTACTTGGCATCTGCCCGAGTGAAGTAGCACCTGCTTCTCCACGAGAGCACCCTTTGGAAGTTCCTTGACAACTAGAAAAATAACCGGTGCTGCGGGAGCCTAATAGTGGGTAAACACAGCCCAATGAAGATAAGTAAACGGTACAACCTGCAGAGAATTATGACCTTGTTTAATACATGACAAGTCATCAATTCTGGTCGTCCAAAAAATTGATAACTGGGTATGGTCCTCCCACCCGCATCCCGAGTTCTCTTTCAAGGCCAAGGTAACCCGAGCTACATGCTGGCATGCCAAAGCCAGTTCCTCGGAGAGACAACGAGGAATTGGAAGTAAAAGGCTGCTCGGAATCAAGCCGATCTGACCTGAAATAAAGATGCGCTCGCCAGCCTATACCATATAGTTTAAAAGGGTAGAAAGGATTTAAAGAAAGAAACCCTGACCATAATTGCCTGAGAATACGGCCCTATGTTCGCAGGCGCCCAGTAACTGAGCCCTTGAACGTGTAGAGCTTGTCGGTCAAGAGCATTCATTTCTCTGAACGCGATGCAATCGAGCCTCACCCTTATACCTTCAGGAAGGTCAACACCAACGCATGCACGCGCAGGCGGGCTAGTTCCGAAAAAAGTCGCGTAAACAGTGTTGACAAGGAGAAATAGATCCATCGACGAGATGAATACATTAATAAAGGCTATTTGACTTAGGGTCAGACCCTTTTCTTCAAGGCAGTCTACAGAATGTGAAAACGTTGGGATGATAATTCGTGAAGTCACTGTCTGCTCACCGGAGAGAATCTGGAAACATTTTTTGACTTCTTCTTCAATTGTGTAATTGCTATCCGGCGCAGGATCCACCTGTACGTTTGAAACTGAAGCGTAGGAACCCTTGCAACTTTGAGCAGACCGTGACCAACTTGGGTGGCAAAAAATTGGCGAAGAAATATCCAGTGATCCAGACCTCTGTGTGTGGAGATGTAAGGCGGCATGTTTGATTGCTTGGTATTTATCATCCAGAATGGGCGGTATAAGCGCAGTTCGTAAGTAATGGGATTTTCTTTGGAGCTCTGCTTTCTTAATACGAAGGAAAGCAACAGTGGCGAAGTCATTATCAGCATGGATAACTATCTCAGTATCTGTCCTGTACAAGAAGCTGGTCTCAGTCCATAGAAAAGTTGAAAAACAACACACAAGTTGATCCGATGCTTGAAAAGTGGGCAGTCCAACGTCAATGTTTCATATTCACCACCCTCCCCACATATGTGTGATCCGTAGATATTGTTCTGGCATGTTTAGCAGGCAGAACCAAGTACAGAAAAGACAAGTCTCACCAGTTTTATTAAAGTATCTTCCATCTCAGCAAGGTTCTTCCCAAGATGTGATTTTTCAAGACCAATGCCTGCTACCTTGACGAGAACAGCCTCCATCCCAGCATCGATCATCTCATGCAGAAGTTCCCGTTGATTTCTTTGCCACAAGAAACAGAGAGCAACCAAACCTAGCCTGTGGCATCTACGGATTATAAAATAAAATACTTCTCATGCGCATAACGATGAAATTGAGGCGTACACATGTTCAATTCTAACTCGTTGATAATTCGACAAGATGGCGCCGACGGAGACACCTTTCACATCAGGGTGATGATGCTGAATTCCAAGGGAATTCTGTCAACCCTGATGATAACCAATAAAGAATTGTTGTCTGCTTACCTTAACCGTGCAGAGTAGTTCGAAGAGATCTTCCGTTTCATCACCTGCGATTCCACCTTTATGATGTCCATTTCTTCCACCATACTCAGGCCCTTGCTCAACTGCGGTACCTGTTATCACTCTGCGATAAAGCGGTATGTCCAATGCGCGCGCAACAATCTCAATGGCGTCTTGTCCAACAGTCTGATAGAGATATGAATCGAGTTCCTCTAGGGTGACATGAATTTAATGAGAAGTCTAAATTGGGTGTAGGCCGGACCTTTGCCAGGCTCTGGTCCAAGTGAGGCTGCGGCGACAAGCTCGTGGCCACCCTGTGCACAGTGGACAAGGTTGTAGCAGCTATCCTTGCCGCCGCTGAGGAGGGCGAGATATTTCATTGACAATGATACGAAAAGCAATCACTAATTTCAGCACGTTACATAATACTAAGAAGCAAGAGGGTTTTACCGGCCCGGTTGTCGGATTTGTCGATCTTAAGATCTCCCAAGATCGCAACTTCGCTTGTCCTTTAAAATGCCAACCATCGCCATTGACAAAGCAGAGCTTTGGGAGCGCCTCGGAAAGGAGTATAGCAAGTACATGTTCACCCTCTTGAGTCATCTCTGACCATAGCCGATCTAATAGCAATGGAGGAGTTCGATAAATTGTGTTTTGACTATGGACTAGAACTTGATGAAGATGTGTGTGCAAACAAATGACCCGAGTGAATCCAAATCTTATCTCAATGCTTTACAGACCACCGCAGAGGTTGAGGAAGCAGCCAAGAAAGGCTTACCTGCTGAGAGGCCGGTGAGCAACCACCAGCGCCCCCTTAGTTTCTCCTGCATCTCATATACTTCCACAGCAATTGAAAATAGAGATTCCAGCCAACAGGGAAGCTCAATATTCTTGCAGGATTTTTTTTTTTCCCAACCTAACTGAACGTTCTACACTCAGATATGATTTGCTCTGCATAGAGGGCATTTCTCGCGCCCTGCGAACCTTCCTCCAGATCTCGGATGCACCAACTTACAAACTGGTCTTCCCACCGGGGGGAGAAAAGGGTCTTTTGACTGTCATCATTGATCAAGAGGTTATCTTTTCTTTTGAGTAAAGTGCTCTTCCATCTCAACAATCTATTTTGCTAGACATCGAAAATCCGACCCCTTTTTGCCTGCGCCGTCCTTCGCAACATCAAGTTCACACCGAGCTCTTATGCATCGTTCATCGACTTGCAAGATAAGCTTCATCAAAATATTTGTCGACGAAGACAACTTGTTGCAATTGGCACGCACGATCTGGATACCTTGACACCACCTTTTCGCTATGAAGCGAAGCCTCCCAAGGACATTCAATTTGCACCATTAGGAAAAACCAAAGCTTTTACTGCAGAGGAGCTGATGACACTTTATGAGGCATGATCTCAGATTTGCTTCTTCTGCCCTACGATACTGATCTGTGGCCAGTCTGAAAAACATCTCGCCAGATATCTTCCTATCATCCGCGACTCCCCTGTATATCCAATCATCTATGATTCAAAGGATCAAGTTCTCTCCATGCCTCCCATCATCAATTCGGACCACAGCAAGATTACTTTGAACACGAAGAACGTTTTTATTGACGTTACCGCGACCGATCAGACGAAGCTCGACATTGTGGTCAACATTGTCGCCACCATGTTCTCTGAATACTGTGCAGAACCCTTCACGTTGGTCTTTCCTTGTGTTTCCTCACCTACGTGCTGAACCGCCGTTTTATTCATAAGCATCGAACCGGTCAGAGTTATCTCCCCTAATGGTCAATCTAGACTTTCGCCTGATCTTTCGGGTCGACAAATGACCGCACATGCCTCCTATGTCAATGCTTGCACAGGCCTTTCACTGACACCTGAAGAGGTGTCAACACTCCTGACGCGCATGGCACTAAGCACCACTGTCTCTCCAGACGACCCTGACAAGCTTTCGGTGCATATCCCAGCGACAAGACCAGACATCCTTCACGAATGCGACATTATGGAAGACGCTGCCATTGCATATGGATTTAATAACCTTCCTGATAAATTCCCGACCACCAGCACCGTCGCCCAACCCTTGACCATTAGCAGGCTAAGTGATGTGATTCGTCAGGAGTGGGCGTTTGCTGGTTGGGTTGAAGTCCTTCCTCTAATTCTTGTGAGTAGCGCGTTTCACATCCTTGATCCAGTTAACCTGATGTGGTGAAATTCTAGTGTTCACACGAAGAGAATTTCGGATGGCTTAACCACGAGGATGACGGAAACACGGCAGTCAAGATTGCCAACCCGAAGACCCTTGAATTCCAAATTGTGCGAACAACTCTCATTCCAGGTCTACTTAAAACGATTCGCGAGAATCGTTCGCATCCATTGCCGATCAAGATATTCGAGACTTCTGAAGTTGTCTTCAAGGATAGCTCCCGAGAGCGTCAAGCGCGTAACGAGAGACACGCCGCGGCTGTGTGGTGCAACAAGACCGCAGGGTTCGAGATTGTGCATGGTATGCTGGACCGAGCCATGAAAATGCTGGAGATTCCAAGGATCGGCGGCGCTGACTCGAAAGCTGAGACAGGATATTATATCAAGGAGACAACTGGTAAGCCATGGTGTCACGGATAAGCGACAATCGACTTAATTAGTCGTAGATCCCATGTATTTCCCTGGACGCGCAGCAAGCATTTTCTATCGGACAAGAATGCAAAAGGAGGATTCGAATATTGGAACGCTTGGAATCTTGCATCCTACGGTGTTGGAGAAGTTTGAAATTGGCTTCCCATGCTCTGCCCTTGAATTCGTGCTCGAACCGTTCAAGAAACAGATGGAAAAGGTGTGGACAAATGAGGATTGAATGAAGAGCCACCGACAAAGAATCGTGTACTAGATTAGATGTGTACGGCTAGCTGATAAATCACAAATCACTTTCAAACAACCACGAGTGAGAGCCGACAGACAATATAATTATTCACTATCGCCACCTCTTTTTGGTCGTTCTTCCTCTGGGCCGCTGCTCACAACTGCAGACAACAGTTGAATTTCATGCACAAGTAATCAAGAAACACACATACGAAGAATGAGAGTGAACGCCCCAATATACATCCAGTATTTTTGGAGGAAGCTTTTTTCAGGTTGGGGTTTCACCACCTCACCTTTCGGCGTGAGCGGTGGTGGCTCACGCAACTCAGGCCTTCGAAGAAATGGGTGTATGAAAATTGAAGCAGAGATAACAAGGACGCACAGGGGTGGGCTCTCTGTCCTTCTCAGTAAAACGGTGGTATTCAACTGTTGAACTCTCTTGGAGAGGTTCATAACCGACGCTGCGGGGAAAATCTTCTTTTTTGATTTCATTTTGGGACAGGAGCCATGGTGAGGTATTGGCAAGACAAAGTAATCCACTGCAAAAGGTTTGGGCTCCGGATCACCAGATAGGTGGAGAAGTATCGTCTCTGATGAAGCCTGACTCAGATGGCACTTTCAGGGAACAGATGAGAGGGCTGTACGAAAGGCGATAATAGAAATAAACACGCACCACTTTCACGGAAGATATATCCCAGAGAGCAGAAGGGTCGCTCTCGCGCTCGAGCGCGACTTGGTATAGAGCTTCAGCAGAGTCTTGGAGGGATTCTAGAACCTCCGAGAAGGAGACGAAGTGGTCGCCTATCTCTGGTGACGGCACAAAGGTAGGAGGATCGGATGAAATCACGAAAGAGCCGCGAGCTAGATACGGCTGAACAGGGAGCGTCGGGTGAAATATGCGATGGTAGATGGTGACATTGGCGGAAACAGCTGATATGAAGGTAGCAGCGGCGAAGAGTCTCATTTGAATGGAAGAGGCAACAGGCAAGCCACTACCAAACTGAACCAAACTCGATTTTCTGTCAACGACAACCACTTTTTCAAGGACGTCCTTGCTTGATGTCTCATCATTATGCTCCTCTTCCAAACCCCAGACAAGACCACCAAACAACACAACATGACAGGGAGTTTGAAATGCAGGCCGCTTTCGACTACTCTGACGATGAGGACGAGGACGACAACATTTCAGAGTCCCGACCTCTGAATCCCACTTCGACTTCACCTGCGCAGCCGCCACAACCCATTGGCCATGTGCCTGGGACTTACAATTTCGAAGCCGTGGATTATGATTATCCACCTCCTGGATCACCTCCGCCACCTTCAGCCGTCGCCCTCCCAAACGAATACGGCAACTCAAATGGCTTCATCCCAGAATTTAACTTATCTCAGGGCCGTGGTCCTCATCGCATATGGTTTCAACGGGCAGCAGTGGCCGTCTTACCATTATCGCTCTTGACAAAGGTTGGGCTTGCTCCCCAGCGACCATCAGGTCCTATCGGCGGTGGCACGAACAACGATGGTGTCTTTGCCAACGTCTCCGCAAAGCCGACCCCACCTGTTACAGTGCGAGATGGTGAGGCCTAGCGAATATCATGTTTCAATTGCGCTCATAGTTTCCTTTTGCCTGCAGGTGACGATACTTACCTGGTTCCTGAAGACACAAGACAGGAGGCTCCTCCTTCGTATGCCTCTGCACAAGCTGATGCTGTACCTCCTTACTGGGAAACAACGGTGCACGCCCCTTTCGCCCCGGATTCTGTAGGAGACATGGTCATAGACTCCTTACCAACCGGCTCGTTCTTCTCTTTCTGCTGGAATCTCCTTGTTTCCATTTCATTCCAATTCGTTGGCTTCCTCCTGACATATCTTTTACATACAAGCCATGCTGCTCGCCTTGGCTCAAGAGCTGGCCTTGGTGTGACACTCATTCAATACGGTTTCGCACTCCGGAGTCGACTTGATTCCACGGATTCGGTTCCGAATGCAGGACCTGGTTCTACAATTTCTAACATCACTTGGTCAACCGTCGCAAATGTGACTGAAGAACAAACAAACATTTTTGTCGCGGATGCTACCAGTGAATGGCTGTCATTCTTCCTAATGACGGTTGGTGAGTTCTTCCATTTTCGGCATTGGATTTTTCCAGGGAGCTCATCTCCATCAAAGGATGGTTTGTATTGTTGACTTCTCTACTAGGATTCTGGCGTGTGAAACGTTGGGAACGTGGAATTCTCGCATCTCAGCGTGATAACGCTCCAGCCCCAACCTCCCAAGCTAATGCAATCATTTCTCATTTCGAATCCCCATTCAGTTTGCGCGGTATGTCTCGTGCAGAATTATTTCGACAAGGGTTTGGATTTGGTGCAACCAGGAATCGCGAGGATGCCGAAGCCGCGCTTGAAGTTGTACGAGCGGAAGAAGGCGAATCCAATGCTCATGAGCACAGCATACGGGAAACTGAGCCCATGATACCACTTGACCCTTCTAATCCAGAACGGAGTCGGGCGATTATTCGGGCGTATGCGAATGAACAACGGCTGCAGCAGGATCTTCGGGAGGCGGGATTGCTTTAGTTATCTTGGGGTGTAATAACTATTATCCTTCACGAGCACGGTACGAAATTCTTATCCCAACTGCCTCGATTGTACCATCACACTAGTTACTCATACCAGCGTTTATATACTTCTCTCATTCGCAAGGAAATTCGGAATTGAGAAATTCTCTTACTGGACACTTGTGTATATAAGAAAGTCACACTTTGTATATTTCTTCGCTTATAGTAGGCAAGACTACAACAAGACTACCGATTACAGGATGACACCCAAAGTCCGCAAAGCGACCGAAGAAGACGAGGCCTCCATCTCTCGTATCTGCCTGCTTACAGCTGATGCTGGTGCATCTGCCACGGCTCTTCACGATTTTGGCGAACTTCCAGGCCTCGTTTACGCGGTTCCTTATATCAAATTCCCCACCACATGGGGCTTTGTATTAGAGGATGAAGCCACTCGAGACGTCGTTGGGTACATCCTAGGCTCCACCGATACGCGCGCCTACGAACGCTACGTAGCGGAGCATTGGTGGCCTGCGCTCGCAGAGAAATATCCTGTTGAAAAAGCCGTGAAATCAGCCGACATCTACTACACCCGCCTTCTCCGCAATATGCACACAGCTCCAGATTCTAACATCGCGTTCTCCCCTGCGCATTTCCATATCAACATTCTGGAAGCTTACCAGAAACAAGGATGGGGGAGGAGGCTTATTTCTATGGCAGTTCAATATCTAATTACCAAAGGTCTCCAGGGAGTGTGGTTGGGCCTGGATCCCAGGAATGAGAGTGCTAGGAAATTTTACAAGAAGCTCCAGTTCAAGGCTATCACTGGTGCACCAGACGAAAATCAGATGGGGCTCAGGTTCGCCGACTTTAAGTCGTCCAGTGAACCAGAATCATAGAATTCTGGACGGACAAATAGGTACAACATCATTTGTTACTTCTACTTACTCATTTCTGACTCGATATGAAACTAGTATATACTCAGATGGACCAAGGCATGATGCGAGATCCCCTTACTAGTAGTATCCCCATAATTTGGCAGTGGTAGTCCAACGAACGTAGATTTATAGATGAGGATCGTACTACGTCCAGAATGTCAGGTCTGGGTACGTAGTCAGTATTCTTCTTGCAGGTTTGGTAACCTAGTACAATGTAAGGGAGTAATCAGGGGTAATACCAGAGGTAGCGGGGGCAACTTCATTACATTCAACAGTCAACTTCAAGCCTGAGGCCGCCGAGCGGACAAGTTTCGGGAGTTTCGGCACGTGACCACAGTGCGCCTCGTGCCCTTTCTCTTTCCTTTTCAATTTTGCACGTAGAGGGGAAAATTGGTCATTCCAAGGGCTCTCGGAAGCAAATCTGTGCGTTCTAGAACCCAGGGTTTTCCCTCCAAAACCCGCAAAATATGTCCAGGGATTTCCAAACTTGGAGAATGATTCCCACCCAACTGGTAGTTTCACCTTCGCCTTCACTCTTCACTCTCCCCCAAACATCTATTCAATACAATACAAAAGATAACATAGCTTGAGGTTTGCAGTAATATATTTTACTTTATCTGTCAGTCTTGGTAGCTATTACTTCAATGCCATTTCACTCTGGCTGATTGAATGTTGCCAACCCCAAGCTTGAGAAATATCATCATTGCCATGTAGCTTTAGGTCTCCCATACCAGACCCAATATTAGTCCATGTGCTAGAGTACTCATCTCAAGAATAATTCA
>Ga0307509_10002713_pt1 | contig 28221 bp, 27 predicted proteins | sample 10_EM_MG_FD_202245 | JGI IMG/M metagenome (GOLD analysis project Ga0307509, IMG submission 202245) | Populus trichocarpa ectomycorrhiza microbial communities from riparian zone in the Pacific Northwest, United States - 10_EM | ecosystem: Host-associated > Plants > Roots > Unclassified | place... | reverse complement strand
TCGCAAGTGCATAGTCATGTGAGAACTATGAGTCAAGTAACGTCATAGTGTGAAATCCAACATACCTTATGACTCATAAGTATGAGTCATGTGAAATCTGCCTTGCTTAGTCACGATTTGTGACACCAGTATCACAACTACCAAACCTTTAAATAGGAAGCAATACTAACAGATGAGATGAATGATTGGTTTTTGCTGATGAACAATGAACACTATACTTCTAGCAGCTCTGAGCAGGATAATTTCCCCACATATGCTTATAGCCTCTTATAGCACGCAGACAAGAGCCCTGAGGACTGGATAATATCTGAAATCATTTTTAATTTTTCAAAATAAGAGAGTGTAATATGTATACATATTCCGGTATCTTTATACAGAAGTGGAAGTGTAGGATCTCCAATATTTAGTTCAATTTATATTTGCTTTATTTGATTTGATTTCAGCTACACTACTTCCTCTGACTCAGATATGCTATGCTACAACATATCTAGATCTACTAATTTTAATTTCCTTTGCTGAAATCTTATATTTAGAATTCTAGATATGAAATAGTGAGGTAGTACTGTGGGAGTCTGAACCATAACTCTTTGTTCTTGCAAGATAACAGGATTGCAGTAGGTATATAGCTACTAGTAATGATAATGATTGCAGGACAGTTATCTCCTTAGATTTTTGAATTTAAACCAGGCTTTTGTCTAGCAGGAGACAGCAGACCTCGACAAACCTTCAGTCTAGGAATATACCTGGTTGAATGATAATCCCAATTTGCACTTCAACTATTATTTCTTTACTTCCCTGTTCCTTGAAGTCTCCCTTGGTATCAGCTCTTACTGGTTTACCTCTGGTTGTATTATTTTTTTGTTTGATAGGATTAACCTTGTTACAAATATCATATAATACTACCGACATGAATTCAAGTGTCACAATAGCCGGTTACCCTTCTATTCGCTTTGCTTATAGTCAGAAAAACCAAGCACTACACAAAAGCATGTGTTATAGTGCTTTTTCCTTCTTCACTTTCTTTGCTTTACTACACAATAATACAAACAAACCAGCCATCTTCACATCCTCATCATTGACAAGCACCATTTCCACTTTCTGGCAACACCAATCAACTTACTAGGTATATCCTATTCCTGGTCCAATGCAAGGCCTATTTTTCACTCAAGCCAACCCAATTATCTCTGACACAGTCAATCCACATGTCCCCTGTCTGGCAACTGGCAATTCGAGTTCCTCTTCCTCTGGCTACCTACAGCAATTATCCTCTATAGCCAACCCATACCAACCCTCTAGCCCTGCCATCTCGGCTTCCTTATCCAGCCAATCCTGTAGAGGCTGTTCTCGTTTGGCCTTCTAGCCCACCCAATTCTCTGTCTCCATCTCACCAATTCTTTATACCCGAAAGTCATTTTCCAATAATTCAGCCCCCACACAGACTCGCTCACAGACAGTAGACCTGGACCAAATTGGTATTCCTGAAAACATACACAAGTTGGAGATCAAGTAGCATTTGGATAAAGCCATAGCGTGGCTAGAGGTGAAGCCTTCTGAAAAGGCTATTACAGCTGCGATCATTTGTAATGTGGATCCAACATCAATCTTAATACGCCAATATGGCAAACGTTACCAAGCACGAAACTCTTGAAGCACCTATACTAGTAATAGGTATGGGGAAAACAATATTATCTTAACTGAGGCTCAGGAGTTATCCATCTTCCAATTCTGCTCTTAGCTGCTCGAGGCTGAGTTAGAAGCAACCCTTTGAATAATTTATGTAGCAATTCACCACCTATGTCAGCAGGAGAAACGGATTCCTCCCTCTCGCATATGGTTTTGACAATGGCTGAAGAAGTACTCAACTCTCTATACAATCAAAACCAAGCCAATCACTCATATACCACTTACTACCTATACTGAGATGCATATAAAGACCTTTTTCATTGAATATCACAATAGTGTTTCCAAGTATAGCATCGGCGATCTGAATATATTTACAATATGGATGAGTCTGGAGTAAGAGTTCGGTGTCTATCAGGTGAAATTGTTATTGTTCCAACAGAAGTTCAAGAGCCATCTACAGCTAGCCCTGAAAATTACAAGTCTATCACAATTATTGAGACAATTTGTGCTGATAAAAGCCCTCCACTACCACAACTGGTGATTTGTCCTTGTAACATGTGTACATGTTCCGGTAACGGTACACAAGAGCGGGCAGTGCAGGATCTCCTATGTTTAGTTGATTTATATTTGGATTATTTGATTTGATTTGAGCTCCGCTACTGTCTCTGAGTCAGATAGGCTATACTATTGTATTGTTATGTTTAGTTTGCTTTGTTGGAAGTTTATATTTAGGATTCCGGGTATGGAATGGTCATGTAACACTGGCGAAGGCTGAGCATTGTTTGTTTGTTTCTTTCTTTGGTCTTGCAGGATTACAGGATTCCGGTATGTGCGCAGCTACTGGTAATGATCATGATTGCAGGAAGGTTATCGCTCTTGGGTTTTGTATTTAAACCAGTCTCCTGGCTAGCAGGAGACAGCAGACTTCGACAGACCTTCAGTCTAAGAATACACTCAGTTGAACGGCAATCCCTGAGTTCTATTTGTCCTTCAACTATTATCTCTTACCTCCGGTCCCTTGAAGCCTCCCTTAGCACCAGCGCTAGCAGGTCTATCGTCGGTCCTATTGTATTTTGGTTAGACAGGAATAAACCTGTTACAGTCCTGGTAACAACATTATGGAGAATTGGGTTTAAGACGATGTAACTGGAGCAGAAGTGAGTGCTATTTCACAAACTAGTTATACAAATGAGAATATCGCTTTTGCCTGGCTTGATTATATTATCAAGCATGTTGATGCTAGCCCTACTACATATTGGTGCCTTCTTGTACTTGATAGTCATATATCTGACCATCAGGATGATTTTATTCTCAAATGTCATGAGAATCATATTGTACCCTTGTGTTTCCATCTTGTCTTACAGACATACTTCAACCACTCGATGTTGGTGTCTTTCAGACTTGGAAACACTATCACAATAAAGGGATCCACAGAGTACTGCATTGTCTCGATATGGAATAAATAATTTCATCTTTCTTCCCAGATCTGAGTTCTATTAGTGAACAAAGCTTTCAATCTCATACAATCAAAAATTCTTTCACAGATTCTGGCATGTTTCCAGTCTCCTTCAAAGGTACTTTGAAGAAGATATGTTATTGTGATAGAAAGCAGAATCTTAAGAGAGAATCTGTATCACTTCCCACCAATGGGACAAGCTCCAATACCGATGAAATTGATGGATTGTCTGCCATATCTCCTGAAGGCGAAGAGTTAGAGCTTTCTCTACTTCCAATTACCTATTTTGAGTGTCAAAGAAGTATGAGAAAATGGATTAACAAAGTAGAAGGCTTTAGCCTTAACTTAAAAGGCAAATTACAACAATAGACAAAGGGAACTCAGATCTGTCTACCAGAGGTACAGCTTCAACAGGACTCCTACCATGCTGCCAATTCCAAATCTGTGAGGAAGAAATATACTGTAAAACAAAATCCCGTTGGGTAATATGAAAGGGAGGAATTATTACATTTGAGGTACCCAGAATTAGGAAAACAGAAAAGGGCTCGAAGAGAAGGCCAAGGTAGCAGCTATAAACAAGGCTTATAAAGACATTCAAATAGCTGTTAATAAGGTATAAGGGGCATTACATCTCTTGTGGAATTGATGATCGGAAATCAGAAAATGAAAGAAAAAAGCAAGTGCAAAATATCAAAACTCAAGGTGGCATTGAAGTTATTCCACTTGAGATATTGATTCCAATTCTCGATCCAGAAAAGAATCCAACTGCTGAGAACCATGAAGCATTTCAGACACCTCCCGATTTATTGCAAGCTCTATTAATACTCCCGCCAATCTTCCTCAATGCCACAACTCCAGACAACTAAGCACAGCTTAAAGCTGAGAATGAATTGAAGGTATTGGCAATTCAGGTAGGAGTAGATCAAAGGAGTCTTTATTTTGAGAATGTATAACAGGTTTATTCCTGTCTAACAAAATTACAATAGGATCGGCAGTAGACCTGCTAGCGCTGGTGCTAAGGGAGGCTTCAAGGGACCGGTAGCTAGAAGAATAATAGTTGAAGGACAAATTAGACTCAGGGATTGCCGTTCAACCAAGTGTATTCTTAGACTGAAGGTCTGTCGAAGTCTGCTGTTTCCTGCTAGCCAGGAGACTGGTTTAAATACAAAACCCAAGAGCGATAGCCTTCCTGCAATCACGATCATGACCAGTAGGTGTGCACATACCGGAATCCTGTAATCCTGCAAGACCACAGAAAGAAACAAACAATGCTCAGCTTTCGCCATTGTTACATGACTATTTCATACCCGGAATTCTAAATATAAACTTCCAGCAAAGCAAACTAAACATAGCAATACAATAGCATAGCCTATCTGACTCAGAGACAGTGGCAGAGCTGAAATCAAATCAAGTAAACCAAATATAAATCAACTAAACATAGGAGATCCTGCACTGCCCACTCCTGTGTACCGTTACAGGAACATATACACATGTTACAAGATGATTGTGAAGATCTAGCAGTTGAATCAAATTTTTATTCTTCTTTTACATCAGACAGCTCAATTGTAAGTAATGATGATTATATTACCTTCAATTTATAACTTAAGCAATAATACTAATATGTGAGAGAATTGATATGTTGTATTATGTAATCCTATATGCCTAGGAAGAAAAGAAAAGAGCGTAATGATTGCTTTTGCGTAACACTTGGTTTTCCCGACTATGAGTGAAGTGTAACTGGCTATTATACATAATACAAAATATATTTTGCTATATATTCTTCACCCCCTGCACAACCTGGTTCATCCAATACTCCACAAATTTACCATGAATATTCTGTTCTAACAGGTAGGACCCTGAATTCTATTTTAATTCTAGTTGTCCTATGGGGGTTTTTAGGGTCACAAACAGTGTATAATAACTTCTAAGGAATGAGACTAATAGGAATAGAAGGTAATACCACTTGCTCCATAAATCCTAATATAATATTTGTGCAGTAGAATATCTTTTACTGATAAATCTACCTAAATTACAGTCAACATTTTGGAATCATGTATATCAAATGCATCATGTACTCAGAACTTAGAGATTTTTTTTTAAAATTATAGTGATCAACCCATATGTTTGAAATTTAAGTAAAGCATTAAGTTATAATACTTCTATCTGCTATTATAATCATATTATTATGATAATCTGATTGATTTATTTGATTACTAATTAAAAGGAAAATATAGTAATGTATAATATTATTATGATATAATATGGTTATGAAGTACTTTTCTGCCCCTAAACTTGAACCCTATTATTTGGAATTGGATTTTGCCATAAACTACACGTGCTATTAATCCGATAAGGAATTGTATTTTGTAATACTAGTAGCCTACATTATGCACAGCTTCTATCATACTGTGATTTTCCCATATTATACACTAATTTGTGGATTCGGCAAACAAAAAAACACACCTCACACCCCAAAGATTTGTACATGCCTGAAATATTCAATAGCAAAGGTAATCCGGTGCCGCTGGACTTAGTTTTCAAAACACTCTGCTTCTCTCCTAGCTTCCAGCCAATATCTAAGATAGTTCCTTAATTCAGTGTACATTATCCCAAGTTCCTTCTCCCTCCCGCTTGTACTTATCCACCGTCATGACGTGGCACTCGTAGATCTAATATTCAATTTGACCTCCAGCATATCTCTCCACCCCCTCCAGGGATCGCCACAGTTGTGGCTATTTCAGTACGCATTTCCACTAGCGACAACACAGCCATCTGTCCTCGCAGAGGTATGAGAACTACTCTTGTATGTGCACCTTGGTGTAACGTGTGCTGCCCAACATCCCAGGCAGCCATCTCCAAGACCGGCTCAACCAATTGCATTGCCCAGACCTGCATATGGATTGTTGAATGCGTTATCATACAGAAGAACCTCGACAAGGGTAGCCAGCACTTCCACATTGAGGAGCAGCAACCGGACGCTGGCCAGGGCTCGGGCCACTACAGCCCCAATACCCCTCAGTGCGTGGGTAAGTGTAAGTAGTGGCAATTCACACGCTCTCCCGTGTATCACTTAACCCCTCCACATACCCATCGGCTCTTCCTCTGAGTTACAGTATTCCCAGGAGCGAAGAACTGAGAAATGTCCCTTGACCCCATCCCCACTACCAATATTCCGAACACTTTAAGCGTCAGCCACTCTTCTCGCACTAATCTCGCTGTTCTTAACAACCGCCACTGCTTTAACACCCAGATCAACGTCACCAATGCCTCGTCGGGTGTCCTGGCATGGTTGTCTCCTCTCCAACCCCGGATCCGTCATTTCAGCCTTGAAGCACAGCGCGTTGAGGGCGTAGGCCACTGGCTTCTGCGGACAGAGCAATTTCGGGCCTGGCACAGTCTTGATGGCCTGTGTGAAAGACAGAAGGCCACCCTGTTTTGCTACGGCAACCCTGGGGTAGGCAAGACATACATTTGGTGAGATGCCATCTAGGAGGGGAGTAATGACAACGAACCATCACCTGACAAGTAGTAACTTCAGTTCACTAGTGATAGACACATTATGTCTTGAGGCCCGCAGAGCAGGAGGGGGAAATAGGGCCGTCGCCTGCTTCTATTTCGACTTCGCGGCTCAAAGGGAGCAGTCTGCTGCGAATACGTTGGGTGCTCTGCTGCGACAGGTCGTCTGTGGTTATGACCAAATTCCCAACGAAATAATGGAGGCATTTCAAAAGTGCACAAGTGTCATCGGTGGTCGCAGGCTCCAACTCCGTGAAATCGTCAATCTATTGGGGAGGCTCTCGTCCTCGCGGCCCACATTTTTCTGTCTCGACGCTCTGGATGAATGCCCTGCAGCCGATCGAGCCAAGATCCTTCTGTCACTCAAGGACATCCTCAAAATGGCCCCAAGGACTCGAGTGTTCCTGACCGGGAGGCCACATATACGTGCTGAAGTGAAGAGGCACCTCCCGGACGCAGCTGTCGTATCGATAAGCCCCCGAAAGGATGACATTATCCAATACATCCAGGCAACACTTGAGAAAGAAGATCCGACTCCGGACGAGATGGATGAGAGGTTGAGGGCAGAAATTCTGGAGAATCTGGAACCTGTCTCGGAGATGTAAGTATGGTCAGCTGGGTGGGGGATTCTGTCCATATTCTCCGCTGACAAATATATATCAAGGTTCCTCTTAATCTCTCCGAATTTGGGTCAAATTCTACAGGAGACAACGAGATATCGTCGACGGAGAAGGCTCAGGGTAATAGCGGATGGGTTGGGCCTGGGGGGTGCTTACGATGCAACGATCGCACGGATCAGAGCGCAGAGTATCCACCAATCAGGGCTCGGAGTAGCTGCTTTGATGTTGATATGTCATTCAGAACGGCCGCTGCGAGCGGAGGAGCTCTGCCAGGCCTTGGCCGTCGAAATAGAATCGGGGAATTATACTGCCGACAATGTTCCCTCCATACGGACGGTGTTAAGCTGCTGTCAAGGGCTCGTTGTGAAGGATGAGGAAGGGCCGACCGTTCGGCTAATCCACTTCACACTCCAAGAGTATTTGACCAGCCATCTCAACCTTTTCCAGAGCCCTCACGCGACAATTGCCGAAACCTGCTTAACATATCTGAATTCGCGCCAGGTGGTAGATCTTTCCGCCTCCGGCCATCACAACACCCAGCACATGGCCTTTCTCGAATATTCGGCTCTATACTGGGGAGCCCACATGAAAAAGGAATCCTCAACTCGCGGCACATCGCTTGCAGTCGAGTTCTTTAGCCACTATGAACGTCACATATCTGTTAAACTACTCTTGGAGCACACTCTCGGTCGGAATTTCATTAGCTCAATCTCCGGCTTTTCCAGGTTCGGAGGGCTGCACTGTGCGTCCATGTTCGGGGTTGTTGAGGTTGTGAGGGCTTTAATAGGGATAGGTGGTGTCGATATAAACCGCGTGGACGATACCGGTTCGACGCCGCTTATATGGGCTGCCAGGAATGGACATGAGCAGGTGGTGGAGCTTCTCCTGGGACAGGGGGGGATCGACCCTAATAAGCCAGACCACTACCGCCAAACGCCAATCTCGCATGCTGCCGAGAACGGACATGCCGCTGTAGTCGAACTGCTACTGAGGCGGCAAGACATTCATCCTAGCAGGCAGGATATATGGGGTCAAACGGCGCTGTCGTACGCTTCGAGAAGGAGGGATCAGCTTGTCGCGCAGTGGGAAACTACTTGAGAGCCCTGCCATCACATCCAATTAATCCCCAAGAGATACCGCCTTCCTTCCCATCTCCGCATCCCTGAGACCTTAAGCGTCACAGCCTTCTGGTTGGTGCTCTGGGATACACACCGGCGGCCCGCCCTCACCATCTCGGGTGGCTCCCCCTCAACCCCCGAGATGTCCGATACCCCGCCTCCAGCAATCTCGGCTCCTACACGCCTAGCACGTACCGTGCCTCGGACGAAACTTCGCGCTAAGTCCCTTGAGCGTCCTTTTTACACATCTTACAGAAGGCCCTTCGGTATCTGCTTGGATTACTGGACGGTGGCCCATCACTTGGCTTATTTCATGTTCAAATTCAGTGCAATGTGCGCGGAAGCCTTCGCTTGTGCTCCCTTGCGGGTGAAACTTTGGGATAATTATTCACCATATCTGTCACTACTTCAGGTAACGCGATGATACCCTTTGTATGAATGATCTTTTTTCCTCCATCTTTTCATATGCTCTTTCATTCTCTGCTCTGTCCCGTGATATAAATACACATTAGACACTAAATAACCTAGCTCGTAGATGTATAGAAGGACGAAAACAGTGGCAATAACTTCTGATATCCTAGTGATAAGGAATATTTTGGAAAGCATCATGTTTTTAAAAATTTAGATGATATGCTGCAGCTACCTATGTATATATCGCAATTTTGTGTTTTAGCTAGGACAATGCGATTCGATTCGAAGAATCTTTCCAAGACCCTTACAGCGATTTGCAAAGGTTTTGTCCAAGGTGGAGGAGGGAGATAATTTTTTTGTCGAATGCAAGTGGGGTAAACTAGTGTGCACTATATTAAGACTGGATTTATTGGGGCATTTGGGGCGAGAGTGTGTATGCTAGATTTTTCATAGAATTTACCTTTCCACTTGTAATTTCCGGTGACAGCGGTCGACAAGAAACATGTCGAAAGGTGGATGGGAAGAGGAAAATATTGATTATGAAGATGAAATTGGAATTGAAACAGAGGTATCAGAGTCTTTTGATCCTTCGGGTGATGATGAGGACCTTTTCACAGTCGTTAGAGAATCTGAATAAGCCTTCAGAACTGCGACCGACCTCAAATCACCCGCTATTTGTCAGTCCTACCGGGAGCCTGCCATCACCATCACCTACTATTTTACACAATAATGTTGGCCAAGCCCTCACACATAACCTACATATTCAAATCCTTGAGGCATTGTGTTGCTTGTACGAGAAAACAATCATCTTGATTACTCCCCTGCTCTCGCTCCGGATCCCACTTATGACCTCAATATGCTCTTCTCTCTCGCCCCAATTTCCCCAAAACATATGCTCTAACTACAGTTTGTGTAGTGCATGATAGCGTATTCCACTAATATTCAACAAAAAAATCAGAAACTTTCCATCCCGTTGGACAAAACATTTGCAAATCGCTGTAAATCCGCCTATATCTTGTGTGAAAAATTGATAGTATTAACAAAGCCAAATACCCCCCCACTCCCTCCCAACTCCCCGAGCGGTGCCCTACTAACATTACCCAGCTATCATAAACGAATATCGGCCCCCCCCCTCTGGCCAACGTCGCGCTCCATATATGGACTCACCCAAACCAAAGCCTCAAAACCCAGGCTTCGCAGCCTCCAACAACGCTATCCATAGCCCAATATGACCAACCCCATACCCCGTTGCTACCGATCCTATCTAGATGCTCTCGTTTCCCCCCGGGGATGGGTGTTTTTCTTATTTCTCTCGTTAGGCCCCGCGGTTTATTCGCAGCTAGCGACAGGAAAATCCATGGGACTCACTGAGGTATGATACGACCTAAAAACTCACAAATCAAAAGAAATCCTCTCCCTGAAATACCCTCCAATCCCACAGTCCCCGTCGTATGGAGCCGACTGCACATCCTACCCCAAAACAAGAAAGGCAGGTAGAAAAAAGACAAGCACCACGAGTGGACTCCAAGAAACGAAGGAAAGACACTGTAAAGACGACACACTTCCCATTTTTGTCCCCCCCGCCGTAGCCAAACAGGGCAAGCCCTTTCTCTCGTTTTAAGGCCAAGAAACCGATGGTGATGCGCGTAGCCGTGGCGACCGGAAGTACCGACCTGCGGAGAGTTGTTTCCGTTTCCGATATCCGTAGCCGAGGCATTCCCGGAGAAGCGTTCCTGCTCCACACAGCTATCAGGCGAGAGTGCCACTATTGGAGGTGATAATTCGGTGGCTGTATGGTACTAGCCATAGTGTCTTTATCTCACGATAAGTTCCTTCTCACAAACGTGTGAAGCTCCAAGTTCAGTCTTGCGGGGAGCGATCGTGAGTTCGTCCCCCGCTCTACCCCGTGACCACCCTTCCAAATCGGATGGGGAAAGTGGGGTCCAGAACATAATGGGGAAGGAGCTTGCCGTCAGTGGTGGGCATGGCATACCGGGATCCCGAATACCAACCCAACACTACCCAAACCAACACATCTCTTAAGACCAGCGATTCACCTTCTCCACGTATCCCGACTATGCTGGCACGAAAAACCGACAACTCCCAAGTTATGACCGCACGCTATCCCCCCACCGCCCCTGACCCGTCTCGACTGATCAGTCCATCTGCAGTGTTTACCCCATCAACCGCCCCATCAATATACCTTTCCCTTGTCACTAGCATTCGATACCTAACACTCGGATACCCCTCAACCTTCACTGAAGAGTTACCAGAAACCTCTCGAGATACGGGGTGAGCCACCGCAGCAGAAACCTATACCACAAAACGAGATAAGCGTACTGCATTACCAGATTTTTTTCGCCTGCCGCTAGTATGATACAAGTACGTTGAAGTAAGAGCTTTCCTTGCAATCCATCTCAAATTCACAATAAAACGCCTTCTTTTAACCCTTTATGGCAATAACCAGGCTCGTTTTGGACTCTTCCTGGTTGCATTGAATGCTTTGCTTCAGCCCCTACTTTATTTCAACGTACTTGGGGCAGGCGAATAAAACCAGGTAATGCTGGAGTGTTCCAACAACCCGGCACTCCACCGTACCTTACACGACTAACACCATACGGTAAATTACGGTAAATCACACTTACGGCAAGAAGATAGAATACCCGGAACTGGCGTTTCCCACCAGATTCTTAAATTCGGATGTTGGGTAATCCTGTCTTCCACCCTGTGCGTTTATCCCGGGCTGAAGGAACCTACTTGTATCTAACCGCTGCCCCTCACCCCTTCCCCCGTGATAAAAAGAAGTTCGCACAAGGCCGGAGCACTAGTGCACTGTATTTAACAATACCCCTTAGTACAATACGAAAACCCCCCCACAATCTCTCCTCCCGTCATTTTTTATTTTTTTCTCCCAAGAATATCTCTGCGAACTTGACCCCCGGGAGAGGGGAATATCGAGAGCACTTCCAACAGCCGACGAAAGAACGACAACCCCCCGCAAAATATTGGCTAGGATAGACATCGAGAAAGAAACATCATCTCTTTATCATCATGGCTCCTATCTTCGTTTCTTCATTCTACTAATTTACCCAGACCCAGCCCCACCGGCTACCTTCTGGGTTCCTCGTGCCGGGTTATCAGAGCCGGTATTACCCCGTTTCCGGTTTTCAATTAGCCGTCAAAGTACAGTAAATAAGACATTCTAGCCGAGTGGTTAAAGGCAACAGACAAGAAATCTGTTCCGATCGCGAGCACACAGGTTCAAATCCTGTCGATGTTTTTTTTTGATTCAATTTTTTGTTTTCTCACTGATGGAAAAAAAACCTAACCCTGGTGATAAGGATGGGTTCCATATGATCGCATGAGTATCGTTCCGGTTGTCGATAATACACAACATCTCGATCAACGCGATGGGGGGACGCCTTGACATAAAATTGGCACCAAGACAGCAGAGGAGTTTTATTTTATTTTATATTTTATTCCAATTTTTTAGGGTTAAAGGCATAATTGTATCTCTTTCTGAGCCAACATTATGCCGAGGCGTCCGTCAATCAAGGTGTTGTGTATTCGTAGAGACGGCAGGAACTATACCACACTTATGATCTACTGTAAGTTAAAGCCCCCACGAGGGCCGGCAAACGGCTTCTGGTAAGTTTAACGTATATGTAACCTACCGCACGGTAGTGTATCGTATCTCATGGTATCATAACTTACCATACCTACCTTCCCGTTCGAACCATAAATTCCCACGAGTGACCAGCCATGATCACGCACCCCTCCACCTCTGAAACATCTAGCGCAAGAGGCACCGAAAGTATCATACTCGAACACAAGAATTTGTGTTCTATGTCCTTGTGATTACCTCTCGTAGTAAGGCGCTGTATATTTTTCTCTTTTTCTTTTCTTTTCTCCTCACTTGAGGGCTGGGTTGGGGGATTTCAACAATATAGCAGATATCATAACTCTCATGTCCGAGTACTCACGGTATGCAAAAGCAGGGAGGAAAGGAAAAGGGGCATTCGAGCGCCAGGGGAAGGAAAGTAAGTAGGGGCCGTCGAAATTAGAGCGCGCAGTTAAATAATCCTAGCCGTGGAGTGGAGCAAAAAAATTGAATGGGGATTCTTGGGGGGGGGGGGGGGTGCGGAAATAACTGCGAGGCGGGATACAAGTATAATAGATTATTTATTAACCCAACCCACATTGCATAGTAGCGTGCATCTTCAAAACACTATGTAGCCTGGCCCTATTTAAGATCGTCCGATGACTTTACCGATATTAGGAGAGGGTGCGTAATAGGTTTCCGGAAGAGGCTTCTATCGTAGTCTGATGTTGGGCGGTAGAGTGGGGGACTGCCCATGCTCATTGGCTAGCCCTACCATAAATTCTCCAGCTTATCGGGTACAACACTCCCCGGAGATCCTGATCAACCAATACGGTGCCACCTCAATTCCAATCCCATCGCCTTCATTCGGTCCCTAGTCTACCGCCAGTTGCACACCAACTCCGCCTTCAACTAGCACCTCATACCACATCACCATAGCACTCCGGAACCATAAGCTGAAGAAGTAGCAAAGAAAAAAAGAGGTGATCTATTTTTAATAAGAACCACACACAACACCAAACCCCGCATTCTACCGTTCCGTAGCGTACCATACCATGCCGTCCTAGACCAGACTAGACTAACAAACTGCCTTACTAACAAAATGATTCGTAGCACATACGTGAGACTCATGCACAAAAAAACGCAAAAACAAAACGCAAAATGAGGAAATTGAAGGGAAAAAAAGGATACAACTCCCAACGGCAAGGTACCATGCACACAATAAAGGGAAATATGAAAAAGTGAGACGAAATGAAAAAGAAGGAATGAAGACGCTCAACTAAATGGACGAGAAATGATAAAACCCCAACCCGCCCACAATTACCAACTCAAGTCAATGAAAGAGGAGGGAACAAAGAGACATCCTAACCAAGCAACTTGAACTTCCGCAAACCCATCCCCGAGAAAAACTTTCCGAATCCCTTCACCAGCCCCTTCTTCTCCTTCCCAGCGTCCTTGGCGTCCTTCCCATCCTTCCCGTCCTTTACACTCTTGCCGTGAGCAGAGTCAATATGTGCCCTCAACTCGTCGGTATTTTCATACAAAGTCTGGGATGTGGCCGGGCACTGTGGGCAGATGATTGTAGAACGGGACGCAGATGCGGTTACAGACTCGACGGTGGAGGTCGGGGCAGGAGAGGAGATGAGGGATTGGGTGATGGTGCGGGGGGCGCGGGGGCGTTCTTCTTTTGCAGAAGCCGAGGGGGCCGGAGAGGAGGTTAGTTCTAGGTTCAGTTGTGGCGTGGCGGGGGGAGGGGTGGAGGGATTGGAGGGGGACGGTGAGGGGGCGCGGATGGCGTCGGGCTTGGAGGGAGCTGTGGCCTCTAGGATGACTGGCTCAGGGGTGTCAATGGCTTGCTCGGCAATAACAGCAACAGCTGGCTCGGCAATGGCGGCAACAGCTGGCTCAGCAACGGTGGAAACAGCTGGCTCGACAATGGCAGCAATAGCTGGCTCGGCAATGGTAGCAATAGTTGGCTCGGCGATGGCAGTAACAGCTGGCTCGGCAATGGCGGCAACAGCTGGCTCAGCAACGGTGGAAACAGCTGGCTCGACAATGGCAGCAACAGCTGGCTCGGCAACGGTGGAAACAGCTGGCTCGACAATGGCAGCAATAGCTGGCTCGGCAATGGTAGCAATAGTTGGCTCGGCGATGGCAGTAACAGCTGGCTCGGCGATGTCAGTAACAGCTGGCTCGGCCATGGCAGCAATAGCTGGCTCGGCAACGGCGGGTTCGGTGACAGTGACGGGCTCCTCCTTAGCGGTTTCCGGGATCGGGATAGGCACCGGTAGGACGTCGACCTTTGCGATGGAAGGTTCGGGAATGGGGGTGTCTGTGATGATGGCCTCTGAAACAATGGCTTCTGTGGTTGTTTGTTCGGGAATAATTGTCTCGAGAGATTGGACTTTCTCTTCTGGTAGTGTGTGTGCTCCAATACTTTGAGTAATTGATTCTTCGGATGGAACGTGAATCTCCTCCAGTTTGACTAAAAGTTCGAAGACGGCCCCATCGGGCACCGCCGGTGCAACAGCCGGCTCCTCATCCTCCTCTTCTTCCCCCTCCTTCGCTACCCCCCCCTCTTTCCTTTCCTCCTCCTCCTCCTCCTCCTCCTCCTCCAACTGCTCCTCTATTCCTTCCTCCCCCTTCAACTGTTCTTCTACCTCCTCCTCCTCCTCCTCCTCCTCCTCCGCTCCCATGACCGGATGTACCTCCGGAGCTGTGACGATAGGTGGCTCCTCTACGGTCTCCGGCTCCTCAGGTGCCTCAACAAATTCAAGAGTCGGTGAACTCTTGGCCTCTTCACCTGCAACCGGACCTTCCTCTTCCTCCGCGTGCCTCTCTCCCGCATCCTCCGCTACACTCATCGCACTCAATATGCTTAGCACGCTCGGTAGCTCCACCTCCTCTGCAACCACAGGCACAACCTCAGCACGCACCGCACCAGCACTCGCAGGCTCACCCGGCATTTTATCACCGAATGGGTCCTCGACCACGTCACCCGAACGCGAGCTAACACTGGTAGCAGGCGTAAGTGTCGTAGTCTGAGTTTCCTCGGGGGTTTGTGGTATGTCGATATGTAAAACAGTAACCGGAGTCTTTACAGTCTCCTCGAACTCCTCCGGTGGGGGGGTACTCGGCAGATTTAGTGAACGTATGCTCGCGCTCGCAGCCTCAGAAGTCGTGGGTTCCGTCTCCTTTGGTGGTTTTGCCAGATTATTATCGTCCGCAGCTGTCAGCGAGACGCCATCGTCCATCGACGCGATCGACGACCGTCGTGAGTCGCTTACCGCCGGAATCTGCAGGGATGAGGGTACTGTCGCTACTCGTTCCATCCGTGTTGGCCGGCGGGTGCTGCTCGTACTGGGCGCGGGACTCGACTGTCGTGACGACTTCCGAACAGCTCTGTGGTGGGATTGCGATGCCATGTGTTGTGTCATCGCCTGCTTATTAACAAACTTCCGAACACACGTCTCGCAGTATAATCTCGACGCCGCGACGCGTGGGGCCATCTCGGGTGATGCGTGTGCCCGCCCTCGCAAGTGTTGGTTCAATGCTGCATCGGTCTTAAAGTAGCGGTTGCATTCTGAGCAGTATATGCTCGGTACGTGAACAAGTTTCTTATGCTGCTGTAGGAATGAATCGTTCAGGAATGACCGGTCGCAATCGCTGCAGTAGTTCGGCGGGAGGTGTACATCCTTTGTGTGCTGCTCCAGACTCTTCAGGTTGAAGTAGTATGTCGTATACTCGCAAGAGTTGCAGGAAAATCTGGGGGCATGGTCTGTCAATGGGAAATGAAGGTTCCACGCGCGTTTGGTGGGATACCAAACTCCACAAGGGCTGCAATAATGTGACATCTTGCTATTGATGGGCCGTAAATAACTAAGGGAAAATCGAGACTACCTGGTAGAAGGAGGGGGGGGGGGGGGGGGTGGCGGGGCCTTTTTAACACAGCCAGCAGGACCCATGCGAAGTGAGAATTGAAAGGAGGAAGAAAAAAAGGGAGGGTGGGAGCGGTCAGGCTGCAGTTTTTGGATCGCTGGACAAGCTTCCAATCGGCCGGCTAACACTTGTTTGTGCGGAGCAGTGTTGTGCTTTTTGGGAGCCTCATGAAACATCAGCTTGCAGTTCCGGTGTCATTTTTTTCTAGCGCTACCACCGTTCACGATGCCATTATTGGGCACCCGGCCTGTGTTTCAAGCGTGTCTGGCTTTTCCATCTTTCAATCATCGAATGCCACAAGCCAGAGCCCCAGATGCTCACCCAGCAAAGTATAGGATCAGTGACTGGTATTTCCTGCGTAAGGGTATCTTAGGCGGACTAGAGGTGGAGTTGTAAGGTGGATTTCAATCTCCCCACAGTACATTACAGCATTGACGTGTTCTTGTCTATGCTCACCACCAATCACGCCCAGGAAAAGGCGGGCCATATGCGAGTGAAATGCATTTTCACCCCCGGTTGGCTCCAAGTCGCTGCTCCTCGGAGGCTGCAGGCGTAGGTCAGTTTATGATTCCAAGAATAAAGAGGGAAAAAATAAAAGAAAAGAAAGCTGCGCGAGAAAAGATTCGATGGGTAGTCAAGATTCGATATATTACTTGCCCATTACCTTTGTTGCTGATTATCAGATCTCTGCGCTTCCCCTCCCCCGCTTCGCTGTTTGTCAGAAGAGGGTATGTTTCCCTCGCTCTCGAGCAATTGAGATAAATTGTTTATCCAGCGAGCTGCCCGCCGCTGGAAACAGTCCCACGCCTCCTGGAGGCGTTAGGTGGAGGGGAAAGGGAAAAAAGAAAGAAATAGTGAAAAGAAAGAAAAAACGGTTGTGGCCTGCAAAAAAGGAGAGGAGGGAAGGTGTTTGTGAACAAGACTGGCTGAGAAATTGCCAACTGTCGTGGTATTTTTGGAGGATCTTCCCAGAGGGGCGCGCCGACGATTACCGCTCGCTTGCTTTGTTCTCGATAGGGACTATGCGCAGGGCCGCACTCTTCGCCAATAGAGAGCCGGGTCACGAGTGCCATAATGTGACCTGTGTGAAGATTGTTTGGTGAGAGAAAAAGAGTACTGGACGGTGCGAATTGCTTCAAAGCTGATCCAGGATTGAAACCGAACGGAAATTGGCTAACCGCACCAAAATGGCTATTACTTAGACAGTTAACCGCATGAGAGTCTGCTGACAGTGCATGATAATCCCACCAGTCAAGCACTCGTATCAAGCCGTTTGCCAGTGTCCTATTACGAATATCTAGGAACTTGTTTCACACCCACCCAAAAGCTTCAAGTGGGCCAGTACATTCAATAGGCTCTCTAAGTATCCGCTTCTCGCGAAAGATAGAACCGTTGATACCTGGGGCCAGATCTCTGCTATCACAGAACGGTCCGATGTTTGTGGAATTCGGGGTTTGTGGATGCCCATCTGATTTTAGGTTTGGGTCCCAGAGAGGACCCCAAAAAGTCACCCCCCGAACTTTGGGGGATTAAGGCCCCCCTGATGTAGCACTTCCTCGAGAGGATAAGCAGGGCGTTTTTCATTTTTAAGCAGATATATCCAGCTGGAGAAACTAGCCGTGCAAAAATGCAAAATTTTGGTGAGAGCCGACCAGCACTCAGATAATATGATATTCGAATGTGGGATATTGGCAGTGCGTGTTGGTCTGGCACTTTGCCAGAGGTGTGTATCCTGCAGCCTAACTTCTAGCTCTAGGGTTGGTTCGACGTTTCCTTGTGGACTCACCCTGAAGCTAGCTGCACAGCAGAAAAACTCAACAAATTGGGACGGGGGATCCCGATTCAACACCGAAGTGTGAGGGAAAGAGTTTGCCCTGCAACGTTTTCCCGCAGGCACTGGTACGAGTACTCGAGTATGGTGATTGTGCGGGCGATTGAGAACTGTGCATTACTTGTGCAGTGTCAGAGACTTACCCCTATCCGTAGAGTACAGTACGCACAGTACAATCCCGGCGGGAGACCTTCCTCTCCCTGATTCCGAACGGATTCTGAGCAAGATTCTGCTCAGTGACGTTTCAATGCGAGATTTACTGAGGGAAAGAAGATGCTGAGTGCGAGTGCGCATCCGTGTGCAGCGACACGGTATTATCCTCCCACTTTTACCATTTTCTGCAGCATGATTTTGGTGACGAGGGATGAAATGCAGGGGGTGTTCAAGGAGCTCTGCACCGAGTTTTCTACCATCATTTTTTGTTGAAAGACTTTTCAAAGACGCGTGACAAAGTACAGGTACTTTCCAGCACGTATGCCCTACCTAGTACAAGTACAGTGCGAGCGCCCGTTCTTGAATACACTGCCGGTCGGTGCTGTACTCGTACGCACTATACTCGAGTATGCTGGTTGCTTGAGTAGGCGGGCGTCGATAGCTATCATGCTATCTGCCATTGTGCAATTGTTCTGTAGCCTGTACGAGTACTCCTAGTGCCCCGGAGTGCTTCAGAATGGTCTCAAAAGAGATGAGTTGTACTTGTAAAGTTACTATCTCCAAGACCCATACCGGCACTGGTTTTGCGTTGGCCTTGTGTTGGGCTGTGGGGTAGACTACCTTGTAACAGTGGGCTTCCTGTCTCAGTCAGGACACTGGGATGCTACCCTATCATTCAGAATTAGGAACGAGAAAAGCTGATGGAAATCGTCCTTACCTGACACGATTGCTTAATTTAACCAACTCAATGTTCTGATGATCTCTGAAAAATATATATGTATAATTTTAGGTTATATATATCCCCCTCTCTAGAGATGGATATAAATAGTTACACAAACAGCAATTCTATGCCGCCGAGAATGATATGTTACACATGCGTTCCGAGAAGTTCTACCCGAAATATCTTGCGTCACCGGCCCCTCTCGGTGAGAGTTGAGCCTCACATCTCTTCTCCGCCACCCAATTTCTGGTTCACCTCCAGCCTACTTTCCACCAACAAACTCAAAACAAACAAAATGGAGAGAATCGTGACGCTCGATAAAGCAATAAATGCGATAAAGGTGGCTGCTGAGGAGATTCCTGTAAACTCGCCCCTCTCTCCCCCATTCCTTCCGAAAAGCTGACATGATAGGGGAGCCTTTAGGCGGACGACTTTATCTCCTACTCGACTATCCTCGATGTCCACCTTTCACACGCCTACGATGTCTTCTCCCAGGATGAGCAACACAAACTGTTGGAGGTCTTGGGGGAAATTTTAGAAACTCATGTTTGTTTACTTTTTTCCTGACGTGAAGAGTTGGAGTGGATGTTGACGATGCAAGCGAATAGGACGACCTAGCTCGGGAGATCTCTTGGGATCTGATTTCCGTCTTATTGCCCTTCCTCGAATCGCCGTCCCCAGCGACCATTCAGTTGACCGAATCACATATTGCATTTGCAGCGGCTAAAGGAAATCCCCGGGAGGTTTTTATCAAGATTGTCGAGTCGCTATCCGCGATCAACTGGTCGCCGCCGCTGGCTGAGGATGAGGAGGGATATATCGATGTCGATGGCGATGGTGATGACGAGGAAGAGGATGAGGAGGTGAGGGAGGCGAAAGACAAGTCGAGGAAAGAAACTACCGGAAATGCTTTAAGGAAATTCCATGCCTTGTTATCCGCCTTGTCGATTGTTCACCCGAGAATATTTACCAAATTTCCTTCGAGGTTTCTGTCCACCCAATTGACGACCCTATTGGGAGTTTTTACGAAAGCTGTGCAATGGCTCGACAGACAGGATGTCGACGGGGTCTTGAGAGCGTTGTTAGAGTTTGCGGAACTTGTTAAACCCACGTTAATGGCATCTAGGAAGCAGAGCACAGTGAAAGGCGAGCGGCCACCGCTACCACCACGCACCTCGACAAACAGTACGAACCCCTCACCTGCACCAACTTCTACGGGTGAGAATGAACCGGCAAAAGAACCCGAGGGTGATTCTCCGGAAACCACTCTCCAGGCCCGCCTTTTGCAGTCGTTCCTGTCACACGTCCTGGAGCTCTACCTGTTACGCACCCGGAATACCACGGGGAGGGGATTGGTTGTGGGGTGGGCAGGGCAGTATGACTCGGAGGTTGTGAGAAAGGGCAAAAGCAAAGTTCCCGGCGGGGAGACTGCAATCGACGATGAAAGAGCTGAAAGGGCAGTGCAACGGGAAGTTAAGGCTCTCACGGAGGACATCGAGGGACTGTGTGAGGCGTTGGGCCTAAGGGTGGATGAACTTATGGAGATTTGTGAAAACCATCAGGGTAGGAGTTAGATCGCTACCGGTGACTGTTCTATTTTAAGGCTAATTGTCTCAGAACCAGAATCACCTACTGGTGAAGACCACGAAGAGCCAGCGCCGCCATCGTCAGCCGAGGACATCCCTCTTTCTAAAACGGGAGCATTGCTCCTCCTAGCCCAGCGGCTCACCCATTACCCCCTTTCACCCCTCCGCATATTCCCAAACCATTCGGACATATCTCGGAACTTTCTCGTCGACGGCTCCGGCCAGCACCAACCCGCTGTTGTGGACGCAGTACTCTTCCTCGGTGCCCTCGCTCTCCATCAGGGTGGGGGCCTCGGCAGTGCACCAGAATCCGACAACTTCCTGCTCTACCTTCAAACTTTCGCCGCTATTTCTGCCACCTCCTCTTCCCCGCAGGCACGGTTTCTCGCGCATTATCATGTGTCGACATGCATAAGCAAGCACCCGGATGAGACTGTGCGACTTGCGTACATCAAGGACACTCTAGAGCACTGCCCATTTGAAACGCTCAAGGCCGCGGTGGTCGGCATTCTCAAGGACGAAATCCTCTCCGCCTCTCTATCGACACCACCAAAGCTAAACTCAATCTTTGCATCGCCGGTTTGTCTGGAAGAATTATTTGACGTGCTTTTCCCCGAGGCGGAGATTGACGATGTCGATGACTTTAAGAACTATTATCCGACGCTCGTGGCGACGGCGAATCTTTACTACTTTCTTGTTCTCTCACCCGTGTGTCGGGAGAAACTGGGAGTTGGCAAGAGGGAGCTTGCGGAGAGGGTCGATGGGAAATTTCTGACCCCAGCTATGAAGGCGCTCGAGGGGATCATTCTGGAAGGTGGGGGAATGGAAGCGGATATTCTGAAAGATGTTATTGAGAGGATCCGAGAAAAGGTTAAGGAGGTTTGTGTTTAACCAGCGCGATGTGTTGGCCACGATATTCTAGAGGGTGGGGTACGGAAGTTTAATATTTGGCCCTCCCCCTAATGTATGTGCTGGAGGTGGCGGGTATATCTGATATTGGGTGGAGTGGGATTTCAAAATGTGGGACAATCATGCGATATGTTTGTCATTTGTTTTTTCTGCTGTCATGTTACTGTCAAAGCCGGGTTCAACTATAGAATAGTGAATGTCCATTTTCTACGATTTTCTATCTTGTGTATCGTGCCAAAAGTTAATGAAATGTAGAGCGGACCCCCGTTGCTTGTCACACCCAAGCCAGTTGTTCAGGCTAGTTGTTATTGAAGGTTACAGTACGGAAGCCTCGCGGTAGTGTCGATCTACCGCACGAGCGGGCGTCAGACTGGCGCGATATAAAGTTTCAGGGAGCACTCGCTGTTGTATGATGCCTGAAGCTAATATCCTGCACCACAGGAACCTCCAATACCAGCTGACACTATAACCTCATGGCTTGTCACTCGGATACACAATCCAGTACAACATCCAGCGAAATTAAATTACAGAAAATAGAAACAACAAGACTGTTTCCACAAGCACCACAGACGCTCGGAAAGGCTAAATAAATAAATGAATGAATAAATCTCGCCACTTATACTTCAAACTGGAAAGTGTAAATGCCGTGCTGGGTGGTTCTTCAGGATTCATTTCTCCAAGTCTGGCCGGGGGGGGGGGTGTCACTGCGATTGGCAAAAGTCGAGCTGTGTCTATTGCTACGATACGAAGCACATGGCCTCCCAAATCACCCATCGCGAATCCACCCTCCCTTCTCGATTCCATAACACCTGCCTGGAGTGTCCGGGGGGGGGGGGGGTATATAACCCCCGTATGAATCCTGACAACCCCTACAAGCACAAATCCCATCAAGCTTCCACTCCTCGAGACAGCGCTCCAGCAGCCCTTCTTACCACCCGTTGGAAAATCCGCTTTCCAAATACTATACAAATATAATGCCCGCGCTTCCCAAAACTATTAGTACTTCTACCACCGGCGGAGCAACAGCAGACGGGGGTAAAGACTCTGAAGGCGGAGGTGGAGATGGACAGGTCGATTCTAGTAGCCCCCCCCCCCCCTTCTTCTTCTTGTCTAGGTTGTATATCGGGTGTGGGTTGATAATGGTGTTAGGGATTTGGTATATGTGTGTTATTTGTTGACTTGGGGGATGGTGAGCGGGAGTAGAAGGTAGAAGGTTGGGTGTGAGTGGCGCATGGGGCGGTGGTGTTTCTTTGGATTTGTTTCGTTATAGGTGCTTGTAATAGCGTAAGTCAGGGGCGAAGTTTTGGGGGGGTTGTTGGTGGGTATGTGTGGGGGGATCATGAGATGTCATTCGTTTAGTAAAGTCTGATGGTGATCGTGTGTTTGAAGTTTGTGGTTTCTTGAGGGTGGGAATTTTATCGCTTCCTGTGGCGGTCTGCGTTTGTCAGTGGGGGGCTGTGGTTCTGGCATGGGGATTTTTTGTTAGTAACAGGTTTTGTTTCCGAATGATGCTTTTTTTCTTTTTTTTGGCAAAGGTGTTGGTGGTGCCCAGCCTCCAACTTGCTAAAAACTGGACAATGAACCCCTGTCCATGTCCAGGAAAGCGTTGTTGGAATGATGGGAAGCATGTTTGTTGGGTGGGAGTAGGAGCGCTGATACAAGTGTACACTCGCACGGGTAAACTGCCAAGAAAAACCGTGGGCGTTCACCTAACGGGCCTTCCCGGACATTCCCGGAAATCCCTAGCGATGAAAGGGATTGTATATTTTCTGTAGAAGATTCAAATGAGTATGGGAGAATGCGCTTCCGGTGTAGCAGCCAGTAATCATACACTTCCCCCAGGTCACCAGGGAAGAGCTCATAAATCAATCGGGGGAGAAGGGTGGCGCTTGATAGACTACTAGGAACTAGCCGCTTGGAGCACAGTCTCCATTTCCTTTTTCTTTTCCCCCATCTTCTATCGCTCCCCCATCCTTACCCCCCTGCCCCACGGTCAATGATTCTTTTGCTCCATCATAGGAAATCACTCATGGGATGTTTTCACCATTGGCACAAAAAAGACTGTATCGAGAAGACTGCCTGCTAGTTCCTAACACCGTGTATCCGTAGGCAGCATCTGACTGTATCGCTCCAACTCCCCAGAGTATCTGTCCGACGCCGGTATCACCACTATACCGCAGAGAATGGGCTGAGCGCGCCCTCTACACAGGGGGCATGGGGGTGGGTATCAAATTCCGGGGGCGCATAGGTCTCGTAGCGCGGGGAGCGGAACAAGCCTCTAGCTGGTAGTGAATCCATGCGCCGGGAATTGGGGGCGTTCCTAAGGCCTACTGGACAGGCCTCTATCTCAGTATATCACGTGATTAGTACTGGGCCGGGTCCAGGCACGTGATCGAGTGACTCATTGTGACGGTGTCTCTATGGAGGTGACGGCGGGGTGGGTGGGGGTGATGAGCAGTTGTAACGCAGTATAAGCTGGTTTGATCGAGGGGAGGGGAGAACAAAGGGGTGATTAACTGCCGGGGTGTTGCTTCTAGCTCCGGATAGCGTTAGTGATCTGCTGAGTGAATGCTCTCGCTGACAGGAGATAACCATTGGTAGCCGGTGATTTACCTCGACGAATGGTCTGTCGGAGACTAGAGCCTTAGAGGCCACTAGAATGAGTTAAGTTCGAGGAAGAAGCTGGGATGAAGGCTTAACTTTTGGAAATTATTCTTTCTAATGGACGACTTCTGGCGGGGGAGGCGGATGACCTCCGGATTTCTGGATTTCGGATGGCCGTAATGCCGCTAGTACGATATGGTCACTCTGTGGGCTTGACTGAAGACTCTTTAACACAAGGAGTGGTATCGATTTATGCTGTTTCGACTACTACGGGCTTTTGGTGAAGTGGTATAGCCGATTGGGATCGATGGGGTTCGTTGTGGACCGAGGGCGCCCGGTGGTCCTGGCAGTTCGACCGGTTTCCGAGGCGATGCGACAATTTTTAGAGCTGCGTTGAACTGTCAATGTGCACCATAAATTTCTTATTTTGCCCAAGAGAGGGGGAGGTAATCTCTGCTACTCTCTCCCTCATGACAATTACACCAGGAAGAGTTTCAATGCTAGCGGAAGGAAGAAAAAGGTAAAACAAGATCGTTGTAGAAGGAGATAGATGAATGGATGGAAGAATATGGGTGGGCGAACCTCTCCCGAGCTCCCGAGTATCCTCCGCTATCATCGGTCTTATGGGAAAACATATTGCCACACGGATTTCTTTGTGTTTTTTCAATGCTTTGTTCTCGCCGGGCCTCCCGCCAAGGCCACAGCTGGAACCGGCAAATGCTATACCCACCATAATTCCTCCCTTTCGTTCTGCCGTTTCTCGGTATTCCTTTTCTTTATTGTTTCATTATAAGAGGTGGCGGGAAAGCGTGTGGGTGGGGGCGGTGGAGGAGCTCTGCCGTAGCTTGTTAATAAATATCCGGCCAGTTTCCCTTCCTGCCCCAATCTCTGTATTGTATTGAATAAGGCTTTACCAAACGATATGTCTACCTCTCGACTGCGATTGCTCCTCCGGCGAACGTTTCAGCGTTGTTATTAACCTTGCGTTTAGTTAGTGATTGAGCGGTCCCGGATTCTCATAGAAAATAACACAGGGAATCGAGCAGCTTGAACTTACGGGGCTTAATGCTTTGCTGATTGTACCCCCTCAGCCCGATTCATTGTGACTTGACTTGGTAGTTCATGGATCTTAGCTGCACTTGGACTATTGATCAGGATAGATTCAAGATCTTGCGCCCAGTGCTGTGGTGGAAAGCTTGGAAGTAAGTTCTGAGGCTAATAGACAACTAAATAGCAGACGGTGGTGAGAGTCGAGATAGGTTGCCTTTTTTGCTTCTTGGTTTTCTTTCGATCAGAGAGGGAGGTGAGTGTGCGGTGGGGTGGAGTGAGTGACTACGCCTGAACCCCTGACAAGTGCCCTTGTCACCGGTGCTCAAGGATGGATATACCGGGCACTACTATTAAATCTGCGGTTAGATTCGGTAATAATATTGGCCGACCACATTTGCCCTAGCGGGCTAGCATAAGCGGCACTCGCAGTCCACATTTCCTATTCGCACACACAAATATGAATAGGTATTTGGCCGCTTCCAGAATACAATACTGGTTCCTTGGTCCCTTCTCTCTTGTCATACTCCATCTTCATACTTGACTCACAATACTACAATGCCTGTTGTCTCCATCCATGAAAGGATGATGAGCAGTACACATGCCTGGATAGGTGACATTCTGTCAACTGCCTGCTTTATTTTTTCACTTATTTCTAAGTGTTATTTTATTTTTCACTATTTCTTATCCTTTTATTTTATTTTAAGTGCCCTGAAAGTATGGATACTTGGGACTGAAGGATAGTGGTCCTGCTTAGGGATTCTGGCTGCTAATAGGTGAGACTGAAGTATCTAAGAATTTACAGTTTATTAATAAGGATTCCAAGCTTGAACTAGGTTCAACTATTTTACACTATTGCTAACTTTGAGACTGATTATTAGGAAGTTTTACTCTACAGTATCAAGAAAAATATAAGATTCTGAACCATTTATTGTTGATGAATATTATGTATAAGAGTCTTAGGACTCTAATTAAGAAAAGTATCAAAATTGATACTACTAAAGAGATATTATAAGAAGATAGAAGTTACACACACTTCTGTGGAGCTTAATCAGCCTATCAGGCATTGTGTGTGTGGATATTACAAGTCAGCATCTATTCACAATTGGGGGATTTTCTTCCATACCACTCTTGTCCCTCATTGTACTTGTTATGTATAAAGCTAATAGGCTATATTAAACCAGTACAGGATTCTAGAAACAAATACATGCTTATGGCCATGGCAGTTCATCATATTCTGTTATAAGAAAAACTTATTTTTCAGTAATATTAAGTGATTAACTTGATATTGCTTAAAAAGATATGAAGTGGACAGAAGTGGTAGGAGAACTGGCTGACCTCTAAGAAGAAGAGGAAATAAAGGTGTTAGATCGACTGAGAGAACTAGTGTTTGATGACTGAGTTGATGTTAATTCAGGTGTTAATCCTCATACTATACAACATTTCAGGAATATTTGATGACAAAATTGTATCACATCTCCTATCCACTTTGAAGTAAAATTATTAAGATCAAATTAAGTTACTCTTACAAATAGATGGCTATTTGATAAGAGAAAAGTTTGCTCTCATGAGAGCCCAGAAATTCATTTGAAATGGGGTTGAAATGAACCAATTTTACAGAGAAAATATTTTATCATGAATATAGAGTGTTCCAGAAACCCATACTTTATTTTCGAACTTCATATTTTTACAATCGTATAAGAATATCATAGTTTTTACGCTGTGTAGTACTACTTTTTGAGTACAGAGATATAGTTTGAGCTGAAGCTGGTCTCATTACAAATTACTAATTTGATAGAATTTTTAATATTCTTATAAACTTGAATGTATTGTCTTTTATACATGTTTTAATATATGTTGCTTTTATTGATAATATACTAACTTGTATATTTATTATTACTTCTAGTACTCTATCTTACTTTGCTTTACTTTACCCTCTTTTGCTTTACTCTGCTTTACATTACATTTCTCTACTCTACTTTGTTTTACCTTACTTTACTCTACTTTTCTCCACTTTACCTTACTTTACTCTACTTTAATCTCCTTTACTCTACTTTACTCTCCATTACCGTCTTTTACTCTCTGTTTTCCCCATTTGTTTCCCGTAGGCTTACTGTTTTTTATATCAATTTTCTTACAAGTTTTTATATATTTATTGTTTGTTAAATTATAGAATTTATCTGTTTAAGATGTATGTAGCATTTCTTTATCAGTTTCACTACATGAAAACCTCTAAGAAACTATCTCAGGTTGTACATTTGAAACTTTAGCCAAAGGGTGACCAAGGCAGATTAATCAAGAGGAGGCTCCAAAAGGTTATTAAGATATAATTTTATATTATATTGCTAAGATCTTGAAATATTTAGCGACATCTCACTTTGATGATGAACTAAAGAGGTAAGATCCAATCAAGTATATTGAAAATCTAGTATGTCGAAGTCTTCCCTTTCTAAGTGCGAAAGATATTGTTTTTAAATAACTGGCCAACTTTTCCAATACCTTACTCCCACAAGCATAGATTATATCTTACAACAACTATAATATCATATTAATACTATACTATACTACATAAAACGATTAATGTATCCAAACAATCCCTTGAAATAAAACTTCAAATAATGGCAGTATCGAACAATACTATCAAAACATAATCAGGATGAGGTACAATCTCATAACCTGAAACCAAATATAAAACAAATCAGAAATGAAAACTATAACTCTTGTAACATAAGCCTACAGTTGCAAGGCTTATATTGTAACATGAGTACATGTTCCGGTAACGGTACACAGGAGCGGGCAGTGCAGGATCTCCTATGTTTAGTTGATTTATATTTAGTTATTTGATTTGATTTCAGCTCCGCCACTGTCTCTGAGTCAGATAGGCTATGCTATGGTATTGCTATGTTTAGTTTGCTTTGCTGGAAGTTTATATTTAGGATTCCAGGTATGGAATGGTCATGTAGCACTGGCGAAGGCTGAGGACTGTTTGTTTGTTTCTTTCTTTGGTCTTGCAGGATTACAGGATTCCGGTATGTGCGCAGCTACTGGTAATGATCGTGATTGCAGGAAGGTTATCGCTCTTGGGT
>Ga0307509_10002712_pt1 | contig 28225 bp, 16 predicted proteins | sample 10_EM_MG_FD_202245 | JGI IMG/M metagenome (GOLD analysis project Ga0307509, IMG submission 202245) | Populus trichocarpa ectomycorrhiza microbial communities from riparian zone in the Pacific Northwest, United States - 10_EM | ecosystem: Host-associated > Plants > Roots > Unclassified | place... | reverse complement strand
CAGGGTGCTTTCGAGACAAATACCTCAGTAACCAGCCCGGACCTTCTCCCCTTGATTTGTAGCATTACTATGGGTTGTTATTGGACTCTAGGGGTATGAGTCTTATCACGGTAGAGTATGTCCCGAGAGGATGGCTATGGGTAGCGCCCACTTAGCCAACCATCGGCTGCATCTCACCGGGGGAGCTTGCATGTCAATTTATCTCATTGAATAGTCACCTAGATTAAATGATGGACTGCATAGCTTGTATAGACGATATTACCACTGGGCCAGTGAGTCCACCACCTAGGTATTGATTCCGGTTGTTGTCATAACAGTTAGCCACTGGTATGACTTCGATAGGAAGAGTTTTTCCACCTGCGGTTGTATTGGAGATGCATTGCAGAAACTCATATCCTATTGACGGAGTTAAGCGTACCCGAGTTGGTCCGACACTTCCGGCAGGATAAATCCTGATGGAGGGTAGACCTCGGACGAACCCTGAGCAGGACAGGGTGCTCGCACAAAGGTCGGAAGTAGTGGTGAATGTCAAAAGCTTAAATCTGATATCTACTTAAGTTTAAGCGTTTGGCATTCTACTTCGACAACCAACTTTTCCTCGAGAGAACTAAATTGAGTGAAGCTTCGAGCTTGACTATATTAAGTTTTACCGTTGATTCTTCTGAATTATTTTACCTCATCTTTATCTTCTACTTTGAGTGTTTGGTGCGGTCGCAACCTTAGAGTTCACCTCTCTATAGGGTGCCCCCGTTACACTTGTATAGGAGATTATTTTACTCTTTACAATCCGTTCCACTTCCCATTCGAGATCGCCATCGATCTCTTCTGGCTCTCGTGGAGGCTGTTCTCTTCCTTCTCGGATCGAGGATCTATAGGGTTCCAACAGCGAGACATGGAAGGTTGGATGTATCTTCCATGTAGGCGATATTTCGAGCTTGAAGGCGCGTTGTCCCTTCCCTTCTATGATTTTGAAGGGGCCATAGAGCTTTGGACTTAATTTCTTCGAGGGTCGTTTTGTACGAATATTCTTTCCATTTAACATTACCAAGTCGCCTTCTTTATAGTCCGGCTGTTGTAATGCTTTTCGGTCGTAGTACCTTCTCATTGCCTCTCGAGTATAATTTAGCGCTTCTACCGCTCGTTTATGAATCGCCTTCATCCAGTGGCTGTACAATTCAGCCCCTGGGTTCTGAGCTTGTCGCTCTCTCATCCATTCTGTTTGTGGATTATAACCGTAATTTGCGAAGAAGGGTGATATTCCGTGTGCATTGGTTGCGGAATTGTTGTACGCGAATTCGGCTAAGGGTAACAGCTGATACCAATCGTCTTGGTCATAATTAACGAAATTTCTTAAGTAACCTTCCAGCACTTGGTTGGTTCGTTCCGTCTGACCGTCCGTCTGGGGGTGGTATGCTGTTGACATCTTTCTTTTTATCCCTAGCAACTTGCATAGGGATTCCCAAAATTCTCCTGAGAATTTTGCATCCATGTCGGATATGATTTCCGTGGGCAGACCATGAAGCTTCCAAACTTCTCGTAGGAAAACGTTTGCGACGTCTTTTGTGGTCGCATTTGTCGGGAGACCGATAAAGTGTGCCATTTTGGTGAATCGGTCGACTAGTACCATGATTTGAGTGTAGCCTTGTGATTCTGGTAGTTGGGTAATGAAATCTGTTGAGATAGAGTTCCATGCTGCGAATGGTGTTTCGAGAGGTTGAAGTAATCCCCATCGTGCATGTCGTGGAGATTTATTGTATTGACACTCATTGCATGACCGAACGTAATCGTTTATCCATTCGGTGAGTCCTTTCCAATAAAAATCTCTCGTGATTATTTCTATTGTTTTTTCCATCCCAAAATGTCCTGCTACCTTCGAGTCGTGGCATCCTTTTACAATCTTGGTTTTTAGAGCATCGTTCGCAGGTATGTATAGCCGATTTTTGAAGTAGGGAAACCCGTCTCTGTATTGCCAATTCGTAGGCAATTCTTTGTCCCGGGTTATTAGATCCTTTAGCGTTGCTTCTCTGCTCAACCATTCGAGATCTTGGTTAGACGTCTCTCGAACTTCTTCCAAGAGTCCCAACTCGTACTCCTGTAGTAGAGCTTCGGATATCATAGCGCTTGACACCATGACTTCTTCTTGGAGGAGCCATGGGTTTCGTCCAATATCGTTTTCGCTAAATAACCTATTTTCCCTGCTGTCTGCGTATAGCTGACACATGATCGGTTGTACCTGTTCTACCATGATGGTTTGCTTAGGCGATAGGTCCGTGCTCCCAAAACCTTTGTTTCCTCGGTCCGTTATTCGTAGGTTGTCTACCTCCATCATATCTGACATATCTATTTTTTCGATGATCATTTGTGCAATTCGGTCCCCTTCTTGAACCTGATAACTTTTCTTGCCATGATTCATCATAATGACTTTGACTTCTCCTGTATAGTCGGCATCTATTACTCCCCCGCCGATCCCTATACTTTCTTTGTACGCCAGGCCGCTTCTTGGGGCTATTCTAGCATAAGTTCCTTGCGGTATTCCTATAGCGATTCCAGTTCCGACAAGCTTTTGTCCTCTTGCTGGAATAAGCACGTCTTCCAGCGCGTATAAGTCGTGTCCCGCTGAGAATTTGGAGCCTCGCGTTGGTAATGTAGCCTTGGATGCCATCTTCATTACTTGAATGGCTGCGGCTTGTTGTACCAGCATCCGTCTTGTCAATTTTTCCTGTACCGGTTCGTCTTGCACCAGACTTATTGAGAAATGTTCCGGTTTTAAGATTGCCTGTTCGGTATGCTCAGCTCCCTCCTCAGGACGATACTCTGGTCGTCTGCTTAATGCGTCTGGTTTACCGCTTCGCGATCCCGGCCGATAGATAATCTTGAAATTGAACGATGCAAGCAATTGCGCCCAACGAATCTGTCTTTGATTCCACTTCTTTGTCGTCAAAAAGTGTTGCAAATTCTGGTGATCGGTATAAACTGTGATTGGTTTATCGGCACCGTATAAGTAGTGTTTCCATTCCATGAACGCCTCCAATATGGCGAGGAGTTCTTTATCATGAATCTCATAGTTGCGTTCGGCTGAGTTCAGTTTTCGGGAGTGGAATGCCACTGGGTGGAGTCTTTTATCCTGAAATTGGGATAAAATTGCCCCTAGTGCAAAGTCGCTTGCGTCGGTTTCGATTACCGTCTCTCATTCCGGGTAGAAATGCGCCAGGATTGGCGCCGTTGTAAACCGCTGTTTGAGTTTTTCAAACGCTATGTTCTGCTCTCGTCCCCAGCTGAACTTTTGCTTGTCTCCTTTCAGCGTTTCCGTTATTGGCTTGCATATCTTCGAGAAGTTTTCTATGAACCTCCGATAGAAGTTCGCAAAGCCAAGAAAGATTTGAACTTCCTTCACCGACCTAGGTGCCTTCCATTTCCTTATGGAGTCCACCTTTCTCGTGCTCATTGTTACCCCGTCTGTCGCCACAATATATCCTAAAAATTCGACAGCTTTCACATGAAACTCGGATTTCTTAATGGACACTGCCAATTGGTGTTCCATTAACCGCGAGAGTACCTTCTTGACCATTGCAACATGTTCCGCATGTGTCTTCGAGTAGATGAGGATGTCATCTAGGTACACCACTACCCCTTGGTCGAGAAACTCGCGTAATATTTTGTTCATCATGCGTTGGAAGGTTGCAGGAGCATTGACCAGTCCAAACGGCATGACTTTATATTCGTATTGTCCGTATCGAGTCCTGAACGCTGTCTTCCATTCATCACCTTTCTTAATTCTAATTAGGTGATAACCATCCTTGAGGTCCAACTTCGTGAATATGGTGGCACCTGCAACTCGATCTCGTAATTCGCTCATTAAAGGGAGCGGGTATTTATCGAGAATTGTCAATTTGTTGAGTTGTCGGTAATCCACACATAATCGTAAGCGACCGTCGGGTTTTGGTACAAACAATATTGGCGCTCCAGCTGGTGACTGGCTATGTGTGATCTTGCCTTGTGCCAACATCTCATCAAGATAGGTTTTTAGAGTATTCAATTGGTACTGCAACATAGGATAGACGGGCCCCCAGGAAGGTTCTGACCCTTCTTTTAAGTCGATCGCATGGTCGAACGTTCGTCTTGGGGGCATTTTCTCCGACTGTTCTGGTCGAAACAAATGCTTAAACTGAGCATATTCCCGTGGTAAAGTTTCCAACTCTACGGGGTCCTTTTCTTCTATTTTTCCTATTCTTCCCACATACTGAGCCTTTGGATCAAATGCGACTGTCTCATCATACTCAAACAGATCCTTTAAGGCCTCTTCTTCGACATGATCACGACATGTTATTTGTTTGAAACTCCATTTTTTCGGATCGTGCAAATGGGACAACTGGTGTTCATGGTACCACCATCCAAAGGGGATGATGAGGTCATAGCGTCCCGTGAGCGCTATCTCGGCGGAGATGGGAGACCTATGTCCATTTCCGATTTCGAGTGTGATGGGGCGGGTATATCTTTGACCGCCTGATGAACTTGAAAGTCCATCGAATCCGACTATTCTGATGGGTTTTTTTCGGACTTTGTATGGAATGTCGAGTCGTTCGACTAGCTTTTCGCTTAATAGGAAACAACTGACTCCTGAGTCCAGTAAAACATGAATGCGCGTGCGTTTGCCCTCAACATCTAATTGGGCAGGTCCTTCCGGACATGAATAATGTTTTGGAGAACTCGGTATCGGCCTCTGAGGGCTATCCGGTTCTTCGTTTTTTCTCTTAAAATGCATTGTCTCGTTGACTGTGGTTGTTTATTACCGCGCCCGCGCAGTTTCGTCCAGAGAGGACTCCTCAGATAAACTTTCTGAATTAGTATTTCGGGCAGCCCACTACCAGCGGTCTTTACCTCCTGCCGAGGAGTTCCCAAATACTAGGCATTACCGTCTCGCACAATGGTTCCACCTTGCGACTAGACCTGCGCAGTCCGTATTATCGACTTATTTCGTGGATCATTGGCGACTGATCGGGAATGGTACCTTCGTCTATACCATTTGGTTTTAACCAAGAAACCTGTTGGGTCTTGGATAGCGTATAGGCTTAAAGATAAGCGTGCCCTAGTCACTAAAACCACAGCTCGGGTAATTATCCTCGCCCTAGCTCTTCCTCAACGTATTCGGAACCCTTGTGCTAAAACGGCACCTGTCTCTGTCTCAGGGATAGTTTAAACTAGATAGTGAGTCTGAATACCCGATTGTATCCTACCTTTTCACTTCCGGTGTCTTTTATCTATCCCCTACTATGCAGCGTCCGCTTTCGCTAGGTTCCGGTAATTTTGGGGCATCTTGTCCCTTAGATCGAGGTAGAATAGTCTCGTCGCTATTGGCTAGCTTCCAGGTATGCAAAGTCGGAAGTCAAATCGCGCTTTTTTGCACCCTTCCCGGCCCTCAACGTCTCTCGATCTTTCCTCGACCCGTGCCCTGGTTTCTTCCCTTGTCCAGTTTCAGTTCTTTTAACACGATCGAACTCAACTACCAACTTCCATGAACTATTACATTGGTTTGTGTCATCTCGGTGCCTGGCTGGACTCTTTTCCTGCTTCTTATGACCTGGTTCCCCTTCTTCCGATTTGTCTAATCGTCTTTCTCCGAGGTACATCGACCAAGGGGTTCATTCGATATAGATCCTTCGTTCTGGGACCTCAGTCATAAGGTGCGCGCCGCATTGTTCTTTTTGAGTTTCGATTCCCGGAGTTACGCCCGGACTACCCATCCGCCGTCGCCGGTGGTGCCTCGAGAACTTCTATAGTTCTTCGCCGTCGTATATGTCCCATGCGACCGGACGGTCTATTCTGTTCACCGATCGTGAACTTTCTCCCTGGCTTCGTTCAGCCACGACAGCTACTCGTTTTTTCTGAGGTTGAGGTTGATCGCGCTTTCGTTTATTTGATTCGTACCTTTTGGTACCAAACGTCGCGACAGATTGCTCCTTTCGACAATGTTTCCAGAAATGGTTTGTCATTCCACATCGTGTGCATCCTTTGTTATTTCGTCGTCGATCAATAACATCTTTAGGGATGGAGTCGTGAGCTTTGTCCCAGTCTGTGTGAACTACCTCCTTTTTGTCGGTAGCTGTCTTTTCCTTCGACCAAGTTTTCGCACGGGGTACCTTAGGCTTTCCCTTATAGGCGGCCTGTTTTTCCACCGTATGCCTTTTGGTGGGTCTTAGATTGCTCTTTGTTGAAGTCCGGTCTTCTGTTTTTCGACTTATCGATGTTCCCGAGGATTCGCCCTTTCCATGTCTTAGGCGTTTGTCTTCCTCGTGATTCTCATGTTGAATCATGGCATTTTTGAAACCTGCCAGCCATAATTCATCGTTGGGATAGGTTTCGAACGACAGTCTTAGTAGTCCGGCTTCCGGCATCTGAGCTTTAAGCATGTCTCTCCATGCTACCCCTTGGAGACCAACTTTGATGTTATGGTTCTCCATTCGCAAAAGGAATTGTCGTATGTCCCCATGATATTTCTCAAGTTTCATTAACTTGTGGGTCCTTTCGGCCTCGTGGGTAGGGGCAAATCTTTCGGTTACTTTTTGTTCAAACATGAACCATCTTTCGTAACCGATTTCCTTTGTATATCCCAACGCCCCCGACATCTTTTTTCGATAGGTATCTGTGAAAGGAGCTACATCGTCTCCTTCCATTCGTCCCATGGCATACTTGATTCGATCTGTTTCCATGGTCCATTGGTGACTGTTTCGTTCGAAAAAGTCTTGAACTGCCATTAACCATATTCGAATATCTTGATGGGGCTTATTTTTGAATACCCATGGAGGGTCTGAGGGTCTTTTGGTGTGTAACAATCGTTCTCGAGCGATTGCCCTTGCCATGACGTCTACGACATCCTCTTTCTCCTCTGCTTCCTCGGGATCTTGTCTCTCCCGTCCTTTTCCCTTTTCTTTGCGACCCGGGCCTCCTTTCGGATCCTGCCCGTCGTCGTCATCATCGTCACCATCGTCCGGGTCGGGGTCTCCTGCCCCGTGCATAGTCGTTGGTGGTATTTGGCCTCCCCCGTTTCCTCCTTGTTCAGGAGTGGGATTTGACCGTTTCTTTGTAGCTCCGTCGGTATTCCGTACGGGCTTTTCCCTATTGTCAGTAACTACAGTTGGGGCTGCTGACCTTTGAGCCGATATGGCTCCTACCTGGGCCTTTAAATCAATCAGGATATCATGAAGTTTCGCCATTTCTGCTTCATGACGTCCCTGTTGATCCCTAGCGGCTTCCTTGTGTTCCTCTTTGTGTCGATTTATAACCGACACGTAATTGGCATTGTCGTTTGCTCGGGCTTCCTCTATCTCAAGGATACGGTCCCGAAGCTGCTCGTCCTGTCTTTGGCTGTGTTCCGCCTGTTGTGCTTGGCGAGCTTGTTGGGCTTGGAATTCTATGTGGACTTTTGCCACGATTCCTTTCTGGATGGTTTTGGACTCTTGGTCTAACATGTCGATGGTTTTCTCGAACATGTTAAATTCCTCGACCAGTATGGACTCACCTATCTCCAACCGGCGTTGCAGCTTTCCTAAGGCTCTTGCCTGTTGTTGGCCTTCCCTAGATAGTCGTCCGATATCTAGGTACATGGAATTTTGTTCTCTCGCTACTCGTTGACTAAACCTTCCGAGAACTCCTCCAAGGTGGCCCGCGAATTGGCTTAGATCTTCCTTTGAGACATAGTTAAGAATTGGTGTCCTTGAACGTGCTCGTACTAGTCGTCCAAAATCTAGCCCGCCAGTTGTTCTGGTATCCGGGGGACCAGGGGTTCAGCCACTGCTGTGGATGATAGTCTCATCCCCACCGGTCATTTCTGAATCGTGTGTCTCTTCTGTGATGATTGGTGATCGTGATGTGTCAGGTCGCCGATACACCGGGAACTTCTTTGTGCTTTATCGCTCTAGTTTGGAGGGTATCTGATGATGCTTATCGAACTGACTTGGGGTTAAGCCAGATAAGCGGGATCTTTGTGTCCTTGTTGGACGTAGGGTATAGGATGTTCCAGAACTCGTCTGGAAACTCGTAGGTTTTTATATCCCTCGTGGGATAGGGAGTGTTCCACTCCTCGTCTGGTTCTTCGATCTTATGAACGGCTGCAGGGGCAGCGGCAACAGTATTGCCGTGCGGGAAAAGGTAAAGTATTTGGAGAATATGAGGTGTATCTCCTAAAAGTTCTTCGAATGTGTAGAATCGATGTTCGAAGATAGAGTCGACGAGAGATAAGGGTTCGAAAATGATCGCTTCACTTATTTCGTCGAGTAGCCTTATCATATAGTGAGCCTTGGTAACAAGGAGATCTATCAATATACTGTTAGGCGGGAGCCTATCTCAAAGTCTTGCAAGATAACTCAGGCCGATAATCTTTATCGTAGACGGAGATTGTCTAGGAAGGCTCAATGAATCAAAGTAGAGGTAGGTAGAATAAAGATTTTTCTAGCGTAAAAACTTATATTGATAAGATCTCTTCTCCGTTGCTTGATAATGTTCAAATAGCTTGGGAGGCACCTCGATATTTATATGCCGCGTCTGGGTGGTCGCGGGCTACATCTAGTTCTCATACTAACTAAGTACCTGCTAACAAACTCCAGCTTGTTCTAAAAGTGCGAACACCATTTGACTCTGACAATTCTGTTATCTCACTTCGACTTCCCAATCGCAACACCATGAAATTTCCTGATGGTGCTCCCACACATCAGTCCATTGGTTACGATCCATCTTCGTCGGCATGGAGTCTTGCTTACCATTTGCATACGCAGAATGGTCTCCATGATTGAACCAACAAAGGGGCCAGCTTTGTTATCGAACCTCTCAGCATTGCAGACATATTCTGCAACCGACATCTGTGAGGCATAAGATAGACTTGTTACGATAATCGCACCAATAGCCATTATCCCTCCATAGTCATATCGTTATCGTAGGGTTCCGTCAGTATCCGTAGTATACTATTGACGCGCGTGAGTGTGGGTATGCCTGATTGCTCAGACTACCTCATCCAACAACATCATTCACTTCTGCGACTTTCATCGCGAGAGCATGGAGTATAGAATGTGTTGCCCAACCATTGTCCGTAAAAACGTCCCGTTACTTAGTGACCACTTTCGCGACTCTCATCTTTAGTGCTCAGTAACTTCATGCGACGTCGACCGATTTGGCTCGAACCACTTGCATAAGCTCGCCAAAGGTCTTCCCTCATATATCCTGCGAACGGGATCCGGTCGGACGGACGGCCGCGACGTATACGGGGTTACGAGGAGGGCTCCAATGATCATGTCTTTGGCGAGAGGACGCAACTACGGCGGCGTCTGCCGATGTAGTGCCGTCCCAACGCTGGTGCGGGAGGGGGGTGTTGACTTGTCCTTTTGAACTCAGAATCCTAAGGTAGGGTAACTATAGGTCTTTATTCACTAATGGAAGGCTAAGCCTTCCGGTATGCCTAACACTTCTCCCCTTGATTTGTAGCATTACTATGGGTTGTTATTGGACTCTAGAGGTATGAGTCTTATCACGGTAGAGTATGTCCCGAGAGGCAGGCTATGGGTAGCGCCCACTTAGCCAACCATCAGCTACATCTCACCGGGGGAGCTTGCATGTCAATTTATCACATTGAATAGTCGCGTAGATTAAATGATGGACTGCATAGCTTGTATAGACGAAATTGCCACTGGGCCAGTGAGTCCACCACCTAGGTATTGATTCCGGTTGTTGTCATAACAGTTAGCCACTGGTATCACTTCGATAGGAAGAGTTTTTCACCTGTGGTTGTATTGGAGATGTATTGCAGAAATTCATATCCTATTGACGGAGTTAAGTGTACCCGAGTTGGTCCGACACTTCCGGCAGGATAAATCCTGATGGAGGGTAGACTTCGGACAGACCCTAAGCAGGACAGGGTGCTCGCACAAAGGTCGGAAGTAGTGGTGAATGTCAAAAGGCTTAAATCTGATATCTACTTAAGTTTAAGCGTTTGGCATTCTACTTCGACAACCAACTTTTCCTCAAGAGAACTAAATTGAGTGAAGCTTCGAGCTTAACTATATTAAGTTTTACCGTTGATTCTCTTGAATTACTTTACCTCATCTTTATCTTCTACTTTGAGTGTTTGGTGCGGTCGCAACCTTAGAGTTCACCTCTCTATAGGGTGCCCCTGTTACAGATTCATACTCACCTTCTTGGGAAGTAATCTCTCAGATCGGAATGTCACCGTCCACATCAGAGTCGGAATCGGATGCGGGGTCAGAGCGTGGGGCAGGGGGGCTCGGGTATCGAGCGCCATCAGGGGAAAGGGGGCGACCTCGGCCGGAGGCGATGTCTTCGACAGCGTCAAGCATGTCAGCGGTGGAAGAGCTCATGGTATTCGGGAGGGGGGCGAAGCTCGAAGGGAGCGACAATTCAGGAACAGCGTGTCGGCTGTCACCTAAGCCAGAACCGTCAGTGTTCCTACCACCCCCCCAGGGTCTTAGGGATATCCCTAATTTCCGGAGAGGCAGGCACAAGTGGAGGGGTGGAGGGGGAAACCCCAAAAAACCTCGGCAGAGCGCGAGGAGCTCCGCCGCCAAACTTACGGTGTGCCCTAGACACAGGTCCGTTGCCCAATGGATGACACTCGATCTCGGGTTCAGAGTCCACAAAGCCAGACCCGTTCACAATCATCCTATCATCAGGGGGGGAGGTCAAACCTCCGGAGGGCTGGGCAGGGGGTGCATATGTGGCGTCAGACGACGCGTCCAATCTAAACTGTCAGTCGTATAGTCGCCTCTCACCGGAGGACAGCACATCACGGAAGTCCGGAGTCGACCCGTAGTTGGTGGGCTGTGTTGGGATTCGGGCTGCAGGTGCAGCAGCCGACCGCGAAGTAACTGCGGCAAGAGGGAGCACCTGCGATGGGGAAAAACCGGAGGAGGGCAACAGGGAGGGCCACGAGTTGGAGGGCACTATGGGGTCAGAAGCAGGGGCGGGTTCACTCCCGAAGTGTGTCAACTGGGAGGATGGGAGGGAGGGAGGAGCGTAGGATTCTGCCCCAGAACCAGACGAGGAGTGAAAACGATGGTACAACCCAATCGTAGTAGCCCTATCGAAGCGACACTCTGGAGAGCACCCGCGGGCAAGAAGAATTCCCTGGGAGGCAGCCTCCACCAGGTCAAAGGACCCATGGGCGAGCCAGGAGATCAAAGCACGAACTTCGTTGTCGTGAGCACCATTACGGCACCTGTGGCGGTGGGCAAAGGCAAGGCAGGAGTAGTTCCCACCAGGAGCAAGATAGGTGGAGTGGACAACCGGCAGGAGACCGATGTCCCTCATGGGGTTGGAGGGAGGAGGCGAAGAAAGCGCCATCCCGAAGACGGGGGAACAATGTATAAACGACCCAAATTGATCATAGGCAGCAAATCTTCCCAAATAAAGTTGATTCAACGGCCAGAGGCCAAAGTAAAAGCCCGTCAAACGAGCGGGGAAACAAAAAACCACAAAGTGTAAACTATCGCAGACGTGACAAATCGATGTGATTGGCTAGAGCGAAAGGTGTGGGTGGTTAGGAAGGGGTTGGGAAGACATATTTGTGGTAAGAACACCTCCGGAAAAGGAAAGGAGAGCAGATGTCGCTGACGAGTACCGTATAAATATTAGTTCCTTAGTAATTGACAGCCTCTGTGACCAGGCTGGGGAAAAGGATCTGGCTGTTGCTTGGCTATATTGCGATTTCCTTGCCCACCAAGAGCAGTCAGCAACGGCGATTCTAGGCGCAATCTTAAAGCAGCTTGTGAGCGTAGGAGAGATGCCGGAGAATATACGACAGACTTTTCGAACGCGATTTTCTGACCGAGGTCTACGATTCCCCGATATAGTGCGAATGCTCAGGGTCACGATCGCGTTGCTCCCCGCAGTTTATATATGTATCGACGCTCTGGATGAATGCAGTCCGAAGAATCGACTGGAGCTGCTTGAGTCACTGCGAGATATTGTTCGGGAGTCGCCAAGTGCGGGTGTTATTTACCGGGAGGTCTCATGTTTCGGAGGAAGTGAAGAAATACTTTACTAAGGTCATTACAGTACCTGTCAGCCCAACTGGGGTGACATTAGGGCATACTTGAGTGTGAGGTTAAACAGGGACACAGAGCCCGATGCGATGGACGATGATTTGCGGAATGATATTATGAGAATAATTCCGCATATGATTTCCGAAGTGTGAGTAGCAATATCGGGTACTTCTACAATAAATGCAAGGGCGATCCGCTGACACTGGTAGGTAGATTCCTCCTGGTTTCACTAAATATGGACGTAATTTTGGCAGAGGTGACGATTAACAAGAGAAGGAAAAAGCTTGAAGAAATGACAAAAGGGAAGGGGCTGGGAGATGCGTACACGGCAACCATCGCCCGGATAAAGTCACAGAATGGAAGCAAATCGAGGCTCGGTATGGAAGCCCTAATGTGGATATCACATTCCGAGCGGCCATTGAAGGCTCTTGAGTTATGCCAGGCACTGGGGGTAGAGATAGGGGATGCAGACCAGAACGCCGGGGACATACCTGCAATTGAGACAGTACTACGCTGTTCGCTGGGGCTTGTTACGATTGAGGCGTCATCATCTACAGTCCGTCTCGTTCACTTAACTCTCCAAGAACATCTATGCAATGATTCCTCCTTGTTTCCTAGCCCCCACTCGATGATGGCCGAGATTTGTTTGACATTCCTCAACTTCCGGTGCATTAGAGATCTGTCAACTGCTCTTGATTCGGCACCAGCAGCAGCTCCATTTGTCGGCTATGCCTCATGTTATTGGGGAGCACATACAAGGAAGGGCCTCAGCCAGAGAGTAAAATTACTTGCATTGAAACTTCTTGACGGCTATGATAAGCATGTATCATCTAAGCTGCTCTTAATTCACGAAAGAGATTGGTGGTGGCATATTTTTCAACAAGAAGGCGGTAATTCCCTTGAGGGATTCACGGGGCTTCATGGTGCAGCCTATATCGGGATTTTGGAGATAGCACATGGTTTATTGGAAATGAGGAGGTGGGATCTTAATGCAGTGGATGTCGAGGGGAATACGGCATTTTCTTGGGCTGCTAGGAAAGGGCATGAAGATGTAGTAAAGATGCTACTGGCACTACAGGGTGTTGATCCTGACACAGCGAACGCAGATGGCAGAACACCCATCTTATGGGCCGCTGCATGTGGGCATATGGGCGTGGTGGAGATGCTCTTGGAGCGGATAGATGTCGACCCTGATAGGAGGGATAAATATGGTCAAACACCACTATTCAGAGCAGCCTGGGCCGGAAACGAGGGAGTCGTCGAGATTCTGCTGGAACAAGGAAATGTCAACCCCAACACAGCGAATAATGGTGGCCAAACGCCTCTTTTCGGAGCAGCCCGCGAGGGGCATGATGTGGAGTGGTGGAGATGCTGCTGGAACGAAGGGATGTTGACCCTAATACTGCGGATATATATGGTCAGACACCACTCTCTATAGCCACCCTGGAGGGACATGAGGGAGCGGTGAAGATGCTACTGGAACGAAGAGATGTCAACTCTAATACTCCGAATATACGCTGTCAATCACCGCTCCTCATAGCCGCCTGGAAAGGACATGAGGGAGTCGCGAAGATGCTGCTGGGACGAAGGGATATTGACCCTAATACTGCGGATATATCTGGTCAAACACCGCTCATCATCGCCGCCCGGAAAGGACATGAGGGAGTGGTGAACATGCTTCTAGAACGAAGGGATGTCAACTCTGATACTCCGGATAAATATGGTCAAACGCCGCTCTCCATAGCCACCCTGGAGGGACATGAGGGAGTGGTGAAGATGCTACTGGAACAAGGGGATGTCAGCCCTAATACTGCGCATAATTGTGGCCAAACGCCACTCTTTATAACCGCCCGGGAGGGACATGAAGGGGCCGTGAAGATGCTGCTGGAAAGATGGGATGCAAATCTTAATATTGCGGATAAAGATGACCAAACACTGCTCTTCATAGCCGCCTGGAAGGGGTATGAGGGGGTCGCGAAGATGCTGCTGGAACGAAGGGATGTTGACCCTAATACTGCGGATAAATATGGTCAAACATCGCTCTTCATAGCCGCCTGGAAATGACGTGAGGGAATCGCGAAGATGCTGCTGGAAAGAGGGGATGCCAATCCTCATTTTGCAGATAAATATGACCGAACACCACTCTTCATCGCCGCCGAGGAGGGGCATGAGGGAGTCGCGAAGATGCTGCTGGAACGAAGGGATGTCAACCCTAATACTGCAGATAATCTTCGCCAAACACCGCTATTTATCGCCGCCTTGATGGGACACGAGGGAGTCGCGAAGATGCTGCTGGAACGAAGGGATGCTGACCCTAATACTGCGGATAAATATGGTCAAACACCGCTCTTCATTGCCGCCCGGGAAGGACATGAGGGAGTGGTGAAGATGCTGCTGGAACGAAGGGATGTTGACCCTAACACTGCAGAAAAATATGACCAAACACCGCTATTCATAGCCGCCGGGGAGGGACATGAGGGAGTCGTGAAGGTGCTGTTGGAGCGGAACGATGTCAACCCTAATACTGTGAACGAAGGTGGCCTGACACCGCTCTCCATAGCCGCTCAGGAGGGACATGAGGGAGTCGTGAAGACCCTGCTGGAACGAAGGGATATTAACCCTAACACTGCAGATAAATATGACCAAACACCGCTATTCATAGCCGCCCGGGAGGGACATGGGGGAGTTGTGAAGATGCTGCTGGAGCGAAACGATGTCAACCCCAACACTGTCAACGAGGATGGCCTGACACCGCTCTCCATAGCTTCTCAGGAGGGACACGAGGGAGTCGTGAAGGTTCTGTTGGAAGTGAACGATATCAACTCCAATACTGTAAACGAGGATGGCCTGGAACCTCTCTCCACAGCCACCCAAGAGGTCCATGAGGGAGTGGTGAAGATGCTGCTGGAAGAAGGGGATGTCAGCCCTAATACTGCGGATAATTGTGGCCAAACGCCACTCTTCATAGCCGCTCGGGAGGGGCATGAAGGAGCAGTGAAGATGCTCCTGGACAGAGGTGATTCCAATCCTAATATTGCGGATAAATATGACCGAACACTGCTCTTCATTGCCGCCGGGAAAGGACATGAGGGAGTTGTCAAGATGCTGTTGGAACGAGGGGATGTCAACCCTAATGCCGTGGATAAATATGGCCAAACACCGCTCTTCATCGCCGCCAGGGAGGGACATGAGGGAGTGGTGGAGATTCTGCTGGAACGAAGGGATCTCAATCCTAATACTGCGGATGAATATGGTCAAACATCGCTCTTTGCTGCTGCCCAAGAAGGACACGAGGGAGTCGTGAAGGTGCTGTTGGAGCGGAATGATGTTAAACCTAACACTGTGAACGAGGATGGCCTGGCACCGCTCTCCATAGCCGCCAAGGAGGGACATGAGGGAATCGTGAAGATGTTGCTGGAACGAAGGGATGTCGACCCTAATACTGCGGATAAATATGACCAGATACCGCTCTCCATAGCCGCCGGGGAGGGGCATGAGGGAGCTGTGAAGATGCTGCTGGAACGAAGGGATGTCGACCCTAATACTGCAAATAAATATGACCAAACACCGCTATTCATAGCCGCCGGGGAGGGACATGAGGGAGTCGTGAAGGTGCTGTTGGAGCGGAACGATGTCAACCCTAATACTGCGAACCAGGATGGCCTGACACCGCTCTCCGTAGCCGCTCAAGAAGGACACGGGGGAGTCGTGAAGGTGCTGTTGGAGCGGAATGATGTCAACCCTAACACTATGGACGAGGATGGCCTGACACCGCTCTCCATAGCCGCTCAGGGGGGACACGAGGGAGTCATGAAAGTGCTGTTGGAGCGGAATGATCTCAACCCCAACACTATGGACGAACATGGCCAAACTCCACTCTTTATAGCCGCCGGAAAGGGAAATGAGAGACTCGTGAAAATGCTGCTAGAGCGAGTGGATACCAACCCCAATATGGCAGATCTCGCTGGTCAAACACCGTTTTCGCAAGCCCTGAAGCGCGGACATGACTTGATTGTGAGGTTACTATCTGAACATGGGAATTCAATTTCCTCGTTAACTAGCGATCGATTTACGACACTTCCCTCACCTGAGCCGTCCGATCCTAACCGCCACCTCTCCAAAAAGATCCGTAGGTCTTGATGTTTAAGGCCCAAGCTTATCACACTTCCCTGTTCCTTAAATATTTCCATCTGATCAACTGCAGGCTAGCGGCTACTTAGCCCTTTAACACTCTTACAGTGCTACCCATCCTCCGTCTTTTTGCTCCCTCTGTTGGTTTTATAATATCATCCCCATTTATTTACATTTTCTTTCCCCTTTCTTCTAGTTCCTTCACCTTTTGGTCTATGTACGGCTCCATTATCCCTCAGAAAAGCCGTTGGACAATTTCCCATAGACTTTAATCGCGCACAGTGTGCAGCGGGGGTGACTGGATGAATTTGTGTGGGCTATTTCCTTAATTTCCACAGTCATCAAGCTTCACCGCGGTCGGTAGCATTAGCATTGTACCCTGTCTTTTCCTCTTTGCATTTCTCTACAAACGGTTTCTTCCTCACCTCTTCCTTCAAGACATATACCTTCTAGATAGTTTTCTTGTTAGATCGCAGGCTTTCTTACCCTTTTTCCGGCACCATCCTTCCTCGGCGCCCTCCGGTAGGTGGATGGGAAACAATACTGGTCGAAGGAAACAGCTTTAATAGTTCCCGAGCATATGTGTCATACCAGCGAAAGTCGAGATCTGGGTTTACTTTCTTCCCTTTTCTCCTCTCCCCCCCATAATAAATTATACCTCAAAGTACCTGCTCTATGATACCACAGTTACCTTTTCTTCCGGTGTCAGCCCCGCTGAACTTTGAGTAATGCTATTTTCGTGGCTCGGGTCTAAGCAATGCGTAATCTAGACTCCGATTACGGCACTAGTTATGCAATTGTAGAGTGTAGTACTCGACCTTCCCACTATATTAACAAAACAAAGCACCTGTTTTCGTACTGCGCCCCGTCGCCGGGGGACCATAAGTACCTTAGGACATCCAAGCCGTTGCTCATGTTGGGAGACTCAATCGTTCCTCTAGATCATTACAATAGCTCCAGGAATTTATGTTGATCACTGTACTCTACTTAATGTGTCTCACACGGGAAATGATCATAGCGGGTTAAAAGATTACCCTCCCTACAAACTATAACAGAAAGTGAGAACCCCGATTTGAGTCCAGCTCCCCCACATTCCGAATACTCCATGTCTAAGGTATATGCTGGCAGAACTCTATGCTCCACCTTTTCGAATACCTCAGAAAGCAAGTCACCACTTGGCTAAAAATGACACTTTCCTGTTCTGTGGCTCTGAATCTCCAATCATGGCTCCAGAACAAGGTTGTTAAAGTTGTAGAACAAATTGTAAAAAGGGCTTTCATATTATGGGGATGATAACATATTAGTAATTTAGCTCAATTACAATTTTCTTGAGCGAAAAATGACTTATTACGATATCCATGTTCCCTTCGGATGACGCTCTAACTTAATGAGGTGGAACTTCCGTAGAAACGGGTGAGGGATTGATTTAAATAGAAGGCAAAAGTGAGAATCTATATGCTTACAAAGTACTGCGCTCTTCAACATTCCGGTTCTCGTCCTATAGTTGTTTTGAGGTCTGTATACTCGACTATACGGCTACTTACTAGTACAGTAGGTGTAACCATTCACCAGGGGACATACGTGAGTAAGGGGTCTTTTTCTTCTTCTTTAATCTAGTGCTTTATCTACTCAAATCACTGTCGGCCCCAAGTTTCTTTCTAGTTTACTAACCCAGTCGGTAGAGCCGCCTCATAGTCATGGGTAAATAGGGGGCCGCCAGCGAGGCCTTTTAACCGGTTGAGATTTTGAGAAATTTGAGATCCAGTCACGTACAGGCTGCTGGGAAAGCACTGCGTAAAGGGCACTTCACTGCACAAGGTATATCTACAGGACCACTACTTAATTTACTGGGAAACTCAGTTTCATCAGTTCTAGTTTCTCGATCAGTCAGCGTATTCAGTAAACTACCCTCTCGAGCATATCCGAGTAAAATTGAGACTTGTGCAAGTGCGCCGATGTGCTGTATATGTACTGCGGATAGGATAGTTAGGCAATCGTAGATTTATAAGGCTATGAGCATCCCAGGATTTCGCTAGCCCAAAGCGGCTGGCTTGTGAAGTGTCAAAGCCTTTGTCCCACTTTTTGTCTTGAAATACTGTGAACCCCATCAAGCTCCTTGATACAATATTCTTACTTACTAGTACACTACAAGTGCTGATTAAAAGGGTTTTGAGAAACAAGGCACAAAAATCAACATAATATCATACCTAAGCATCACCGAGACTATCGGCTCTTTCAATCTTATCTGCCTCAATCGGGGGTATCCGATGCTGATAATCCGATCTGGCTGTGGCTATCGCCTCTAAGGCTTTAGTAGTCGCATCATGACGGGCTAGCCGACCAGGCCGATCGGGTGTGAAATTAGTTTTTGGGAGCTACGATAGCAAGTTTCGGAAAGGGCGGAACGTCTTCCTAATCCTAAAATTACACAGATTATCACTCGAGCTAAAAACTAGCCCAAATATGCGAAAATTCGTATCGTACAGTTTCGCAGCAAAGTATCATAAAAAAAAAACTCTCCCATTTTGAAAAGTCAGGACAATCCTTTTCTCGACATTCTTCCCCGGAGCGTTCCCAGAACTCCGGCCACCCCCTGACAACCGTATCCCAAGATAACCCTCATTCGCCAAGATAGCACCAGTATCCATACCCGCTCGATTCTGTGCCGCCCTACCGTAGAATTCGTTCTATTCTTTAGATGTTCAACTTTCGTTTTGATCGAAAGTGGTTTTGGTGTTTTCCTCATGGTGTTTCACGTGTTTTTGGTTCGGTGAGAATTTGTTAGGTATCGGCAGCGCTCCCTATGGTGGTTTCGCGCGCTAGCGCGGCTGAGTCTCACTGGGCCTAGAGCTAGAAGCCACTAAGAAAAAAACCTTGCCGTCTTTCACCGTTTTACTCGACATGGTTGGGTTGTCCCCGGGTGATTTCTTAGATAACTTAGCACTCCACTGGGCGGAGCTGACGTTCCACAGACTGATACCCTCCTCTATGCCGTGCTGGGATACGGTACAAGTATCACTGGTATGAGGCTCTTCCCGAGGTAGGCGAGTCTTGAGCTTTTTCCGAGCTTAATTTTATCAGCCCCACGAGCGAGAGCCGTCCCGTGGCTAGACCCTATTAGTAAGATGGCTACGACGCTGGCTTTTTTTCAATCAGTTGGGAACATTTTGTAGAAACCGAAAACCCGTCTTGCTCAAGCCCAGGAAACAAGGGTAGTAAAAAAAATATTTGATAGAACACAAGGTATATCGATTTGGCAACTACTTAACTTATTGAGAGTCCCGTTTTTGGGTTCTTTTCCCAATTAATGAAGGCCACCTTTAAGTATCTTTGAGTAGAATAAATTTGAATTTATGCAAGCGCTACGGTGTCTTCTACGAGTACCCTACTGCGAGCATGACTACCGGTAGGCGATCGCAAAGTCAGATCCTGAAGGCAAGGGTGTTGTAGGGGGTTGTTGGCCCAGAAGGGGTGGAGGCTTGAATGCTTGTGAAACGTCAAAGCCTTACCCCGCCTGAGGTCTCGCAGCCTTGGGAATCCCGTAAAACCCTTCGACACGATACAACATTTCTAATTACTCTACCATATATACCCGGACTGATCGAACGCGTTTCAAACAACATGGCCCAAAAACCAGCGCAAAACCTATGCATCGCCGACAATGTCAACTCTTTCAATAATTTCATCCATGTCAACACAGTGACATCCGATGAGGACGATCAGATCCGGGAGTGGCTGTCGCCTCTAAAACCTCAGCAGCGGCACCAAAGCGTGCGAGCCGATCGGCTCGATGGTGTGGGGGATTGGTTTCTAGAAACCAGCGAGTTTCGGAAATGGAGCGGAGAGGATGGGTCGTCCGAGCGGGTGTTATTTTGTTCCGGGGGTCCAGGTGTGGGAAAAACGTATCTGTGGTAAGAGCGCCGTTCTTCCGGAAAAGGAAAAGAAGACAGATGTCGCTGACAAGGATAAAATATTAGTTCTCTGGTGATTGACAGTCTATGTGACCGGGCTGGAGAAAAGGATCTGGCGGTCGCTTGGTTATATTGTGATTTCCTTACCCACCGAGAGCAGTCAGCAACGGCCATACTAGGCGCCCTCCTAAAGCAGCTTGTGTGCGTAGGAGATATTCCGGAGAATGTACGACAGAATTTTCGAAAGCGATTCTCTGACCGTGGTCTACGATTGCCCGATATAGTGGGAATGCTAAAGACGACTATCCCGTTGCTACCACCAGTTTATATCTGCGTTGACGCCTTGGATGAATCCACTCCGAGGAGTCGACAGGAGCTGCTTGAGTCACTGCGAGATATTGTTCGGGAGTGGCCAAGTGCGCGGGTGTTATTTACAGGGAGATCCCATGTGGAGGAGGAAGTGAAGAAATACTTCACTAATGTCGTTACAGTACCTGTCAGTCCAACTGGAGGTGATATTAGGGTGTATCTGGGTGTGAGGTTAGACAGGGACACGGAACCCCATGCGATGGATGATGATTTGCGGAATGATATTATGAAAATAATCCCGGAAATGATTTCCGAAGTGTGAGCAGCAATATCGGGAACTTCAATACAAACAAAGCCGATCCGCTGACCCTGGTAGCTAGATTCCTCCTTGTTTCGCTAAACATTGACGCAATTCTGGGAGAGGTGACAGTCAACAAGAGAAGGAAGAAGCTTAAAGAGATGACAAAAGGGAAGGGGCTGGGAGAAGCCTACACAGCATCCCTCACTCGGATAAAGTCGCAGAATGGAAGCAAATCGAGGCTCGGTATGGAAGCCCTAATGTGGATATCACATTCTGAGCGGCCGTTGAAGGCTCTTGAGTTATGTCAGGCACTCGGGGTAGAGACAGGAGATACAGATCAGAACACTGGGGACATACCTGCAATAGAGACAGTGCTACGTTGTTCGCTAGGGCTTGTTTCAATCGAGGGGCCATCATCCACTGTCCGTCTCGTTCACTTCACTCTCCAAGAACATCTATCCAATGATTCCTCCTTGTTTCCTAGCCCACACGCGATGATGGCAGAGATTTGTTTAACATTCCTCAACTTCCGATGCATCAGAGACCTGCCAAGTGCTCTTGATTCGCCACCAATAGGAGCCCCTTTTGTCGGCTATGCCTCTTGTTACTGGGGAGCACATGCAAGAAAGGGCTTCAGCCAGAGAGTGAAATTACTTGCATTGAAACTTCTTGATGGTTATGATAAGCACATATCTTCTAAGCTACTCTTAATTCACGAAAGGGATTGGTGGTGGCACATTTCACAACAAGGTGGTAATTCCCTTGAGGGCTTCACAGGGCTTCACGGCGCAGCCTATCTCGGGATTGTGGATATAGCACGTGGTTTATTGGAAATGAAGGAATGGGATCTCAATGCAGTGGATATAGAGGGAAATACGGCTTTATCTTGGGCTGCTAGAAGGGGGAATGAAGATGTGGTAAAGATGCTACTGACACGACAGGATGTTGATCCTGATAGGGCGAACATGGATGGCAGAACACCTCTTATATGGGCCGCTGCATGTGGGCATGTGGGCGTGATGGAGATGCTCTTGGAGCGGACAGATGTTGACCCTGATAGGAGGGATAAATATGGTCAAACACCACTTTTCAGAGCCGCCTGGGCTGGAAATGAGCGAGTCGCCGAGATCCTGCTGGAACTAGGAAATGTCAGCCTCAACACAATGAATAATGGCGGCCAAACACCTCTTTCCGCAGCAGCCCGCGAAGGACATGATAAGGTTGTGAAAATGCTGCTGGAACGAAGAGATGTCAACCCTAATGCTGCGGATGAATATGATCAAACACCGCTCTTCATTGCCGCCTGGAACGGACATGAGGGAGTCGTGAAGGCGTTGCTGGAGCGGAACGATGTTAACCCTAACACTGTGAACGAGGATGGCCTGGCACCGCTCTCCATAGCCGCCAAGGAGGGACATGAGGGAGTCGTGAAGATGTTGCTGGAACGAAGGGATGTCAACCCTAATGCTGCTGATAAATATGGTCAAACACCGCTCCTCATTGCCGCCAGTAAAGGACATGAGGGAGTCGTGAAGGCGTTGTTGGAGCGGAACGATGTTAACCCTAACACTGTGAACGAGGAGGGCCTGGCACCGCTCTCCATAGCCACCCAGGAGGGACATGAGGGAGTCGTGAAGGCATTGTTGGAGTGGAACAACGTTAACCCCAACACTGCGAACCATGATGGCCTAGCACCGCTCTCCATAGCCGCCAAGGAGGGACATGAGAGAGTGGTGAAGATGCTACTGGAAAAAAGGGAGGTCAACCCTGATACTGAGAGTAATTGTGGCCGAACGTCACTCTTCGCAGCCGCCCGAGAGGGAAATGAAGGAGCCGTGAAGATGATGCTGGAGAGCGGGGATGCCAATCCGAATACTGCGGATAAATATGATCAAACACTGCTCTTCATAGCCGCCTGGAAAGGACACGAGGGACTTGTGAAGGCGTTGTTGGAGTGGAACGATGTTAAACCTAACACTGTGAACGAGGATGGCCTGGCACCCCTCTCCATAGCCGCCAAGGAGGGACATGAGGGAATCGTGAAGATGTTGCTGGAACGAAGGGATGTCAACCCTAATACTGCTGATAAATATGGTCAAACACCGCTCTTCATTGCCGCCAGTAAAGGACATGAGGGAGTCGTGAAGGCGTTGCTGGAGCGGAACGACGTTAGCCCTAACACTGTGAACGAGGATGGCCTGGCACCGCTCTCCATAGCCACCCAAGAGGGACATGAGGGAATCGTGAAGATGTTGCTGGAAGGAAGGGATGTCAACCCTAATGCTGCTGATAAATATGGTCAAACACCGCTCTTCATTGCCGCCAGGAAAGGACATGAGGGAGTCGTGAAGGCGCTGTTGGAGCGGAACGATGTCAACCCCAACACTGTGAACGGATATGGCCAAACGCCACTCTTCATAGCCGCTCTGGAGGGAAATGAGAGAGTCGTGAATTTACTGCTAGAGAGAGTGGATGTCAACCCCGATATGGCAGATCTCGCTGGTCAAACCGCGCTTTCACAATCCCTGAAGCGCGGACATAATGCCATTGTGAAATTACTGTCCGAACATAGAAGTTCCATTCCCTCATTTAGTGGCCACGGATTTGCGGCGCCTCCCGCACCCGAGCTCTCCGATCTTGATCAGCGCTCCTCTCAAAGAGTTCGCCGGTTTTGATGACCAAGGCCATACTTAACCCAGAACACTTCCCAACCGGTCTTCCTCAAACTTCCCTCTTATCAATCGTAGGTTTGTGGCTGCTCAGACCTTTGACACTCTTACCATGCACCCTCTGCTTCCTTGCTCCTTCCGTTGGTTTTACAATCTCGTCCTACCTCTTTGCATTTTTTTTCCCCTTTTTTCTTCATTCTCCTTTTAGTCGATCTATGGCTACGTGATCCCTCAGAAAGCAGTTGGACCATTTCTCGTAAACTTTAATCGTGCACAGCGTGCAGTGGCGGTGACTGCCAATGTCTCAGCGCAGATTATTCCCTTGATTTGCACGGCCATCAACCTGAGTTTAATAGTATTAGCGTCGTATCATGCCTTTTTCTCTTTTATTTTTCTCTGTAATCAGTTGTTTTTCCTCACCCCTTGCTTCAAGACTTATACCTTTTAAGTTATCGTTTATATTTTCCTTTTTAAATTAGAGCCTTTCTTACCATTTTTTTTGGCATCATAGAATAGAAGTTCCCCCTTCCTCACCGCCCTCTGGGGGGGGATGGGAAACAATCCTGCTCTGAAGAAAGCTTTTATAATTCCCAAGCATATGTATCATCCAAGCAAATATCGGGATCTGAGTTTACCTTCTTCCCTTTTCCCCTTTCCCCACCGTGGTTTCATACCTCAAAGTACCTATCCTGCTGATTACATTGCCACCGTTACTTTTCCTCCCGGCGCCAGGCTCCTTGAACTCTGAGCAATGCCGCGTTCGCGCTTCGGGGGTTTAATGGATGCGTAGTCTAGACTTTAACACTAGCTAATGAATTGTGCTCGGCCTCCCCAGTAAAGTAAACAAAAAAAAAAGCACTCGTTTTCGTGGTCCACTGCGCTCCGTTATCGGGGGACTAGTAGTACATCCGGGCCGTTTCTTATGTTGGGAGATTTACCCATCTCTCTAGTTTGATAGAACAGCTCCCGGAATTTATGTCGATCACTCAATGTGTTTCACCCGGGAAATGATCCCGGAGGGTAAAAGACTACTTTCTCTACAAACAAAAACGGAAAACAAAAACGGAAAACAAAAACTATGATTTGAGTCAATTTGCCCTCATAATCCAGATACTCTGGGTTAAAAGCATATGCTGATAAAATTCTATCTTATACTCTAATTTTTGAATAAGATATCATACCTCTGAAAACAAGTTACCAGTTGGTTTTTAAAAAAGGACAGTTCCCCGTTTCGTGGCTCTGAAACTGCCATCACAGCTCCACAACCAGCCATTGAAGTTGTAGAATAAACTATAAAAAGGGCTTCTATATTATAGGGATAATAATGTCAGTAATGTAAATTACGTAGCTCAAGCGTAATGTTCTTAAATGAAGCATCTCTTATTATGATAACCATTTTCCCTGTGGCAGATGCCCTAGTGAGGTGGAAACCCCTTAGAAACTGGTAAGGGACTGTCTTGAATAGAAGGCAAATGTGAGAATTTACATGCTTCCAAAGCCTTGCGTTATTTGACATTGCGGTTCCAGTGCTATAGTTGTCTGAGGTCGGTATACTCGGGTATGTGGCTACTCAATGTGTATGACAGTTTACCCGGGAATACATATGAGAGGAGAGGTCCTCTTTTCTCTTTTTTTTTCCTTTTTAATTCGGTGCTTTGTCCACTCAAACCGCTGGGCCCTGAGCCTTTTTGGAGTTTAACAACCCCATGAGTAGAGTCTCTTCGTCTCTTCGCAGCAATCAGTAAGTAGGTGGCTGTTATCGTGCCCTTTTACCAACTAGTTGAGAAGATTTTTGAGAAATCCGAAAACCAGTCACGTTCGGGCTGCCGGGGAAGCACAGCGCAAAGAGCTTCACGGTTCAAGGCATATCTACTGGACCACCACTTGACTTACTGGAAACCCACTTCCATTGGTTCTTGTTTCCTCAATAGGTTAGTACACCCATAAAGCGTTCTTTTTGAGCATATTCGATTGAGGTTGAAACTTGTGCAAGTGCACAGATGTAATGTATATGTGCTGCGGGTACGATAGTTAGGCGATCGTAGATCTATAAGGCCACCGGCATACCAGAATTTTGCTAGTCCGAGGAGGCTGGGCAATTAATTGTTTGTAAAGTGTCAAACCCTTGTTCTACTTCAAGTGTTTAAATTCTAGGAACCCCCTCAAGCTCCTCGATACAGCATTCCTAGTTACTAGTACACTACGGGTACAATTGGAAGCGTTTTGAGCAACATGGCACAAAAACCAGCGCAAAGCCTGAGCATGACCGACAATACCAGCTTTTTAAATGTTATCAACATCAATAGGGGGTATCCGATGAGTATACTTAGATCCGGGAGTGGCTATCACCTCTAAACCCTCAGCAGCGGCACCAAGACATGCGAGCTAACCGAGTCGATGAAGTGGGGAATTTGCTTCCAGAAGCTAGTGAGGTTCGGAAATCGCGTAAGGGAGAGGGAATGCCTCGAGCGGTTGTTACTGTATTGGGGGCCCAGGTTTGGGAAAGACATATCTAATGTATCGGGACTCCTATCCCGGGAAAGTAAAAGAGAGGGAACGTTACTGATAAGTAGATAATATCACTTCCTTGGCGGTTGGCGGCCTGTTTGGCCTGGTTGGGGGAAAGGATTTGGCTGTCGCTTGGCTGTATTACTGCTCCCTTGGCCGCCAGGAGCAGCTAACAATGGCCATGGTAGGCGGTAACTTATCCTCAAGCAGCTTGTTATCATAGGAGATATGCCGGAGAATATAGAATAGACGTTTTGAAGGCTGTTTTCTGACAGAGGTCGACGATTACCTGATGTAGTGGGAATGTTGAAGGCTAAAATCGCTTTGCTGTCCCTAGTTTATATATTATGCAGTGTCATTTTATATGAATCCACTCCAAAGGATGGGGAGGAGCGGCTTGAGTCACTGCCAGACATTATCCGGGAGTTGCCAGGCACAGTACACTCCCTTTCGAAAAGTCTTCGCGGAAAGACAGGTCTCATGCCGTGGGAATGACTAAGCGGCAATAAAAGTGCTGTGGGAGACCTCTCGTGTAATGTGGGAGAGGGGAGTTGTTCTCGATAGGAGCTATGAAAACAAGGGGCCTAAATACATGGTGAGGACCTGCTCATGCCTCAAATATGCATAGGTATCCTTTAGTCGTACCGGCAGTTCATGACGAGTTCATCCATGTTGGAAATGGATCATTCGAGACTGCTCACCACATACATATTTTCCCATTCCCGCAGGACGAGAAACGGAACTACACCTACTCGAAACACATCATTGCCTCACACACGTTCCACTACTGTTAGTTTCTTACCATCTCGCACCTGACCCTGCATATCTAATGTGACACTATCCAAACACCGATTCACCCACAATGAAACACCAAATTCGCAGAATGATTGCCGAACAATCAACCTCGTCTACGGCAATATTCTCTATCCATACCCGAGGCAGATGACCTATCTCTACCCTCAGTCATGAAGCCTCTACCTCGGAGAAACAGACAGAAAGATGATCTGTGATGGAAAGGCGGAGGGAGTTTTGGCATGCGCTGGAAGTATGCCCGGAATGAAGATTCATAGTCAAGCAGGATATAAGATGGCCTGTTCTTCCCTTTTGTTCATCAGTTAGTCTATCATCGCATCTCACTGCCTGTTCTACAATCATCTGTCAAAGTCATTCGTTTCCGCATACGATTTGTTTCTTCTTATTCTTTATTGTTCTTTGATATCTTTTATCTACCTACATTGTTCGTACCAATTAAAGTTTTGTGTCGTACAGTAACTAAGGATTGGATCCGCTGTGCACCGCTACCTATTGTTGTTTAATAATCCACACGTCCGACAGTACTTGTAGGAGTACTGTACAGTACAAGCTTTTGTGCATAATCCGTACCGTGAACGTTTGGCAAAGCCTTGTCCATGTCTCTTAACTGCCGCCAAGACATTGCTACAGTACCTCTCTTTCCGCGAAGAGTGCACTAGTTCTATATCTGTAACTGAGTACTACTATACCGTTAGAGTAGAGTATCACAGCTGATGTTGTCGTTATCGTACGGTTGAATTTGGCGGGATTTTGCGGTTGCGCCCTTGCTCCGGACCTTATTCCCAAGTATGAAGCGCTCCTATTTTTAATAGACTATATGCATTGGTGCTGAAGTGGGTGTGCCAAATTCGCCATTCTTAGTGTAAAATCACTTATGCCTACTCATTTTTTCGGTGACACTTGAAAGTCGCGGGAACAAATCGCGAAGTTACATTGAGGCATTCAACCCCAGGGTTGAAAAACGGTTATGCGGGTTTTTCGAGTGGAAAAACATTTGTGTGTGTGCATACAAACTACCGGTAACTGATCAACTAGAAACTTGGTATGATACCGGAAAGACTCTTCTCAACTGCAGGGCTGAATGCCTCCACTCTAGTAAATTCGAGGAATCCTGCAGGAAACATAATCCCTAGCAAAAATGCCGGGCATGATAGGGCGGACTTGGTTTGGGGCTCGAGAAATCCCCAAGTTCTAGCACTAAGACAGGATGCGGAGACGACTTGAATACAAGAATACAAGCAGGAGGCAGCCTGAGACCGGGCATGGCTTAAATTGTCGTAGTACTCGTACTGTGCTCGAGTACTAGTACAGTACTTGTTTTCCAGGATCATTGGCAAGCTCCTTTCCCACGATTTTCCTACCCCGCTTTTCACCTTCCTGTTTGGGAAGGTGGACCCGGGATAAAACACCATGACAACTCCCACGATAACCCTTGCTGAACTTTTGGGGCTTCATAGGCTTGGGTCCCCTCGTGGGTTAAAGACTACAATACCACTTCTGTTTCTCGGCTCTGCTTTGGCTCTGCTGGTCTCTGTCTGT
>Ga0307509_10002711_pt1 | contig 28228 bp, 27 predicted proteins | sample 10_EM_MG_FD_202245 | JGI IMG/M metagenome (GOLD analysis project Ga0307509, IMG submission 202245) | Populus trichocarpa ectomycorrhiza microbial communities from riparian zone in the Pacific Northwest, United States - 10_EM | ecosystem: Host-associated > Plants > Roots > Unclassified | place... | reverse complement strand
AAAAGACTGCTATTGCATACGGCCGAGATCCTAGCAAAAAGGTCAAATTTTGGTGGTATGCAATAGCAGTCTTTTTTAAAAACGCTTCGACACCGCGAGTACAGGGTTGACACCAGTTTTCACGGTATGGTGCCGGGCCCTTGAGACCGGCACTCATGGGTAATTCATTTTGCCCACATAATACACGGAAAATAGTTGTGCTTGGCTAAAATCGCCCAGAAGAGGACCATACATGGGTAATTCGGGATCTCACCGTCTCCACGAATATTGCTCCCATTGAATACCAGAAAAGATAGAATTAGGGAGGAATTGCCCCTGAGAATTTCTACGGAGTCGTATCTTCCTAAAGGAGTGGTATTGGCGGGGAATTTTCGAAAATTGTTATTGTTGGCTTTTAGTTCAATTCGAGTGGCCAGCATCATGCAGAAGTTATGGTGTAACGCGCCCAACTTAACCGTCGGTCCTCTCTGAATTACCGAATCGCTTGTGAACACAAGTAAGTTAGTCCCCTTCCAACCAATCCAACTTCAAAGCATGAAGCTAGAGTTCTAGCACTGAATTTACTCCGCGATCTCCGCCCAGCGTCTAATTCCCGTATTCAGAGACAACCCCTCCTAAGGAGGAATAGTGTTTTCCTGGAAAGGTGTAGCCTGGGTATTGTGGGTGTGGGGGTCTCATCGACTGGAAGTTGCAATTCAGTTAACTCGCCCAACTAGGTTAGGCTTATCGCGAGCTGATACGCCGGTATCCGATACCATAGTAGATTACACAAGCAAATACGGTATACTCTAGTAGGATGGAAAAGTCGGAAAGAATGATTAGCAAGACCCTGGGGCGGATTAGTAGATAGTATCAATGGATAACAATGAATTCTACATATAACTTGGAGCAGATACTAAACACATCTTACCAATAACAAGATGTCCCAAGCCGATAATTAGAGTTCCCTAATACGGGTTGGCTTTGTAGAGATTGTTTGGGACCCACGGGAGCCCCTCGGGGTCTCTGAGATTCGTGTTTTGGAGAGATGTGGGCGTTACCGGTACTGCAACTGGCCCGGATGTCTAATTTCCACAAAGTTTGTTTATTCATTGACGTGAATCTTCATCCCTCCTCCTGGCAAAATGCCAGGCCAATATTGCTGGTGTCGGCACGAACCAAAAATTAGTAAACGCATCCCAGCAGCAACAGTGAAATGCCAAGATCGCTGGTAAGAGCCTCCATCGAGGGTTGTGCTCACTGAGCTCACACAAATCACCCCAATACAGTAGGAACTTTCAGTCAATCCTGCAAGGTGAAATGTTCGGATCCGCAATGTAAGGGATTTCATGGAATCCCCATTCCTCCCTAGTGTTGTCTGTGACCTTTTAATTATTTTTGATGGGTTAGTAGTGTCCTATATTGCAAGTATTTATCATACTAGAGTATGTTGCACCCCCACCAAACTTTTGTACTCCCCCCCGGCTAATTCCCCAAGCTGCATAAATCCGACTAAAAACAAAAAACCACATAATTACCCATTCCCTCAAGGAAGGACTTGGTACTTCTTATTATCTCAAAGTTCGTTCCTGAGATTCTCTAATTAGAGATCTTGTTTTTACATTTTCTAGGACCCTGTTTGAGAGCCGCTGCGTGGCAGAGCCCCCGGGTTGTAGCCCTTTACGGGGAGAGCAAATTTTCGCGATGGTGCGGCGAGGGCTCCGCCGCATTCCCAATCCGTTCTTTACTCCGCTCTTCTCTGTTGGAGCTGCGGAATCAGTTGCCGCGGAATCCGGGAGGCCTTTAGTTCAATGCTTACCCGCAGTTAGACCTGCACCTCAAGACCCATTTGTTCTGCTAGGACGGTTTTAGTGGCCGATAGTGCAAAAACCGGTTTTCGGGGAGTAGAAGATTTTTGTGACGTACTGGTAGTGGAACCTGTCTATAACGGATGATAGAAACTTGAGGCTAGGCATTCGCTAGCCTGAGATTCACTGCACTAAGGATTATTAGGGGTATTTGCTGGAAGAAAGTGTAAACAAAGTTTAATAACCTTCCTCAAGGAGTTTTATCTTTCGACTCTCAAATATTAGGAGCAGTAGAGAACTCGAACAAACGGATCATGCGCCAGTTGGTCTAAAACCCCCTCTGGAAGAGGGGGACATCAAGAAAAGCTCCTCTTCTAGACCGATATAAAAAAAGCAAAATATTCTAGGTATTACTAGAACAAGTAACTCCAACGTCCTAGCACGTGGTGAGATTATTCAAGCTCTTACCGTATAATAAGACTTGGAGTAAATTATATGCAGCCCGTACCCTTTGGTTTGTAGTAGTGCTCCAGATTAGACTGGCCCCTCTGGAAACACTGGTGCTAGGTTTCAACGAGTAATAGCCTGCCTAGCGAGCTTGAGAGGGAGATCTTATAGCATCCGTGAGCTGGATCGATTTCATACTCCTCATGGGACTCCTGCTCAATTTTAATGTGGCTCAGCCCGGCCTATCTTTTTGCAAATTACAGCCGACCATGAATTTTCATTTTTTATGCCCGGCCCGCTCACAATTTCCTGTTCACTATACTGTCGGCGTTTTTCCACTATAGACAATTGGACGTGGATTGGGACCGGATTTTCCTGTATAGGCCATCCACTATAGCCAGAAATACACTCTACTCAGGTTCATTATAGCCAGGTACTGCTGTATAAGCCTGCATGGATCATGGCTCCATTAGAAGCCCGGGATATTTTAGAGACAAGGTTTCCCTGTCGTATTTGATAAAACCTATACTACCACCACTATGTGCAAATACAAAAACTCGTAGGGCTGCCAATTCTGGTGCTGTCGGCTTGGCCATCCCTCGATCCGGGGGCCGCATATTTTCATCGGTGGGCTCAAAGTTTGGTAGTGGCCGATAGAACCTTGTGAAGGTATTGTGGTGGCCTTCGCGAGGGGGGGGTATGGGAGAGATTTTCCAACGATGGGGATTTGGGTTGTTTAACCAGAGGTATGTTCAGGGTATATTTTTCGGGCTGTTCGGGGGTTTCTTCTAACACTTGGGTTTCCACCGCCACCCATTCAATGTTCCCAAGCGTCCAGTCAGTCGGGCTTTTGTTTATGAAGGGACGGACGCAGGGTTCTAGGACCCCCCTAGACGGACGCTCGTCCTATAGTTGGCCCTAACCTCTGCCGCTAACGTACGGTAGGGTACATGTGTCTCGCTCAGGAATGCCTACAGGTGGCGGCCGGACTCTGCTGATGAAGAGAGGGCTGGGGAGCGCACGACCGGAACATCATACTTCACCCCCGTCTGCAGGGCCTGTCAGTTAACCTCTAGGACGGCAGCATTACAAAAGAAGGACGCCGTGCCCTGGCGTTCCCACCCTCACCGCCCTAGAGACTCGGGCAGTTGGGAACAACGCACCCATTCCCGCAGCGGTGCCCGATAGTATCAACCGCCAGAGCTCAATTCCAGTATCGGTACCTCAATTAGCTTATAATCTACGGACGCAGGCAGGTGCCTCCGGGGGCCAAAACAGGGGGTGGACTATCGGGACTACGGTGCCCCTAGGGGAGCGAAGTGGTTGATGAAAATGGTCTTTGAAAGTGCTGACAATCTAGTGACAGCCGAGTAGAATGACAGGCTGCATTTCAATGGGGGTTAGAGGGGGCGGGGTGTGGGCAAAGGGCTAGAGAAGGGAGTAAGAGGCTGAGGAAAACCTCTCAATAGAAAACACGATGTTTCTAATACATTTAAACTACTTGCTCGCAAACCTCACCAGCCCGGTACCGAAATCTGCAACAGAGGAATGCGCTCCCCAAACAACTATAATACTACTATTCGGCCTCCATAATACTTCCATCCTACTGCACACACTGGGAGGAGCCAGGTGGAATCCGAAACTAGAATACCCGGAAGACTCTCTGGCAGTGAAGTGATGATTCCGGGGGGGAGAGGGGCACCCAGAGGGCTAGGAAGAACTTTTAGACAGTCTTACTAGGAAGTAGGCCATCACATCAATCACTCATTGGAGCAGCTGCGATATCGGATTTTAGGCTGGTATATAGCAAATATCAGGGACACCAAAAATGCCTTCTAGGTGAGTAGGCGTTAGAGATTTTTAATTTTCCATCTGGACCGGAAACATGCGAAAATAAATAAATTAACAGTGAGGTGTATTTCTAGGTATATTGCACAAATCTCGAAAAATTGTCAGGCAGAACGAAGAATCCAGTAGAGTGAAATCAGAGACAATCAGGTACGACTGTAAATGTGCTATTGCTACACTGGAACAGTGGGTTCAGCTGTGGGGGGGTTGTTCTACCGGTAGGGCATTCTAATTACATCTGATGGAGTCCTGGTAGTAAGATGTAGTACACTACAGTATTCATGCGGTCGAGTGCTAGATAAATCACGTGATTTAATTCATGCTTGCCAACGATTTCCATGGGTAATTTGGTGTTTTCCTTTTTTTTTTCATTAGCTCCGAAGGACCAGGAGATAGGAGGAGGGTCAGACCTTGCTTTGAACATTCTACTCACCTCCATTGTCGAGCAATTTGCGGAATCAGGCTCATGAGTACATATATCAAGATAGTCTTCCGGGACTGTACCAAGATAGTAGATTGGGCTAATTCCTATATAAAGGAAGACTATAGTATAGAATATATGTACTTACCATTACAATAATTAACTTAATCTTAGCTTTTACTTGCATATCAATAATATCAAATTGCTATGCCTTATCCTCTCTATAGAAACAATAGACAATTCTTCTGTCACTATTTACATTGCTCCAAATAATGCATCATATGCTCAGTTGGAAAATATGATACTATAACGGAAGTGTATATATAAATAATTACCTAAGTCTACTAATTTCCCAATTGAAGATCCAATTTTAAAGATTTATGTACATACCCCGGGAATGAGGGAGGATGTTCTGGTAATAATATTATTATCCTACTATCATATCTCCGTTGGCAAGAACGCACTAGCACTTCAAGAGGCTCGAATATCAAATACTTGGATTGGAATGTACTCGAAGACTTCAGGCTCTACTTTATATAAATGCAAAATAATATATAAAGCTGCAGCACCGATAAATTGTTATTTCTTATTTCTGCTACTATCTATTTTAAAATTGAGTTTGTATATTTTTTTGATGGTTAACTCTACTCTAGGTTGCAGTTCTGCTATGGGCAAACGTACTGTACAAGGACTTAGAAATACCAGTATCCGGAAATCTTGACACAGTTTTTAGGCCTGTGAAACCGGGGGATCGCAGGATATACTTTTAGGATAAACAAAGAGACCCGTCTATGCCTTGGCATGGTTAGGGCTGGTTAGGGTTTCCTGCTCGAAAGACTGCTCTTCTGTCCTTTCGCTTTGTGCTTAATCTACCTCGTTTTAGCGCTGTCCTGCCCCAGAATAGACGTCTTCCTATCCAATCGGAGATGACCTCTCTCCCCAGCCGCACACATATCCCCTCAATCACTGAAGTCAAGCTCAATACCGGCACGAATTGGGCTGAGCTCCCCAAGTTTTGGAACAGGTTCGGCCCCGAGTCCAACCGAATAGGCTAAATACGATAATTTTTGGCGAAGGAAAAAGGGCTGTCGAGCTCTTATCAAACTCTTATCGCAGTGGCGAGGGCAAACACCATTCTTTGAGTGGTAGGGAAGGCCTTGGAGCCAATTGGGGGAAACCGGGCAGACATACCGCCCATACCCGCGGTATGATACATGTAAGACATGGAGAGCTGTTAACTTAGCAAACACACCCAAAATCTCGCACAACGTGATTGATTCCATTGTGTAAAATCTCCTCTCGGGTGGATTGTTGGTGACACTTTGTGGTACACACGGGTGGCTACTTGCCTATATAAGAACGGAATAAGGAGCAATATTCGATCTCGCAGGCTTCTCTTCTTTGTTTCCCCTGGCCCGCGAAGGGACAAACGATTATTCGGAATGCCTCAAAAATGCTACCGGGCACAAACTTACCGAGCGGTCCGGGCCACTGTCGATACCGTATCCTAGCAATGTACGAATACAAAAGAATAGATATCATATTGGCACGTTAAACCGTTATCCATCCCAGATACCCGCTTGTTTCCGCGATAGCGTCGTTATCAGACCCAACAACAACCAAGCACTGACGAAACAAGCTAGTGCCAATCATCGCCACTCGAATATCTCCCAGATCACATCACGGCTGCACGTCAGCCTCAAAAGCGCCCGGAAATGTTCATTACATTCTGAGTCCTGGCACCCCGGCGGTAGCCTCGCTCGTAGTCGGTTCCGTGCAGTCTGGGCTGATATGTCCTATTGTCCATGTGTCCGACAGGGGCATATGATGGCTCTCCCGCTGAGTGAGGCCCAGGGGAATTGATAACGATTGCCAACTAAATGCGAGATTTGGGGGTGCGATACCTGATCCGAGGCTATCAGGTGATGAAAATCGAAAGATATGGTATCAGTTGTCGTATCAAGCTTCCACTGTTGGGCTCACGGCGAGCCTCAGCGCTATCTTGATGCCTTGCGGCCTCGCAGAGCACACAGACCGCTAATCGTGGATGTAAGCGGTTTAGTCCACTGACCGGAGCCAGTCCCCAAGACAAGTGGGGGATCCCCAGAAACACATTTTGCCACGACTTTTCTCTAATTCAACGAGATTTGGTCAGGACGGCGAGAAAGACATTTCGTCCCCCCCAAGTGCCTTGAAATTAAAAAGATGCCGTATCCCATTTAGGCTGCAATTTATTTATCCTTTCTAGCTGGAGGTTATCTCGCTTGTCCACCCGACTTGTCCATCCGGCCAGCGACGGTCATCGAAATCCCCACAAAAAAACTCTTCAGATACGGACTGCATACCACTAAAGCGTGGTCTTTATCTTCGACCGGGTGGTACGGAGTAGGGGCTCCTTTAAAAATTGCACCTTGAGTAGATTTTGCACCTGACATTGTCGGTTTCCTCCACACAAAAGCTAACCAAAAAAATTAATCAAGATACCTACCCCTAAATCGGAAGGTGATGATGCTGATGGGAAAAAAGCAACTTACCCCCCCCTTCAGAACAAGGCCTTTGTATCGATAACCCCCACGGAGCCGATTGGTGCAAGAGGAAAGAAAGGTAAAAAAAAAAAAAAAGAAGGGATTTCAAAACATTTCATCGAGGAATCCTCCTGCCTTGCTTCCCGCCCTTCTCTCCAATTCGGGCTATCCTGGGCTCTGCTCTACTGTGCTTCTACTGGTGTTGTACGATAAGGTAGTTTTTCTCCTTGCTTTCTCACTGCTCAGACTCGATCCGCCTCCCTCGACCTCTACAGTGGCTACAGGTAGCTGCTAGCATCGTATTGCCATATCACGCCCCGAACGGCCCTGCTACTTCGTCGGGGGTTAGAATCGCAGGAGCCCATCGGAAGCAGCTTTATACCCCTCCCCCGCCCGTAACCAGCTGACCGGAGGTAGTAACACACTCCAAAGGATAAGGGTGCGGAGAACCCATCTCCGGAGAAAGTCTCCTCCCCATCCTACAATCTTCCTGTAAACCCAGTCTCCAAACCAACCGCCCAAAATATGGCAGAGGTTGCCTTCAGACCAACCAATACCGGAAATAACAGCCGTCGCTCTTCCCCTGGTGCCGGTGCGGGCGCGAACGGTGCAAGTGGTGGTAGTGGTGGTGGCAGTGGTAGTGTTGGTCGGAGAGATAAATTGGGGGAATCCTCGAGGCCTCTGAAAAGACGCTGTGTCAGTAACGCATGCATCGCTTGCCGGCGTCGCAAGTCAAAGGTTGGTTTGAATTGCCCCTCCTACCTATCCTCTGCCGCCCCTCTTTTGCCCTACCCTGCCCGCTCGCTTCCTTTTTCTACGGAGATTTTTAACGAATCGGAAAGTGTGATGGAAATACACCAGCTTGTGCAGCGTGCGCGTCCGTCTACCACACCGAATGTGTTTACGATCCCAACTCGGATCATCGGCGAAAGGGGGTATACAAGCAGGACATTGACAATCTGAAGACTCAGAATACTACATTACACACTCTGGTTGAGGCGATTCTAAACTACCCCGAGGACAGGGTATTCGATTTGGTCAAACAAGTTCGGACATGTGACTCACTTGAGGACCTTGCTGAAAGCATAATCGCGGAACAGAACTCTTCTATGGACCCGGACGGTGCATCACCAAATAGCGTGGCGACAGATGCGGAGGCCGGCGAGGATCGGCCAATCAGTCTAGAAGCGGAACTCAGCGGGAAGATGGGTCGACTGAGAGTTGAAGATGGTCAAGTAAGGTTTATTGGAGCAACATCGAATCTATTGTTCGTAACGCCAACGCGATCTTCGTCGGATGAGGATGAACGGGGTGAGACTGAAGGGAGAAACAATCTTGTGATCGGTAGAAGCATAGATATTGGCGAGAAAGACCCAATAACAACATGGACTACCGTTACACAGGATCCGGCATTGATTAATCATCTCGTGCGGATGTACTTCGCCTGGCACTACCCATATTTCACGACTCTTAGCAAAGATCTATTCTACAAAGAGTTTCTCCGTGGAAAAAATCAACCCCGAGCACCCGGTATAAAATACTGCACCTCACTCCTAGTTAACGCAATTCTCGCCCTCGGTTGCCACTTTACATGTGTCGTTGGATCACGGGCGAATCACAACGACTCGGCCACAGCCGGGGATCACTTTTTCAAGGAGGCCAAGAGGATGATTCTTGAAAACGATGAGCACGAGTTTCCCCGGCTGACAACAGTACAAGCGCTAGCTTTGATGAGCGTTCGCGAGGCTGGGTGCGGAAGGGAGGCGAGGGGCTGGGTATACTCTGGGATGAGCTTTCGGATGGCGATGGATCTTGGGTTGCATCTTGACCCTATTTCCTTGAAAGATGGTGTGGGCTTAGGATCGGGGATAACTGATGAGGAGCTTGATGCTAGAAGGGTTACGTTCTGGGGATGCTATCTGTTTGATAAGTGAGTATTCTCGTATGCCGGAGGATGATGAAATAGGCTCAACTGACGCAATTGCTAGATGCTGGAGCAACTACATGGGTCGCATGCCGCAGCTTCCATCGTCAATGGTTACTGTGCCAAAACCGGATGTATTCCCGAGCGAAGATTCGGACAATTGGCTTCCGTACACCGATTCGGGGGTCTCAACGATTAACCCGCAACCCTCGCGGATCAGGGCGGTATCATTACGGATATCGATGTTGTGTGAGATCAGTAACGACGTGCTCCTAAGCTTTTACGATTCAACCCCCGGTTCTAATACTATTGGTGTGGTGGAATTCGCAGCAACCACTATCAACCGTATTCAACAAGCAGGGAAGAATGGAGTCCAGGCTGAATTTAAGAAGCTCGGCGAGCTTTTCGCAAGGTTGGAGGATTGGCGGAAGAAGCTCCCCAGTGAACTTGAAGCCAAGGAAGGCAGTCTTCCGAGTGTGCTTCTAATGCAGTAATTATCTCATACCTCCCAGATATGTCAATTGGGCCAGAAACTGAAGTTTACTAGTATGTTCCACCAAACATTGTACATTCATCTTTTCCGGCCGTTCTTGAAATCATCTGCAGCGACGAATAGCACGCTTTCTCATTTGGACCCCCGGAAGGCGTGTCTTGCCGCAGCAACGATGATTTCGAAGTACCTGCGCTTCTACAAACGCCGGTATGGTCTTCGACAAATTTGTAATGTCGCTGGGTACTTTATCCACTCAGCTTGTACCATACATCTTCTCAACCTTCAACAAAAGGCCGCCAAACGGGATATTGTGCAAGGGCTTAAAAGCCTCGAGGAAATCGGGGAATGCTGGCTCGTTGCCAAGAGGGCGCTCGTTATTGTGGGAGTATTCGTTCACCGGCGAGGAATCGAGCTGCCGGAAGAAGCAGAGGGTGTTCTAAAACGATGCTGGAGAGAAGGAAGGCGCTTCGGCCTTGGCGCACAAGTCGACAAAATCCTCAGCGCCGCAACCACCACCAAACCAAGTCCGGCTAACCCGGCGCCGCAAAAACCACTAACAACCAGTCTAACCCAAGCTGCTCAGCCCCCACATTTACCCCCCCACCCTCATCAACCACCCCCTTCCCCGCACCTGGCGCGCCACCAATCATTCCCAACCCAATCCCCGCCTCCGCCGCCAGTCCCCCAATCATCGCCCCAATCCCACCAAACCCATTTCTACACCGACCAACCACAACTCGCCTACTACACCTCCCCACCTTCGAACTCCCACTACCTCCCCACAACCGCCCCACTATCCCCCAGCAGCTGTGCTTCCGCAGGGACCCCGGGAAGCGAACTCATGCCAGAATTCGGCATTGACCAGGGGCTTTTGGAACAGTGCGATAATTGGTGGTGGAGGGATACTGCTGAGCTTGCGAATGAGATGGCGGTCGACCCGCCGGCATGGCCGGGGGCTACTACTGGATTGGGTGTGCCGGGGCCAGCGACGGGAGGATTCGATGAGACGGTGACCGGAGGGTTTGACGAGCAGAGGGAGTGAATACGGAAGTACGTAGTTACTTTACTTTTATCACGTCTGAGGAGGGGGGGAATCAAAAGCGGGGGAGAGAGGCAGCAAAGGTGGTTGCGAGTGTAATGAGTCTTGTAGTTTTGTACCTTTTTCTTAGATGAGCTTTTACTGCTTGGTGTTAATGGTATTTTTATTTTTATTTTGGCTTATTTGTTAGGGCCTGTTCGGCATGTGCCATTTTAGAAATACCACGGTAACTGTACCGGTATTTCTTGAACATGGCTTGCTTGTATCATAAGCTAAAATAAAATAAAATTACTATGGTATTCCTGAAAGTAAACGAGTTCGGCAGTCCTGGCTTTTTTTTTTTACAGCTATTTTTTTCTTCTCTGTTTTGTTTTCTAAAGCGACCTGATTCATTGGATTACGACGCCATATTCTGATTTCCCGGCGAACTCTATGGCAGCAGACAAGAAGTTGTCAGGGTATGTATGATAGGACTTCCCACGATAAATTTAAGCATTATTACACTACTGTTTCAAGACATGAATAGTTATATTATAACTTTTCTCACTGTTATAATACCGTAAACCGCAATGCCCCTCTGGGAAATACCAGATTTAAAAAAAAGATCATAGCATGATATTCTCATCCCGATACCAGAGCAAATATTTGTATAATAACTGCCAAACACGCTCCCAATCGACCACAAAAATATCATACTATATTATCACGATGAATACGCCATATCTCATAAAAATGGAAATACGATAACAGGTGCCATGGGGAACGTTTTCGTACGAGACAGGGGTGGTTTACCACCAAAATGATCTCTTGTCTTGTACGAAAACACCCCCCATGACGCTTGTACCGTAGCATTCGAAGCATGCCGAACAGGTCGTTGCTTACGCCCATAGCACGTCTAGCGTTTTATGTATTGGGGGGGCGGAGGTAAGAATCGAGGAATCTAGAGAGGTGGGAGGTTTGGGTTTGATCCAGTATTGATGAGTGGCGCCAGTTTTGTTGCCGGATTGATTGATCCTGTAGCTGGGCCGGTGCTTGAATGGCTCGTTTCATAGCCCTCGCCCAGCATTTGCCGGAACCTGTAGGGCGGTGATCTTGGGTTTCCACCACGGTCGGTTAAGAGTATCCGTCCTCTGCATCCTCGTCGGCGTAACCTGGCTTCTCCTCCTCCTTACGACTATTCCCGTCGTACCTACATCTCCGAGAATGCCCTACTTCCCGGGCAAGTACACACCTACTGCGGCGAGAGCGAGCAGGGACGTATCCAGAGCCTACCGGCATGAGGTAAACAGCGCTGGGCAAGAGCGCTTCGGCCGATGGCTCCGGTGTTATGGCGGAGAAGGTCGGGGGCATATTCGATGCGTTCAGTGGGAAGCGAAAGTTTGAATACACGGCCGCTGGAGGGGGGTGTATGCGGGGGAAAATGTATATGCAGTACTACAGGCCCCTCGAGGGGATGGCTGCGGAGGCTCTTGTGCTGTGCGCTCAAGGTTGGGCTATGGAGTGCGACTCTTGCTGCTGATTTCAAGCGTAGGTTTGTCATCGAGTACGATTGGTTGCGATCGGCCGATGTTCTCTCTAGGTCTTTCGTTGTTTCCTCAATTATTGATCGAGAAGGTCGAATAAGGCCCTACACGTTGGTTAGTTCCGGGAAAGCAGCGTCGTGCTGTTATGAAAAGCCACGGCTCGTTAAACAATTGATCAGCTAACCTAAGGTTAGGATGTGGCTCCGTGGTGTACTGATGACTTAGGACCTGTTTGGTGTCCAGAGATTGAGGGTTTGTGAGGTTGAGTCCATGGACTACCGAACAGCGAACGAGGAATTGGGGTTGCTGACCTTTTTTGTTTTTTTTTAGCGACGCTTGATAAGACGATATAATTGGTAGAATTCTGTAATAGCGAAGGCTTGGAGTCCTATGTGTTGAAGCTGAATACTTCAACAACTTAGGTGAAAGCGTGGTGTTGGGCTCGCTTTGGTTGAATCTCTGGAGTCTTTACCTCCAGGGGCGATGGGGTCTCTGAGATTCCGGGGATGTGACAGGGATTACATCCGAACAGGCCTTCAGCCGCAAAATAAAGTTGGGGTGCTCGTTGAGCCGCAATTGCCAAGAATTGGATTTGTGCGATTAGCTGACTAAGAGATAACTCGGGGAAGGTTTCGCCCTGGTGGCTTTGGGAATGGTAGAGTCGGGGAAAAAGAGTTCTATTATCATGGATACTGCTATCAGGAGGCTGTGAGGCCTGAATCTCGCGGTTTCGGTTATATGTCGCAAATTGGCAAATGGTTCCCGCAGACTGCTCGTTATTTCTCATGGCTCTACTGGCCATGGGGTCTTTCTTGCATCGCCTCCCAAGCCGTTAAAAACACTTTCGACCGTCAGAATACTCGAGTACAGTTGGCATCTGTCTATCACATGCTAAACGACTCGGCCTAGAGGAAACCAGGAAAGAATGCTTGGGACCCAATCCAACCCAGTCATCCCCGCAGTCTCTTACCGACTGTTAACCCCATGAATCCAAATACCGGTACTCGTGCAGTACTCCACGGATCGTATTCCAACATGGTCGAAAACCCGTTTCTGGCAAATACCCACATGGTATCCGACAGCTCACCCGCGGTGGACTACAAACTACGCTATTCATCTCAGCACTGGGGGCCCAAAATGATACGGTAATAGGACACCGCAATTGTGAAACCTGGGTTGAGTCTGGAGCCAGGACAATACAGTGTTATGTATTACCGGTCCTTTTGTGTTGGTTGAATGGTGTAGAGTAGAGTGGGTAACTCCCTCACGGTGCACGGGAGAGATGACAGATATCGTGTGGTTCTCGCCTCTAGCTAGGGAATGTCTCGGACGGGGGGAAGGCACAATATGCGCAGGATGCCCGAATCGAGTAGGCCAGAGGAGAGGAGAGGAGAGGAATGGGTCGGGTTTCATTTCGAAACCCATCTTGAGCAAAAATGCACGATGGGTTCGTCCTCACCACCGCCGGTGGGTGGGTAGGTGGGCATTGAAGAAAGGCGAACAACAAGTAACTAGGCAACAATGATATTTTGGGTGGACTTTTGTTTTTTGTGCACTCGGCGTCGGGTATGGGGGGTGGGGGTGGGGGTTGTTGAGATAATTGACATGCGGTGTGCCGTAGCTGGGCTGGGGGGCATGCCAGTAGTATGATGCGAGTAAGCGAGTTGTGAGAGTGATGTGCGAAGTCCTTGTGGGAACCAGTGTACCTGTGTCGGACGACGCCGAATTAAGGCAGATACGGCAGCTGGTACTCAAGTAGCTGGACCCTACCGTAGCTCAGCGAGGAAGAAAACTAAACTCTTAGCCCCGGAAACCTTTAAATATGGAGTGTTGTCAATCGTGGAGTTGTATTTACTTATCACATCATACCGTGCGATGTTGAGGTTGGGTAATGATTCATAGTCCCAAACTTGACTCCATGTGCTTGATCCAAATTTATTCTAGAAATTCTATGTGCGCAGGGGCTTAGCGATCACCCATCTCTCTCTTTCGCTGCTTATGTAGAGTTGAAGCCCTGGTCTCTGGAGGAACTTGAAAGTGCGGTGGTTCCCGGATTCTGCAAGAGTTCAGCCCCAAGACCCCAACCCCCTTAATTGTTCCTACAGCAAGTACACGTACAGTATCATACCTGCCGAAGTTCACTACTCCTACCTAGCACTCTCCCCTTGCTCTCTATAACTTCAAAACTGTGCCGTACTTCATTCTTGGGTACCCATGGCTGTGAAAACCACAGATCAGCATATGGGAGAAAATCGGTACTTATAATTCTCTTCTGATCCTGGGATGGTATCGGTACTGACCTTACAAGTGGTGTTCCGCTAAGGCTCTTGCGTCGACGTTCCAACATTTCCTCCGCGAATAGAAGCGGCAACTTGGGGTCGTTCGAAGAAACTAGTCCTCGGTATCGGTTGGTTGGTGATAGCGAGAAGCGAGGATGGTCGTATATTCCTGCACGGCCACCCAACCCCGATTCATCGGTATCCGAGTCGGGAGAGGCGGATAAATATTCGTGTTTTGGTGACTCGGATGATGAAGAGAGGCGCAAGTCAGCGGTACCTCTATTTAAGCTACAGAATAAGAGGGAGGGGCAGAAGGAGAGCAGAAATAATAACGGAGGGAGTGGGTTGCGGGGGGTGGAGGGCATTGAAATGTCTGGTCTAAACGATAGACGCGCACCCCGCGGACTCAGAGCGTTACAGAGCATGAATGATCTGCGACCCGGAATGGTACAGGATAACATTGCTTCTGCGTTTGACCCACGGAAATTGCGGGGGGTGAAATCACAAGCGTTTCCATACCCCGGACGTCCACAGCCAATAGTGCATGCGAGGGCGCCTAGCCCAGTGCGCGAGGAGGATGAAGCCGCATCGGAAAAATCTGACCACCAAGAATCCAAGTTCGATTCGTGCAAGCTCCAATCTCACTTTCACGATGGCTTTATAGAACACGTTGTCTGGCGCTCCAAATCCCGATGCGAGATCACGGAATGGAGTCGAAACCGACTTCTTGGACGCGGGACGTTCGGAACTGTGTGGCTAGAAAAAGAGAGGCGGCAAGGGACGTTACGGGCGCTGAAAGAAATGCGGAAGGACGTAATCGGGCAAGACTATAACCGAGAGATACTTGCCTTGGTAAAACTGAAGAAAGTACGGTAATTTAGAATTTTCCCGGAGAGCTACGTGAGACCGGGCTAACCAAAAGTCAGTATGACAAATGCTTTGTCCAATTCTTTGGATGGTTTGAGGATCCCCAGTGCATATACCTCGCGATGGAGTATATCCCACTGGGTGACTTGGACCAATGTTTCCGAAAAAAGACGTTCCACGAAGCTAGAGCGAGGGTCTTGACTTGGCAGTTGCTTCAAGGGCTGGCCATCATGCACGAACATGGCTTTACCCACCGAGACCTAAAGCCACAGGTTAGTACCACACCCGCAAATCGAGTTCATAACTAACATTACCAGAATATTTTGCTGGTATCTTATTCTCCCTTATGGGTGAAGATTGGAGATTTTGGCGTGACAAAACGCATTATTCACGACGAAACCGCACTCAGAACCAGTGTGTGGACTATGCACTACGGAGCTCCAGAAACAGTAGGCTTAACTGACGCCGAGACTTCGGAATACACCAACGCAGTCGACCTCTGGTCCCTCGGCTGCGTCGTGCATAAGGCCCTGACAAATACTACACCATTCACAAGCATGAGAGCCTTTTCGGCATTCTGTCTTCAACTCATCGTGTTCCCCTCTTCCAAGCTGTATGAGAGCGGCGTTAGTCATGCGGGAGTCGATCTCATCGCAAGACTTATGGCATTGGATCCGGCGCTGAGACCAACTGCAAAGGAAGCACTGGAGCTGGAGTGGCTTAAGCCCAAAAAGGTTGTCACGGAGACGGGGAGCGGGGTGGGAGCAGGATCTCCGGGGAAGAACCCCAGGTTGCCGTCTCAGCCGCCGCGACGGGCACCCTGTAAGTTATCGATTCCGGATGAAAGTCGCTTACTCTAGCTAACAACGTATAGCCCCGACTGCTAGATGTAGCTGCTCACAATGCATGCAAGCCTCAGATTACTCATAGCATGTTACTTCACTCTGAGACTCGGGCTTCTCGCAAAGGATAGGCTCTTGAACTTTAGCTAACTATTTCGAATTCATTTTGGGACTCTGCTGCTGTTCTCCCTCTGTTTTTATTTCTTTTATTTTTAGAATTTCGGCAGAGGGCCTGTGTAGATGTACTTGCTGTTTATTCTCGCACTACTGTTTTGCATGTATACTGTTTTTTTTTGGGTTTTTTTTTGTTCCGGGTAGGATACGGCAGGATCGGCGCTACATTTGAAATTGGCTACGGGATGGGATGGGATGGGATGGGGGTTGTTTGGATGTTTGATTTATTTGATTTTTTTCCTTTTCTTCATGAGAATAAATGGGGAAACCCGCACTTACATACCGCAAGCGAACGAAATACTCACAATACCTGCACTCTGTAAACCGCCCCCAACTGATTATAATTACGCTCGTGACCCCTTATTATCGTGGCCGATTGCCCTGCGTCCAAAAGCACAGCAGCCCCGTTGTCTAAGGTTCAAACAGACTTCCTTCCCCCCTGAACACCGGGTGTCGGGCAATTGTGGCTCGGGCGGAGGGAGGTTCGCCCTGGTGGTAAGTAGCATAGCGGAAGGGGACTGGTTATGGTTTGGGTAGGCGGCCAAGAGGAAGTATAGTGCGTTGACTGGCCCTCTAGCAGTCTCCCTGATAAAACGGCTCGAGCCGGGGGAATCAAAGGGAATTTAGTGCTCGCATGGCCGCCAATGTGCAGTGCCGGTAGGGAATACCTTCCAAATGAGCTATCATACTTCACAAGCGACTCCGAGATGCGGGTTGGTTGATTTCCTGTGACGAAACAAGCTGCCCATCTCTCCCATTACCGTTCACCACACAACCCCCCCCCCCCCCCCCTTCAAGTTCAGTCGCCCGAGCGAGGCGGGCATACCAGTGAGTTTATGAAGTGTCCCACCCTAGCACCCACCCCCTGCGGTATCGATAGCCCCGAATTTCCCGACACCGCGCTTAAGAAGCACCAGCGAAACCAGCGCATTCCTTCGGTAGGTAGATTCGACCTCCTGGAGGTGCACGGCTCTGGATGTTGGTTGATTAGTAAATATCAACGGGTGTATTACCTACCTCACAGCTATGGCTAACTAACATCACTCCCATATCGGCTTTCGTGCTCCAGTTGATGGGGAAAAAAAATATCCGCATCATAAACTTGACCCGAAATGCTTTTTTGATATATCACTCGATTGACATCTAGAAAAAGTGGGAAACTAGTTTTTTATTTTTTAGTTTGCATTTTTTGGCATAATGTAGGGAAGAAATTCGGCATTATTCACAGTGCAAGGGATAAATAAACCATTAGTTATCTTGATTCGACAGACCTTCGCGAGTGAGATACTATGACCGCAGCCCCTCAAATCCTAGGACCTCACACCCGCCAGGAATGGAATCTTGACCCCCCCTCGGCAAGGAGACAGCTGCACTGAGAGCAGTAGAATAGCACGAGAAGCCCATCACAGACGCACCGCGGGTACACACCATCCCGAAGGAGAAGGGCAAGTGCCCAAAGAAGAAGAGACCACCCCAATCAGGTGGGGAAAAAAAAAGAAAACGCAAAGTGCCCGAAGGGTGAGTCGAACACCCGATCTTCGCATTACGAGTGCGACGCCTTACCACTTGGCCATCCGGGCTTACGCACTCGATCGCTCATGAAATTCTATTGGAGGTTTGGAAAGGCAGGACATGTAGTTTTGTACTTTTCCGAGTCTTGCACTGGTGGGTGGGGGTAAGGCAGTCCCTTTGGGACTACTGGTTAGTGTGATAGGGGGTTAGTCTCGTGGGTGATATCATTGGTTTGTCTCATCCCGGATTGGTAGTGATCGCTGGTAAGTTATTTATTTAGGGGGGGGGTTGTAGGGTGGTGGGTTTGTTGGTGGTGTGCTGGGTTGTTTTCTGCTCCGAGTTGATTGGGATTATATTTCCGGGGTTTTGTTTTACACTTTGGGAGGGTGGTGGTTTGGTTCGGGTTCGAGTGAGTGCTCGTGACTAGCGCTTCTGACTGGCTGGGGGTCTTGTCAGTCAAATTTTGCTACCTACCGGGTGGTAAGGTTGCCTACGTGGGATTTAGTGTTGGTGTATAGTTTTTTTTTGTCAAGTTCGCGGTTTATTCGTACTAAGGGCAGGAAAATCCATGGCATTCGCCCTGAGGTACGGCCTAAAAACCTTAAACAGAAGAAAGCCACCCCTGTCCAATGCCTCCCAATCTTATAGTCCCTCTGGTATGGAAAGAAACACTCATCGTCCCCCAAAATAAGGAAGGCGGGTGGAAAAAAAGGAAAACACCCCCGGTAGACACCAAACAAAAGAAAAATACAACTCACTCTCCATTATCCACTATCCTAGCTGTGAGGGAAACAAGGGAGAAGGTTTTTTTTTTGTTTTAAGGTCCGGGAAACCTTTCTTTGTCGGTAACCGGGGTCGAGCTGGGAACGCTCGCCTGTGGGGATGTTTTATTTGACCCAAGACGGTGAAGCTCCAAAGCCCGGCCTGGGGATAGGATCGTGATAAGATCCCCAAAATAACCGTGGTATTTTTCCCCGTAATCAGCTTCCTAAATAGGGAGGCGTGGAGTGGGGTAAGGAAAATTGGTGGCACGGAGCCTGTTGGTAGGATATAGTTACCAACTAGATCTATATAATAGAGATGCGCTCAATTGGCTGCTAGTATTGGGCGGTTTGCTAGAGGCAAATCATCTGGATGAGGTTTCACTAGTGTTTAAGGATTAGGGAGCGCTGGATCACTTGTAAGAGGCAAGGGGCGATGGAATTTCTCTGTACTGAAGCGAGTAATATATAGAAACCGTTTAAAAAACCAATGAAAGGAACCTCCGGAAATTGTGAGTTCGGGGAAGAACAAACCCTTGCTAAAGAATCAAACTGAACAAATTACTCAGAACAAGAATACGGCCGGTTGACAGCAGTAAGGACTACAGAGAGGAGATAAACTAGATACATAAGAACCTAAGACTGGCTTCTTCAAGCCTAGCCTCTGTTTCTACGAAACTACTTGTAACGGGCCATACCGTGCTACACACCACCGTCCACAAAACGGCCGACAAACACCAACCTGACGAATAGCAAGGATAAGGAAGAAGAATGGCGCTATAGAACCAACCCTAACCGGATGGCCAATGAAGGGGGGGGGCAACGGAGAGAAAAAACAAAAGTTAATAAATCGCACATAGCTAGCGGAATACTAGAAAAGCTCCCTGATCGAAGTCTACTCACATCTAAGGCCCTGCTCATGTGTAAGAAATCCCCGGCTTTTCTTGCTTATTCTGAGTATTTCTGGTTGTAAAAAACAAACAGTTAAATAGACCGGACAGCGCTTGGAATATCCACATATACTAGGGTATTTCCACACCTCGGTATGTTTTTTCCTGCATTCTTTACTGCCGTATTTCTTGTAAAACCTGTCACTTGGGCATAGTTACTGCCTTTCGAAAATCACTTGTTAAAGTTTAATATAAAATATTGCTTCTAAAGCGCTGGGCATTAGGGCAAAGTGGGTTTTTGGACATTTTAAACTTTCAAATCACAGTCATTTTTTGATTTTGCGAACCGAGCACTACAACCTCCCGCTGTGTTTCTGTCTATCGTGATCTGGGGAGTGGAGACGGTTCACTGATTTAGTTGAAAAAGAGAAACTTCCGAAGTGCCAAATATGATATCAGTATTTGCACAAAACATAGTATTTTTGTTCTAAAGAATACTGTGTTTTCACCGAAAACCAAGCTTTAGTACTTCTCCTTACAAGGGCGTTCTAAACGCAAGGAGCTCTTGCCAGTTGAGGTGTGGTCGAAGAAGTGAAGAAGGAATCAAGTTCATTTCTCAGGGGCGAGTATGATAACTAACAAACAAGTGCGACACCACGGCTTACCCTCAACGCCGTTTACATATCATACATCTTCCATATCACAATAAGGGTGGCTTCTCGGACCCTGCTGAACAGTGCCTACACTCACTCCCGGCCCTGCAAGTATTTATAGAATGGGGATAGCTCTAGTAACGGAGAAGGAAGGATGTAAAGGAAAAAAGCGAAAAGACAAATAAGAGATGAGACGACAAAACACCGGTAGACGGAGAATGAAAGGGTTGATTTGGTAGCTGTAGGATGCGTCTCAATTTTCTCTAGGGGTCCGGTAGCAGGGGGCTGAGATGGCCCGGGTGGCTCGGTTGGAGAGATGTCGCTCTCTATAGACTTCGGAACGGGATGCTTGAGGTCGGAAACAACTTCCCGCTCATTACGTTCTGCCGATGGGAGTGCGGGTTGCCATGTAAGGTCTGTGGTGTCGGTATTATGGTCACACGCAGGTTGCATCTCTACTGCAAAAACGACCCTATGCCCAGTGGAAGGGGGGGAGGCCTGGCCACTGCAATCTGTTGCGGCGGAATTAACGTTGCCCGGCTCACGCAGGATTCTCGCAACTCGATCATATCCTTCAGAGAGAGCCATTAGCGGTGGGGATTGGTTCTTCTTATCTGGCGTGGAGGCGCAGACATCGTTCCGTTCCCAGAGCATCTTTACAACACCCTCACGCCCGTGCTCGGCCGCCAACGGGAGTGGCGCTCGGCCATATTGGCTGTCTGCCCGGCTAAGATTGACGTCTCTGCATTCTAGAAGCATCTTTACTACTCCGTCATACCCTTTCTCGGCTGCCCACGAAAGTGGTGTCCGGCCATGTAGGGTGTCTGCTTCGTCGATGTTGACGTCTTCGCGCTCTAAGAGCAGCTTTACCACCACCTCGTGCCCACGCCCAGCTGCCAGCAGGAGTGGCGTTCGGCCATGTTGGATGTCTGCCTGGTTGGGGTTGACATCCTTGCGTTTTAAGAGAGTTTTTACTACCTTCTCATGGCCGTTCCCAGACGCCCACAAGAGTGGCGTTGCGCCATATTGGATGTCTGCCTGGTTGGGATTGATACCCTCGCGCTCTAAAAGTGTGTTGACTACCCCCTCATGGCCATGCTCGGCCGCCCATAGGAGTGGCGTTCGGCCATATTCGGTGTCCGCCCGGTTAGGATTGACGTCTCTGCATTCCAGAAGCATCTTTACTACTCCGTCATGCCCTTTCTCGGCTGCCCACGAAAGTGGTGTCCGGCCATGTAGGGTGTCTGCTTCATCGGTATTGATGTACTCACACTCTAAAAGCATCTTCACCACCCCCTCATGCCCGCGTCCAGCTGCCAACAAGAGTGGTGTGGCGCCATATTGGATGTCTGGCCGGTTGGGGTTGACATCCTCGCGTTCTAGAAGCGTTCTGACTACCCCCTCATGGCCGTGCTCTGCTGCCCATGAAAGTGGAGTTCGGCCATATAGGGTATCAGCCATACCGGGATTGACGCCCTCTCGCTCCAAAAGCACTTTTACTACCCCCTCATGCCCATTCCCGGCGGCCCATGAGAGTGGCGTTTGTCCATACAAAGTGTCTGCGGTATTGGGGTTGGCACCCTCCCGTTCCAAAAGCATCTTTACTGTCCCCTCGTGTCCATGTTCAGCCGCCCAAGAGAGTGGTGTTCTGCCATATCGCGTATCTTCCCGGCCGGGGTCGACATCCTCTCGGCCCAGGAGCACCTTTACCAGCTCCTCATGTCCATTCCCGGCCGCCCACGAGAGGGGAGTTTGGTGATATTTGGAGATTTCCCTATTAGGGTTGACATCATCTCGCCTCAAAAGCATCTTGACCACCCCCCAATGCCCATTCAAAGAAGCCAACGAGAGTGGTGTCTGGCCATATTCGGTGTCTACGTGGTCGGGATCGACGTCCTCTCGTTCCAAAAGCATTTCTACCACCCCCTCATGCCCGCACCTAGCCGCCCACGAGAGTGGCGTTCGGCCATATTTGGTATCAGGCGTATTGGGGTTGACATCCCCTCGCTGCAAAAGCATCTTTACTACACCCCCCCGGTTGTGCCTAGCGGCCAGCAAGAGTGGTGTCACTCCATATTTGGTGTCTGCCTGGCCGGGATTGACGTCGTTCCGTTCCAAAAGCATCATTACTACACCCTCATGTCCGTGCTCAGCTGCCCACGAGAGTGGTGTTTGGCCATATTCAATGTCTGCCTGTTCGGGATTGATGCCCTCTCGTTCCAAAAGCATTCTCACTACCCCCTCATGCCCAAGTTTGGCGGCAAGCGAGAGTGGCGTTTGGCCATATTGTGTATCTACTCGTTCGGGATTGACGTCCTCTCGTTCTAAAAGCATCTTTACTATCCCCTCATGCCCGCGCTCGGCTGCCAATGAGAGTGGCGTTTGACCACATCTAGTGTCTGCGGTATCGGGGCTGACATCTCCTCGCTCCAAGAGCATCTTTACTATCCCCTCATGTCCAGACTCAGCCGCCCACGAGAGCGGCGTTCGACCATATTCGGAGTCTGCCTGATCGGGATTAACGCCCTCTTGTTCTAACAACATTTTGGCTACCCCCTCATGTCCATTCTCGGCTGCTCGCGAGAGTGGCGTTTGGCCATATTATGTGTCTACTCGTCCGGGATTGACGTCCTCTCGTTCCAAAAGCATCTTCACTATCCCCTCATGACCGTGCTCAGCCGCCAATAGGAGTGGCGTTTGGCCATATATGGTGTCTGCCCGCCCCGGATCAGAGTCCTCCCGTTCCAGAAGCATCTTTACTATCCCCTCGTGCCCGCATTCAGCCGCCCACGAGAGTGGGGCTCGGCCATATAGGGTATCTGCCATATTGGGATTGACGTCTTGTCGTTCTAAAAGCATCTTTACCAGCCCCTCATGCCCGTTCCTAGCAGCCCATGACAGTGGCGTTTGGCAATATGGGGCGATTTCCCGGTTGGGGTCGACGTCCTCTCGCTCTAAAAGCATTTTTACTACCCTCTCCTGCCCCTTCACTGCTGCCAACGAGAGGGGCGTTTGGCGAAATATGGTGTCTGCCCGATCAGGATCGACGTCTTCTCGTTCTAAAAGTATTTTTACTACCCCCTCATGCCCTCTTGTAGCTGCCCATGTGAGAGCCGTACTCCCCGTACAATCGACTGCATTAACGTCCCATTTCTTCATATCCAGTACCGCCGCAGCTATCTCCACGATCCCGAGGAATGCCATTCCGTGGAGCCCTGTAAATCCCGTAGGTCCTCCGGCCCCGTCATAGAATGGGTCCCAGTATACACCCCGGCCACGGAGCAACAGTAGTTGAGCAGATATATGTTCGTCAAATCCATTGAGCAACCTCAGTGCAAGCAGTTTAATATTTTCCGTAATCCCCCTTCTCGTGTGCCTCCCCCAATAAACAGAAGCATATCCTAGAAAGGGCACCGTTGCTGGGGGCGAGCGCTGAGTTGGCGAAAGATCCCTGATACATCCGAAATTGAGGTATGTCAAGCAAACCTCTGCAATCGCTGAGTGGGGACTATGGAATAGGGTCGGATCACGCAAGAGATGCTCCTGCAGAGTAAAGTGTAACAGTCGGACAGTGGATGAAGACGCCTCAACAATGACAAGGCCGAGACAAGATGCTAGAAGTATCCGTAGCGCAGGAACGTTTTCTAGATCCAGATCTGCAGATCCTAGCTCCACTCCCAAGGCCTGACAGAGCTCATCGGCCCGTAACGGCCTCTCTGTATACAGCACCCACATCAGGACCTTCATTCCGAGTATCGATCTGTATCCCTTCTGCGCCTTGAGTCGTGATAGAGTTGCCGTATATGCCTCGCTCAGCCCATTGCCCCGTGTCACCTCTTCAAGTTTCTTTCTTCTCTGGCGAATTGTGACCTCCCCCAGAATAGCATCGATGTTTAGCGAAACAAGGAGGAATCTATACACAATCGTTGGTAAGTATACATCAATGATGCAGTGGGGATGCCGAATGCTCCAACTCACATATCCGATATATTTTCCAGAATAACCCTCACAATATCCGCCCGTAAGCCGTCGCTCATCGCCTCTGGTTCCGCATCCCTGTTCAACTTCATCTCCACATAGTTCCGGATATCATCCGGGTTAGGGCTGATGGGTATCACAACCACCTTGGAGAAATATCTTTGGATATCCTCCCTGACATGGGGCCTCCCGGTGAAGAATATTCTCGTCCTAGGGCACTCCTGAACAACATCTCTCAGTGATTCGAGAAGCTCTGGCAGGTGTTTTGGCAAGAATTCGTCCAAGGCGTCGATGCAGATGAAAACTCTGGGTAACGAAGCAATAGCAGTTCCCAACATCCCCATCAGATCTGCAAGTCGCGGCCCCCTGCCGCCAAATTCCATTTCCCCTTTTCTAAACGAGTCTCGTAGATCCCTCGAGATTCCCCCTTTGCTTACTAATTGCTTCAGAATAGCTCCGATGACGTTGGTGATCGTCTGCTCATGGTGAGAGAGAAAGTCGCAGTACAAGCCCGCAACGGCGATAGATTCCTCACCCGCCCGATCGCACAGGCTGTCGATCACTACAGAACTAATATTTCAAGCCGTCAGTAGTACCCGCCTCTTTCAAGAAATTCTGCCACTTACCTTAGATATGTTTTGCCCACCCCCGGATTCCCGGAACAAGACAAGACAGCCTTATCGACTCTATCCTCACTGCTTCTCCACGCGCGGAACTCTTTCGTTTCCAAAAACCAATCTCCGACACCGCCGAGCCGGTCGGTGCGCACGCTTTGATGTCTGCTATTTGGTTCTAGTGGAGAGAGCCAGCGCATGATCTGTGCATCCTCGTCAGACATATAGGTGTTGTTGAAACTACCGCTTATGTTGCCGCAGTTCGAATTGCCGTCGCCGAAACTCGCCGATAGCATATGTAAATTTTGGGCCATGATGCTCTATCCAAAATTTTGATTGAATATAGAAATGGTGTAGCGGTTTGTAGGGGTGGTATCGGGGGGGGTTTATAAACATTCCATGACGACGGCTGAAGAAAACGGGGCGATGCGATTCATTCGTTCTTCCACAATTACCACCGTACTATCTCGTCAAGTTGGGTATCTCCTTACAGGGGCCTTTCATCCTAGTGTGGGGGATAAGAACCCTGTACGGATATACCCCATCCGACGAGATATACGTTATCCAATGGGTACGGTATTTCCCTTAGCGAGGCCACATGACAAATAGGGCCTATGTCCCCAACACTTCGGTCGAGCGGCTCCCGGTGCATTGCGCAGCTCATTCGGATACGGTACCGATACCGGTAGCGCTGTTGGCACTTGAAGCCTCGTGCCATGCCAATGTGCCCGGTACCCCACTACGATGTGCCAGAGTGTGGTGAGATTAACTGATGGCACTACCCGGCACAATTCAGTTGCTGTGGGCTAAGTTAGTTTCTTTGTTTTTTCTTCATAAGGGACCATTTTATTTGTACATTTATTGCCTGGGCACTGCATAGTGTCGTGCCGGGCACATTGATTTGACGGGTTGTTCCATGGCACAAACTCTGGCGACTTACAAGTAGTGCCAACAACGCTAGATACCGGTAACCATTCTAAATCACATTTACATCTGAGTGACCCCCGGCTTTTTGTTTTTCCTGGCTTGGATCTCTGTCGCCTTATCACACGCGCCCCCTAACCTTCATAAATTTACATCCCTCAATCGCTTGAGCCTTTTCCACACCTCAGATGGATGAAACACCCACTTGAATATGCCTGTGGATAAGCTAAGATAGGTTTACCACCGTGCTTGCTATTAGCAATTACATACGTTTCCGAGCTAGTTTCTAAAATTCTCTTCATAATCTCTCCCTCTGACCTGGGGCCCGCAGTAAAGTAATCGGAAAATGTGGAAATCAATATTTAGAAACAGGGGTTAGAAGGGGGGGGGTTCCTTCAATATCTTAGTAAGCAAAAAATATATACTAGGAACTCTAATGGGAATTTCTACCTTCAATCTAGTTGTGTGAGTTCTATCGCTCGGAACCAGGGGAAGTAGAGTACAAGTGCTAGTTTACATGCTTCTTCCGCTACTTTTTGCCTCTTTCCCTATCATTTCATTTGTTCTTTGCTTCCGGCTGCCTTCAAATATCATTGTTTACCGTTTGTCAGAAGGTCTACCATATAACCCCCCGGTTCGAGAAAGCACGTTTCCCAGTCCATCGATCATTTTTGATCGAACCCCTTCATTGCAACATTAGGCTCGAGCACACTGAATGCTCCAACTAAAGCCCCGGAAAGCTCCTTTCACCTTTGCCGATTCTTTTCTTTTTTTACCGTCGGGAATGCTGTGGCGCCCAATCCCTGCTCCCATTAGGTGTGGGGGTGTAAGGTTCGCTTGTTCTCCCAAATTTAAACCACACCCATAACCTTGGGCACTCTCAAAGAGAGGAAAGAAAATTGAAGACCTATTTTCACAGACCTAAGCCGATGTGTGAGAAAGTCGGGAGGACATTTAAGGCATCCGAGAATGCTCGGTGGTGGTTTGTAATTCTTAAATTTACATACAATTAAAACTGGCCTTGGGCTGTCGGGCACGTAGTAGATGTGGTGCGAGATTTGCAACTGCGCGCAGTTACACAATCGGCTGAAGCCTTGGCACGGTTAAGCTTCCGCCGCTCACAGCTGTCCATGCTCTCTTCTGCTGTCAGATTGTATAAAAACTCGAATTGGACGTCGTACAGCGCGGTTAATTTAAAGTGTGTATTGCGAAGTGATCTTCTTGTCTCAGTTAATATGGGTTTCATCATTTCTTGGCAGCTAATTAGGGTATAGATGACGACAACAACGGAGAAAACTCTGCATCAATATCTGCCAAGAAATGATGAAACACATATTAACTAAGACAAGAAGATCACTTCGCAATACACACTTTAAATTAACCGCGCTTTATGCTTTCTCATTATTCGGATTTTTACCGTAGAGGAACCTGTGAGAACCCAGAGGCGCTTGTCAGTGAAGGGTGTATGGATTATTTTCAAGTTTTTGTGTTTTTGTAGTATCATATTTCTATCTTGTGTTGTGGCTGCACCTATTACCGCAATCCACAAATATTCCCCCTACAACCGTGGGGAGGCTCGCAACCTCATACGCTTCCGGAGTAACTAGCCCACACTGCCCTCGCTATCTTGTTGATACTACAGGACTATTCGCCCGTATTATTAAAAAGATCTCCGGTGAGTTAGGGTTAGGGTTGCTGTTCCAGGATTTGTGGCCTCCCCGGTGGCGCACAATAGTAGAGCAATGATTGGGGTATGATAGCCTGTTAAGAGAACTGCTCTGGATCGCTCGGGAGCAGGGAGAGGAATTACCGGGGGGGGGGGGGGAACAAATAAGCCGCTTACGAATTCAGGACGGGCTCCTTCACGCTCATCATCTATTCCTACCCAATTACCCTTAACGGGCGATAGAGTACGATACCTCTTCCCTAAAACTGCAGACAAACACCAACTTAGCGAGTATGATAACAAGAATATGAAGAACAAGAATAGAACGGTAGGGCCAAGCCAACCAGAACTTTGATGGAGGAAAAATGCGAAAAACATGAAAAGTAGCCCTGGCGCCCAACTTTGACTTCAAGGCCAAGTTGAGGACAATGGAACACCCGTTCGCTGAGGTTTCTAGGTTACCAGCCGAATATATCCTCCTGTCTGTTCCGGTTACTAGAAAAAAGTAACCGAACATTCGGCACCGCAACTTTCCACCACCCAGCAACACAACCCCGCTCCCTCACTCCCGAACACCATAGCTTTACCACAACAAAAAAATCTCAATAAAGTAGATAGACAACACACAAGGTATCAATTAGGATTATATATTTATTTTGTTTTTGGGTATTTATTTGGTTGTGGTTTTGGTAGTCGTTTGTTGAGTTGGGTGTTGGCAAAGAAGAGCGAGCCCTTGCATGCTGATGTTCGGTTATTTATGCTAACGTGGAATACCATTGTAACCTCGCTTTGATACCGTAGCTTATCGGTAAGCATTTCTGGGTTTCTTGGAGTGTCTGAGTTCACGCTACGGGGGGATAACAAGGTAACCCGCAGCAGTGGCGTCATTACTGGAGTCGGGTTAAATTTACACTTGCTCCTGCTGAGGTATCGTATACCGTAGAATCTGGTCTTATACAGACCGTTGCCAATGTGGTGACTCGCATGACTATACCATCTTGGGCAGCACAACCCGGCTCTCTAGCCAATTAGCAAGAGAAATCAGTTTTGATTGCACTTTC
>Ga0307509_10002710_pt1 | contig 28257 bp, 20 predicted proteins | sample 10_EM_MG_FD_202245 | JGI IMG/M metagenome (GOLD analysis project Ga0307509, IMG submission 202245) | Populus trichocarpa ectomycorrhiza microbial communities from riparian zone in the Pacific Northwest, United States - 10_EM | ecosystem: Host-associated > Plants > Roots > Unclassified | place... | reverse complement strand
AAATCATTACATCGTATGACGTCACCATCGTGACGTCATGAAACCATTAACCAATCATAATCAACCAATGACTCGCAAGTGCGCAGTCATGTGAAAGCTATGAGTCAAATGACGTCATAGTGCAAAACCCCAACCTACCTTATGACTAATAAGTATTAGTCATGTGAAATCTGCCTTGCTTAGTCACGATTTGTGACATTAGGAGAGACTTGGGGGAGGATAGGGGATATAGCAACTCTGGAAGCTGCTTTAACAGCTGTTTGGAATGGAATTCCAAATGAGAGGCTGGAGAGCCTTATTAGAAGTATGCCGGAACGACTTCAAGCAGTATTAGATGCTGAGGGTGGAGCGACAAAATACTAGTCTTTATCAGATATCACTTGTACCTATTCAATAGTTTAAGCATACGTGTTGTAATTAGATCTATATTAAGAAGTGCGCCCGACTTTTGCTCTCACCAAATTATTTTCACCAAATATCACTCAACTTTCCTAATCTAGCTTAGGTTACATACAAATGTCCCATCCCATTTGGGAAGTGCGCCCGACTTTTGCCTACCCCCTAGTACCCCCATATACTTTTAATCCCTGTCTGTCCGATCACACATGTCCATACCGGAGTAAGGAGGGGTTCTGCGGTTAAAAGTGTGTGGTGTACTATGATGATTACTCGTACGAGTACAAGTACCTGCGGTAGCTTGCCATCTTGCGCCGGCAGACTTTGCCCCCGCGGCTCCAAGACAAACGCCACATTTTGACCCTCAAGCAACAAGGGTTTAGGGCAGTAGGAAACTTTGCCGGTTGAGACGCCACTGTTAAGTTTTATCAGTAGAATTTTAGAGCTATCATACACAGTTAGGTAAACGATCTTTAGTTTTCGGCAAATGAAGGACACTTTCTAGAGATGATTATTTTATTAAAAAGGTTTTATGGGCACTGCGGAATGACAAAAAAAGGCCATCTTTCCCGTGATATTAGGCTCGGTCACTGCTTTGCTTGATGGGTTTAATTACAGATACTGTAGTGCTGGTACAGGTCTGGTAAGGTTCACAGGAGAGACAATTCGTGATGCTTGTATCGATTTAGAACTGACCGATTGGTAAATTTATGGTACTTGTACCGGTATGGTCCGTAGACGAAATTAACCGCTCACCAACGATCGACCGCAACGCACCTGGTCACCACGCACTTCCAACACAACCTGTCTAGATTGGTTTCTACTATTTATTCTAAATTTATTATGTATTAACTTTTTATTTTTTAGTTTTTTAGTTTTCATGATGGTGGGGTTGGCGGGGGAGTAATGTTGTCAATGACTCCGAGGCAACTTCACGTTTTTGATAATTTGGGGGCCATAGGCGCACGGCGGCAAGCTACCAGTAAGAGAATTCACGTGGAACTTAGGCGCTTTGTAGGGAGGATATGAAATGTAACTTTCACCACTCGCACTTCGTTCATCCGCCCGCCCTCGGATATCTATAGTATAACTAAACTAACGGTAAAGACAGGTGTGTAAGTGAAACACAAATACCACGCCCTGATCCTTCCATGGCTCACCACATCAATCTCCGTATTTCCCCACATGTTCTTATTCCTCCGTAGACTCCCGCGATAACAAAGGAAGGGCATGTCGGGATAATCTACTCATGCGGCCGAGTGCTAAGTAAGTCACGTGGCCTGCATTCATGTATGCCGGGGATTTTCATGGGCAGTTTGGTGTTTCTCTTTTTTTTTTCCATTTGGCTCGGAAGGACCAGGAGATAGGGGGAGGGTCAAGGCCTTCCTTTGAGAATTCTATTTCCATTGTTGAGCAATTCGCCGAGTTCAGGATCACGTGATTACTTTCTTAGCCACATGAGTATGAGTGAACAATCCTTCGTATCCGAACCATCTGCATATCTCCTGAGCGATCCTTCACGTTGCCGCAACAAAGCCAAGCACATCCGGTCAAAAATTCCGACCGTCTAGCAACAGGAATCTAGGACGGTAGAACATTGGGTAAACTTTCGCACTGTCTATCGGAAAATGAGGTTGGTTGAGGCGCCACCGTAAAGTTTTATCACCAAGATTCTGGAACTAGAGGGCTAGGTAACGGGCCCTTAGTTTCCAGCAAATGAAGGACACTTTCCAGATTTGTCTACTGTATTTCCTTTACCGGGTCTATTGGGTACAGCAACAACGGGTTCACGGATAAAGACTTTATCCACTTTATCCCTGTGGTGGTATTAGCCTCGCAGCTTCGGTTAAGGCTTTCCTTCATGGATTTAATTATAATACTGGGATGGGTCTGTTAATGTTCAGAGGAGAGAAAATTCATCATGTTTGGGATTTGGAACTGACAGATTACTCAAGTACTTACCGGTATCATACTCGAAGAGAGCCATACGAACAAGGGTTTAGGAGATTCACCGTCCGTGTGTTTATGAGAGAGAGTAACGGGGCTAGCGAGGGGCGAGGTGGGGTGGTTCGGAGCCTTGTCCCCAGCGGCACCCAAGTAAAAACACAAGCGCAAGAGTTTTGGTTACACGAATTCCTGCTCCATCGATTGGGTCGCGATTGGGTGGTTGCAGGGTTTGGCGATCAGCCCCGCTTTGCCAAAACTTACTCCAACTTTGTCAACCGGTCCAAAGGTCTTTCTTTAAGCACCCAATTCTCTACCTTATTTCTAGCGGCATACAACGAAGCATGTCTCGAGCTTTTACCGATAACATCAACTCTTTCAATGTGTCAAATAACATTATCTTCAACGCTACCGATGATGAGCCCAAAATCCTGGCCTGGTTGTCGCCCTTGGAGCCCCAAGTGCGGCATCACGATATTTGCGAGCAGCGGGTGGATAGTGTAGGGGACTGGCTATTGGAGGCAAAGGAGTTCAGAAACTGGTATAATGGTAGTGAGAATGATGGATCTGATGATGCTGCTTTGTTCTGCTATGGCGAACCAGGGGTTGGCAAGAGTTACATCTGGTATGAGAGGCTACTAGGGAGTAACGGGACATAATTGCTGACAGTGCGGGCTGGTAGTTCTGTGGTCGTGGATCACTTATGCAACCAGGTCATAGGACGGGATATGGCAGTCGCTTGCTTTTACTATGACTTCGCTTCCCGGGAGGCCCAATCTCCAACAAATATGCTGGGCTCTCTGCTCAAGCAACTTCTGAGTGGGTTAGGAGCAATTCCGGTGGAAATTGTGGAGAAATTTCGGGGCCAGAAGAAGGCGATTGGCGGGCGGAGGCTACAACTTCCTGAGATTGTGAAAATGTGCGCAGCTGTCACATCTTTACAACGCACATTCATCTGTGTTGATGCCCTCGATGAGTGTGCTCCTAGGCATCGGCTGGAGGTTCTTGGTGCATTGGGACAAATTCTCCGGGGGTCGCCAAACACGCGAGTCTTCATGACAGGAAGGTCACATATCCGGGGGGTGGTTGAGAGGGAATTCGGTGGAAAAACATCAAGTGTATCGATAGTGTCAAGGGAGGACGATATAGTGACATACCTGCGGGCGAGGCTGGGGAAGGACACAACTCCTGAGGCAATGGATGGTTTCTTAGAAAATGAGATTATGAAGGGCATTCCGGAAGAGATCTCGGAAACGTACGCACAAGCACGGGATATCGGAAACCATTTTGAGTCATATACTGATAGATGCAAATACAGATTCCTGATGGCTTCACTCAAGGTCGAAACAGTTCTGAGAGAAACTACAATCCACCGGAGGCGAAATAGACTGAACGCGATGGGAGATGGGTTAGGGTTGGGAGATGCATACGAAACAACTCTCGTACGGATAAGGACTCAAGAAGGGGAGAAATCGAAACTTGCTATGACAACACTGATGTGGATATGTCATTCGGAAAGGCCATTACGGGTAGACGAACTATGCCATGCGCTTGCTGTGGAAATTGGGTCAACACATTTCAATATCGACAATGTCCCTGCAACAGAGACGTTGCTCGCCTGTTGTCAGGGGCTTGTCACGGTAGATAGGGAAGCCTCGACGGTCCGGTTAACCCACCACACACTCCGCGAGTACCTCACTACTCATCGCAGCCTCTTCCCGCGAGCTCAGTTGGAGATGGCTGAAGCGTGTTTGACTTATCTGAATTCAGACCAGGCCAAGGCCCTTCCTGCCAAACCCGAACCCGACCTCTCAAGTATGCCCTTCCTCAAATATTGTTCGCGGTATTGGGGTATCCATGCAAAGAGAGAACTTTCAGATGGCGTGATATTACTTGCAACGGAGCTCTTGGACCAGTATGAGAACCACGTAGCTGCCAACTCACTTTTTGAGCAAATATTAAATCGGGACGATCCCCTAGAAGTCTTCGCCCCTTCGCTGTTCGGTGGACTACACTGTGTATCATTTTTCGGAATTGTTGATATTGTGAGTGGCCTGCTAGGAATGGCCGGCCGTGATGCCAACCAAGGAGATTCGGCTGGCATAACTCCTCTGATGTGGGCCGTGAGGGGCGGGCAGGGGGACGCGATGGAGCTATTGTTGAGGCAGGAAACTGTTGACCCCGACAAGCCTGATAGTCATGGCAACACACCACTTTGGTGGGCTGCGAGGAATGGGCACAGCCTAATGGTAAAGCAACTTTTGCACCGGGTGGAAGTCAACCCTGACCGCGCAAACAACAAAGGTTTTACACCACTCATGGAGGCTGCATATGCTGGACACGAGTCAGTGGTGAAGCAACTTTTGGACCGAGACGACGTCAACCCCGACAAACCGGACAACGAGGGCGATACACCACTCATGGAGGCTGCACATGCTGGGCATGAGCCAGTGGTGAAGCAACTTTTGGACAGGCAAGACGTCAACCCTGACAAGCCAGGCAGCAAGGGTAGGACACCTCTTTTGCGGGCTGCGATCATGGGGCACGAGCGAGTGGTGAAGAAACTTCTGGACCGGCAAGACGTCAAACCCGACAAGCCAGACAGCGAGGGCAATACACCACTCTCGTGGGCTGCATATAGCGGACACGAGTCCGTGATGAAGCAACTCTTGGATCGGCAAGACGTCAACCCCGACAAACCAGACAACGAGGGCGGTACACCACTTTTGTGGGCTGCAATGAAAGGGCACCAGCCGGTAGTGAAGCAACTTTTAGACCGGCAAGACGTCAACCCCAACAAGCCGGACAACGGGGGCAATACACCACTTTTGTGGGCTGCGAGTCAGGGGCATGAGTTAGTGGTGATTCAACTTTTAGAACGGCAAGACGCCAACCCCGACAGGTCAGACCACTGCGGCGTTTCACCTCTCATGCAGGCTGCCTATGGTGGGCATGTGTCCGTGGTGAAGCAACTCTTAAACCGGCAAGACGTCAACCCAGACAAGCCAGACAATAAGGGAAAGACACCACTTTTGTGGGCTGCAATTAAGGGGCACGAGCCTGTCGTGAGGCAACTTTTGGACCGGCAAGACGTCAACCCTGAGAAGCCAGACAACGAGGGCAATACACCGCTCATCGAGGCTGCATATGGCGGACATGAGTCCGTGGTGAAACAACTTTTGGACCGCCCGGACGTCAGCCCCGAAAAGCCAGACAACGAGGGCAAGACACCACTTTTGTGGGCTGCAATTAAGGGGCATGGGCCAGTAGTGAAGCAGCTTTTAGACCGGCAAGACGCCAACCCCGACAAGCCAGATCACGAGGGCAAAACACCACTTTCGTGGGCTGCAATGGAAGGGCACACGTCTGTGGTGAAGCAGCTTTTGAACCGGCAAGACGTCAACCCTACAGTACTAGACAAGGATGGTCACATCCCGCTCTACTATGCGTTAAGCGAGGGCCATGAAGGAGTGGCCAATCTACTGCGAGAGCGGGGACCCTGATCCCCGCCTCTTTTGCAGTCGACTATCTCCAGACTTCTTTACCCTCTTCGACTCTTTGACCGCGGCTATTTGCCCCCCAGACTCCCTTTGCCCCTCTTCACCTCTTCCTCGGGATCCTGGGGCCCACGACGCGCCCCTGACCTCATTCCCTTGACCTACCCTTCCATTCCCTTCTTCATTTGCTCTTAACTTATGCCTGAACTTGCATATTATTCTGCATGCTTGCAATTCATCATCTCCCCGCAAAGTAGGTCACATGTATAATTATCGGAGATCTCCCGGATATTTAATGCTACAATTGGACAGGGAATTTCGAGTTTCTGTTGTATGTGGAATCAAGGGGCGGGAAGGTAATTTCCTACTTCACCTGCAATTTTTTATTGGGTTTCATTGACCCTGGTCTCGACTTCCAATTATTATCCTCTTTCCTGTATAGTCACCCTTTTCTCATGTGTTCAACCGTACTTTCTAGATCTTTAAATATTTTCTTTTGCCTTCTCCTGTAAATGATAGGTCGATATTGCTATTTTATTAGCACTGCATAGTTGTGTCTGTTTGCCCTATAAATTACCCATCACCTATTTCTTCATTTGCATTTCAGCGAGGTCTTCGAATGGGCTTCCTTACCGGATCGTGGAAACCTTTCCGGTCATTTAGCAAAAGTACTTGGGAAACAGGGACCCACCTCTGTCGAGATCTTGGTTGGATAAAGGGGAGAGGAACTGCATAATTGGTAATTGGCACAGTCATGAAGTGGGGGCTAATTTACTCCACTGGCGAAGACAAATCTCATCGCACGATGACTTTTGCCTATTGGCCATCGTGTACTAACCAGCTGATAGCAACTCTCATTGACCCACCACACAACCAGATAATAGGAATTGAAGAATACCTTCGCTTCCGTAAGAACTGGAATAATTGAACCTCGCGCTAAGACATCCGAAATTCCCTCCCTTAGATAAGGGGGCGGGGGCACTACGAAAACTGACCACCTCAGCCCCGGGCTTAAGATAAATAAAAACACAAAAGCACCTGACCTTACCAGCAAAGGTAACTATAGCGTCCTGGCCCGAGGGTCAACCGCCCAAGCCCTTACGGTGCTCTTAGGGCCCTCCCCAGGTCATCTAGCCATTATCTAGTTTGTGTTCGGCAAAGGGCATTTTTCGACTACTCATCGCATATCTACCCAGGACCTGGGCCCAAGCAGCACTACCATATATAGAGCGGCCATCGACGCAACCACCGCCCACACTGCCCCCATATCCCATCTTTGCTCAATACTTATTTCTCTTATGTAAGCTTCATATAAGCTCTAGGGGGCCCTGAATATCTGATCGACTTCTACCAAGGCTCAACCTCACCCCGTCACCAAGCCATGACAGCTCTTGCCCTCCCAATGCACCCTCTTGAATACGCAGAGATTTACCCGAACTAGAAAGAAAATCCACGTTCCGGTATAATATCACCTAACCAGAACGCTCTGGAACTAAATTCACGGGACTTTAGTAGCCCCCAAATATGTTCCCCAAACTGCAAGAGCTAGGATCAATTCGGATTTCATGCTATGGAAGAATTCGACTTTTCTGCTAGCTATTTTTATTTATTTATCATTTTATTAGTTTATCCGTGCTCTGATTGAGGCAGACGTTGTTGAAAGTAACACTGGCGTCTCGTCAGTCTGCTAAGAGACATGCCTCATCTCTAGCATGAGTCTTAGAAATCAAAGGTACTCGCGCGGGTGCTTTGTACAGGGTATGTTAACAGTTTTCGGAACGGCCGGGCTAGGGGGGGTAGCAATATGAGTTATCATACCAAAGAATTATCATTGTCTGAGAGGAAGCCGGAAGCAAAATGCGAGTGATATTTGATGCTGTTAGAGGGGGTGTAAGAACTCGATGAAGAGGGGAAATAAGTACCGGATGGGGGGACTACAGCTAAGTCACAAACGACAAAATTGGCAAAGCAACAAGATAACAAAATAAAAGGAATAGAAGGTTGGCATCCATGCAACCTGAACTATTACAAACCCAGTTGGGCTGGTCAAGAGATCTTTGTAGGATCACGTGAGCGGAAAGTATGCCTCTCTACCGGCTCCCGAGAAAGAAGTACCTGGTAATAAGAATTAAATATATATCATACAATAAAATATCTGTCCGTATCTGAGCCCCCATACAAAATATATCTTGTCTCCGGGCACTTTTTGCTTGGGATGAATGCTGTACTCGGCAGCTAATTACCCGAGTTCCAAACCCAGGAATCATTCCGCGAGTCCTTCGCCCGGAGAAAAGGGATAGGGCACCACTCATTTTCAGGTTGTTTGGGCGGGGCAAAACCGCCGGAAACGGTGCCGCTCGGTGCCGCTCGCCACACTCTCCCGATACCTCCGTTGTTGTTTAGATAGCTTCCGGGGACACGCATGCTTGTGGCTTCGGAAGTGCGCTTGGGAATCGGGCGTGTGTGGGAAGCATTTCCCGTGCAGGAAGGCAGCCGTCGGAAGAGAAGTGGAGAGGCTGCAAGGAAAGCCGGAAAGAAAGCGAAAAGGGTGTAAAAGAGTTTTACACACCCGAAGGGAAAATGTGTGGAGGCTGTGGGCAGTGATGTTTGTTCTTTCATTTTGTTAGCATGAGAGTTCGGAAAAGTTGGGAAAGGAGCAAACTGTGAAAGGGACTTTTGTGGTAGCCTCTAGAAGGATAGGAGGACTTTGTCATGATACATCTCTTGTCTTTGCCTTAGTCAGTTGTTGAAGTAGTAGTCGTTGAGCGTGAGCTTGAGGTTGTTCAGATTTTCCCCGCCCTTGAGTGTGCGATCGTTTTCGTTGTGAGTTGCTTGGCGTTTCGTTTCGCCGCTGGTCACTCGCCTGTATCGTTTTCGCCGTAGAGGTCTAAAGAAACTCTCGAGTCGCGAGAATTGATAAGACTTCGCAGCCCGATTGCTCGAGATTATTATTTTTATACCTATCTTCTGTGCGGAATGGATGTAGGAGACTTTTAGGCGCTTTGGGGGTGGTTTTTCTTGTAGGTACGGAACGAATGTATTTCCTGGCTACGTACGGCCTAGAAAAATGCATGACTGCCGAGGGTCGCTAACCGCCCATCCTCAACTCTGTAGCCATGAGGATAGCATCCTGTACTCGTACAGTACTAGGCATTGTGCCAACAGTTTTGATGTGTTGATTTAAGCGTTATACTCGGGTGTCAGGGTTAGTCCGCGAACACCAGGATTTATTCTGAGCATGAGCTAAAGTGGCAAATATCCAATAGAAACCTTGAATAGATAGTTCAACCAATAGTAAAGCAGAAAGCGTTCGAGGAATTCTTCTGGTTTTCAACACACACCCCTTAGTGCGTGCACTATTCCTAATATCGTCGTTAGCTTTGTCAGCCCTGTGTTCGCGGACTAGCCCTGGTATCCGAGTACCACTATATTGTGACCCCACAAATGCTTTATTGTGTTTGGCATTGTCGGTTGATTTCCCTATACTTGAGTATGTTCGTCAGGGCTTTCAGAACACGGGGTCAGGGAGGCAGGGGGAAGGGGCGGGTGTGAAACGGGATGGATTATTGTTATTCCGGTGGTAACTTATCACGTGCGATAACGGATATCCTGGATTGAGTGCTCTGGCCCGAGTGGCCCGGCATCCGGGGAGCTGGCCTAGGATTCCTCATAAAAATTGAGTGATTAACCAAGGAGATTTTTGTATCTACTGGCTACAGTAGGTTTCGGTAGCAAGGTGGAGTGATAAAAGTGATTCGCTTAGGGGATAATTTTGGTGGATTTCTTTGGCATCTATGCTATTATTCCACTCTCTCGTTGCCGCCAAGCGGGAAAAGGGTGGGATTTACGGAGGTACAGTACAGGGTCTAAGTTTTGTAGGCTCCACAAGCGAGGTCTGCTGCCTTTACTACCTGTGGAACTTACAAAAACTTAGGCCCTGTACCTCCGTAGAGCCTGTTTACCGAACCGTCTAGATTAAATTTGAAATTTGGGTGGTGGCGTCTGAACCGGCATCATTTGCTGATAGACGCCGCAACAGTGTAGCTTGACGGTGAAAACGTGACATTGCCTCGCAGGTGCATTTGTACGAGTACAGTACCGTATACGGTAAAATATCTGTTATCTCAGCCCTCATAGAAAAATATACCCTCTTGTTTCCGGGCGCTTCTTGCTCTGGATGAGTACGGAGGTACAGGGCATAAGTTTTGTAGGTTACACAGAGGGTGCGAGCGGCGGAACTCGCTTGTGGAACCTACAAAACTTATGCCCTGTACCTCCGTACTTGACAGCTAATTACCCGAGTTTCAAAACCGAGGCATCATTCCCTAGTCCTTCGCCTACGTAAAGAGATTGGGCACCACTTCTTGTTTGACTAGAGACTCTCGGGTCGTTGGGGTTGAAATGACAAATCTTTGCAGCCTGATTGCCCGAGATTTGTTTGGTCGCCGCCGATTCCGGTGTGGATATAGTTGCTCTTGGTGCTAGAGCCTCCTGACACTTGAACAGAGTTCAGCAGACTGGAATCTCAATAGGGTTTTAGCGCAATTACGCTCTGGGGCCATCCATCGAACCCTTTGTTTACAAAACCTCAACAGTTATGGCAGGCCGGGGGGGGGGGGGGGGGGGGGGGGTTAGCAGTCCTGTAGGCCCTTCTTTCCTTCTATCGAAGAACGGTATAAGTTAGCCGAAGGTCAAATAGGTTGTGAGTGACTTTTATGAGTTTTAGGGGCCTTTCTTGCAAGCACGGAATCGGTGTATTTTCCTAGCTACGGCTCGGGCTTACAAGGAAAAGCCCATGACTGCCGAGTGTCGCTGGCGCCTCGTCCTCAACTCTTCAGTTATCGGGACAAAAAAAAACTGTTTAGTATGGCAGCATTTCCTAGTACCAGCAACCCTAATGCGTTGATTTAAGCATTGCGCCACTATATTGTGACCCTATCTATGCTTAATTGTGGGTTCTTCGCGTCGTTCGTTAATTTTCCTATACCCTGTTTTATAGTAGTAGCTTGTGTTTGCCTGGGATTTCCAAAGTGGGGGGACCAGGAGGAAACGGTACCGCTCGGGTATGAAACGGGATGGGTGGTGGTTGTTCCGGGGGCCTACCGTATCACGTGCGATAGCAGAGATGCTAGATTGTGTGCCCTTCACGGCCCGGAAGTCCCCAGCAGACAAAGAAAAGGTCTATAGTAGGATTCCCCATAAAAATTGTGTGATTACCGAAGGGGACTCCCGCATCAACAGTAGCTTAGTGCTAGATTTCGAACGCAAGGCGGAATGATAAAAAATATTTACCAAGGGGACACTGATTGTGATCCATTCTCGCATATAGCCGGCTCTCCTCTTCGCCAGGTGGGGAAGAGGTACGATTTACTATTCTTCCTTTGTAACTTGTTATCTTCATTTCATCTGTTAGTCCGTCAGGACACTGGGAGAATGTTTAGAATATGTCTCAGTTTACTACGTGAGTAGCTAGAGCCCATTTACCCCTACTCCAGATGGCGATATAGCAGCTCGAGATGATACGGTATCACACCGACCGTCCTCTGGCGCAAATTAAACACTCGCTAGTGACAACAGCCGCCCCTCGTCAACAATTGTTCTTATCATTAATCATCAAGTGAAAAGTCGCACACCTTAGGACTAGAACAAATAAGAAAAATATTTCTTCGGCAGGATAACCTCAAGGCAAAACAAATGTGGGAAGAAAATACTGAAAAAATCTTGTGCTGTGGTTGTTGTTGCAGTGGGTATCAGAGAGGTTGGCAAAGTGGTAGTCTGATGGTTGATGGGAAACAGTCATTGCCTCACCCTTCATGTTCCGGTATTTAATTTGCGCCCGAGTAAAGAGCTTGACGGTCGGAGCTGTGTGGAGGTGCCCAAGCAAGCGTATGGTGTTTACCTGCGGTAGCGTTCCATCCGGCGCTCGGCGGAATCTGCAAGGGGGCCTCCAACGTTTCCACCGTCCACCCGAGTGCTTGTAGGAACAAGAATTTAGGACGATAGAAAACAGGGCCAACTGAGACGCCACTATCGGGTCTTATCAACAGAATTTTAGAGCTAGACAGTTAGGTAAAGGCCCTGGTTTCCCGCAAATAAATGGCACTTTCCAGATATGATAATAAAATTATGTTTATTTCCTTAACGGGGCCTCTTAGGGCCCGTTTACCTAGAGACGTCCGTTCAAAAGCCTGCAACGATGCCGACCGTTAAGGGGGGCTTGACAGTGGGGGAGAGTGCGGAAAAGTAGATGGCGTTTACCTAGAGTAGCCAACGTGACTTTTTGACGGTTTAGCTACAAGAATCTAGGACCGTGGAAAATTGGTCAAACACTTTCGAGCCGTTTATGAGATAACAGTTGAGACGCCACTGTCTAGTACAGCCACCTATTACGAATTTAATTTTTAGACAGTTGAAGGTATGTAAAGAAAACAATATACTGTCTAGTATATAGCTGAAAACCCGTTTACCTAACTGACTTTCTTTGACGGTCGGCACTGTCTCTGGTTGCTAGACGGTCGTCTATAGGTAAACGGGCCCTTAGTCACCCAGTGTTCCCAAGCGTCCAGTCCGTCCGTCTTTAGCCTAGGACGGGACGGACGCCAAGTTTGAGACCTTCGGACGGGACGGACGCCCAATTGCAGTCCGTCCTGACCTATGCCCGGGACGGACGGCCGGGCCCTATAGGTGTCTTAGTTTATGTTTCATTTTCGAATTTCATGAGCATTAGGTAAGTGTTATCAAGATGTGAAACATTTTTATTCTAATGAAGAGAAGCTTAGGCTCTACTATTATGTATCAAATTTCGCTATCAATCAACCAATGCTTCCAGTGATATCCGATCCTGGTTCTGAGCACCGTGACCCCATTCCACTTCCTTGACCTACAAGGGACGCCCGTCATTATGCAGGACGGTAGGTAACCTACAGGTAACGCCCGCCATTATGCAGGACGGTAGGTAACCTAGAGGTGACGCCCGTCATTATGCAGGACGGTAGGTAACTTAGAGGTGACGCCCGTCCTTACTCAGGACGGTAGGTACCTACCAGAAGTTACCATTTCCAAAAAAGACTGCAGGGCCCGCCCGTCAACCTACAGTCCTGCGGTGTTTACAAAAGACGGACGCCGTGCCTGGCCGTCCTTACCCACCCTGCCCGGGACGGACGGGACTATAGGACGCCAGGGCCCTGGCGTCCGGACGGGACGGTTGGGAACACTGGTTTCGTCTTGTTTCACCAACAACCTCAGACGAACTCTTGTTGCAGACAAGAAGGAGCTTGTGTCGTGTGGAGGAAAAGTTTGCTAGTCGTTTCCTTCTCTCATACTTCACATGGGATAAAAGCAGGATCTTTTTCCCTACTATCTTACTGGATCATCAGTCTTTCCTCGTTCACTTCTTCACTCTTTTTATCTTTCCTCCATAGTCAATATAACTACATTCGCTCCCTCATAGCAAATCAAAACAAACCCAGAATCAACTAGGCCGAAGGAATACCAAAAACTAGTACCTGCTTCTTCGTGCTGGGTTGTGTTGTTCCACTGCCGGATGCTTTGGTGAGGTAGTCGTTGCCCTTGCCACAAGAGATAGTTACCGCTGATGTATCCCTGGGTGATAATGAGGGTGCATGGAAGTAAAGCAGGGGTGGAGGGTGGGCAATAAAGAACGCGTAGTGTAGTAATCATGGTGATATGGTGGTCGGGAAGCTGGAAGGTGGTATGCTGGTATGTATGGGGGTCCAGTCTCTGAGATATGACCCCGCTCTGCCCAGCAACCGGTGATACATGTTTCCGCTGACCTCCAAGACATGGATCCTACCCCCCAAGCGCCATCCCATGTGCTTTGCCTAATCGGAAATGGGGTTGTCCCAACCCGCTATCTAACTGTATCAAGAAATATCTTGGCCATACCATGCCTAATGCCGCAATAAACATCAGGGGTCATGGCCTCCTACAATAGAGATACCCTCCTCAGGCCTAGCCACACCAGCTGCCTGCCACTGTGGAACTAGCAAGCCTAGCTGTTAGAGGTATTTGCTTCCAAAGAATCCTGCCATGTACTCAGGATAGGTCTTGCTCACCCGGGAATTCACAGAGGAAAGAAAAACACCCTTATTGCTTCCACTCTCACCACCCCTCTACGCCCAAGATACGCTCATTTCCACAGGCCAACCCCCCATGTTGTTGAATCGGCCAGTGAGCAAAGATTGATATCTAGCACTCGACTCCAGTAGAGAGGGCCGACGCGTAGCATACACGTCGTCACTCGGCTTACAGAAGGTGTTGTTGAAACTACCGATCTTATTTTTCTATGGCGGCTACTGCTGTCACGGATCTTGCTAGTGGACGATTGAATGTGTAGAGTTTGTGCTATGATATTCTAGCAAAAATGCAGGTTGAAAATACAAATGGAGGAGAGATTTATAGTGTACAAAGAGTTTTAAAAATAATATGACATGGCCTAGAGAATGCCGGAAATTCTGGCTTACTAGGCAATCGCAGTACGACTCTATGCGCGGATATTTTCTCTTATCTTCTGGCCCAGGTGTTCAGTGCTCGGACCTTCCCAGTGAATTCTCCGATCTTCTCATTCAGTTCTTCATCTATCTTCTCGTCCAGTTCTTGGATCTTCTCATCCAGTTTTTCCCCCATCCTCTCGTCCAGTGTTTCAAGTGCTTTGGTGATCCTGGCCTCTACTTTGTCGATCTCACTGTCAAGCCTCTTCGAAGTATTGACAAGATAAGTGCAGCATTGCAGGACTTCCTAATACAATTTAGCAAAGTTTCTCAAAGACCTGGTGATATGTTGTAATGGCGTTATACTCCTTTCCCGTGCAAAATAGCCTTCCTAATCTCCGACATTTGTGAGTTAAATTCCTCAGATGTCATATAACCTCCATCATTCTTGGATGATTTGCTGTCGGAGAAGTGGGATACCTGTTCCGCAATAGACTTCCTCTGAGAAAATGGTTAGTAGATGTAATCCAAAATTATTGACCAACCGGCACGTACCTGAGTAATGTGGAATCTTCTGTAAGATCCCATACGGAGGTGGGTACCAGAAGCGAAAAGGCTGGGTGCGAGCTTGAAATGAGAGATTTGTTTGATCATAGTGTAATGCTTTGTCGATGGTGTATCAATGTGGTGTGTAATGGAAGTGAAAGAAATAACTAAAAGATATTGGGCGTTGACATGGACTGTATTTAAACTCCCCAAACTCTCCATTACGCAGTCAAGGCTGTCGGGCACATGAAACCACAAATACGACAGGATTACCGGATTCATACTAATAAGTTGTCTATAAACCCAGGGTTTCTACTCAGAATGGGGTTCAAAGATTGTCATATCATACTTAGACAGGCCACCACCCCGGAACCAGGGCTTTGGGTACACTGGCAGTCATGACAAGAAAGTGACTGGACACAGGCAGACATATTTCTTTACTCCACATTTCTAGTAGGCATTTTGGGTTGTATTGGCTAGTATAGGAGATTGGTCAGGTCCTAATGACCCTATGATACTCTTGCGATCATGCCATAATCTTCCTTCATCACGGCAGACCCAATTCTAACATTGCCCGGTAACTTTCTTGTAGCCACTGTACAGTACTAGGGCAAAAGTATTCGTCCGATGCCCTTTTTACACCAAAAGTGCCCATCTTCACCGCCCTCTCTCATTGCACAATGTCTATGAGAATCAGCAAAAAATTATCCTTGCATTACCAAACCCATAGATAACATGAAGAAAGTTATAGAATCCTTAAATATTACCAAGTGATGGAGAAAAGGTCGTTTAAGTATCTGGTAGCGGTTGCAATGTACTTTTTTGTATGGAGCCCCATACAAAAACATAAGTCACTTTTACACTAGTTGATGCAATCATGAACCCTGAAGGCAGATTTGAGTCCTCAGGCTTACTCTTCTACTTTCAGAGGTTTGAATCAATAGTGATTCCCTAGCTGATGCAAGGATTTCAAGTGTTTTTATATAAGCAGTGTTAAGAATTCTTCGTTCAAAAATGTTCATTTTTGGTATAAAAAGGGTATTGGACTAGTATTTTTGCACCCGTACTTTACATAGTATGGAGTTTGTTGAAATTTGGTTATATTTGCTACATGCATTTCATAACACTACCGTTTATTCTTTTACTTAGTTTGTGTTTCGACTCCCGCTGTACACTGCTTACATTACTAGAGCTAAGATATATATTATTGTGTTTTATTGTTTATTTTAGGATAATAATTGGGGATTTAACATGTGCTTTTCTATCTGGTGATTCAGGATTTTATGCATCTCTTATGCACTATTATTGGTCATGATATTTATACCACAACCTTATAGTTGCATGCAGATTGTTTATATTACTTAGGAGGATTTCAGGATCAAACATGTTCACACTTGTGTTTCTTACATAGTTTTCCCTAAATTTCTTTCATACATATGGGCACACACTTTTGTATAAATATGTCGCTACCACACACCTGTTTTGGAATAATTAGGAACCAGAACTCCTACCAAATCTGCCTCTATACTCCTCACCCAGTGTGCCTCGGAACCCCCCTCGCACTTGCGCAGTATTATCCACATAGAATAGATTGTGCCCCTGGCGTTCACATTTTGCACAGAGGGCAGGCTAGCTAAGCGGTAGCCCATCCATTTGGCCCCACACCTCCAACCGTCAAGCCCTCCTTGACGGTCGCTGCTGTCCAGCTGCTATGGCTGTTTATGTGAACGCGTCCTTATTCTACCGTCAGTACTTGGGAGTTTTGTTGAGTAGTGGGTAGAATGGAACTGTACTTGACCTGTGAGCTACGACTTAGAAACCCATTCATGCCGCCGCCCTATAGTATTGACACAATAGCCGCGGGAATGATATTAGCTTTGCGTCTTTCAAATAGGTTAGTTTGAGTGCCTTCCGACGCGTGGTGAGTAGCTGTAGCTGCCATCCGCTGTAACGCCAGCAGAGCCGCACTTCTTCAGCTCGACTCCACCTTTCTTCCGCTCCAGAAATATCACCAACTAACCATATTCGGTAACTCCCTCTCTTTAGCAAAGCAAGCAATAGCGAGTGGAAGATGTCGCAATATACCATCAGCAATAATACAAACTCTTTTAACAATGTATCAAACTATATTGTTCCCGATGATCGGTCTCGGCTCCTGACCTGGCTATCATCCCTGGCGCAAGGCTTACACCATTGTGGTATTCAGGAGCGCCGTGTCAACAATGTCGCGGAATGGTTCATACAGACTGAGGAATTCAGGAGATGGTGCTAAAGTTACTTGGGTGGGGAAGGCGAAGGCGATGGAGCGGTCCTGTTTTGCTACGGGGGTCCGGGGGTCGGCAAAACATTTATTAAGTGATAAGACTATTTCCCAGGGGGAGAAGAAAGCGAACCCGTGCTAACAACTCACGGTGACAGTTCACTAGTAGTAGATAAGTTATGCGATGAAGCCAAGGGACAAAACATCGCCATTACGTGTTTTTACTTCGACTTTGCAGCCCGAGAGGAGCACTCTGCGACTGGTATACTGGGGTCCTTGCTGAAGCAGATTGTCGGCGGAATGGAAAGGATTCCTGAGGAAATATCGGGGGCCTTGCGAGACCAGAAAAAGGCCATTGGTGGACGGAGGCCGCGACTCGTTGATATCGTGAAGATGCTGCAGCTCGTCACCCCCTTACAACCCACCTCCATGTGCATTTCCGCACTAGACGAATGCACAGGAGTACGATGAGTCAAGCTGCTCGATTCGCTGAAGGAAATCCTTGAGAAGTCACCGCACATTCGAATATTTGTGACCGGGAGGCCCCATGTTCGGACTGAGATTGAAAAGCGACTTGCTGGACGGATGATAAGTGTGTCGATACGCAATAGCAAAGACGACATCATTAGCTACCTTCGTGTTAGGCTACGTGATGACCAAGCACCAGATGCCATGGACGAGGCCCTGGAGGCGGAAATCCTACAGATGATACCTGAAACTTTATCGGGAATGTGGGTAGAGGCAATGGCATTGAGAATCCAACCCCAAACTATCGGCTAATAGATATATTTAGGTTTCTACTCGTTTCCTTAAGCATCGATACTGTCTTGCAAGAATCGACAATATATCGGAGACGAGAGATGCTCAACAAAGTGGCGGATGGATTCGGGTTGGGAGATGCTTACGGGGCGACGGTCGAACGGATAAAGGCGCAGGATGGAGATAAATCGAGACTTGGACTGGAAGCTTTGATGTGGGTCAGTCATGCGGAACGGCCACTGAGGGCGGGTGAGCATGCCCTAGCAGTCGAGCTAGGTTCCACGGATTTCAATGCCGGCAATGTCCCATCGATTTCGACATTGGTGGGCTGTTGTCAAGGACTTATTACTGTGGGAAAGGAGGGATCAACTGTGCGACTGGTCCGCTTTACGCTGCAAGAGTATCTTTCCGCCCATCCCGGTATTTTCGGTAGACCTCACTCGGCTGTGGCAGAGATCTGCTTGACCTATCTGAATTCAGAACAGGTCAGGGTTCTTTCAGGTAACCCCTCTCCCAACATCCGGAACATGCCTTTTCTGGGATATTGTTCTTTATACTGGGGATTGTGTTAGGTCGCTTGCGCTGGAGTTGCTTCATGACTTTGATGACCACATATCCTCCAAATTTATTTTTGAGCAGCTAGGGTACATAATCCGTAGGGATTTCGGTAACGAACTCCAGTTCGGTGGACTGCACCGCGCATCGTTCTCTGGAATTACTGGGGCAGTAACTGATTTGATAGAGCTGTGCTGTTATAACATCAATGAAAAGGATATTATGGGGTTTACACCACTTAGCGTTCGCAAGCGGCTAGTCCGGTCAGGCTTTGGTTTAGGGCGGCCGGCCTGGGCTTTTTTTGCGGCCGGCTTTCAGAGCCTATCTGACCGGGCCTGGCCGGACTGCAGATATCTGCAGGCTTTCGAGTGACAAGATGTGATTGCGATAAGATAAGGAGATGAAACGCCAAGAGTTACGGCCGCGGGAGAGTGGATCAACGCGCAACCGAGGAGGAAACTTTCTTTCCCTTCACCCTTGCTCTCATGATCGTGCTCATGGCTGACTAACGTGAGAACAGCGCTCCCCCACCAGCCCCACTAGTGTGGAAACCAAAAAATGAATTAAAAATGTAAATACATAGTAGAATATATTCAACACTATAAGGTTATGCGCAGCGAATACAGATTCCAGTGATCTGGCGATGCCGAACTTTTATTGGTACGAACAATTTTGATAGAGAAAAGTTATCAAAGAAACAAAAGATAATGGAATCGTGTACGGTAATGAATGACTTCGACAAAAGAGTAGAGAGACCAAGTGAATAAATAATGAATGCGATGACGAACAGAAAACAAACGAACAAAGGGAAGAACAGACTTTCTTATATCCTCTGTGAGATGAGACCTTTCCTCCACAGCACACTTCCTGCGCATGCCATATCTTTGATCAGTTTCTTCCGCATAGTTGCCCTTTCCTACTTCTCAGCCGAATCCCATCCGAGGTGAAAACCCAAGCACCGAGGTTGTGGTTAACCGGTTCGCTGAATACTGAGTGCATAACCGCGGGTGCCATGATTGTTCGGCTATTGATGATAGTTCGTGTTTCATTGTTGATGAATGGAGGTTTCGATGCAGTTGCACTAGATATGCAGGGTTGATGTCGGAGATCGGTATGAAGCTAATAGTTGTGAGACGTCTTTCGAAGACTTAGTGTGTAACAGGTCGGAGCGATAAGGTTCCTAATCCAACGCGCATGGGAATATATGCAAATGGTGAGCAGTCCAGAACGATCCACGTTCAACAGAATACCTAGTAGAAATTGATATCCGACCTGGGGAAGTTTCTCTGTGGTGTTGAAAGGGCAAGGTGATAAGGAGGGTTCCGTTGCCGTCCATCATGGGTGAATGGTTAAGGGCCTGTTCAGCGACCGTTTCTACTGTGAAAATGGCCTTCTCTCCGTTTTGAAAGCGAAGGGAAAGTGCGATTTGTATGGGGGAATGGAACGGAACCGTTACATCCAAACAAGCCCTGATTTTGTCAACGTGCTATAGCAATAAATCGAGTGATAAGAGAAAACAAGCAACTACCTCCTCTCTGTCCACCCGGATATCTAAAACCTATCAGAATATTATTAAGTTTAAATGGTGTGGCTCAAGACTGAAAATCTAACAGATATCTGCGGGCATTTTCAGATATCTGGCGGCATCTTCAGATATCTGGCGATATCACCCATACATCAACGGAATATTGACTTGTCATATGGAATATACCGAAAGCCTGCCGCCGCCGCCAGGCACCCATGAAGCCTGGCCTGGCCGGACTGAAAGCCGGCTGGTTATCTGCAGGCTGACCTGGCCTCTTGCGAACACTGACACCACTTGCATGGGCAGCTCATAATGGACACGATGAAACAGTCAGGGTACTACTCGAGTGGGAAGAGGTCAACTCTGACGAGCCGGATAATCCCGGCCAAACACCGCTCTCTTTTGCTGCCCAGAATGGTCATGAGGAAGTAGTAAGAATCCTCCTCGAACGGAAAGAGGTCAACCCCGACAAACGAGATAGCTACGGCCTCACACCGCTATCGCATGCCGCTCAGTGTGGGCTTGTGGGAGTGACGAAAATACTACTAGGCTAAGAAAAGATCAACCCCAACAACCTAGATAGGCACGGCCGAGTACCATTGTGGCATGCCGCTTCAAATGGGTGTAAGGGAGTGGTGGAAATACTGCTGGGGCGGGAAGAGGTCGGCCCCACCAGCCCGGATTTTGCACACCAGACACCGCTCTTAGTAGCTGCTCAAAATGGACATGAGGGAGTTGTGAAAATACTACTCGGGCAAGAAGAGGTAAACTCTGACAGGCCAAACAATAGCGGCCTCACACCGCTCGCGGTTGCTGCCACTGGAGGGCATGAGGGAGTGGTGAAAATGCTACTGGGACGGAAAGAGGTTAGCACAGATAGGCCGAATAATTACGGCCAAACACCACTCTCGTATGCTGCTTCGGCCGGGTATGAGGGAGTCGTGAAAATACTACTTGGACGGGAAGAAGTCAAACCCGATATGCCAGATAATGGCGGCCGAATACCGCTCTCCCGTGCGGCCCAGAATGGACGCGAGGGAGTAGTAAAAATACTACTCGGGCCCGAAGAAGTCAACCCCGACAAGCCAGATAATAGGGGCCGAACGCCGCTCTCCCATGCGGCTCAGGATGGACGTGATGGAGTGGCGAAAGTGCTACTTGGGCGGGAAGAAGTCACCCCCGACAAACTGGATTATTGGGGCCGAACGCCACTCATGTTTGCAACTACACATCACCATCCGAGGGTGATAGTGCTGCTACAGCCCCGTGAAGCGATAGCTTACAATACTTCTTGAATCTTAAAGATACCACCTAATGGAAATCAATGCTGTTCCTTCCCTTTCGAAACACACGCTACTTATGGAATTCGACCTTAGATATTACCCGTTATAGGCGAAGAATCCCATGAGATTAGGGGGTACATACAGGGACTATATATGTTACCACCCCCGCCTCTAAACCCATGTCTCGCCTCGCCGAGTGAGGATTTATGAGTCTCCGCCTACAAAGTATAGTGTTATCTGGTCTGTGAGAGGAAATAGCTCTATTATTGCTAGAAGGTTCAGTGTATAGCCTACAGTTTTCATCGTGTAGTATTTGTTTTTTTCTTCCTCTTGTAGATTATTGTCTACGGCCTTTTTGTCCCATATTATGCTTTATCTTCCTTTCTCACACCTCCATCCTTTTCCCTGAGTAATAACTAGTCTGCCTATAGAGTGGTCCTTTAGATAGAGAAGAGGCGGTATATGATAGCACAAGGATACCTAAGTTGATTGTGGACTGCATCAAAATCGTAGTTATCGTAATAATATTAATCTTATTATAACAATCTTTGAGCCCAATTCTGAGTAGTGACTCTAGGGCTATAGACAGCTTTTTAGTGTGAATAATCCGATCGTATTTGTGGTATCACTTACCTGACAGCCTTGACTACGTAATAGAGAGTTTGGGGAGTTTATTAGTCTGTTTATATAGTGTCTACACCCACGCCCAACATCTTTTAGTTATTTCTTTCACTTCTGTTACACCTCATCGGTACACCATCGACAAATCATTACCATAATAATTATGATCAAACAAATGACTCATTTCAAGCTTGCACACAACCTTTTTATTGCTTGTATCCGCCTCCGTATGGGATCTTACAGAAGATTCCACACTACTCAGGTAAGATACCGATTGATCAATAAGGTTGGATTACATCTACTACCCATTTTGCTCAGAGGAAATCTATTGCAGAACAGGTATCCTACTTCTCCAACCGGAGATCATCAGAGAACTAGTATTCCTAACTGTCCAGTCCGTCCGTCTTGGAGGTAGGGCTGGACGGACGGACCGCCTGTGGTATTCCGTCTTTTTTCAAATCCACGAAGGGACTGGGGCGGAATACATTTTTAAGGATTAAAAAAGGCCAAAAGTGTTTGCCAGGTTAGAACTCAAAAACCGCCCGCTTAAATCTGCAAGGCAGTAGAGTAAGCATATCCTCGCTGGAGAGGGCACTAGCAGTATCGCCATAGGAAAGTTCTAATACTGGCTGCAGATATCTGGATCCGAGAGGGCCAACTAAGTTTCCCGGTAACCCCGCCGGAAAATCCTAAGAAGTGTGCTGCAAGTTAACTTCGGTTGCATCTGTTCTTTCGCTTTGTTGCGACATCACCATGACTATCGTTAAAGCTAAAGACATATGGAAGTATTTAAAAGAAAAAATAAGGCTTATAGCAGAATGATTGGTTTAGTCTTATCTTAAAGTTAATACTTGGAGCACGGATGATTTATTTTATCTTCTCTTTCTTGCAAGTATCATTGATAATATTATTATATCATTGATTTTATTGTTGTCGGTTACAAGGCATCACCGTATATCACTCATAGTTTGTCTGCAGCCCCCGGACGTCCTCAGCCATCCCCGGCCCTCATTCCTAATACCTGCCGCATGCGGAGCTCTCCCCGCAGTCTTTACCCACACCCTGCCTTCTTCTGATACCCCCAATAGTCCCCCCCCCAATCCCGACAGCACTACCATCTCCCCTGACGTCTACCTAACCAGCCGCTTTCCTGTTTGTCTCAATATACTAATAAAGGCCTAGCGTGTAGGGCCCGGCTTTCCCAGCTTGGCCCGGCAGCCCCCCGACCAACTTGCCCTACACGGGACCACGGCTGGAGGTCTCGTTCCGTCCAGTCTTCTTGGCATTATCCCCGCCGCCCCTGTGGGGCCCCGGGAGGGTTCGGACCACTGCCAAGAACTGCGGACGTTACACGACATGGGAGGCGTTTTCTAGGCAGAATGTGGAGTTCATGAACCATATTTCAGAAGTGCAAAAGGTATAACCTCATTACAACACAGCAATAGGTCTTTAGGCAACTTGACTTGGAATTAGGATGTCATGAAATGCTACTATGCTATCGCGGCTCATGGTGACTCTTCGGAGAAGTTTGAGAGTGAGATGGATAAAGTAGAGACCAGGATCAGCAAAGGACTCGAAGAACTGGACGAGAAGATCGGAAAACTGTAAGAGAAGGTAGGAAACAAACTGGACGAGACAGAGCTCAATGATTCAGTTTGCCTATTGTGAGGACACTCTAGGTAGCTACAACTAAGCTCAAAATGGGAAAAGTTGATATCTCTTTATGTTGCTATCTTTAGACTGGAGCCCGTGCCTTCTATTTCCCGCGTGCAGGGTCGTACTGCGATTGCACAGGAGCCACAATTTCTGGCATTCTCTAGGCCATGTCATATGGTTTTTAAAACTCTTTGTACCCTATAAATCTCTCCTCCATTTGTATGTTCAACCCGAATTTTTGCTAGAATATAACGGTACAAACTCGACACATGCAATCGGCCACTAGCAATATCTGTGACAGCAGTAGCCGCCGTTGAAAAATGGGATCGGTGGTTTTAACAACACTTTCTGTAAGGGCCAGTTTACCGGTAGACGGCCGTCTAGCAACCAGAGACAGTGCCGACCGTCGAAGAAAGTCAGTTAGATAAACGGGGTTTCAGCTATATACTAGACAGTATATTAGCTAAAATGCAACTCTTCTGTTTTCTTTACATACCTCCAACTGTCTGTCTCTTTCTAAAATTTAAATTTGTAATAGGTGGTTGTACTAGACAGTGGAGTCTCAACCGTTAAGCTATCTGGTGGGCGGCACGAAAGTGTTTGACCAATTTTCCACAGTCCTAGATTCTTGTAGCCGGACCATCAAAAAAGTTACGTTGCCTACTCTAGGTAAACGCCATCTACTTTGCCGTACTCTCCTTCACTGTCAAGCTCCCCTTAACAGTCGGTATTGTTTCAGGCTTTTAGACGGACGTCTATAGGTAAACGGGCCCTAAGTCGGGTGACGATATATATGTTGTGCGTCGGCCCTCTCTACTGGAGTCGAGTGCTAGGTATCAAGGTTTGCTCACCGGGCGATTCAACAGCATGCGGGGTTGGCTTGTGGAAATGAGCATGCCTTGGGAGCAGAGGGGTGGTGGGGGTGGAAGCAATAAAGTTTTTTTTCTTTGCTCTAGGACCCCGGGTGAGCAAGACATATGCTAGGTACATGGCAGGATTCTTTGGAAGCAAATATCTCTAACAGCCAGGCTTGCTAGTTTCTTAGAGGCAGGCAGCCGGTATGGCTAGTAGGCCTGAGGAGGGTACCTCTATTGTAGGAGGCCGTGACCCCTGATGTTTATTGCGGCATTAGGCATGCTATGGCAGAGATATTTTTTGATACAGTTAGATGGCGGGTTGGGACAACCCATTTCCAATTGGGAAAAGCCATGGGATAGCGCTTGGGGTTGGGTAACGGCGGCCTATAGCGACAAAACCGCCACAACGCACAAATCTTCAAATTTCAAAATCAAAAATTAAATTGAAAAACAAACAAATCCCTCAACCATCAGACTTTTGTAAGCAGTTAACTCAATAATGATCATGGGTATCATAGGGGATTACGGCAGCCTGTAGAAACAAAACCGCCACTACGTGCAAATCTTAAAACTAAAAATCGAAAAATTTAAAAAGCCCCTCGACAATCAAAGTTTCATGGGCTTGTTTATAATTACCACCACCGGTAAGATTGGGTAATGATCAATGCCGAGACAGAGAATGTTACAAAGATGAGGAATTTAAATAAAACTTGAAAAACGAAGAGTAAAGCAAGACTATGAAAGAAGAATTTCGAAGAACAAAGTCATCATGGAGGTCTGGTGGCCAGGGACAACCGCCACTGTACAAGCACCGCTAGGAGGCTTAGAGTGTGTTCGCTATTCAATATGTAGAGTCGTCAAGGTTATCAACTAGACAGAAAGAAAACGCATCTGAGACTAAATACAGTTTGTGGTAGCCACTCGCACAGTGGACTCTCTATCACACAAACATCAGAAATACCAGTCATCCTCAACATGGTCACTGTCCCAATTACCTACTAGCTAATATGTCTTAATATGGCATCCCAAGATAGCGTTAATCCATCAGAGAGCATGTAATAAAAGCAGTACTGGGTAGGGATAACCGATTGGCAATTCGGCAAAGTGCACCAAGTATCACTCAAGCGTGCGAGCTGTGTCTCAGGGGTGGTACGGTAGTAAAATGCTACAGCACATCCTGAGGATCGCTTGGCCATGGGACATTGGTTCACACCAACAAGTCTAGAGCCACAAGTACATATACTACCACCCTGCTCCTCCGACAGTGAACTCAGTGTTCCAAACCGTCTAGGGGAAGTATAGGGGCGGCGGGGATAAAGGCAAGAAGGATGGATGGGATGGGATAGGACTGGGCCGCTAGCTGCGGTCCGTCCAGTGTAGGACAAATTACTTGGGGGGCTGCCGGGCCTTGACCTACATGCAAGGTATTAGATGAGGAGACAAATGGAAAAACGGCTGCTTAGGCGGATGGCAGGGGACTGCCAGGATTGCTGGGGGGACAATAAGGGCTATCAGAAGATGGTAGGGTGTGGGTAAGAAGTGACAGGGGGGCCAGATGGCAGGTCTTAGGAATGACAGCCGGGCACATGTGGAGAAAAATGCGGGGGACGGCTGGGGATGACTGAGGACGGTGGGGGGCTAAAGAGACAAACAATGAGTGATATGGTGATGCTATATAACCTACGCAATAAGCGATGTGCCTGCGAGAAAAAGAAGAAGATTAAACAAATCATCAAGTGCTCCAAGTATTCAGATAAGACTGAGCCAACCATTTCTCTACTAGCCTTATTTTCCTTTTAAAATACTTTCAGAAGTCTCGTGGTTTAACCATATTCATAGCGAGTTTGCAACAAAGCCCAAGAACTGAGGCAACCAAAGTTGATTTGAAGCACAATGCCTGGGATTTTTCAGAAGAGTTACCAGGAAACTCAATTGACCACCTCACATCCAGATATCTGCAGCCAATATGGGAACCTTCCGACCGCGATAGTGGTAGTGCCCCCTCCTGCAAGGATACAATTACCATGCAGATCCATGCCGGTGGTTTCTGAGTTCTAATTTGGCAAACACTTTTGGCCTTTTTGTTTCTTCAAGATTTTTTCTTCCTTGCTTATTAGTTTACGAATATAGCATACGACTTGCCTTATCCTGAACTATGAGCCAGAACAAATTATGAACCTGAAGTTTCTGAGCATACCGTAGAAAGAAATGTAACAGGGGAGCCTTTTTTTCAACCTTCTTATGGTCCTTTTTCTAGCATGCTATTTTCTAGTGCCCAGTGATATGTATGATGATAATTAAGCTTATTACTTGCAAAATTCTGTTGGTTGAGGACTTTTTAGGTTTTTGGATTTTCAAGTTTTAAGATTTGGGCGTAGAGGGCGGTTTTGTTGCTATAGGCTGCTGTAATCCCCTATGATACCCATGATCATGATTGAGTTAACTGCTTACAAAAGTCTGATGGTTGAGGGATTTGTTTGTTTTTCAATTTAATTTTTGATTTTGAAATTTGAAGATTTGTGCGTTGTGGCGGTTTTGTCGCTATAGGCCGCCGTAGTTGGGGCCATGCGGCCTAGTGTTGTTCACGAGCCGGCTCGAGGCACCCCTGGACTCGAGCTGCCAAGACACGATACCTCTACTAGACGTTTTTTTTAGTATCTGGACAGCTTGGCGCCAAAACCCATACAAACCAGTGCCAATATTCCGGATACTAAAAAAACGTCTAGTAGACACTGCCATTATCATTCAAAACAACCAACAATTGTATATAGCAAGAGACTCGAGTCGCCTCGTGGACCCCTGTTCGAACCGACTCGAGCAGGCTCGGAGGGCTCGAGCCCGCTCGGCTCGTGCACAACACTAATACTATGCCTAATGGCGCAATAAACATCAGGGGTCACGGCCTCCTACAATAGAGATACCCTCCTCAGGCCTAGCTACACTAGCTGCATGCCGCTACGGAACCAGCAGGCCTGGCTGTTCGAGGTACTTGCTTCCAAAGAATCTTGCCATGTACTTAGGATATGTATTGCTCATCCGGGGATTCACAGAGCAAAGAAAAACACCCTTGTTGCTTCCACCCCCACCACCCATCCACTCCCAAGATAGGCTCATTTCCACAGGCCAACCACCCATGCTGTTGAATCGGCCAGTGAGCAAAGCTTGATATCGAGTAGTCGATACCAGTAGAGAGGCCGACACATTACATATATATCGTCACCCGGCTTACAGAAGGTGTTGTTGAAACTACCGATCTTATTTTTCCACAGTGGGTACTGTTGTCACAGACATTTCCAGTGGCTGATTGAATGGGTAGAGTTTGTGCTATGATATCCTAGCAAAAATGTGGGTTGAACATACAAATGGAGGAGAGATTTATAGGGTACAAAGAGTTTTAAAAAGCATATGACATGACCTGGAGAATGCCAGAAATTCTGGCTTGCTCAATCGCAGTACGACGCTGAGAACGGATAATTTCTCATATCTCCGTGTCTACTTGAAAAACCTCGCATCCAACTCTTCGATATTCTCATCCAGTTCTTCTATCTTCCAGTCCAGTTCTTTCCCTATCTTCTTCCTCAGTTCGCGGATCTTCTCATCCTGTTTTTTCTCCATCCTCTTGTCCAGTGTTTCGAGTGCTTTGGTGATCCTGGCCTCTGCTTTGCTGATCCCACTTTCAAGGATCTCCAAAGTACTGACAAAATAAGTGCAGCATTGCAGGGCTTCCTAATACCATTTAGTAAAGTTTCTCAAAGACCTGGTGATATTTTGTAATGGCGTTATACTCCTTTCCCGTGCAAAATAGCCTTCCTAATCTCCGACATTTGTGAGTTAAACTCCTCAGATGTCATATAACCTCCATTATTCTCGGATGATTTGCCGTTGGAGAAGTGGGATACCTGTTCTGC
>Ga0307509_10002709_pt1 | contig 28264 bp, 21 predicted proteins | sample 10_EM_MG_FD_202245 | JGI IMG/M metagenome (GOLD analysis project Ga0307509, IMG submission 202245) | Populus trichocarpa ectomycorrhiza microbial communities from riparian zone in the Pacific Northwest, United States - 10_EM | ecosystem: Host-associated > Plants > Roots > Unclassified | place... | reverse complement strand
CGACGTGCACGAGCCCGAAGCGCTGTGCATAACCCTCGGCCCATTCGAAATTGTCCATGAGACTCCAGCAATGATATGCGCGGATCGGCGCGCCGCGTTCGATCGCCCGGGCCACGGCCTGCAAGTGCCCACGTAAATAATCGATGCGCGCCGTGTCGCGAATTCTTCCTGTCGCGTCGGGTGGGGTGTTGTAGGCGGCGCCATTCTCGGTGATTTCGATCGGCACGTTTGTGGCCTCCTGCGCCATGCGCACGAGGATCTCTTCAAACCCGCGCGGATAAATGTCCCAGCCTATGTCGGTCTTCGGATGCGTGCCGTGCATCGTAGCCCATCTGCTTTCCGTGTTGAGTCCTGGCACGCCGTTGCCCAGCGGTGCATCCTTCACCAGTACGGTGGTGTAGTAGTTGTAGCCGATGAAATCGAAAGATGCGCGCAGGTTCTTGTCGTCGTCCGTGTGCCAGCCAAGCAGCTCGGCCTGCTGGTTCTGCAGCAACACACCGCTCGGATAGCGGCCGTGGAGCGCCGGATACAAGAACCACAGGTTTTGAAATCTATGCCAGCGTTCGGTCGCGGCGGCGTCTGCGGCCGAGGCAGTCAGCGGGTACATCGGTGCGATATCGAAAGCGCTGCCGATCCGTGACTGCGCATGGAGCGCCTTGATCGCGCGGAAGGCCGCTGCCTGCGAGAGATTGATGGTGTGAGTGGCGCGCAGGAAAGCGAGAGGATCCTTGCGTCCCGGTGCGTGCGTGCCGTACCAGTAACCGACGCTCGAGAACGTCTTGGGCTCGTTCAGCACAAGCCATTGCTGGACGCGATCTCCAAGCGCGCGAGCAACATGGCCTGCATAGTCGGCGAAGCGGTCGGCGGTATCGCGGTTCGGCCAGCCGCCGCGATCCTCCAGCGCCTGAGGTAGATCCCAGTGATACAGAGTAACGAGCGGACGAATTCCCGCCTCCAGCGTCGCGTCGGTCAGGCGCTTGTAGTAGTCGAGCCCCTTGGCATTGGGCGCTCCCTGGCCTGTCGGTTGAATGCGCGGCCACGAGATCGAGTAACGATAGCTCTGGAGATTGAGCTGCTTGAGCAGAGCGATGTCCTGTGCGTGACGATGGTAGCTGTCGCAAGCCACGTCGCCGCTGTGATTGTCCTTGATGTTTCCCGGCGTGTGAGCGAAGCGATCCCAGATCGACTCGCCCTTGCCATCCGCCTGCCAGGCGCCTTCGATCTGATAGGCAGAGGTGGCGGCGCCCCAGATGAACCCGTCAGGAAATCGATGTGCGTCCGCGCCGGGACTCTTGGCTTCCAGTGCAAGAGGGTGGTGCGAAGCAAGCATGCCACCGGCAGCTACGGCGGCAGATTTCAGGAAGCGTCGGCGCTCCATGCCGTGCGGCATCAAACCGCCTGCCGTGAACGCTGCACCCAACCACGCGCGGGCGCGATCGACGGATCGGGCTTCTCCGGAAAGAAGCTGTCGTGCGTGGGTGCCGCTGCGACATCCGCAGCAATCTTCTGCCGCATCCCCGCCATGACCTTCATCACCGCCTGCCAATCCGATGCGTCCACCAGTGGATCGTAACTCACCGGCCGCAAGCCCATGCCGTGCATGACGAAGAACCAGCTCAGCTCGACGAAGACTTCATGGCGCTTCTGGAAGATCCGGCCAGTGTGCGCATACATCTGCATTCGCTGCGCCAAGGTGTCCGGCAACTGGATGTTGCGACAGCGCTGCCAGTAGTCCGTGTCCGTCCGCTGGCTCGTGCAGTAGTGCAGGATGATGAAGTCGCGTACCCGCTCGAACTCTTCGATCATTTGCGCGTTGTAGTGCGCAATGTTCACGGGATCGAATGTCATGTCGGGATAGTGATCGAGCAGGTTGTAGACGCCGCTGCAGATCAGATGGATGCTGGTGGATTCCAGTGGTTCGATGAATCCTGAGCCCAGTCCCAATGCGATGCAGTTCTTGTTCCAGAACTGGCGGCGGTGGCCGGCAACGAAACGAATGAAGCGCGGTTCGGTCAGCGGCTCGCGATTTTCCGGCATCCCGAGCAGATCCTGCAGCGCATCCTCGTCGCTGAGGTGATCGCTGGAATACACGTAGCCGGTGCCGATGCGATGCTGCAACGGAATCCTCCAGTGCCAGCCGGCGCCGCGCGCGATCGCGGTCGTGTAGGGCGTACGTGGCAGCTGATTCGGCACCTGCACGGCCACTGCGCGGTTGTTCGGCAGAAAATGGCTCCAATCCACGTAGCCCGTCTGCAATGCGCCTTCGATGAGCAGGCCGCGAAAACCTGTGCAATCGATGTAGAGATCGGCTTGCAGGCGGTCGCCTTCTTTGAATACGACCTCATCGATGAATCCGTCCTCGCGCTGCGTCACGCCCACGACCGATCGCTCCAGGCGCACCACGCCGGCCTGCTCGGAGTAGGTGCGCAGATAACGCGCCACGAGGCCGGCATCGAAGTGCAACGCATAACGCAGGTTCGGCGCGATACCGAGTGAATTGCCCGGGAAGATGAACTTGTTCGCCTGCGCCATCGCAATCTCGAGATTGAAATGGCTCAGATCAACATCGCGGCCCTCGGCGTGTGCTTTGTGCCAGAAGTGGTAGAAGGGCAGCCTGTCGATGAACACGCCGAACGGACCGAACGGGTGCCAATAGCGATGTCCGAGGTGCTGCCAATCGACGAAGCGAATCGCAAGCTTGATGGTCGCCTGCGTGTGTCGCATGAAGTCCTGCTGATCGATGCCTAAGAATTTCAGGTAGTCGATGATCCCCGGGATCGTCGCTTCACCCACGCCGACGGTCGGGATGTCGGGAGACTCGATCACGTGGATCGAGCAAGCGTGGCCGACCTTGCGAGCCAATGCGCTTGCCGCGATCCACCCCGCCGTGCCGCCGCCGATGATGGCAATGCGCTTGATACGACGATCGTTGCTCATGGCGTTTCAGAAGTTGCCGCGAACCCCGAACAGTATGCGCCGCGTGCCCGACTCGAACGTGAACGGCAGATTCTCGTATTGCAGGTACTGGCTTTGGTCCGCCTCGGTGATGTTGATCGCCTCCAATGTCACGCCGATGTTGTCCGTGATCTGGTAGCCGACCTGCGCATCGAGCTGCCCATAGTCGCGATTCCAACGTCCGTACGTGCGAGTGAGATTGTCCGCGGCACTGTTCGGGTTGAACGGCGCCACTTCGTCGGAGAAGCCGAAATTACCGAAGAACGACTTGTCGCGCCATGCATAGGACAGGCGCGCCTCGAATCCTGATTTCTGGTAATAGAGCTGTGCGTTGAAGGCGTTCTTCGCCACGCCGGGTATCGGCAGGTCGTGATCGATATCGTTGAAGGTCGGGGATTCCGAATCCGAATACGTGTAGTTGACGTTGAAGCCGACGCCCCAATCAAACGCCATTTGCGCGCCCAGCTCGATGCCGCGAATGAAGCCGCTGCCGCCATTGACGGTCTGCGTCACCGGTCCGGGCCGGCCGCCGGTCTGATCCATGACGAAGCGAGGCGCCGTCTCGACAGTGTTGAAGGAATCGACTTCCTTCCAGAACACGGTCGCGGAGATCAGCCCCTGCGAGCCGAAATAGAATTCGTAGCCGAGATCGAACTGCGACGCTCGATACGGTTCGAGCTCGGGATTGCCGTCCGTGCCGTTGGTGAATTCGAACAGGTTCGTGATGGAATTGCGCGTGAACTCCGGCGCAAAGCCGCGGCCCAGCTCGAACAGGTTCTGACGCGCGACGACGCGCGCGGCCGAGAAACGCACTTTGCTGCCTTCCGTAACGTCGAGTACGACGTTGGCACTCGGCAGGATGTCGGTGTAGCTGCGTTCGGTCGTCAAAGTCGTGAAGTCGCGCAACACGCCATTCCAGCTGTCCGTGCCCCAGTATGTCGGGTTCGGATTGGAGGCGGCGTTGCGATCCACGGTCAGCTCGGTACGCAATACGCGCGCGCCGACATTCACGTGGTAGTTGTCGTCGCGTGTGCCGAGGTCCGTCATGACATAGGCCGCGGTCGTCTTCTCTTCGACCTCGTATGATTGCAACGGCTCGCGGAAGAAGGTGAACGGTGTACTCGGGTACAGCGCCTGAATCCACGCGACCGGATCCTGCATCTGCGAACGGTTCTGCACCAGCACCGTACCGCCGGCAACATGCCCGGAATCCCAGAAATTGTTGATCGTCTCGACGCGGCCGGGAGTCCCGACGAAAGTCTGGAATGGCGTGATCAGCGGCGGTGAATTGCCGAAGCGGTTGGTGCAATTCCCGGGAATTCCAGGAGTGCCCGGCGGCAATTCGCATGACTTATAACCGATGGCGCCGTCCTGGAAGTAACCAAACGGCGTCCAGTTCTGGCCGAAGTCCGTTCCATTCAGCTCCCCGCGTCCTGAGTAGTCGGCGAGATAACGGCCGCGATCGTATTGCACGGTGCGGCTCGCAAGCCGCAGGCCGCCGCTGAACGTCACGTTGTCGCCGGCGATGAATGGCGGATCGAACTTCAAATCGCCCCGCACCGCCCAGTTCTCCAGGTCGGCATTGTCACCGAACACCCAATGCGACTTGAAGAAGCCGTTCGCCGGATTGGTGAAGAGATCCTGCGTGCCCACCAGATCGAAAGAGGGCAGCGTTCCGTTGCGATTGTTGTATGTGTACCGATAGTTCGCGGGCGCCAGGGGATTCGCAGGTTGGTGCGAGAAGCCGGTGGGGCTCGCGGGATTCGCGGTCGGCACGCTGTACTGCGTGTAACGCACGTCGCTGTTGCCGCTGACACTTTTCATGTCGGCTTTGGAGTACGCCGCAGCAGCGCTGCCGCTCAGGGCACTACCGTTGTCGAACGTGAATCTGAGTTGGAAGTTGTCCGATGAAATATCCGAATTGCGCACGTACGAGATCGCCTCGGCGGAATTGGCGATGAGCGTGCCGTTCAGGAGCACGCCGTTGCCATCGATCTCGTACGGCTGCGTCGTATCCAGCCCCGGGCTCTCGGAAGCAAATGGAAACTTCAGCGATGCTTCCTGCGTGAGGATTTCCAGATCCGAGTGGAACCACTGCGCTTGCAGTTCCGTGCCTTCGGTGGGACGGAACGCGACCGCGAGCGATGCACCCATGCGTTCGCGCTCTTCGTCGCGATCCGTCGTGTAGCGATACTCGGGCGCGAAGTAGTTCGGCACCGTCGCACGATCGGGCCGCGCCGACAGGCGCCAATTGCCGCGGTTCTGGCCGCCCAGCACGTCGGTCTGGAACTTCTGCTTGTCGTAGGAAACAGTGGCGATTACCGCGAGTCGTTCGTTGAATTGGTTGCCGAACACCAATGCACCGAGCGGTTCCCAACCCTCACCGCTGTCGGCGTAGCGCACGTTGCCGGCCAAGGTCATGCCAGGCAGGTCGAAGGGACCGCGTGTCTTCAGATTGACGATGCCGCCGAGACCGCCCTCGATCTGTGAGGCGTTGGGCGACTTGTAGACATCGATGCCGCCGAGCAGCTCCGCGGGAATGCCTTCCAGCGAATCGACGTTCGCATCGTTGCCTTCGTTGAGCGTGAAGACTTCCAGGCCCGTCAGGAAGATGTCCTCGTTGAGCAGCGTCACGTTCTGGTCGAGGCCGCGAATGCGTACCCGCGTGCCCTGGCCGTTGGCGCGATCGATCTGCACGCCGCTCAATCGTTGCAGCGACTCCGCAACGTTCTGATCGGGAAACTTGCCGATGTCCTCTGCGGACACCGATTCGATGATCTGATTCGATTCGCGCTTGTTCTGCAGCGCATCTGCGAGTGAGGCGCGAAAGCCGGTCACTATGACTTCTTCCAGCGGCGCTTCATCCTTGCTGACGTTCGCTGACGACGATTGAGCGTTGGCGCCCATCGCCAGGCACGACGACACAGCGGCGCTCAACACACTGGAACGTTTGACTCGGCTGGAAAAGTGATTGACTGACATCCTGGCCCCCTGTTGCGTCGTTCTGCTCTTGCTGCGTCGCTGCTCGCGAGTCGCGCATCTTTCGACGCGCGTCTGTGATCGACGAGTGCGTGCGATGTGATTCGAGTCTGCGCACGGTGTTCGGAGGTGTCAACGCGTGTATCTGCAAGAAAGCGCTTTCACGAAAAAGAAAGTTCGCTGCGAAAAATGAAAGCGCTTTCAATGAAATTCTCTTGCGCGCCGCCGACAAATGCACGAACGACTTCGCCATAATCGTGCAACGAACTCTCATCCTCCTGGTTGCAATGTCGTTGGAATGGCGGCGCGCAATTCAACCGCAGCTCAAGCGCGCGAAGGAACATAGAATGATTCATCGCGATGATTCGTCCTCAGCGAACGAGCTGCGCAAGCAGGAATGGAGATTTCCGCGGGATTTCATCTGGGGTGCGGCGACGGCGGCCTATCAGATCGAAGGCGCGTGGCGCGAAGACGGCAAGGGCGAGTCGGTATGGGATCGTTTCGCTCACACGCCGGGCAAGATCAAGGGCGATCACAATGGCGATGTCGCGTGCGACAGCTATCATCGCTACGCGGACGACGTTGCGATATTGCGCGAGCTCAACATCAAGAGTTATCGTTTTTCGATTGCATGGCCGCGCATCCAGCCGGACGGACGCGGAGCGGTAAATCAGCAAGGACTTGATTACTACCAACGCTTGACGGACGCAGTGCTGGCCGCAGGCATTCGTCCGGTCGTGACGCTGTATCACTGGGATCTGCCGCAGCAATTGGAAGACTCCGGTGGCTGGCCCGAGCGCGACACGGCGGCACGTTTCGCGGACTACGTCGACGTCGTCGCGCAGGCACTCGGTGATCGAGTGAATCAGTGGATCATCTTCAACGAGCCGAAGACGTTCACGGGTATCGGATACTGGCAGGGATGGCACGCACCAGGCCGCAGGGAACCGCTGGCATTTCTGCGCGCGACGCACACGGTCAATCTGGCGCAAGGCATGGCGTTCCGCGCTCTGAAGTCGAGAAATGCCGCGTGCGACATCGGCAGCGCATTCGATGTCGCGCCGATGTTTCCTGCGACGCAGAGCTACGCCGATATCGCCGCAGCGGAGCGTTGGCACAAATTCCAGAATCTATGGTTCGTGCACACGGCGCTGCACGGCCGGTACCCGGACGGTGTGCTGCCGCCCAATCAGCAAGCAGGGCTACTGGGGTGGCGCGATGGCGACGAGAGAATCATGCGTGTGCCGCTGGACTTCATCGGTCTCAACTACTACGCGCCGTGGATAGTGAAGGACGCGCCGGAAGGCAACGGCGTGCCGGGTCTCAACACCGATAGCCTGTGGGCGACCATGCACGGCACGCACCAGAAGACGGATATCGGCTGGGACATCTATCCGCAGGGGTTCTACGACATCCTCGTGCGCATTGCCCACGAAACCGGCCATTTGCCGATCGAGATCACCGAGAACGGCGCATCCTTCAACACCGAACCGGACGCGCAGGGAAATATTCAGGATGCGGCGCGTATCGACTATCTGCGCAGCCATCTGCATGCCGTCGCACGCGCCATTCAAAAGGGTGTGCCGATTCGGGCGTTCCACTACTGGAGCCTGATGGACAACTTCGAATGGGCGGAAGGCTACTCGCAGCGTTTCGGTATCGTGCATGTGGACTTCGCCAACCATCAGAAACGCACGGTCAAGGATTCGGGGCGATGGTATGCGCAGGTGATCGCCGACAACCGCGTGCTTTGAGGACGGCGGCGTTTGCAGCGCGGCACCGCAATCCCGTGTGCGATCGCGGCGTGCGCTTGCCGCTACTTCGCGGCTGCCGGTTTGCGTGGATCTTTCTCGCCCAGCCCCGGATAGAACAGCGCGCGATTCGGCAGCGATTCGTTGAACACCTTGCGCTTCTTGAACAGCCACTTGCCGTTGCGCTTCACCAGCTCGTCTTCGTAATGGCCCATGTACAGCATCTGCACGTCCTTCTGCGGCGTGTTGTTGGTGATGCCGAACCAGTACGCGATGGTCTTCGCGGTGTTGCCGTCGACGTCGATGACGTGGTTGAGAATGTGGTGGTGCGTGCGCTGGCGGGTAGTCGCGTTGGCCGGGACGGTGCCGATGATTGCGGCGCCGCCGAAGTTCGACATGGCCTTGCGAATGGCGTCCTTGCCCGTTTCCACTCCACCCACCCAATCAAGCACGCCGTCGTCGGCCCACGTCGCCATGACGGTTTCGATGTCGCCCGCGTCCACGGCGATCATGTAGCGGTTGGACAGATTCTCGATCTCGGCCCGGTCGTTGGCGTAGTCGGCCAGCGCTGCGCCCGACACCATGCCAAGCAGGCAACCCACCCCAACCACCACTGCGTTCATGCGAAGTCCCCTGGAAAGTCTGGAGCATGTTGAAGACAGGAAGCGCCGATCATGGGTGTCGATCCGCCGCTGCGCAACTCGCGCGGTGCGTTCGTCGTCGCGGTCAAGGGCGACTCAAAGCACCAGGTTGCATACGAACGCAGCCGCGACACCCAGCGCACCGATGCTTGCTACCAGCACTGCCCCGGCTGCGCAGTCCTTGACGATCTTGATGCTCGCATGTTGCTGCGGGTGCAGATGGTCGGCGAGATGCTCGACGGCCGTGTTGAACAGTTCGGCCGCCATCACGGCCGCCACGGTGAGTGCGCCGATCGCCCACCAGACGGCGGCCGCGCGCGTTACTGCAAGTGCGACGATGACGGCGCAGGCGGCAAGCACATGGATGCGGAAGCCGCTTTCGACGCGAAAGGTGTGGACGATGCCGCTGACGGCGAAGCTGACGCGTTGAGGAAAAGGCTGATTTTTCACGGCTGCCCAGGCTTGCGGTTGACCGAACGTGCGGTGCCTAGTGTAGCCCATCGGCGCGGCCGCCCGAATCGGGCGGTATCGGTCACCGCAGCGGCATCGACCAGTTCAGCACGGCGCCGCCGTCCAGCGCAGAGACCTCGAACCTGCCGGACAGCCGGCGATGCTCGTGTCGGCTCAGCACGAAATCCGCGGTCGCGATGCCGATCGCCGCGCCGGCCACGGTGTCGGAGAGCCAATGCACGTTGCCGTCGAGCCGCCGATACGCCGTGCCCGCTGCCAGGCCATAACCGAGTCCGCGCCGCACCCAACGCCAGGAGTCATTGCCCGATTCGGCGAGCACGGTACCGATGGCGAACGCCGCGGTCGCATGCAACGACGGGAATGAAGCACCGCCGCTGCGCCACGAATCCACGGACTGCGATTCGTTCGGACGTTCGCGCCCCGCAGCGAACTTGAGCGCGTAGGCGGTCACGCCGCTCAATCCGGCGGCTTCCAGCATGTCCCACCCTTCGGCGTAGCCGCTGGAATCCCGGATCAACGCGGCGTAGGCCCACGTGCCGGCGACAACGGCGGCTGCGGGCAGTGCGTCGCGCGTGCTGTGGCGATCTTTGCCGTCGAGGACGATGCCATCGTCAGGGGCGAAATGGTCGCGAGTCTTGCCGTCGAACTCGTGGCTGGCCGCAACCAAAGCCAGGGTGGCGCCAAAGTGCGTCCAGTCGGTGGCGTCCCAGTGCAGTGGCGCCGTGAAATACGCTCGCGTGTCATCGAGCGTTCGGCCTACCAGCGTCGATTCGGCGATCACGGCGTGACAGGGCACCATCAGCGCGAGCGCGCCGATGGTGGATAAGAAGGGGCTGGTGGGCGGGCGCATTCATGGTTAGACGCGCGCCGCCCGGAATTCAATCTCTGCCGCAGTTCCGCACTAGCGCAACTGGCTATCCTTGCTGCCGCGACGGTTGTAGCCGGCGAACTGCGCGGCCTCCACATCGTCAGCCTCCTGGCAGGGTACGCAGAGCCGCACGCCGGGAATCGCCGCACGACGCGCTTCCGGAATCGCCGCCCCGCAATCGGCGCAGTGCGTAAGCGATGGGCCCTGCGGCAGCCGGCTTTGCGAACGGCTGACGCCATCTTTCACGGTTGCATCGATCTGCTCCTGCACTGCACCGTCGCCCGCCCAGCCTGTCGCCATATCCGTCTCCTGCGTCAGTCATGTATGCACAAATTCACCGACGCGCCCAACCTGTCGTCGTTGCTCATACATATATGGGTATGGCTGCCGATGGCAAGCCCGAACGCCAAGCCAATATGATGCGGCGCGCATCAGAATCGCCACCGTGCTTCAGCGTACGCGCTGCGGCGGATCTGTGCGTCGCCCGGCGATTCGCTGTGGCTGGAATCCAGCAGGTTGAAGCCGCTCAACGCAAGGTCCAGCGCAGCCGTAACGCGCCAGCCGATGCGCACGTTCAATTCGTAATATTCGTCGAGCGCGGGGTCCGGCAGCGTCGCGACGTAGCGCAGGAACGTATCGAGGGTGACATTGCCGCCGATGTCCATCGACGAAGTAAGCGAAGCCTGCGATGTCGGATCGTTCGCGGCCTGCGACAGGCCGAGCAGGCGGCTGGCGCCCGCCTTGAATCTCAAATCCTTGTGCAGCACGCGCACGCCCGGCGAAAGCCGCCACCAGTCGAGCACCTGCCACTTCGCCCACGCCTCCATGCCGTAAGCATGTCCCTGCATTTCGTTGTCCCAGCGCAGCGGCAGGAAGACAATGGGCGCCGGTTCGATGGTGCGCAAATCGTCGTACTCATTATAGAAAGCCGACAGCGACACCGAGAGCTGCGGCAATGGCTGGCCGCGATAGCCGATCTCGAACGCATCGACGCGCTCGGGCTCGAACGAATCGTTGCCGGTGAGGAACAGCACTGTCCCCAATCGTTCCTGCACGTCCTGATCGAACGGCGTCGGCGAGCGGATGGCGCGCGCCGCCGAGGCCCACACCATGGCCGTGTCGCTGAGCTGCCAGGACAGGCGCGCGTCGGGAAGTGCTGCCCAATCGGAGTAGGGATCGTTTTCGAGCTTGAGGCCGAGTGTCAAGTTGACGGCGGCGCCGAACGCAATGGTGTCCTGCACGAAGGCATTCGCCAGATTCAAGGTGCGGCTGTGCGGGACGAACAGCAGGGTCGCCGAATTCGTGATGTTGTAACTGTTGATGCGATTGCCGGCGCCCCATACAACTTTGTGGGTGGAGCCGATGGCCAGCCTCTGCTGGATTTCCAAGTCGTAAGTGTGCAGTACGAACGCGGCGCCGCCGGGAGGCTCGGCGCGTTGTGTCTGATCGATGTACGCCTGCACTTGCCAGTCGGAACTTTCGCCTTGATGCTGCCAGCGCGTCAGCAGGTTGGCGCCGATGACTTCCAGGTCGCGCGGACCGCTCTGGTCTTCGCGTGCGCGATAGATATCACCTTGCGTCGTGAGGCTGTTCTTGCCTCGCCGCCAGTCCATGCGCGCGCCGCCTTGCACTTTGTCCCACCCATCCTGCGCGCTTGCGCCGCCGGCTGACTGCATCGGATCGCGCTTGAACGCTTTGCCGTAAACGCGATAGTGCGCGTCTTCGCCAATACTGCTGCCATAGCGCGCGCTGACGTTGCGCTCCAGGTTGCCGGCGCCGACGCTCATCAAGGAGCCCTGCGTGAGATCAGCGGCGCGAGTGATGATGTTGATCACGCCGTTCATGGCGTTCGCGCCCCACAGCGTCGCGCCCGGACCGCTGATCACTTCGATGCGTTCGATGTCAGCCAGCAGCGTGTCCTGGGCGTCGAAGTACACACCCGAGAACAACGGCGTGTAGACGCTGCGCCCATCGATCAGCACCAGCAGCTTGTTGGAAAAATTCTGCGCCACTGGATTGCCGGCGAAGCCGCGGGCCGCTGCCACATAGCTGTTGGCGTTCTGCTGGCGGATTTCGATGTTCGGCGCCAGCCGCAGCGCTTCGGGAATGCTCGTCGCGCCGGAGCGCACGATTTCATCGCGCGAGATCACATAGATGGAAGCGGGCGCGAGACGCAAGACTTCGGCGGACTTCGAGACCGACGTGACCGTCACATTGGACAATTCTTCCAGCGACAGCCGTGCGAGATCTTCGACGGAGCCGGACTGGGCCGCTGCCGGTGAACTCGCCGCGAGAGCGGCGAGAGCGGCGACAGCACTTCGTGCGTGCGCATTGACGTACTTAATCCCTTGGCTCATTCCCCAGCCTCTTGTTTTTTCGATGCGCGGAGTTTATCCGAAAGCGCCGTTTTTTCAGCGGCTGGACGCTGCAGCGCGCTCGCGCAACAACAAGGCCAGCGACAGCGACAACAACACGATCGCCGCCACGACATACGTGCCGGCCGCCGATGGTGGTGATGCCGGTATTTTTCGTCAGGCGGCGGATTGTGGCAGCCGTCGTGCGTTTGTTGCGGTCAAATGGCGCGTTCGAGATCTTCCGGCCGCTGGAGAAACGGCAGCGATGTGATAGGATGCGCGCCCCGTTGCGGGTAGCACCTGGTTCCTTAACTGGAGGCACGGCTCGCAGCGGTTCGGCGGAGTGCCACAGAGGTCAGAGAACCTCTTGATTTTTCAGTAAGTTACTGGAAATCTCCGCAGCTCAAAGTTTTCCGCGCGCGTAGCTCAGCTGGATAGAGCATCGGTCTACGAAGCCGAGGGTCGGGAGTTCGAATCTCTCCGCGCGCACCATCGATGCAAGGCCCGCTGTCTTTCAGGCAGCGGGCCTTTTTCTATTCGACCCCGTTGTCCATCGATGCGCGCAAAGTCCGCGGCGCGTCCGTCGAGGTCAGTAACGATTGGGACCGCTGGCTGCGCGCGTTGCGCGAATTTTCGGCACGTTCACATGCTGACCGCCTCGTCCTTCGTGCAAGCCGAAATGTGCTCGGCATCTGTTTCCAGATCCTCGGCTACAAACGCCTGACGGCGGCCTGGGCGCTTCGCAAATCGTTCCTGCGTGAGCTTCGCTTACCGCGATCTCACACCGCGATGAGTGTGGAATGGGAACGAGCGGAAGATGTCAGTGCAACAGTCAATGCGCAGCGCGCTGGGTAGCGGCCGAAGCCAACGAAGCGCTTGCCGATCGCGCCATTAGATGATAATAATTCTCATTAGTGAGGTTCTGGTGATCCGCCAGAGCGACACAAACGTCTGATTATTTTGGCAACCCGGACAGCCAGCACCTGTCGCTGAGAACAATCCTCAGCGCCGCCAGCCAGTTCTTCTGATAGCGCGCATCGCAAGTGCGCGAAGGAATTGGCTGTGATCGCTGCTGCTATGCGTGCCCGCTTTGGGCTCATTCTTCTGACTGTTCCTGCGATCGTTTCCGCCCAGGAAAAATCTGCGAGCGCAGATACGATCGACGAAGTGCTGGTGACCGGTCAGTACGTTCGTGAAGTCGTCGGTGCCAAGTCCGACGTGCCGCTGCTCGAAACGCCGCAGGCAATCTCCGTCGTCACCTCGCAATCGCTGCAAAACCTTGGCATCACCCGTCTAGCCGACGCGCTGCGATCAGTCGCTGGCGTATCGCGCAGCAGTACCTACGGCTACTACGATGCGTATCAGATTCGCGGCTTCGATGCGGCATACGGCAGTGTGTATCTGGATGGACTGCTGAGTGCCAACGTCGCCGGTGCCAACAACGAACTTGCCGGTCTCGAACAGATCGAGGTGATCAAGGGTCCGGCGTCGATGCTGTTCGGCTCGGCGCCGTTGGGTGGCATCGTCAATCTGGTGAGCAAGCGCCCGCGCGATCGGACGTTTCTGGATACCAGCCTGACCACCGGGTCGTACGATCATTTCGCAGCGGCTGTCGACGCCAATGCGCCGTTGACAGCGTCGCATTCGCTGCTGGGTCGGTTGAATGTGCTGTACCGGGATGCCGAAGATTTCGTGCGTTTCTCGAATCAGGAACGCATTTACATCGCACCCTCACTGACCTGGAACATCGCCGCGAATACGCGTCTGACCTTGCTCGGCAGGTACGAGCGCGATCGCGACAATCCCTGGTCGCCGGTCAGCGCGTGGGGCACGGTGTTACCGAGCGCGCACGGCGAACTGCCCATCGATTTTTCGGTGAACAACGACAACGACGGCACCGAGCGCGCAATCCACAATCAGGATCACAAGCAGATCGGCTATGTGTTCGATCACGCGTTCGGCGACGCGCTGTCGGTCAGCCAGACGCTGCGCTACACCGAGCGCGAGGTGAATTGGAATAACTGGGTCTTTGCCGCAGGGTTTGTCGACAGCGATGTTGTCGATGGCGTGCAGCAGGGCCATGTGATGGGGCGCTATGTCTACGGCCCGTTTCGCCAGAGCGATGAGGATTTCGCGGTCGATACGCGGGCGCATGCGAAGTTCGAAACAGCGCTGGTGCGCCACAGCGCCGTGCTGGGTGTCGACTATCGCCGCAACCGCAATTCGTTTGCGGATGAGGGCGGTAATTTCGATCCCGCCGCCAATCCGCTCGACTTGTTCGCACCCGACTACGCGGCGGCGCTGATTCACGATCCCAACGCGGCCTACGCAGGCGCGGGCAGGGCGGCGCAGCTCGGCGTCTATCTGCAGGATCATCTGAGCTTCGGTGAGCGAACGACCGTGACACTGGGCGGTCGCTGGGATCGCGCCACGAACGATGCGGTAAGGAATGAGAAGTTCAGTCCCCGAGTGGGCGCGACCTATGAATTGATTCCAGGCACGGCGCTGTATGCCAGCTGGTCGAAATCATTCACACCACAACCGGGTTACATGACGAGCGCAGGCGATCCACTGCCGCCTGAGACCGGACGCAACATCGAGATGGGCTTGAAAGTGGCGGTGCCGGACGGTCGCCTGAGCGGAATGTTCTCGGTGTTCGAGCTGACGCGTCAGAACGTCGCGACTTCCGATCCCGCGAATCCGTTCTTCTACGTGGTCAGCGGCGAGCAGCGCAGTCGCGGTATCGAACTCGAAGGTATCTGGAGGCCGACGGCGCCATGGACGCTGGCGCTCGCTTACACCTGGCTGGATGCCGAAGTGACGAAGGACAATCTGTTCGTTGTCGGTGCGCCGCTCGCGAATGTCCCGAAGAACAACGTCAATCTGTACGCCGAGTACGTGGTGCCGTGGGGACCGCTCGAGCAACTTGGCATGTACGTCAGCTATCTCTACAACAGCCGCAAGAATGCGACGTTGTTTCCCGAGGATCTTGATGGGGACGGCGAGTTCGACCCAATTTCGCTGTTCACGCTGCCGGGCTATTCGATCGTGGACTTCGGCATGTCGTATCCGGTCGGTGCATTCCAGCTCCGCCTCAACGTCAACAACGTTCTGGATGAGCGCTACTTCCCCGATGCCTGCTGCGTCGATCGCGTGACACCGGGCGAGCCGCGCAACTGGCAGCTCAGCGTGTCGACTTCATTCTGACCTATCTCTCTATCTCTTTCTCATTTGACATGAACTCAAGAAACACAAGAAAGATGCATACCGCGAAATCGCGACTGCTGGCCATTGCAGCCGCCTGTCTGCCATTGACAACTCACGCGGCGCAACCTTCAGCGACAGGCACCGCCACGGAATCGACGCTGCGCAAAGTCGTCGTGACCGATACCGAAGTGGATGGGTACACCGTCGAATCAAGCGAGTCCGCGACGGCATTGGCGCTGTCGCTGCGTGAGACGCCGCAGTCGTTGACAGTCGTGACGCGCGCCCGTCTTGACGATCAGAAGCTCGAATCGTTGCGCGAGGTCCTCGACAACACGCCCGGCGTCTACTCGTATGCGTACGATACCGAGCGGGTACTGTTCACTTCGCGCGGGTTCGTCATCGACAATCTGATGTACGACGGTGTGCCCGCCGTGACGAACTTCAGTACTGATTCGGTCGACGAGACGCTCGACACCGCATTGTACGAGCGCATCGAAATCGTGCGCGGCGCCACCGGGCTCATGACGGGTGCAGGTAGTCCGGCAGCCGCCGTCAATCTGGTGCGCAAGCATGCCGACAGCAGAACCTTCGCTGTCGATGTCGATACCACTGTCGGTCGTTGGGACGATCGGCGGTTCGAGACCGACGTGTCGACGCCGCTGACCAGCGATGGTGGCATTCGCGCGCGAGCCATCGGCGTCTATCAGGACCGCGAATCCTTTCAGAATCTCTACAGCAACGAACGCAAGGTTTTCTACGGCGTGATCGACGCGGACCTGTCGCCCGACGCCTTGCTTAGCGTCGGATTCGACTACCAGGACAATCGGCCGACCAGTAACACCTGGGGTTCCTTCCCGCTGTATCTGGCGGATGGGTCGCCGGCCAACTGGTCACGTTCGGTGACGACGTCGACGGATTGGGCGCGCTGGGATCGCACCAAGCGGACGGCTTTTACCGAACTGCGCTATGCCTTCGCCAATGAATGGTCGTTGCGCACGTCGCTGACTTGGCGGCGCTTCGAAGAACAGACTGCGCTGTTCTATGTTTATGGATTCCCCGATCCGCAGACCGGCGAAGGGCTGGAACCGTACGCCTATCGCAGCGATGGTGAGGTTACCGAGCGGGCGCTCGACCTGCATGCATCCGGTCCGCTGAATCTGTTCGGAAGGCGGCACGAGGTGGCCATCGGTTTCAACCGTTCGCGCGTGGACAACGATGGCAGGGAGTACGCGCATGGCGAGTTGGCTGGCACCGGCAACTTCTTCGAGTGGGACGGCTCCTATCCCCGGCCGGAATTCGAGCGCGAAGGCACCGTCGTGAATGCGCTCGACACCTGGCAAAACGGATTGTATGTCGCCGGACGTTTCGTGCTCGCCGAGCCAGTGAAGCTGATCGGCGGCTTGCGTTACAGCACGTGGAAGAGTGAAGGCAGTTACGTTTATGCCGCGGACAATGCCAGCTCCAATTTCGACTACGAGGAGATCATTCCTTACGCGGGATTGATCTGGGATGTCAGCCGGCAGTTTTCGGTCTTTACGAGCTACACCGGTATTTTCAAGCCGCAAGGCAGCCGCGATATCAACGGCGCGCTTCTCGATCCGATCGACGGTCGCAGTATTGAAGTCGGCGTCAAAGGCGAGCATCTCGATGGGCGCTTCCACACGGCCCTCACGCTGTTCGAAACTCAGCAGAGCAATGTCGCAACCGCCATCTACGATCCCGACACCGGCGAGGCAGTGTTGCTGCCCGATGGCAAGCAGGCATCGCGTGCGATCGACGGGACACAGACACGCGGCTTCGAGCTGGAGATTGCCGGCGAAATCAGGCAGGGTTGGAACGCATCGTTGGGGTGGTCGCGGTATCAGCTCGACGATGCCGAGGGTAAAGCGGTCCGCACCTTCGTGCCGCGCACGCTGATTCGGGGTTTTACGACTTGGACGCCGGGGGGATGGCAGCGACTCACGCTCGGTGGCGGCGTCAATTGGCAGTCCAAGAGCAGCACGTTTACCGGCACGCCGGATGGCGGCACGACGTTGCGGCAGTCCGACGTCACGTTATTGAGCCTGATGGCGCGTTATCGAATCACGCCGAAAATTTCGCTGCAGTTCAACAGCGACAATCTGCTCGACGAAAAGTATTACGTCTTGGATGAGTACGACAATACCTACTTCGGAACGCCGAGCAGCTATTCGCTGAGCCTGAACGTGCGCCTGTGAGGACGATCGCGACCGGCGCTGACCCTTTCATGGTTGTCGGCACGAGTACCTTGATGGCTGCACAGGGCAAAGCTCACTCCCGCGAGCTACCGCATTCATAGATTGGTCGAGACGACATGCGCATATTCTTCACCCTGGTGCATCGCTACGCGGGCCTGCTGATTGCCGCGTTCCTGTTTTTCAGCGGCGTGACCGGGGCGGTGATCTCCTGGGATCACGAGCTGGATGACCTGCTGAATCCGCACTTGATGCGCGCCACTGCGAGCGGCACGCCACAGTCGTCCCTGGAGCTGGCACGACAGATCGAAGCACGCCATCCACAGGTGACGGTCAACTTCGTGCCGCTGGCGCCGGAAGGGCCGGGCGAGTCGCTCGCGTTCGGGGTGACGCCGCGAGTCAATCCCGAGACCGCGCGCCTCTATGAGCCGGGCTTCAACCAGGTGTTTGTCGATCCGGTGAGCGGTGCAGAACTCGGCAAGCGCGAGTGGGGCGCGGTATGGCCGATCACACAAGAGACGTTCGTGTCCTTTCTCTATGTGCTGCATTACAGCCTGCATCTGCCGCAGATGTGGGGCATCGATCGCTGGGGTATCTGGCTGATGGGCGTGATCGCAGTGATCTGGACGCTGGATTGTTTCACCGGGCTGTATCTGACGCTGCCGCCGCGCCGTCGCGCAGCGATCGATGGAGCAGTGCAACGACCTGCGGGCGGCACCCGAACATGGTGGCAACGCTGGAAGCCAGCGTGGCTGGTACGCTGGCGAGGGGGCGCGACCAAGCTGAACTTCGATCTGCACCGCGCCTTCAGCCTGTGGACCTGGGGCTTACTGTTTGTCGTGGCGTTCACCGCCTTCTCGCTGAATCTGTACGGCGAGGTGTTCTATCCGATGATGTCGAAGTTCTCGCAGGTCACGCCGTCACCGTTCGATCTGCGCTCGCCGACCGACAAGCATCAACCTATCGAGCCGCGCCTGACCTACGCCGAACTGCTCACACGTGCGCGCGCCGCAGCGACGGCAAGAGGCTGGGTCATGCCTGCGGGCAGCGTGTTCCACGCTGAGCAGTTTGGGGTGTATGGCGTGGAGTTCTTCGCGCCCGGCGATGGTCACGGCGTGGGTGGCGTCGGTCACTCGCGACTGTATTTCGATTCGGGTGACGGACGACTGCTCGGCGACTTCCGGCCCTGGCAGGGCGCCGTCGCGGACATATTCGTGCAGGCACAGTTCCCGCTGCATTCCGGACGCATCCTGGGACTGCCGGGTCGCATTCTGATTTCATCGCTCGGACTGGTGGTCGCCATGCTGAGCGTCACGGGCGTGGTCATCTGGCTCAAAAAGCGGCGAGCGCGCGCCTGAGTTCATATCGACGCAGTGCTCGCCGCATCGATCAGATCCGCTGACGCTCGCTCAAGCGGAACGTGATCGGGATCTGTTTCCACATTGCCACCGGTACGCCATCGCGCGTGCCCGGCATGAGCCGCCAGCGCGCGGCTTCCCGCGTCGCTGCCGCATCGAGTTTCGGATAGCCGCTGGATTCTTCGATGCGCACCGCGCCGATGCGGCCGTTCTCCAGCACTTGCACGGAGAGAATGACGGTGCCGCTGTGATTCAGGCGGATTTCACCCGCGGGATACACCGGCTCGCTCAAGCCGCGGCTCGGATCGATGCTCGGTTCGATGACGTCGCCGCTGCGGGACTGCGGCTCCACGCGCGTGGGTGGTGGCAGCTCGTGGATCACCGGCTCGCCTTGAATCACGTCTTTCTCGGGCGGCAGTGGAGTCGGCAGCGGATTCGTGATGATGGTCGGCCCCGGATTCACATCGGGCTCCGTGTGCACCCGCTTGTCGACCGGTTTCGGAATTTCCGGCAGCGGCACGATCTCGGTCCGCCGCTCCGTGAATACCGCGGGCATGTGCACGCCCGAACTCAGTGCCCAGAAGAATCCGAAATGCAGCAGGATGATCAGCGCCAGCGTCCAGCTGCGCGCGTTGAGCTGATTCAACGATGGAAATGTATTCAGCGTCGCACTCATTTTTAGTCTCCCAAGAGCTTGAGATGTACTCAGATTCGCGCCTCGCGAGTCGAATCTGCTCTCGCTGCATACAATCGAGCAGTAGGGATATTCCGGGGGTGCAATCGGGGGAATTAACGCAGGAATGCCGCTGTCGAAGTGGATTCCTCGCGGCGCGCTTACGGGCCAACGGAGAAATGGGGATGGCGAAGGGAGAAGCGGCTAGACGGGTGAATCCGCCGCGAGCTGGCGTTCGATCGTTGTAATCAGTGCGCGGTCGTCATGCCGCCACGGATGAAAGCCAGGCAGATAAAAACTCAGGTAGGGAATGAAAATCTTGCGCCACATGCCGGGCGAGACCAGCAGGAATTTCAGCACTCGCAGCCACGTGCGCGCAGTGTTGATGCCATCCTGCGAAAAGAAATCCGCCATATGCTTGGTGATGGAATGCCAGAACTGCACGCTGATAAACGCCATCACTTGTGTGCGGATAAGCCAGCGCTTGAGCGCGGGCATGCTGCGCGTGGCCGCGACAAAGGTGTCGTAGGCGACGCCCTTGTGCTCGATCTCCTCGATTGCATGCCATTGCCACAGCTTCACGACGTCGCGCGGCGCGCCGCGCATCGGCTCCGGATCGGCAAGCAGCGCATGTGCCATGATTGCGGTGAAATGTTCGAGTGCGACGGTGATGGCGAGCTGCGCGATGGGATGGCGCGCGCGGCCGATCTCGATGCGCTCGCGCGTATGTGCTTCCATGCGCGAAGTGTCGAAACCCGCGGTCTTGATGAGCCGGTTGAAGGCGATGTGCTCGCGCGTGTGCATCGCTTCCTGCTGGATGAACGTCGAGATCTGCGCCTGCAGTACGGGATCGGCCAGATCGCGATAACGGCGCACGGCCTCGATGAAGAAAGTCTCGCCTTGCGGAAAGGTTACCGACAGCGCGTTGAAGAATGCCGTGCCCACCGGATCGCCGCCATGCCACCAGCGTGCATTGACAGCACCGCGATCCACCGTAAGGTTGCGGGAAGTGAGGCTGAGATCCCCGGGTGTGGGCGTGCTTGTGGCTGTGGTCATGATCTGAATCCCGTGCCGGCTTTGACCCATGTAAGTTATTACTGAGAGCCATGTCAATAGTGCATAAACGCCACAAGGACACTCCCAAGCGATTGCGCCGCACCTCCGAAGAAGCACGCACGCTGGCGCTCGTGTCAGCACGCAAGCTGCTGCTGGCACAGGGCCCCGACGCCATCACGCTGCAGGCGGTCGCCACCGACCTCGGCATGAGCCACACCAATCTCATTCATCACTTCGGTTCGGCTGCGGGACTGCAAACCGCGTTGATGCGCGAGATGGTGGCCGCGCTTACTGCGACCATCGAACAAGCAGTCATCAGGCTGCGTGCCGGACAGGGTGACGTACGCGATTTCGTCGACATCGTGTTCGATGCATACGATTCGGGTGGCGCCGGACAGCTGGCGGCGTGGATCGTGTTGTCGGGAGCGTCGGACCAGCTCGCCCCCGTCGGCGAAGTCGTGCGCAGTTGCCTGGAGAACGTGGAGCGCGGCGCGGAAAATCCGTCGGAAGGGCTGCATGCGCGCGTCACTTCGGCAACGCTGCTCGTTACCATCGCTGCGTTCGGCGACGCCGTCATCGGCGACAACTTGCGCAGCATGGTCGGCCGCGAACGCAGCGCCGTGCGCGGGATCATCGCCGACTTGCTGCCCTTCCTGCTCGCGCCGGCCTGATTTGTTCCTCACCGCGCGGGAGAATCACCGCGGAACCACCCCGCTGCGCGGCGCATTCCTCCTACACAAGCCGCTGGGCAGGAACGGGAGAGTTTGTCATGCGAATGTTCTTTATCGCCGTGGGCGTGTTGTCATGGATCTGGGCCCTGGCCGTGCTGTGGATCTTCGCGGAGAGCGGCGGAGCGCTGACTGTCATTGCCGCGGGGGTGTTCGCCGGCGTCGCGATCGTCGCGCTGGGCTGCGAACGCATACTGAAAACCCTGGAAGACATTCGCGACGGCCGCCTGAATGCCGGGACGCCGCCGAATGATCTGCCGACGGTGGTCGTGCGCCGGCCCGAGCCGGCGATCACGCCGAGCGGCCACGCGGTCGGCGCCTTGTAATCTGTTATCAATCAGTTTCAATAAGGTTTTAAGGTCGATCCAAGGGTCGTTGGGCGGCGCGGATACGCCATCCATCGACCCTTCTTGCATGGCTCTCGTATAGAATCCCCGCCGCGTCAGCTTCGCTGCACGCTCACTTTTTTCCCCGCGGGAGACGGTTCTTGAGCGAGATTGCCAACACAGGCGCAGCCGGCGGCGCCACCCATGTCGACGGTGCGATACAGGCGGACGTAGTGATCGTGGGAGCGGGCCCCTGTGGCCTGTTCCAGATTTTCGAACTGGGCCTGCTGGGCATTCATGCCCATATCATCGATTCCCTCAAGCATCCCGGCGGCCAATGCAGCGAGCTGTACCCCGAGAAGCCCATCTATGACATTCCCGCGCTGCCGGTGTGCGGGGCGCAGGAACTGGTCGACCGGCTCCTCGAGCAGGTCAAGCCGTTCAATGCGCAATTCCATATGGGCGAGGAAGTGGTCGAGCTGCAGCCGCTCCCGGACCACACTTTCCTGCTGCGCACGTCGCTCGACACGCGCCTCCATACTCGTGCCGTCATCATTGCGGGCGGACTGGGATCGTTCCAGCCGCGGCGACTCGGCGTCGAAGGCGCGGATGCATTCGAAGGCACGCACGTGCACTACAAGGTGAAAAGTGCGGCGGAATTCACCGGCAAGAGCCTGGTGATTTTCGGCGGCGGCGATTCGGCGCTCGACTGGACGCTGGAGTTCGCGGGCCGTGCGCGCAACGTGACGCTCGTACACCGCCGCCCGGAATTTCGCGGTGCGCCCGCATCGGTGTCAAAGATGCGCGACCTCGCCGGCAGCGGCAGCATTCGCTACGTCGAAGCGATCGCGCAAGGCGTCAGCAGCGAGGACGGAAAATTTCGCGGCGTGCGCGTGAAGCGCACCGATGGGCAGATCGAAGAGCTGGAGTGCGATCATGTGCTCGCGTTCTTCGGCCTGCATCCCAAGCTTGGGCCGATCGCCGAATGGGGCCTGCAGATCGACAAGCGCGCCATCCATGTCGACACCGAAAAATTCCAGACCAATGTCCCCGGCATCTACGCGGTCGGCGACATCAACACGTATCCGGGCAAGAAAAAGCTGATCCTGTCGGGCTTTCATGAAGCCGCGCTCGCCGCCTTCGCGGTGGCCGCACACCTGAACCCGGCGAAGAAGATTCCGCTGCAATACACGACGACGAGCCCGATCATGCAGAAGCGCCTCGGCATCGCGCCGGCACCGAGCAGCGGCGAGCACTGATGAATCCACTGCTCGCGGATGTGCTGCAGGTATTGCGCCTGCAACGCCTCGGGCCGGATCGCTTCCTCGGTGAGAGCCGCGATCCAGGCTATCACCGGGTTTTCGGCGGACAAGTACTGGGACAAGCGCTCACGGCGGCCTGCGCGACGGTGGAACAGCGTGACGTGCATTCGCTGCATGCCTATTTCCTGCGCGCCGGTGATCCGGATCATCCCATCACCTACGAGGTGGATCGCAGCCGCGACGGCACCAGTTTCTCCAGCCGCCGTGTTGTCGCGATCCAGCATGGTGCGCAGATCTTTCACATGTCGGCATCGTTCCAGGTCGTCCAGGATGGCATCGATCGCCAGGGTGCGATGCCCGCGGTGGCCGCGCCGGACTCGCTGCCCGATATAGCCGTGGCGATGGCTGAGATGGAGGCGCGGGCGCCGGACCGGCCGCGGCCGTTTGTCGCGCGGGCGCGGTCGTTCGAATTCCGCATTGCCGAGATGCCCGGTTCGGCCGCGGAAGTGCCGCCGCAGCCGCAGATGAAAATCTGGTTCAGGGCGGTGGACCGGCTGCCCGACGACGACCTGCTGCATCGCGCCTTGCTGGCCTACGCTTCGGACTATTACTTGCTCACCACGGCGGAGCTGGACATGCGCTTGACGGTCGAACGGCGCCACCTGCAGACCGCCAGCATCGACCACGCCATGTGGTTTCATCGCCGCGCGCGCGTGGACGAATGGCTGCTGTACGTGCTGGACAGCCCGAACTCCGTCAGCTCGCGGGGGTTCGCCCGTGGCAGCATCTTCAGCGCCGACGGCCGGCTGATCGCCTCCACCGCCCAGGAGGGGCTGATCCGGCGTAGAAATAATCCTGTGGAATCAAAGTAAAGCGATGCATCGGCGGGAGGGGGCCGGCTGCGGCGGGGGGCAGCGCCAACCGTTCTGACCGCTTTGTAACCGCGTTCTTATCAGCTCATATCCAAACCTTATTTTGTACCCCCGACGCGCGGGGCTAGAGTCGCCGGCATGTATCAATACGACCAGATCGATCAACGGCTTGTCGATGAGCGGGTCGCCCAGTACCGCGACCAGACGCGGCGCTTCCTGGCGGGCGAGCTGAATGCCGAGGACTTCCGTTCGCTGCGCTTGCGCAACGGCCTGTACATCCAGAAGTACGCGCCCATGCTGCGCGTGTCGATTCCGTATGGCCTGCTGGCAAGCCGGCAGGTGCGCATGTTCGCGCGCATCGCGCGTGAGTACGACAAGAATTTCGGCCATTTCACGACACGCCAGAACCTGCAGTACAACTGGCCGAAGCTGGAGTCGGTCCCCGACATCCTCGCGCTGCTCGCGAGCGTGCAGATGCACGCCATCCAGACCAGCGGCAACTGCATCCGCAACGTCACCGCCGATCACCTCGCCGGCATCGCTCCGGATGAAGTCGAAGATCCGCGTCCGTGGTGCGAATACATCCGCCAGTGGGCGACGCTGCATCCCGAATTCTCGTACCTGCCGCGCAAGTTCAAGTTCGCCGTCACGGGCTCGCCGGCCGATCGAGCCGCATCGAAAGTGCACGACATCGGTTTGCATTTGGTGCGCAACGCCGCGGGCGAAGTCGGTTTCGAAGTCCTGGTGGGTGGCGGCTTGGGCCGCACGCCGATCATCGGCCAGGTGATCCGCGACTTCCTGCCCAAGGAAGATCTGCTGAGCTACCTGGAATCCATCCTGCGCGTGTACAACCTCGAAGGCCGGCGCGACAACATCCACAAGGCCCGCATCAAGATCCTCGTCAAAGCGGTCGGCATCGCCAAGTTCCGCGAAATGGTCGACGCGGACTGGGCTGCGTCGCGCGACACCGCGCCGGTTTACGATGCCGCCGAAGTCGCGCGCATCAAGAAATTTTTCGAGCCGCCCAAGTACGAGCCGCTGCCGGACGAGGACATCACGACCGGCAAGCCCGCTGAGTTTCGCACCTGGTATCAGCGCAACACGAAGCGCCACAAGATTGCAGGCTACCGTGCCGTGTTCGTTTCGCTGAAGTCGCCGTCGCGTCCGCCCGGCGACATCACCGACGTGGAGATGGATCGCGTCGCCGATCTCGCCGACCAGTATTCGTTCGGCCTGGTGCGTTCGACGCACGACCAGAACCTGCTGTTCGCCGACGTGCGCCAGCGCGACGTCTTCGAGCTGTGGCAAGCGCTGCACGCCATCGACCTGGCGATGCCGAACATCGGCGTGCTGACCGACATGATCTGCTGCCCCGGCCTCGACCTGTGCAGCCTGGCGAACGCGACCACGATTCCCATCGCCAAGCAGATCAACGAGCGCTTCGACGATCTGGATTATCTCTACGACCTGGGTGACATCGAATTGAAGATGTCGGGCTGCATGAACGCGTGCGGCCATCACCACGTCGGCCACATCGGCATCCTCGGCGTCGATAAGAACGGCGAGGAGTGGTACCAGATCACGCTGGGCGGTTCGGCGAGCGGACTGGACGCGGCGCTGGGCCAGGTCATCGGACCTTCCGTCGCGCACGCGGACGTCGCCGCGACGCTGGAGCGCATCCTCGACGTCTACGTCGCCGAACGCGTCGACGGCGAACGCTTCATCGACACTTTCCGCCGTATCGGCATCAAACCATTCAAGGCACGCGTCTATGCGCCGTCTCATCAAGCAGCGTGAACTTGTCAACGACGACTGGCGCTATGCGGATGAAGATCCGCTCGGGCGCGAGCGCAAGCTGATCCTGCCGTTCGCGCGCTGGAAGGAAGAGCGCGACCGCTGGTGGCTGTGGGACGGCCGGCTAGGCGTGCGCCTGGGCCCCACCGATCCGGTCGCGGCGCTGGAACCCGACTTCCTGCGCATCAGCCTGGTCGCGATCGAGTTCGGCGGCCTGGCGGAAGGACGCGGCTACAGCCAGGCGCAGATGCTGCGCAAACGCCATAAATTCACGGGTGAACTGCGCGCGGTGGGCAATATCCAGCGCGACCAGCTGTATTTCATGGCCCGTTGCGGCTTCGACGCCTTCGAGCTGCCGGAGACTGCGAATATCGCCGAGGCGCTGGCGGCGTTCGACGATTTCAGCGTCGCGTATCAGCCTGCAGTCGATGCGGGCGTCGCACCGGTGCGCCGCGCCGTCTGAGTCGTTGATCTACCCGTTCGCCATAATGTAGATTGGGCCGCGCCGTAGGTTGGGCTGAGTCCTCGAAGCCCAACGATTTACGCTTGCCAAGATTGTTGGGCTTCGAAGCTCAGCCCAACCTACGACAGCTATGCGAGCGAGCACGTTGTCAGGTAAATACTTACTGACATGACTTATAGTCGCGTCCGACGTGACTACTCATCTCATTGCCGGTTCTTCGCTCGTTCTTGACGAAACGCTCGCTGCAAACCCGCGCGCCGGCGTCATCATCGTCCATGGCCTCGCCGAACACGCCGCGCGTTATCGCGATGTCGCCGCGTTCTTCGCGGCCCGCGGCATCTCTTGCTTTGTCTACGACCAGCGCGGCCACGGGCCGCATCCCGCCGTTCGAACTCACGTCGACCGCTTCGACGATTTCGTCGCCGACCTGCGCAGCGTCGGTGATGGCGTGCATGAGCGTCACCCGCAGCTGCCGCTGTTCGTGTGGGGGCACAGCATGGGCTCGGTCGCGGCGACGCTGCTTGCCGCAAGCGCGGTGCCCTGGCTGCGCGGCGTCATCACATCGAGCAGCTCGCTGGAATTGTTTCGTACCGGCTTGAATCCGCTGCATCCCTTTTTCCGTGCGCTGGCGCGCGTGCTGCCGCGTCTGCGTATTCCGCTCGGCCTGGACGAGAAGAAGATTTCCAGCGATCGGTCGATTCAGCGCGCCTACGCCGGCGATCCACTTATCCCGGCTACGGCAAGCCTGCGCTTGATCGTGGAGTTCGCACGGGCTTGCGAACTATGCCGCGAGCGCGCGCCGGGCATCGTCGTGCCGTGGCTCGTGGTGCATGGTGAAGCTGATGAGATCGCGCCGGCCGCCGGCGCGCGCGCGTTGTTCGACCTGCTCGGCTCGGCGGACAAGCGGCTCACCACTTATCCGAAATTGCGCCATGAGATTCACAACGAAACGCCGGACGCGCGCGCCGCCTTCCTCACGATGGTCGCCGCATGGATCGGCGAGCGAGCGTCATGAAAACAGCTTGGTTCGTCGTCGCATTGAGTGTTGCATGCAGCGTCGCGGCGCTGTTGATTCCGGCCATGCCGCAGCCGCTGGACTATCACCGCTTCGTCGACACGCGCGCGCTGTTCGGCATTCCCAATGCGCTCGACGTGCTTTCGAACTTGGGTTTCATCGTGGCCGGGCGGCTCGGCTGGGTGGTCGTGTTCCGCCGCGAAACGGTTTTCGCCACCCGCTCCGAGCGTGTGCCCTACATCGTGTTTTTCATCGGCGTGCTGCTGACGGCGTTCGGCTCGTCGTACTACCACCTCGCGCCCGACAACGAGCGGCTGTTCTGGGACCGCCTGCCGATGACGATCGCGTTCATGTCGCTGATCAGCGCGCAGATCGTCGAGCGCATCGACCGCCGGATGGGCCTGCGATTGCTCGCGCCGATGCTGCTGGTGGGAGCCGCTTCGGTCATCTACTGGCGCAGCACCGAAAGAGCCGGCGCGGGAAATGTCATTCCCTATGCGATCCTGCAGGGCTACGCGGTGGTGGTTCTGCTGATGCTTGCCGCGTTGTACAGGTCGCGCTATACGCGCGCCAACGATCTCTACGCCGTGTTCGCGTGCTACGTGCTGGCCAAGGTTCTGGAGGCGTTCGATGCGCAGATATTCGCATTCGGCAACCTGGTGAGCGGTCACACGCTTAAACACCTGTCCGCCGCCGCAGCTGGCCTCGTCGTCTGTCGCATGTTGTGGCTGCGCAAGCTGGCGGATCAATGAGCGATCCGGTGCGGGATCGCGACCGCTGCTTCGCAGCTTCGTAGGTTGGGCTGAGTCTGCGAAGCCCAACGATCCTTCGCGCCAAGAATGTTGGGCTTCGCAGACTCAGCCCAACCTGCGGATAACCGCCGTTCGTCTTACGCTGTCGTCGCCGCCATGTCCGTGAATTGCAGCGATGCCAGTCGCGCATACAGCTCGTTGTTCGACAGCAGCTCGGCATGCGTGCCGATGGCGATGATCTTGCCCTGATCCAGCACCACGATGCGATCCGCTTTCAGGATCGTCGCCAGCCGGTGCGCGATGATGATGGTGGTGCGGTGCTCCATCAGCTTTTCCAGCGCGAGCTGGACGTAGCGTTCGCTTTCGGCGTCGAGCGAGCTGGTGGCCTCGTCGAGCAGCAGTATCGGCGGGTCTTTGAGCAAGGCTCGCGCGATGGCCATGCGCTGGCGCTGTCCGCCTGAAAGCCGCGTGCCGCGCTCGCCGAGAAATGTGTCGTAACCTTCCGGCAGCTTGCGGATGAACTCAT
>Ga0307509_10002708_pt1 | contig 28269 bp, 27 predicted proteins | sample 10_EM_MG_FD_202245 | JGI IMG/M metagenome (GOLD analysis project Ga0307509, IMG submission 202245) | Populus trichocarpa ectomycorrhiza microbial communities from riparian zone in the Pacific Northwest, United States - 10_EM | ecosystem: Host-associated > Plants > Roots > Unclassified | place... | reverse complement strand
GGGGTGGGAACGTTTGACACCATGGCCCCTTTCCTGAGAGGTCGCTCGTTGGTGCTCCATTGTGCTGGGATAGCGCTGAAATCGCATAATACCGGTATATCATATGAAGGAGGGGCCTTCCTCTGTAAGACGTAAAAAATCAAGGATTTATCAGGAAAAAAAAAAACTTCCTCTATGGGGCGTGGGGGTCACGGCCCATCAAGACTGCACAGTGCTGAGTATCGGCACCCGCACATTACTCTCCGGGAGCCCCAGAAGCCAAAGGAAAAACAATTTCCCCCGTCACTATGGGTTCATCGGTCACTCTACCGTACCCCCCCCTTTCCTCTTCCCCCCTCCTGGGCTCTACCGGTACTCGAGTAATCATGCACATACTCACAACTCGGGTGCTATACGCAAGCCCGAGGACAGCTCTCAATGCAGACACGTCTCGCTTCACCTCTTTCAAACCATCGATCCATCCGTCCGTTTCGCCCTGTGCATCTGCTTTTCCGGTACCTCGTGTTCTCGACTCGAACGTACCCCCCTTCATCCTACTGATTCTATTAACCAGTCCTCCTGCATTTGGTCCCACGTTTGTTTTTGTTTTTTTTCTTTTTTTGGAGAGAAAGAAGGGAGGGGATAAACAGCCCTGCACCGTCCGCGCTCGCTCTTCCGAGAATAGGGTCCGCAATCGGGAGAACCGCGGAGTAGACACCCCAAATCTGTGGTTTGGGACTGCTCAAACGGATGCCGGTATTGCTAGTATGCGGTGAGACATCCGTTAATCAAATAGCTACTATAGTACTCGAGTACGGTGCCTACCGAATTGTTCTAGGGGCATCGTTCAGGCACTCGAGCAATCCGTACCAGGTATTAATTCCTTTAGAAAAAGGGTGAAGGGCAAGATTATTTTTTTCTTTTTTTACACCTTAGCTTTCCCTATTGTGCTGGTATGCAGTGCTTTGATTCTTGGACAAACGCTTGAGATGCTGTAGGCTCATGCTTGTGGAGATTTGGGGCGTACTACCTCGTCCTCTACATGCAGACCCACTTCTCATCCAACTCATCGTTATTCTCGGTCCTAGCTCGTTCTTTGGAAAAAAAAAACCAGAGAACGAGAGCTCGAGGCGCAGGAGATATTATGCACACGTCCCAATTAGTATCATCAGTACGGTTGTGCTAAGAGATATGTTTCAGGGCTTATGTACAACGATTACACCCCTCTTCTATCTCTTTCCCCTTCTACGCGGCCACAATGCGCACAAGAACCTGGGGCGAGATTGATCCGCCCCCAAAGCACTGCAGCTACCGGTTCTTGGTGATGACTTCTAGCGATGGATGCATCTCGTATTTGGGCCGGAGCTTCCTTCCTTCCTGTGATGCGGGTATGATATGATAGGTGAGGGGCAATCACTGGAACCTGAACGTTGGAACAATAGCCTTCTGATGTGAGAATCTCACAGCGCCAAAATCGCATCCTGGTTTCTCTCAGGATCTGAATGAGGGGAAGAGCTCCCTGGGGGTTCACGTGACACATGTCTTTCTTTTTACTATGGTTTGATAATTTTGATTGTGATGCCACGTTTTCCGCCGTTCGCCCGCTCTCCTGAAATATCCTTGGAGGGTGTTCTGTACTTCCCGCAGCTGAACCACTATCCGTCCAATGGGACAGCAGTGCTGCAGAGAGCTAAGCTACTAGAACAATGGGTATGGTGGTCATTGTCAACTTTATCTCAGGTGCGGGACGGGCCTAAGTTCAACTTCCATCAATTGTTATCAGTGCACAGGACAGAGGATTGTGGGGCTTTCACTCTATGTGCTTTGGGTTCTCGTTGTATTCCTAGACAGATGCGGGGTCGAGCCATCTGGGTGGGTAATGATCAGGGATTTGTGGATTGCTCTAGCAGATGTGTCAAGGAACGATAGACATTGGTCAAACCTAGTCACGTACATACTTGCCTCGACCGCGCTACGCGAGAGAAACAAAGAGTTGGTCGTGGAGCTTCCCTGGTACACGATGGGGACAGCTTTGCTGTTGCTGGGATTTGGGATTTGGATTGTCAGCAAGACTCCAACAGACACCGAGCGTACAATCAACTGCACTGCGTCGTTACCCCAGCGAAGGCAGTGATAGTCGGCACTCCAATAGTTGGGGATGCGCAAAATTCTCTCGTCGGCCCCACTGTCATTAGCACCGCCCTCTGGGGATCACGAGGTTATGAGGTGATTCCTGCCAGAAGCCTTGGACGCAGGAAGCGATCGGGGGGGGGGTACGTTATCATTGATGCCGCTAGTATGATATATGGCACAAGCGTAGATGAGAGTCTGTTTTGGACGCTTGTGCCCGGGCGAAGAGCTGATGATGCATGCACCTGTTAGGGGCTGACCACTGGACTCAGGGAACGACTGCACCATCCAAAGCTCTAATCATGCCCGACATGCACACTGCCTCTTACCAGTTCACGCACTATACAGTGCTCTTAGGCCTGCTGCCTCTAACCACTGCTCACTTTATTAAGCTGGGTATCTGGTTTGTCCGCTTTAATAATCCCTAGTGAATCCAAGTCAGTCAGCCAGGACTGCATCACGAACTACTCTAAGCCCGCAGAGTAGTATCTCTCGTGTATGGTAGGCTAAGGCATAGCAGCCAATCATGCACCATATGGCAGTTGCCGGTAGGAACAGCCGCGCAGTACTCTATATTATCTGAAATTACTCTGCACATGTCTGATACGAGGCTGCCCACCACCCGCTCTCTTCAAGCGGGTGCCCAGTCACTGTATGGTTGGCTGGGCAATTAGATCTACAGTGTGCTTGTATTAGAACGGTAGCTCTCTATTACGGGTAGGCTGTCGAACAAATGTTGTGGTGGAGTAGGCCACGCCTACAGTACCTTCAGTGCGTGTGCTACAGACTGCAAGATGAAATTTAACTACAAGAGTAGTAGCGCGGTCCCACTATTCGGGTAGTTCCCTCCTACCCCTTGGCTCCCCTATTTTACCTTCCAACCTAACTCGCCCATTGGACGAGTGTATCTTGCCTGAACTGGGGAAACGGCTCCTATGAAGGCTGCCATTGGATGGGGTGGAAGAAAAATCTGCAAGGGGAAACGGAAACAAACTTTTATTACTGTACCCACAACAGAGCACAAGCCCACCACCATAACGGTGCTCTTTACAGTACGGATTTCTTAGCGCACTGGACGGCGGGTAGAGGTTAGTTGACTGCAGTACCGAGTACTCGTACAGTAGTGTTGCGGGTACTGTAACGGGTGCCACTTTAGCACCCCGTTTTCCAGGTCCTTCCCCGTAGCAGGTTTTGGGACGGAGCTGCCGCCCAATCGCAAAATTTGCCCAATTCTTCGGTCAATACCGTCTCCTGCGGAAGAGATAAAAGCGATGTCAGTTTCGCTTTTGGTGTTACCATACTAACCTAGGTTTTGAGGTTCTACGAGGGGGGGGGGGAAGAAAAAAGAGAAGGGAAAGGGGAGCGAAAGCGAGAGAGAGAAAGAAAGGAGCAGTTTGGTCGCTGCAGTGTGCCTGGGTGAAGAAGGGAGTTGGAATTATTAGGAGGGGTGGTATTGCTATTTCGGGGGAGGGGAAGGGGGAGGGGGAGGGAAAAAAAACCGTTCGAATGCCACAAAAGGGTGGGTGTGCGACCCTGTTGACGAGGGGCCTCAAAACTAGGAGAATCGAATGCCAAAAATTGATCCCTCCTCGCTCACATTAGAAGTATTTGGACACCTTGAAACAGTATCTTATAGCATGAGACCTGCCCTCCCGGTTCCTTCTTCCTTCACAAGGGCGGCAACAATTATCGGTCCTACGGCCCATAACCATTAAATAACTACTCGAGTATTCACCAGCTTCTTGCCGGACCCTATATATCAAGGCTAGGCCATCCGGTGTCCGGATACCGGTACTGGGAGAGCAGTTAGATGGTCGCGGGGAACTCCGAGAGGATAAAACCTATAAAATGTAGCCCGAAGATTGGCTAGAGAATTCAGCCGTGCAAAATCAAAATCTTGACGAGGGCGAAGCATGTAATATTGGGCCCACCAACCATGGGTTGATCGAAAGCTAATTGTTTACCTTACCAATAAACGGGCAGTTAATTTAGGCACCCTGGCATATAAATTCGATCATCAACAGTAAACATTTAGTTAGGGCGGTATTCCTATCAGCCACCTTTCGCACAAGCCCTTAAAGCCCCGTCAAAACTTATTGTTTATTAAATGCGCTTCTATTTAAGTATTCTCTGGCTTCTAGTCTGTCACTTTATGGCTTCATATCCTGAATAGGTGTTCTTGTTGAGGAGCCTTTGTCATTCAGAGTTGAGCGCTCCCCAGGAGCGGAAGTGGGCTGGTTCAAGGAGTTCTTCCACCCTATCGATAGATTTCGGCCGGTCGGCCCAGGGTAGGCTTTAGTTTGACAGGTTAGCGGAATTGCGAATACCAGTTAATGAGATCCAACACGCCCTGGGAGGGGGCTGATCTTGCGCGAGTACCCGTGCTGTGTCAGGAAAAGGCTAATCCTTCCCGGGCCCCTTTGTCTCTGAATCCGGAGACTGAGGGGCTAGCTGGTGGGGATAGTAGTGGATTTTCAGGAGATTTTTATGATACTAGCGCCCGAGGTTTTCTGATGCTTCGCAAACTCGGTGGTGGTTTGGTTGACTGGCGTACGGTACCGATACTGTAATTTGTGTTGTTGTTGTTTGGGTGAGTGGGGTTTTTCAAGATCTCACCCTTGATTGCTGGTGGGGAGGGGGGGGGGGTCAGGTACGTGTCGGAGCACCAGGCACTTACCGGCAGATTTTGCAAGGGTTTGAGTTGGGAGTGCGAGACTCGAGCGATGGTGTGGGCACTGGGATAATATGATTTTTATTATTACTCTTCTAACGTCCCAGCTACGCTGCCGGCAGCACTCTGTCCCTGGCCATCGGTTAGCATAGCAAATCTTTGGTATGATATGATAATCTGTCGTTAGTGCTTCCGTCGAGACCAAGATCTGCCGTTTTCGGTGAATTAAATACGGTAACTGGCTGCAGTGTCTTATCTGATCCCGATTTGTTTGATCTAGACAACAGAATCAGCTTCCCTTCCCGCCATCTCGTTGTCCTGCCCTGCCCTCGTGAGGCTTCCCTCACCCCACAAACTCACCACACAAACATCGTAGAAGCTTAATTCTACTCTCTGAGCAGCTCATCCCCCTCTCCTCTATTCCCTCGTTCTTGTTGTTCTCGTTTTTTCTTTTCCCTTTCCTATCCCACTCTACTCATTTCATTTCATTTTATCCCTGTTGTCTGGTTATCCCCTCGTCATGCCGGCTCCGAAAGGACCAACGCTCGTTACTATTCCCCCGGAGTTGTGCCGATATGTCCTCGAGTCCCTCTCATCGCGTGATGTGATTGCTCTGAGGCTGGTCTCTCGAGCTTTCCACAATTACTTCACCTCAGATGAAGTTTGCCATTACGCCCACAAGCTCTACTTTCCCCTGTCCTCAGAATGCAATAAAAAGCACCGGACTAGGCGGGATTTTGACGCTGCTTACTTCAGGTCCATGAACTGGAAGCAAGGGAACCCCTCGCATGTCGAGGTCATCGAAAAAGTAGCGCGTGCGTCTACCAGCTTGACCAACGGTTTCCTTGTGGATTCTAATCAGAATCTGTTGATATATCAACGGTATAATCTTCCATTTTGTGTTTGTTTGCTTGTTTTGTTTTTTCTTTCTTTCTTTTTTTCCCCTCGTTTTCTTGCGACTTCGTCTGTGTAAGAGCGGCTCTGACGTGAGATTGTGTCCCAAAGCTCCCGTGGTGTTATTGTGCTCAAGGATCTGAGTCGCCCTGTTGATGATGCTGCCGCCGATACCATCATCACCCTCAGTGATGAGCTTGGGGAGTGTGTTATGAAACGCTCGGAGAGTATACTTCTTAGGGATGGTGAGAGTATTCGTATGTCGACAAATCGTGGGATATTGCTGGTGATCGGAGAGGCGCATGTCCATCCTCAGCCGCAAGAAGGCCGCAATCTTCAAGCCGTTGCTGGCGAAGGCTCCGGTTTCTTCTCCTCCTGGTTGAACTGGGCGTATGTCCCCGTTCCCCATAACTCTTTCGTTTCCCTGAGACTGAAGTCTGGTGTCTCAAGCTGGGGTACTTCCTCTTCACCTCCTCTGCCACCGAGAACTTTCCTTCAACATCCCCATAGCCTTTGTGCTGTTTTCTCTACCAGGCTCCAGGATCGTGGAAAGTTGCTTCATACATGGCTTGAACGTGATTCTTTCATCATAGAGACAGCTCTTAACGAATTCTATGCTATCGCTGAATTCGATCTTGTCGAGCAACGGCTGGAAGGATACATCTTCCCAAAGGCTAGCGGCAAGTCCTCGAGCAAGCTCAACAAGCGCTTCTCCTTCTCCTCAGCTATTTCTCAACAGACAGACGGTGCTGAGGCAGGACATCATTTCACGATTAGGAAGAAAGCGCTTTACCCCCAACCCAGTTCCTTTTCAATTGCCCCTGATACCCGTGGGAAGGTGTTCTACCTAGGCTTCCTACCCCCAAGCGCAGATCGTCGTCCCGTGGTTGAAGTACATGCAGTTCCACAGTTTAACCCTGTGGATGGCACCTGGAGTGATTGTTCTGTCATCAAACGAGTTGTTCTACGTAGCCTTGGATTGTTCCCTGGAACTACCAACGGCTTGACTAGATCGTCCTTCTGGGTCGACTTCGATGACGGAACCACTGTTAGAAATCTCAAGAGATCTAAAGTTGGGCCCCCTGGCAAGTTTGCCTGGCATCCTGACGAAGACGTCGTCAGAATACGAATGAAAGGTGATCTCAGTATACCTGGCATTACTGAAGAGGGTGAATCAGTCAACATGGTAACTTGGATTGTCACTGCTCGCCCATCCCCAATTCAGCCCTCCACAATCTCAGCTTGGCGTGGCGGGAGAGAGTGGGCAGTGGTTCCTGATAGCATTATTCATGGTAGCAATGCTAGTCCCTACGCCAACCAGAATGGCGAGATTGACTATGAAGACGTTTATCCAACTCCCACATACTATATAAGACACCGCGACTTGCACAAGTTTCTTAGCCAGCTGGAGCCTCTCCCCCTTGGCGTTGAACTTGACACGCTCGAAGGAGCGAACGAATCTGGAAACTATCCTCCTTACCTCTGGGTCAAGAACCAGGAAAGAATAAACAAGAGGGTCTACGCGCTCTTCAGCAAGATGTCCCCTGGGATGCTCGCGTCGGGCCCCGAAGTTGACGCGAGTGAGGGGTACGGGAAGATGTTTGTCGAGGACCCGTCGAAGCATATCGCCTACCCTTCTGTCCCTGGGGTGAATGATGGGGATTTCAGGCCCCCAGGAATGCTGATGAAGACCAAGTACAAAGTTGAGCTTGAAGTCGGACGGAAGATCGCTGTTCGTGATGTTCAGCCTGTAAAGCAGGTGCCGAAGAAAGGGAAATCTAGATTTCTAGGAAGGGTCAGAGATGATCAGGTTTACACCTCTACTGATGATAGCTTGGCCCCGTCCGAGGGGGGCGTTGTTGAGCTACCGGTTCCAGGGTTTAACGAGGCACCCCGTGACAGAGTTCTAACACGCATGGATAAAATGAACAAGAAATTCTGGGTGTATGGGAAGGAGCCAGAGCTTCGGCGTAAGGGGGAGGTCTTGGAGGAGCCAATTGGTGATCGGATTGTAATCGTGAGGTTTGACTAGATCAGATTTCTTACTGAGATTTTGCCTGAGAGATTATACCTAACATTTTTCCTAATTTGCTTCCTTTGGGGACTGTCCTTTTACCTCATTTCATGGTTTGTTCGAGACTCTCTTTGTACTTTGATGATGTAGCGATATCAAGTCTATTCTAAGGGTCTATTAAGCCTGTTTCCGTTGATCATTTCCTTTTTTTTAAATTTTTTACAACGAGGCCTGTTGCGAAACGGCCCATGATGGATCTCGGAGAGAGAGATCGGACATGAGTATTCATTCATAGGTGATTTTTCTGTTGTGTTTAGCCAACTTTGCTGCTGAAGTTCTCGCGCTTTCCTCACCGTATTCCGAATTTCCTGCGCAACTAAATCTGGGCTGTCTCTACACATGAAATGAGCAAACCCCTCTTCCCCATTAAGAGACGGCTTGACCAACAAACCATTACACCGACCCAAAGCACCCTCCACATAGCGCAAATAGCATTCCCTATCGATAGTACTCCCTATCAATACCCAATATGCCCACTCCCCCAACATAGGTTTGGGCTCATATCACCCCGGCCCCTGCTCTCTCCTCCCTATCAAGTGTAGGCGTATTAGGGCGTGGCAGCGGAAATCCAGCATTTCCACGACTCCACCCCTCGGCATTTCTCACATCGGGGTGGGGCTTGCAAACCACGATCCCCCGCGCGCAGCAGCGCCTCCACGGGGTCATACGCGGAGAACGAAGACACGACACGCAAGCCCAGGATCGGGGGTCGAGCCCCGGCACTGGGGAAGAGTCTTACTACGCTCCTACGGCGCCACGAAGCCACCAATACCATACTCTGCCTTGCCATGCCCTCCCCCCCCTCCTCCTTCTTTCTTGCAGGAGGTGGGGGGGAAAGGGTGCTTTGAGGAGAAATGAGAGGTCACCGGCTACAGTATCGACGCTAATTACTCCGCCTCTCCCGCTCAATGGGAGATTCCCCCGAAGGGAACGCCGAAGCGGTCATACTGTAGGTTATAGTCGGAGTAAACGGGACATATGTGTGCATTTGACGCCCAGTCTCGGATATTATCGGGAGGGCGTTTGGGTAAATATGGCCGTGGCTGGCTGGCTGGAGCGGGATTGGCATGGTATGGGCAGGGGATGGGGAGACTGCGCGAGCTATCATGCATAGGCTTTCGCTGTTCTCTGTTTTTTTTTTGTTTTTTGTCATTTTTCTCTCCATCGGATGTTTCTCATCTGCGATGCAGACTACGCCATGGTGAAGCAAAAGGGAGATGTCCTCCGAGTTCATCATCGGCGGGAGAGCGGCGAGTAGGGCGAAGAGGGAAACGCTTTGATGATTACGAAGCTAATTATTACTTACGGTATGATGGCAGACTACTTGAGACCCTCCTGGACGGCACATCCCGCACAATTCCCCAAATACCCACGATAGTGCGGAGAGTTTGGAGGGGGGGGGGGGGGGGGTGAAAGTGCAAACGCTCCCAAAATGGATTCTAAGCGGGAAGAAGAAGAAAAAAGAATGAATGGACGTCACCAAGTGTCGGAGAGCTTCTCGAAAAGCATAGGTACCAACGGCCAATTAAAAAATTCGCCGCAGGCAGAGGTAGGTGCTGACCCGCCGCCTTCCCACTTCTTCTTGCAAGACTCGCAAGACTCTTACGCCATATTAGACTTACGGGCACGAGTACAGTACCAGTGGGAATCAGTGTCAGTCCAGGATAGGTTTGGCTTTACGGGTTACCTCTAACAGGATTGTTTAAAGAAGAAAAAAACGGGTCGAGTGAATGAGATGCCACAGGTTCAGCTGGTCGCGCACCCCTTGCCGGGGACCCGTCATGGTACGGTACGGCAAACCCCCAGGGGAGCTCTTCTTGTCAAAGCTCGGAGATTAGTCTACAAAAGCCATCACATGCTTCCCGTTCTCTGGTAGGGGAGGTTGGTGGTCCCCGTTGTCGGGTCCACTCTGATTGGCTGGAGTGCGCCGCTCCCCCGCCCCAACCCAAACCTAACCTCCATGTTGGTGATTACTTGTGTGTGGGCTTTGCTCTGGGAAATTATGATGCTTACTATGATGCTTACTTGCGGTGGTGATCGCGAGATCACGGATCATATGCATGCTCGAGTGTTGTGCTCGCACTCGGCTCGTACATCACCGCACGTACCGTTGAAGTTGCACTCGCAGCCCTGTCACCGTCAGTACCGTATCGTAGCTGATTCTTCTGCATCATCGCATGGTACTGTATGGTTGTGGTTGCAATTGCCAGGGCGGTTCCGGATTTGGCTACGTCTGTCCAAGGCCGCTTTTTAACTAAGCCGAACCATTCCACCGGTAACGGTATCATACTTCTTTTTTTTTGTTGAGTGATTTGAGTACATGTAATAGTGAAAATGGGGCTCTGTGGTTGTAATAATAGAGATGCGAGTCCGTCAATGGGGAGGGGGAAAAAAGTAATTAAAGGAAAAGAAAAGAGAAGAAAAAGAAAAGTAATGTGATGTGATGTGATGAGATGGGATGTGATGTGATGCGGTGATGATGGTAATGATAATATGACATGAGTACCGGTACGGTATGATGATGTGGTCGTGGAGTAGGGTTGCCCTGTTATCTACTATTTGGAGTACCGGTGCTGTATCGTACTAGTACTAGTATTGTACCGTAGTGCACTCGAATGCCGCGCAGTACTCCCCGAACCGGCGAGATATTGAAAATGCCTGTGCCGCCCTTGTCAGATGTTTTTCGGGACAGTTATAAATTGGTAAGAAAGCTTTCTAATGCGATACTTCAGACCACGACCACACTTACCCTGACATCACCGGGGAATCTCGGCACTATGATACAAGTAAGGTTGTCGTTCAAAAATTTACTTAGTCATCCACATCCACATCCGCTTCTACTGGCAGGGGTAGTATGACAACGGCATTATCAACGTACCAGATATCAGACCGGCATCATACCGGCGTTTGTAGTCAATTGGTCTCGGGGGGGTAAGGTTTGTAACACCATTACCAGATCCCACCCAATTCAAGATGAGAATATTTATCTTATCATACTTATTTTCATTTCTTCCGCGATGGGCCGCAATGGCGTTTTTGGAAAATATCGTGCTATGTGGTATTTGCGGCCTGCCGAAGAGGTAGGTCCTCACCAGCAGGCAAGATGTGGGGCCGCTGCTGCGGCAGGGCGGGGCAGGGCAGGGCAGGGCAGGGCAAGGTTAGGTATGTAGAGCTATCGCACAATCAATCACGGAAATCCGATAGGCAAAATGGGATTTCCACTATACGTATGATACGATACGTATTTTTCCAACCGACCGACCGACCGACCAACTAATTGAACGATCCGACCCTTCAGTGGTAGATGGGTTGATAGGGTTATATTCGCCGGTAGTCAAAAAGTGGTCTATACCCAATACGCAATCGATTGTGGTCATTAGTGTAATATCTAATCCACGCTGCGTCGGCATTGTCTGAGGTGTGAATTCTTAGAGTGGTACAATCATGCTCGGTCACTCGGGGTAGTTGAGTGAGGATTTTGGTGATTGCAGCGCTTGGTGGGGGGAATGCGCGCATTCTTGGGCTGCAGTGGTATGTGTATGTGCAGTTGGAGGGATGCCGGGGCTGGGAAAGGTTTTCTTCTGGTTGTTTTTCCCTCCTGCTGGTATTTCCCTCAGGCCAGTTGTTCATTCTGGTTCTGGGCTTTCCTTTACTTTCTGCATGCTGGAAGTCGTGGACTCTTTCACTGCTTAATGCAAACTCCATGTATCTACTTGAGCCGCTCAGCCCATCTGCGTAAAAACCCTCATCGCCGATCATTACCTCTGCATCGATTACCTCCAACAGCGGATATCTGCAGCGATGGAGATAACCAATTGCCAAATCTCTTACAAAACTACATCAAAAATCAGGCAACCGCGGACATGTACTGTAATCCTGCTAAAGCCTAACGTACAATAATCTAGCCCATCACTTCACCGTTTCTCCAATAGGACACGCACGGTGACGACCCATGGGCATGATGTCGGATCCGGCAGCGAAATGCCGAGGATTCGCATAAATAGAAAGGGTCCACACCCCCCCCTCTCCAAACCACTCTATCGTAAGGACCCTCCAACCAACCACCGCCGCCTCCACCACCGCCACCCCTTCCACATCATCCCGCTCACAAGATTTAAAAAAAAACTATATATATAAAAAAACAAATCTCGCAGATTGTTATTATTCCCGGTACTCGTAATTTCCTGAGGTTGAAAAAACGACTGCTATTGCATATGGGCAAACCCTTGAGGCTCCGGACAATTCTTTGCCCATATGCAATAGCAGTTGTTTTTACAAACGTCAGGGAATTACGAGTAACTAGACTGCTTCCATTCCTTCCCCCAGTAGACCGGGTGAGCGTTCAGCGAGGCTTGGCATAGCTTGGCACCAAATTTCTGTACCCATCGGACCAATCTGCTAACAAATCTAGCTAAGCCTGGCTGGGGTGCCGCCTCGCTGAACTCCCACCTGGACTATCCTTCTCGAGATCCGCTCCCCCCACCTCCAAGCAGCCACGCAAGTTGCTCATTACTGGCCTCATAGGTTGACACGTCCCTCGGCTCCCGCTGCCCTCCGCTTGGAAGACAGCTTTATTGAAGCGGTGCAGGTATTATACAAGTAGTAATCAACATTGTCGCTGCGGTATTATAACTCATTTGCATTGACAATCCGCCAGGTCTCGAAAGCACAAATCGGAAAATTGATTTTTATGCTAACGGCGGTTGTTGGCGGTTTACCGGTGGCTTCCTTTTTTCGTATACTGTATGTGCGTAGGGTTTGGTGCCGTGATATGCATAATAGAGAATAGAACACACTAAAGAAATGTGCTATACCGTAAAACCCGAAATAATTGGGCATGGCGCCAGGACGTCCAGAATTTCCCCTTTGGATTAGAGGGAGAAAACACACCGAGCAGATTCTCTTTCAGCCCTCACTTGAGACAACAGACCTCACTAGGAGAGGCAACCCCAACGTCTTAGCGTAATGCCCAATTATTTCGGTTTTTACGGTATGCGACTTTCTGTGCAAACTGCCGTTTGAAACAAAAACAAAAAGAATAGTCTTTGTCAGCCATAATTGTGTGTATCATGCGCAGCACCTCGTTGGTTGGATAGTTGTGGCGGCACAAGGTGTTGGACATGCCGCCAACGGGCAGCAACCGCACGGCCACAACGGACATTTTTTGCTCGTCCCGTTACCGGAGCCTTTCAACCGGTAGTGTGATACCTAGCGTTGTTGGCACGAAGTGACCAGAGTTTGTGCCATGGCACAACCCTCCAAATCGATGTGCCTGGCACGGCACAATGTTGTGCCCAGGCAATATATGTACCAATAAAATGACTTTGTAAGAAGAAAAAAAGGAGAAACTCTCTACAAGCCCAATTTACATTGAATATCCCCCATTTGTATCCTTGTAAGTTCTCATTGGGCTGAAGAACTCCAATATTTGCTTCCTCAATTGCACAAACTGGTCTATGACAATAGAATTGTTCAAGGTTGTGCCATCGGCCAATCTCACCACACTCTGGCACATCGTTGTGCCGTGCCGGGCACATTGGCATGGCACAAGGCACTTCAAGTGCCAACAACGCTAGTGATACCGTAACACCTCGACAAGTCCACCATCGTGGACCTCAACAGAATTCACTGTCTGAACAGCGATAGGCTTAGCGGGGCAGGTTGGGGAAATTACGAATACCAATCAATGAGATCCAATAGGCTCATAATATTAAAATAGGATAGCGCGTCTCGGATTGCGAAGGGCAGGGGCCCGATGGCCGATGGTGGGGTTATCGAGAGTTTAGGTTACGTTACTTTCCGCGAGTCCTGGTATTATGAGGCTCTGTTTATCCCATTTCCCCCATCACAATTGGGGGCTAGGTTGGCGGCTGTTTCTCTACCGTACTCGAGTAGTCTGCCTATCGTCATACCCAGATGGTTGGACCCCTCTCGTCGCATTGGCATAGGTATGACATTTCGACCCCCTTGAATCCATGGTCATTCTAAACTTTAGAATAGCCCTACCCAGGTTAGTGTTGGTTGGGCTGCCTGCCCTTACCACAACCAATCGAAGAATCTGATGATAATAATAATAATAATAATAATAATAAAAAGAAATAAGAATAAGGAAGGAAGGAAAAACCAGAAGTGGGGGAGTTACACACTTCCTCTCCACCGTTTCTGGTAACTACTACTCGAGTACAGTACGGTCGGTGCTCGGCCTGTCCATAAGAATCTGAATGCAGAACCCTTGTCCGAGTACGGGTCGGCGGGGATACGGTAGTTTTCTGCACAAAGTTACGATCGCTGTGCTCCGGCCTACCGACCCCCCCCCCCCGCAGCCTACCGGTACCAGGTCGAGTGGGAATGAATAACAGTAATAAAAAAACAAAAATTAAAAATTAAAAATTAAAAAAACTCTGATACACTCGTGTCAAAGGCACACAGTGCCGCCGGCTGAGAGGGTGGCCTTAGAAAGTTTGTTTTTCCTTCCCCACCCCGTGCAAGTTTGTGTAACTGGCGGTCAGCACTCGTGCGAGGCTGTATGGGGCCGTGGGTTGTATCACGGTGCCTGCCGGTGGTACCAAACTGGTACTGCAACATTCACATGCAGCCCGGGGTATCCAGCAAGCCCGGCGACTCTCCGCCGCTTTCTCTCTTATCTCTTACGACACCGGTAGGCGGAATGCCTTGATTTTGGAGAACTCGGCGATCACGGTTCCTCCTGCTCATATAATATTTTTAGAAATTAAAATCGTGGAGCGGTGTAGTGGCTAGCTAGCTACAGTAGCTAGATAAGAACTTTTTAAAATTTTCTCCTTGGAGGTTGTTTGACTGGAAAAATTAATTGGGGCCCGTTATCATTTTTCGGCGCAGTGTGTAGGGTGGTATCGCAGATCGGAACTCTCTGTTACTGGGGACCCAGATTTTGGTGCGCCGCTGGCGGGTTCGCCTGGAAATTCTAACCTTCCTTCTATTGCTCGGTGGAGGCTTGGAGCGAGCTTTCTTTTTTTTTCCTTTTCTTTGATAAATGTATGGTATTAAGGAAGAGGCAGATGCCTTATCCATCAGTGAAACAGAGGGCCCTCCCACGGCCAGGGCTCTCAAGGTACTGGCATGTACAAGTACCGCTGTCACTGCTAATCAACCTAGAAGCACACTGAGCTTTGAGCTCTTGCATTGCAACCCGGCTTGTGCACCGGTGCGGGTTGGACTAATCACAAGAAGTTATCACAACTTAATTCAACTGAGGGCAACATGCAGACACGGGGACACTCACTTTGCGGTAAAGTACTTGTACAGACAGAAAGCATATCACCGAGTTATATCATATCTACCCGTCACTAATTGCCAATTTCATTAATTAAGAGCGGCTGCGGGGAAATGCTCATGGGTACAAAGAGGAGGAGACAGGAACCCTCGATTGGCCAGTGACATACCGGTATTCTCCACACGTCCAAATATGTTCCTGAAGCCCTGAGACACGAGTTCGACACCATCCCCGCCGAATTTGGAAGGACTACCGGTAGGACGGATTGAGAGATTCGTTTTTGGCTCCCTCTAGCGAAGAGAGAGAGAGAGAGGAAGGGGGGAGGGGGTGAAAGCACTCCTTTGGAACAATCGCAAGGGTGGCGTGACACTTTGGGCAATAGAGCATAAAACGCAGGCAGAAATTCCTGGGATGCCAGATTGGCTATCATACCATACCCGCACTAACCCTATCTAAGCTAGGGAGGATGCTTCCAGTCTGTTTATTCGATTTCAAGATTTTTCGTTCGTTACAGCGAGGTTTTGGAAGAAATTCTTGATAGCTATCGCGAGGACCGTTTGTATGTATGAGAGCAGGGCTGTAATTTCCAAGAGGGTTTATTTGCAATGGCGAGGATTCCTGTACCATGCCCGCCTGTTTTTTTTTTGTTGAGTCCGTGGACGTATTCGTGATCAATATAGGAAGATGCCGGCGGACACCTTAATGCATGGCGTAGAAAACCTAAATAACAAAAGAAACTTCAAACCCCCTAAGTGAAACAAATAAGTGATAATTATGATAAATATAATCATATCCCTACTTCGGAAGCCCCTTCAATTCCGTAAATAAAACAATCAAGACCCCAATAGAGGGGCTTGGCCGACCGTGCTATCAGCGTTCTTTACTAAATTTGAGTTAGTTTCCAAGAAGATAATATTATGATGGTAGAGGTGGCGCGGGTTTATCCAACCTGTGCATGTCTTGGAATCTACTTCTACTAACTTGTATTAGTTGTTTACTTATAGGTGCGCACAACTAAATAACACTGTTTAACACATTGTGCATCTCCTATGAAACTTAAACTATATATGTGCTAGCGGCGTTACCACGGTGAGCGGGCGTATTACCTTCTAGCAACAGCACAGCTACCATTTAGCACAGTGCGGCTAAACCCCTCTAATGCAGATCCTCTGGTAAAAAGAAAAACTACCAACTCAACAGGAAAGTTTATCGTACAGTATGTTCCCAGCTTCCTTCCCACCTCATTCCATTTCCAAAGGGCCAACTCAACCCCTAACAGTTGACAGTCCCGGGCCCTCCCCTCCCTCTGGCTAGCAAAAGATGGATAATTGGTTACAATATGCTAAGGCATCTGAGGGGCTGGCTGCCCTACACTGGTTACAAGTAGCGTCCCAGTCCTGGTTTGACTAATTCTTCTGCGTATTCTCGTGCCGTGCCCGAAAGCAGAAGTTCACGAAACATATGGCAAAAATGGGATCACATCTAACCTCCCAATACAAACCCAAGGGCCCTGTTTCTTTTAGGTATCATGCTTCTTGTCTACTGCGAGCACAAGGTCTGTTCTAGATGTATATTTTCGGCAGGGCATTCCGGTACAATACGAAGGTCGTGGTTGAGATCGTGGTACGGCAGATGGCCAGAACCAACCCCGGGCGTAAGTATCGAGTTTAGGAATAGCCGAAACTTGACCTGGTGTTTATCCGCAGTCTGCTGGCATACTAAGATAAGAGTCGGGCGCTCAGTGACCGCAGATACTGTACGCATCACACTGTACGGGTGTGGGACCAGAGAGCCCCCCCCACGTTGACCAATCCATACTTTCGGATAACCCGACAATCATGAGGGTTACCGTCTTTCTTTCCTTTGCATCCTACCAATCCCGTTCCCAGCCATGCGATTCCCCCCCTCCCCTACCCAAAAATGGATCTATTTTCCCGTAGCATAGCATGGTAGGATTTACGACTCTGGTGCTGAAAAATCCATTATGTTATGATTTTGTTATTCTAACAAATGTGAACTGAGGTCTGTACGCATTGCGTCCCAATCCGCCACACTCCTCCCGAGCCTTATAAGGTCAGAACGGAAATCGGGAGATTCTAGGTCCGAGTAAAGCACCAGGAGAAGATTAAGGGATAGAGATAGACGAACTTGCGCAAGTATCCCACAACGTGTCTCAGGCTTGTGTCATAACCTAGAAGACAACCAACCTGCTAGTGCCTTCCTCTTTTTTTTCTGCAAACGGTTATACATACAAGGACTGCTCGAGCTGTTTCACAGAAAATGTTAGCAATAGGGTACGTGCAGTAACAGACACAAAGGTGAAGGTGTTGTATAAGCTTGTACTTGCAAAATATCGGGCTGCTTCAAGTTCCACGATCGGGTGAGACTTCAGTCCTTATGGAATGGTCGTTGTAAATCAGGGCGGGCCTAGGAATCTCAGGAGCTGGGCTCACTGTGGTAGCGGCGGCTGCCGACGTAACATTTGGGAGACTGGTGCCGAGAGCATTCTGTAGAGGATTGAAAGGCTAAAAGTGTATATGTGAATACGTGTAGGGAGGACGAGGAGGGGTGGGCATACTCTGGCAAGGGGCGAGGTTGAGAGGGTGGACACCCAACGGTCCCAACCACGAAGTCGTGAGCATCGTAAGAGAGACACCACTGCGACAAGTAAAGTAAGGCCAGCTATAATGATCCCCCATCTCTCTCCAGGGGGTATGTCTTCGTTATCGTGCTCTTGATTTTCGGAGCTATCGCGTTTATCCAACTGGGACAGCATGGCCTGGATGAATTCTCTCGTAGGGGGCATGACGGCTCAGTACAGCAAGCACAGCAGAGCAGATCTGCAGACAATAAATGGATAGATCGTGGATCCGTTGTTCTCCTCTGGAAAGCTTCCTCGAGCATAGTAGGAGCAAATGGGATTTTGTAGAATTTATGAAAGTAACGATAAAGCTGTCTGTTTCCGTCAGAGCCAAAGAAAGCGTGGCAGTACAGTTAGTCACTAACGGAAGCCCTCCCGCAGACCTGGATGAGGGAACTGGGGTCTGCATAGTGTGAAGTACCCGCTCGACACTCTTCCTCAGAGACCCTTTTTGCACCCACAGGAGCCATTTTCACCTCCCTCTCTGGCGGGACAATGCCAAAATTTGGCAGTACATAGCAGTTATCCAGCTGATAGAAAGATTTAGGGTGTTTTCAAGAGGGCAACGGTGGGAATTGTCTATTTTTCGTTAAATTCGGGGTTTACGGAGCTATTGATGAAGGGCCTAGTTGAAAAGGTTGTTTACCACCAAAGCGCTCTCTCCCTCTCTGGCTTTTGCCTTTCCTGGTTATTCCTTATTTGGTTTTAGTGTAACGTTGCCGGTTGGTTGTCTCTGGAAGCCAAGCCTGAATCACCCCTACCGGTATCGTCCATCTCGCCTTGCACAACATGGAGATCAAGGCACGACCCTACGATCAATAGGTCCTAGTATCAGAACACAGAGATTAGAGTGATGTATAACTAATTATCCGTGCCTACTGAATTGGTACTCGGATATATGGATGCTTCCTGCTGTTACCTGTGGAGCGAGGGATGTCTGGTCACCAGCAGCTGGACAATGGCAAATAAAGTTCCTTAGCAGACATACCCGAAAGGGATTGACTTGTGGTCACACTCTACTTCAAGTTGGCAGGTTAATATCATTCCTATGCCAGGATGAGTGTCCCCCGGCTCTGCTATGGTCCTTCGCGGCGGGCTCCGGGCAACCTAAAACCTCCTCTTGCGGCCAAAACGAATCAGATTTTTAAATTGGGAATAGCTTCCTCTCAAGAGAGTAATGCTGTTTCTTCTTGTGCTTGCGCTTCTACTCGCACGCCAAGATTTGGTTCGCCCATTTATACGGGCGGGTGTGGGCCTGCTCTTTTCTGCCAAAGGAGTGGTGTACCAGTAGTGTGCAGCAGATGAGAGGGTCTAACTCTCTCTACAGCACTGTAGCTTATGCAGCGAACCAGATGCCTATGATATGAAACTGTCTAAACATGTAGCAAGGCGGTTCAACACCCAGGAATTCAATCCATAATACCTCATGGAAGGAGCCTGTCTATGTCGCGTAGAGCAGACACCTGCCCCAGGCAAGGTGTATCCTAAAATACGAGTCGTAGGTTTGTGATGCGCAGAGATTTCTTGCTATATACTTTGCGAATCCCTGTTTACGGATGGCTCTTTCTGGGACAGGTATTATTGCATTACATGTTTGCGCGTGGATGGCCTCTGACCAGCTGTCAGTCTACCTGCAGGTTGTATGACAGAAGAAGAAAACAATAATGTAACTCCAGTCTAGTGATATGATCGTGGTGAACTGCCAGCTGTGTATTAGGACACTAATTCCCCAAACAGTTAGACCTCCTGCTAGTTGTGCACGCTGATGGCACACCAGTCTTTGGCGGAGAGGAAGCAGCTTGCACTCGACCTACAAATGAGAAACCAACTCTTCGTGCAGAGGCACGGATGCAGCTGTCTAGATAACAAATTCGAGCTAATCCACGATTTTTTGTCTTCACCTAAGGCCGTAGGGGAAGCTGCAATCGTGAGTTGGCACTGAAGCTGCTGCGTACCATTATTAAACATTCCTTTACAGCATGATTCCAGTCATTGATCCTTAACCCATTAGTAAAACAAAAATAGAGAAGCTATTAGAGGTTCACAAAGGTGTCTCTTACAAAACCACAAGAGGAAATATTCTTGACTGCTTTTTTCCAGAATGCCAATAATCCACATGCCTGGGTTCACCAGGAACTTCCGGTGGAGGGCAGGTTTTTGTTGGCCAGCACTATCCACTCAAACCTTTGAGACATTCCAGCCTAATTCGAAACGTTAGCTGCGTACATATTTGAGTACTGGTAATCGTGGTAGGGAAAACTTAGCGGCCCTGAAGAGTTGAAGTGCTTAGAGTACCCCAAAACGATCCTGCTCAGTATTGTCATGGTTTACTCCCGGTTATTAAATAGGATGGCATTCAACATTCTAAACTAGACCGGGACATCTCAGTGGCCGGCATGACAGACAATCATGCTTGTGTAGCACCAATCATGCCATGTCACGGTAAGATCTCTGACCGTGTTAGTATTGCCGTTTGTAGAGCTCTTGACCTGACCCGATTGTCTGTAAACGCGCTTATCGAAATAAAAAGGCAAAAAGGGAGGAACAACCGGCAAGAAGCAGCTGCACATATGATTGAATTATTTTCTGTAGCTCTGCAGCGCATGGTCCAACTAGTCGTCAGCTTGGGTGGTTCTTTTTATTTTTTCTATCCATCCCCGAAAAAGGCCTTGTGGGTGCTACCTGACGCCGCCTCCTGCTTCATCGCTTCTTTAAGGTTGGAGGCGGGGTAATCCAGAATTATCTATTCCGGAACTTACCGGTAGATCCCCTTAAGAGGGGAGGTCTGGAAATATAGCAGTGTTAGTTCCTGGAGTTAGTGATTGCGAAGTATGGTATATCATTTGTTCTAAGGCATGGTAGTCCCACAGGGCCCTTACTCGAGTACAGCCCCCAGTACTAGTACAGGTGTCATTAGGTGAAGTGTTCTACGGCACCATTCGCTCACCAGCTTATTCTCTAGCCCCCACTTCCGATGCTTGCATATACAATACTTGTATTATTATTGACTTGTATTTTTTTTTCTTTTTCTTTGCCCCATCCCACGTTTTCCTGTTGGCTTTTTCTTTTTCTTTCTTTTCCTCGGGTTTCCCTTGATCACTGCGCAACACGAGCAATCCTCCTCCGGCGCCACAGAGATCGATCAACAGTGCCCGGAGGGAGGAGCAAGTTTGTTTGTTTCTCTTTTGTTTTGCTTTTTTCCATCCGCGTCCGTTCGTTCTTCCCTTGCCCCAGAACCATAACTACGTTTCCGAAAGCGCCTTGCCCTGAACTATAGGTCAAAGATGCCGCCTATCCTGCGGGCTGAGGCCCCTGGCGCCTATGACAGCAGAAGAATCGGGATGCTAAATCTGGTGCCTCCTCCGCCTGTCTGTCCCTCGGTCCGTCTGGCGGTCCGTCCCTAAAAAAGTCTATCTAGGAAGATACATCAGGGAGGAAAAGAGGCAGGAAAGAGAAAAGGAAAAAAAAATCAGCTCGTCCTCACCCTTGCCCTTGCTTGCGTCTTCAAGCACACTCCTTTGGATATTTTCTTCTCTAACCAATTGAGTGCGGAAAGGGGACCATTCCCCTGGGGCTCGAAGCCCATATGGGGGTCTGTCCGGGGCACCGTTAGCGTAGGGCAACAATTCTGGGGAGTGTTTATTGCCGGTTTCTCACTCTTTTCTTTTTTCTACAGGCTTTTTCCCTTTCTTTCCTTTTTTTTCATCAGGAGGCGAACGAGCGAACGAGCCTAGTCAGATAGAAAACCAAACCCGGACAATGCTTTGGCCCAGCGATAGAATGATATGGAAACCGCGGTGGCTTTAGTGACGCAGGCTCACGCCCCCGTGACTCAAATTAATAGAGTACGGTAATTAGGAGTGGGCTATCGGGACTTATAGCCGGGGAAGGGGGGAGGTGGGTGGATTTTCAGGTAGTAGCTTACCCCCCGGGAAATTGGGGGGATCGGAGTCTTTGATGAGTGCTCTTGTGGTGAAATGTGAACTTTGAAATGGGGAGGAGTCTGGGAATTGCGGCCGTGCAGTTTTGCAAGACAGTTCCAGGGGAAGATGGGGTGAATACGCTGCTGAGGGCTCTGTAAAGATGCCTTTGCAATCCTCCAACCTATTATATCGCGGCCATATTCAAATTGAAGGGCATCGTATTGGCTTCAAGGAACTTTAGTATGTTCTTCGTTCGCCCTCCGTACGACAACCCAGAGAGCTAGGCTCCGTCGCGAAGCCCTATTATCAACCATAGCCCCATGATCATCACGAAAACAATTCTCGAGGGAAGGATCCCATTGCTCTCCATGGCCTCTCCAGTTGTATTAACAGCCCATGTCTCTAACACCGCTTAGACATCCTATCTCTACTTCTCCATCCCTACGGCGTTTGGCCCTCAGGCCCCTCCAGCACTCGAGCTGGAACACTCCACCCATTATTTCCTCAGACCCCGAGTATATATCAGAAGGCTCATCATGCCAACACAAGGAAATCCCCTACGTGCTCTATTCCTTTGCATCACCCGAGAGATGCCCCAAAATCAAAATCTTCTTGAGCGAAATCTCTAACATTCATACACGCTCACTCGTGCGTGTCTTGGCAAACCCCCAGGAATCACCGCGACAATAACGGCAACTACACAAGCGAAAGCTATGGGTGAAATAACATATTTGAGGTGAGATAAAGTGACCGTGGGATACACGTTAAGCGTTTCATTAACCCTCATTCCCTTTAAAACAAACACTTGCACGCCTCGGTACCGCCCCTATCCAAGTACCCGTTCCCTTCCAAAGCCACATTTATCTCACCCGTCATGTCCAGGGGATAAGCTGTGCCTTTTGGTAACAGGACCGTGTGTAATTTCGAAAGCTAATTACTATACCTGCTTTTAGAGAGAGCCACCAGTATATGAATCGAATTGTGGTTTGGTGAAATGTGCGCAGGTTTTCACATGTTATCCCAAACAAAGAATGGTACCCCAAGACCTCCTAGAGTGCTAGTGTTCACAATACCCCCAAAAGCCCACCCAGAAACCTCCTTACCTTTGTACGGCCTAAGAGTCCTAGCTAGCGGTAAAAAGATAATTTTATGGATGGGGGACGTCTTGCTTTGCAGGCTCTGCTCAACTGCATAAGCGCCGTGTGGAGTCCAATGTTTCCCCCTCAAAGTTTCCCTATTTGTGGTTCCTGTCGAGTGATACTCTATGCCCATGAATGCTGTCTTGGCACACCTGAAGAGCCTCACAGCGTTTACCAAATACCGGTACCTGCAAGCACACCAAAACAAAAAAAAAGTACTGGTAGGGCAATCCAGAACGGAGCAACAATTCCTTCCCCTTTCCCAAGCGGAGTATACAACCTAGAAGGAGTTCGCTATCATCGGTTTTCAACGCTCGATGCGACAATGCTTCTTGGTCCGTAGGCTTCTCTTGCCCTTCGAGCGGGCATCTCCCATAACCTCACCATCATGGCAGGCACCGCTACGGTTATCGAGATACTCGCCCGCTCACTTACCACTGCCGCAGAGGTTTTTCTCAGGGTCCGCTAGGACTTGCTTCGGGAGGATTTCTCCAGAGCTGGAGAAAAGAATTAATGATATTCCATTGGAGAGGTTTAGGAATTTTTGCATCGTGGCGCATGTGGTGGGTTTTCTACTTGTTTGCTCGTTCGCTTGCTTGCTTTGTTTAGCCGGTTAGTGGGTGCAGCCAGAGCTGATTGAGGTGCTTCAATTCCATAGGATCATGGGAAGAGCACTTGTATGCTAACTCAATACCCGGAATTTGAGAGGGAGATTCTTTTTTGGGGGGAGGCATGTAGGGGGACGAATCGTTGCTAATGTTTCTTCGAGTGAGATAGTGAGTGATAGACTTCTGGAGCTTACGGGGACTATCGCTCCTGGCGGGAACAAACAGATTTTGGACAAACTTGATGTAGAACGGGAACGGGGGATAACCGTTAAAGCGCAGACATGCAGCATGATTTATAATTATAAGGTTTGCGTCGATTATCTTCATTATCGAACTATTGCTTATGGTGGAGTAGGGAGAGGATTATCTCCTCCATCTTGTAGATACTCCCGGACATGTTGATTTCCGAGCAGAAGTATCTCGAAGTTACGCTTCATGTGGAGGAGCAATTCTCCTAGTTGACGCATCGCAGGGTGTCCAAGGTACCTGCGTCTAACTCCATATCCCCACAACCTAGACTCTAACAGCGGAGTCCACAGCACAGACAGTTGCCAATTTCTACCTCGCCTTCGCTCAGGGTCTACATCTCATCCCCGTAATCAACAAGATCGACTTATCAACAGCAGATCCCGAGATGGCTCTCGACCAGATGAAATCCAGTTTCGAACTCGATCCTAAAGGTGCGGTTTTAGTTTCTGCTAAAACAGGCCTGAATGTTGAGTTAATATTACCTGCTGTCGTCGAGAAAATACCAGCGTAAGAGCCCCCTTTCCTTCTTTCCGGTGAATGGTCCCTTCGAGTGTGAGAAAACGGACTAGATTTCTTACTATTCAACAGTCCTGTAGGTTCTCATAGGGCTCCGTTAAAAATTCTCCTAGTCGACTCCTGGTACGACATGTACAAAGGTGTCATCCTGCTAGTCCGGGTCTTTGAGGGCACGCTCCGGTCCGGGGATACCGTCGTCTCCTTCGCTACGGGAAAGAAATACATCGTTGGAGAACTAGGCATCATGCATCCCCTCGAGAAAGCGACTTGTTCCCTACGTGCGGGTCAAGTCGGATACGCATACTTTAATCCGGGAATGAAGAAGAGCTCCGAGGCAAAGGTCGGGGATACATTTACGCATGTCGGTATGGAGAATGTTGTTCAGCCGTACCCAGGATTCGAAGAACCGAAACCTATGGTTTTTGTTGGAGCATTTCCAGTAGATCAGTCAGAGTTTAATCGGCTAGATGATAGCATCAATCAGTTAGTTATCAACGACAGGAGTGTTACGCTCCATAAAGAGTCTTCAGAAGCTCTTGGGCAGGGGTGGAGGTTGGGGTTTTTGGGTTCGCGTCATTTGCTCTTACTATCACTCGGATTTCGTTTTGGTGCTGACTGATGAACTGAAGGTACGCTGCACTGCTCAGTGTTCGAGGATCGCTTGAGGCAGGAGCATGATACCTCAATCATCATCACTGCCCCAACAGTGCCATACATGATCAGATATAAGGATGGCACCGAAGTCATCATCCGAAATCCGCACGAATTTCCCAATCCCGACATGGAATACAACAAAATCGAAGCCTTCTACGAGCCATTAGTTCTTGCCACCGTCACCCTCCCAAACGAATATCTTGGGAAAGTTATTGAACTCTGCGAGGTACATACCTAGATACATCCTCCCATCCCTAGTACTTTTCAGAGATGCTAAAAACGGAACCAGTCAAACCGCGGCACACAAGTCTCCATCGAATTCTGGACAGCTAGCCAAGTCATCTTAAAGTACAGAATCCCACTCGCTCAGCTAGTCTCGGACTTTTTCGGAAAACTCAAAGGCATAACGAAAGGCTACGCATCACTAGACTACGAAGACGCCGGGTACGAGAAAAGTGATGTGGTGAAACTACAATTGCTTGTGAACAGAGAACCCGTGGACGCGATTTCCCAGGTCCTGCACAGAAGCCAGTGTCAGAGGATTGGTAAACAGTGGGTTTCGAAATTCAAGGAGTATGTGGATCGGCAACTTTTCGAGGTGGTCATACAAGCGGCAGTGGGGAAGATGATTGTTGCGAGGGAGACGGTAAAGCCCGTTAGGAAGGATGGTGGAGTTTTCGAATCCTCGTTGCTTTGGGGGCCTTTCCACTGATTGATTGCATAGTTACCGCAAAGCTCTACGGCGGCGACAGAACCCGGAGAATGAAACTCCTAGAGAAGCAGAAGGAGGGAAGGAAGAAGCTGAAAGGCAAGTCCTCGCATCCGCATGCAAGCAATATGAAATACTAACTCATCATGATCAGCCATCGGTCAAGTCACAATCGACCAGAAAGCTTTCCACGGCTTCTTACAGAAGAACTGATAGATACCTCACAAAACGCCGAATAGATTACATTTCATTTGGAATAATTATTCTGCTGTAAATAAGAAATGCATACATAAGTGTTGAGATGCGCATCTCTGTATGGTATAACGAAAGCCACGCTTGGTAGCGGAGGCTGTATCTAGAAATATTCCCCCATGTTGGATTGTCACCGTTCAGGCTACGACTTTCCGCCCAACGATCTAGAATATTCTAGGCGTTGATAGGTATTGGCCATTTGATTGTGCCATATTATGGAGACATGGGGCCACTACGGACCACATAGCTTGTTTCTCGGACAACCTCGGGTGATATATCGTGAGCACGCACATCACCCGTATAACTCAATCGGCATATGTTCACTCTTATGATATGATCGTGGGAAAAGGAGTTAGTCCTACGGCTAGCATTCATAGACGGAGTTTTAGCTATATATCTCTTGCACCACGCTCTACCACCTCTCTCTCCCATTACGGTTATAAAATACGTTCCGCATATACCTCTTCCTAACACCCCAAACTGAACTCATGAAGTAACAAATACTGTATCGTGGCACGAACCTTAATAATAATATTATACATATTGTCCTCAACGAACCCTAGCTCCAAACTTGAAGCCATCCACGATGGCCCATCCCATAGGGAAAACAGAATAAACTCGTTCTCGGGGTGGACCTGTCCAAAGGAGTACTCACACATTATCACTCGTAGTTTGTGCGAGTAGCTATTTACAATGTGAAGCACATTTTAGTCCTTTGGTCTCTCGCATGAAGGGATATAGTAGGTGCTCGTTATATGGAATGTGCACTAGCCTTTGCTCAGGTTGTTATTTATTTTTTCCTCACCCTCTTGAGTCTTGTTCGAGAACTGATCGGAGCCCTCGGTCTTGGGCTGACTTACCCGTGATATCCCACCGGGTGGTGCTCTTTAGGAAGGCTATTCGTGAGGAGTTTGTGAGCACGCTAGGTGCCGCCGACTCAGTCAGTCAGCCAGTCGGGGGGCCGGTGTTAATATATCATTCTCTTCACACCGACTCATCCAACTCGGGCTCGTGACGAGTCCCTGTTGGAGGCCAGTTCCCCTTCTTCTTCTTTTCTCCTGCTTGTGCTATGGGAAACAGGTTAGTTAGGGATCTTGGGATAGGCAGCTGTGCAGTGCAGACGGAAAGGGGGCATACTTCAAGGCAATATGAAGGCACAGGTAGAGGAGTTGGTTCGCGCGGGAATCATTTTTCCTGACATCTTGGTATCATCTATGTCCCCGACGCGTGGTGGGAATATCATTATTGTGCGTTAAAGACGTAATGGGATCCACTTCCTCCTTCCTGCCTTCGGGGGAGTAATCCACCCGCGAGCATCCCCGGCGGTCTGGCGTAAAGTCGGCTGAATAGGGAGATATGTGGTATGATCCAACCCCCCACTATACTTTACAATCCGAGTAGATATGGAGCGAGAGACCCACCCCCACACAAAAGCTCCATATATCATATCATACCACGGTAGGTAAATAGAGCCCGTAGCAACGACCTCCAAATTTCGAAAACAAAAACACCATCCTCACCAACCAGTTCTCATAGACCATCTCCCAAAAGACCGATTCACCGCTAGAGCTTAAATGGGATGCTGGGTGGGAGTTCTACTCCTCCTCCTCCTCCTCCTCCCCCAGGTCAGGAAGGAAGGGGAGCACACCCATCACAGTAGATAATCAAAGCCCTTTTTTCCCAATAGTGTTCAGGGCTCAGTTCTATTATTCGAATGATAATAACTATACATCCTACATATGTGCAGTACTTGCTTGCAAGGCAAATCTGGCTATAAAAAAATCAAAACGCGAGTGATCTCTTATGACAACATATAGGCTTGCTGATAATAAAGTGGAAGTATTATAGCTAGGCAACGCCCCCAATACACAGCATCAATCCAACATATTTTCAACGAAATTACGCGGCGATGTGTGGAAAGGAGTTTCAAGGGTTATTTAATACTACAAAATTGGAAAGGAAGTATTTGCACTATGCCAATTATTTCCCTCCCTTTACCTGGTAACCTCCCGAGATCGCATGGGAACTCCTATACAGCAAGAGCTTGGGCGAGCTGAAGCCGTTGAACAGTTCTTGAATCTCTACTGGTGGGAGCTGTGGATGATGCCGTCCCCTTCTCTCTCCCTCGAGAAAGAGAAAGAGGTAAAGACAAATGTTTCATTATTAATTCTAGATCCTTTCTCTCCGCCCCTTCCTCTCCTACCCACAACACGCCCTTGAGCCCATGGCAAAGAGTCGGAATTGTCCGCCCTTAAAATCCCGCCAGTTTTCTATTAGACGGGATTTCTTATTAACTCCCCTACCCTATGGCGGGGGTCCCTCAATGGCAGGTGAGTCCTGCTGAGGAAGAATTGAATGTACGGGCGTAGGAGTTAATTAGTTCCTGCGGGGTTGACTAACCCCGCTGGCTAGTTTTTCGAGTATTACTGTGGGAGCAAGTAATCTACCCCACCGGCAGATCTACGGTAATGGAGGGAAAGGAAGGAAAGGAAGGAAAGGAAGGAAAGGAAGGAAAGGAAGGAAAGGAAGGAAAGGAAGGAAAGGAAGGAAAGGAAGGAAAGGACGGAAAGGAAGGAAA
>Ga0307509_10002707_pt1 | contig 28271 bp, 28 predicted proteins | sample 10_EM_MG_FD_202245 | JGI IMG/M metagenome (GOLD analysis project Ga0307509, IMG submission 202245) | Populus trichocarpa ectomycorrhiza microbial communities from riparian zone in the Pacific Northwest, United States - 10_EM | ecosystem: Host-associated > Plants > Roots > Unclassified | place... | reverse complement strand
TTACCTTACCCCATCGTACTTGTGTTCACAGCTATTTAACAGTTTCACGGTTAGGTTGATCATGTACTATCCAGTATCCGCACTGGTAACGCTATTTGCAAACATCTTGCAGAATCCTCAAGATCCACGTGCGCGCTCTGACCTCAGGCTGATGAATGCGGTTGTGGAGTTTCTACAAACTGTGCAGAAAGAGGATGAAAGTGAGAATGCGAAGCAGAATTCCCCGTCGATACAGCGGATGTTGACTGTCTGCGGGGAGTTCCATCGCATATCGCAGTTGGTCTTGGATAGAGCCGAGAAGGAATCCATGACTCGGCGGAAACGAAAGAATGAAGAACCGAAGCCGCCGAGCTCTGGTGCTCAGTACTCTGCAAAATCGACTAAATCTGCTAGCTCACATGCGACAACAACGCCAAGCACTCCCCCTGCTAATGCATCGCCGCCGACCAGTATTTTGAACCAGGATATGACCTCACAGGTTTACTCTAACCCCTTACCTCTTCTCGGGGAAGGTTCTTATATTAACTTTATATTCTCCTTAGTTGTATGGCGAATTCGGAACAACTTTCTCACCTAGTAACCCTATGTCCTGGCTGAACGAAATGGGAAACCCCAACCCAGCTCAGGGATTCCCTATATCACCGTCGCCCTCGCATAACCCCTTGCCGCCGCCCATATCCTCCTCCTCCTTTCAGCAACCTTTCGTACCACAAGACCTCTGGCAGATGCCAATGACCTTCGAGTGGGATTGGGCAGATGCCAGTACCAACATGGCGTGGAGTGAGCAAAACCCTTCTGGGATTTAGTTTGTATGGCACGTGGTTTTTTCTTTGGTTTGATCTGGAGTCTGGTTTGGATTGGGGAATCACGTTTTCGTTTTTCTTTTGTTTTTCGTCTTGGCTATAATCGACGGGGAACGGGCGTAGGCGTGTGGAGGAGGAAGTGATGCTGTTGAAATATAGTTGCTTCCGCAAAGTTCTCATACCCTTCTAAGTACTATGAGTTCTTGGAAATGTTTCGCTAGCTCTCTCTGTAATTCGGTAAGGGGCGGATTCTGATAGGGTCCAGTGTCCCTAGAGGCACACCCGAAGGATTATCTAAGGGGCTCTATTTTTCTTAATAGGTATTGCCCTTGGGGTATAATGAAGGGTATGGGAACTTACGACACGGCTGTACGTGCCGCTGGACAGTCAGCTACTATAGCTAACTTTTCCGTTTATCTCTTGGTGCTTCTTTCTAACAGGGACTGCTAGCACTCAGCATGAATGGGGACATGGCTATGGAGAAAAGGGAAGATTTGGATTACTTTTTTTTCATACTTCCACCATTTGCTTTCGTTATCCCTACACCTGGCTTTTGGTAACAATGTTGCGGAGTTCGAATTGCGATTTTTTTGTCTTGTTTATGTTTGGAGGATTTAATTTGGGAGGATGGATTGGGCAAAGATCAGATATCAGCGGGGAATATTATCGCAATCGTCTCTGCTCTACTCTATTCTGGCTGTCCTTGCTGCTGGTTGTCGTGCGGGGGCCCCTTGGGTACTGTGATGTTTGTAGACATTGGTGCCCTTCTGAACCCAACCCTCACTTTCGAGGATCCTGTTCCATCAACACACTGGCCGGCCTCCTTCTAATAATCCCGTATGGGTTTGTACAATAATGCGTGTTAGGTGATATGCTGAGTAGTATATGGTGAAGAATACTGGTATCAATACAAGTATTAAAACTCCTCACTGTACTATATTGCAGAGGTCCCGAATTCGGCTTTTGTTCGCTGGTGATCGCTTTTTTGGTAACCACATAACCCGGATCGCATCGCTCCGCCCCGCCCGGGCTTGTGCTGAGATGTTTGACGGCCAGATTCGCGCACCCACCAGACATCATTAGCTCCTTGACAGGTGGTCTTATATCATCCTACCTATGGCTAACTTAACTGCCGGCACAGTACCACCCAACCCTGGATACTGTATAGCGACGCATAGGGCCTCCCCTGGGAGATATCTACCGGTATTTGAGCTGTTTTGAGAAAAGGACTGGTACCTCTGGTTGTTGAAGGAGGGTTGTCAAATATCATACATACATGATAAGTTACAGTAATGCTAATCAGGGAGAAAGGGAAGGAAGGACAGTAGGGTTTATGGGGAAGCGATCTTGAGTGTTGGGTGGTTATGATATTGGTATTGGGTAACTTATGTACTAACTTACCGGGTTCGTTAGCAGTGTCGTTGTGGCTTGGTAATCACGCTCACGATAGCTTGAGAGCGGTGCATGTACTCCACCAGCCCTGCCTACACTTGCAATGATAATCCCTAAGAGTCCTAAAGAGGCTAGCGCACAGAACACCACCCCCGTCTCTAGGTAGTGCGTCGAAAAATCCGGTGTTATAGTACGTGCGGTATTTAACGCCGACGGTAGCTCTCCTGCTCCCCCCTTGCCCAAGAGATCTTCGACATAGCCAGCTGTAGCTTAATTAGTAGTCATGCTTACGAAGGATATAATTGCCTATCTATTGGTGCCAGAAGTGGTAGCTGATTCTAGTGTTATACTACTATTGTATTTATATTCCAAGTAATAGCCCCTGCGCTGACCACAGGGCGTCGGAAGTGCTAACGGTGATGGTTGGGCTTCCATCCTGGAAAGTTATATGTGTAGGGCTTCTCTACAGAGTGTGAGCGGTGGTGGTGGTGGTGGTGGGGTGGGTTAGATGGTCGGATAAAGGATCGGGTGAAAGTGGAAAGAAATACCTGGTAGGATGTAGCTGTGCTGGAATTTAGTGCTGAAGATCTTATTATTAACAGCGCCTCTATATAACACAACGCAAGTCATCCCATGATGCTATTGGGCAACAGCATGTTAATCCTGTCATCACTTATTGCCCAGGATACTGTGATATACAAGTGTTCATGACTGAAGACTTCCACTAAGATTAATTTCTGCTATGGACACAAGGACTAACTTAGCCCCGTGCTTTGTCTGTAGTTACAGCATATGCAAGCCTAGCAAGGAGCTAAAGTCTCACCAAGTCAATAGATATGCCACGAGACGCTTGCAAGGTGTGGTAATGCGTATTTGAAGGATAAGCATCTGAGCTCCTTCCACGGCTTCTCTCATAATCACGCCCGTTACTTTAAGGATCGAATAATTAACAAAGCCTACTGGTGATCGGGGACACTGAAGCAGATTGAATGATTATTACCATCTATATAAGTTAGACCTGCACGCTACTTCTGGAATATCGTGCCGGTAGTCTACTGTATCATTTATGTCACATCAGAAGCACAGACCGTTGAGTGATATTACAGTAGTTAACCATCTGAAGTTGCTTTACCTGCCAAGTGGCTCCCCACCCCGCCTATCGATGCTTCTCCTCCTCCTCCTCCTCCTCCTGCTCTTCCTCACACGTCCCATTCTTTCGCGAGGAAAGACCCACCGCAAATCAATGACACCGTCGTTAACTATCCATCAAATCCACTCACCCATCCATCCATACTGGAGTAACCTATCGTCTCTCGCACCTAGCAAGATAGACCAACCCCCCCCCCCCCCCCCCACGCCAGAATAGCCAGTCATCCATCCGCATAGGTCAAAGAGCAGAACATGTAGAATGCACAACGAGGAAAGTGAATTTTCCTCCACCGTCAAGCTAGCGTAAATACTACGCTCGGACCATCATATATACTTGAGTATACTGTGCTGGTTGAGTACCGGTGTGATATAGCATGTTTAGCTCACTTCACGGCACTTATTGAAGCGCAGTGGCGTACTGTAGATCGGCCCGCAAGCCGAGCCGCCGAACGATCCAGTACCATACAAGTACTGTATTGTACTAGTATGAGTCCGTTACAGCACAGGAAAAGGTATAATATTTCACTTTTCTTGCTGCGGGATGAAGTGTCGTGGTCGCGAAGCCTCATAACCACATGTTCAGGAGAGCCTCACGTGAGTTGCTTCTTTATCATTTGATTGGGGGGTTCTGGACGTGATGCTGTGGAAAAAAAAAAACTCTTCTGTGGAAGTGGAAGAGGAGTGAGACAAAAAAGGAAAGAAGAAAAAGGATGAGATGTAATAAATTGAGGTACGATGGTGCATTGTCTTGGATTGCACGGCGTGGGCAGTATTATGAATTGAACTGGGCGGAAAGAGGAGGGGGGGGAGAGGGAAACGGGTTTTGCTGTGGTAGGATATCGGACGAGTGGTATTCGGTCTGGAAGCAGGACGTTGTGATCATTTTTTCGCGGTTAGACTTGCATTAGTGGGTGGTTTGGTTCGCTTCGCGGGAAGGGAAGGCTTGCATGGTTGGTTTCATAAGAAGGCACGTGGTGGTGTTACGAAACGGGAGGGGCTGGTGAGCTCTTTCCATGGAGCGAATTGGAGATTAAGGTTGCGGTGTCGTTTGGTCTGGTTGGAGAGTGGGGGCTGGGCCAAGCGTTGGAACTATGGCACTTGTGCATGAGTGGTAACTGATTAATAGTATAATACTTGTAGCAACATTATCGTACTGTATAATCCCTCTCGCCGCTAGCACATACCAAAATCACCTCTGCTCATCCCCCGTAGCCTCTCCTTGTCCGGCCTTCTCTACCTTCTTACTCCTTTTAACATAAATAGGCGTTCTATCCCTCCAGCCTCTCCCAGCCTTTCCCGCCCTTGGCTATAATCTCACGATCAAGCCTCTGCACATCCCCTATAAACATCTATGCGCTGCCCTCTTCCCTCACCTTCACCCCCTCCCCCTGTTTTCTCGATCACCCGCGTGTCGCCAATGTCACTGTGCTGTGCCCGGGTAATGTCATAGCTCTCCTTAATGCGATAGAGAACCCCGCGCGGGAACATCCCTTCCTCCGCTGGGTAGGATTGCATCTCCCAGAGGAGGAAGTATGTTGATGGGAGGTCGTATAGTAGTTTCAAGTGTGTAGCGCGGCTTCCAGTTCGGAGGGTGTGCGTGGGCGGGGGGGGGAGGTCCGGCTCGTGAGGGAAGGGGCGTGAGTGGCAGACAGGTGCAGGAGTGGCAGGTGGAATGCTTGGAGGTGGGAGTGGAGGTCTGGGTCATTTCTGTTGTAATTATTTTTCCGCTTACACCGGCCCCGGAAACGGGTGACGAAGGGGTGCCGTAAGAACGGGAGGACCGTCGGGGTGGGCGGAGTTTATGCTTCGCGGGCAGACGGGGGGTGAGGTGGGGGGGGGTTGGTCTATACCACCGTGACGTCTTCTTTGATTGCCGGTATCATACCCAGATCCCGCCCGACTGCTTCTGGCGCTAGTGTGCCGAACCCTTTTGATGCCTTACTTTATCCCCCGAGCTCGAGGCCGCCGCGCCCTCTCTACGAGCATGTGCCGAATTAACCACCACTCACAAACATCACCAAACATCCAACATCTTTTCATCAACTTCGAATCCGAATGGCAATCTATGAATAGGCATACCGCCTCCCTCATAATTAAAACCTCAAACCTAAACCTCAATTACACGGGCATAGAAAACACTTCATGGACACCCAACCTCTCACAGCCCTCCCCGGAGTGAAGAAAGATAGAGAGGGGAAAAAACATGAGGCACGATATGAGGAACCATATAGGTCGGCAGTTTAATGATAATAATATTTATCTGGGGAAGGTGAATTGGTCGCTACGTGGGGAGAACCCCTGCTTTGCCCTGGCTTCTAGATCAAGTGTCGGAGTGAGTTTTGATATGGTAGGGTTTGGGGTTTGGAGTGGGGGTATGTGGTGTGGACCGTGTGGGGGAGGGGGGAGTGAGGGGTTAGGGCGGAGATGAGTGGGTGTAAAGTGGTCATTGTGGAAGATAGATGTCAATTTGTGGCATTGAGGAGTATAGTGTAATTAAGGGCGGGGCGGCGCAAAGTAAGAAGGTGTTTTTATTTATTTTTTGCTCTTGTTCGGCGGTTAATATTGATTTCGATCTTGATACTTTTCGTGGTTTATCTCGGTGGTTAATCCTGATCTTGACAGTTTCCATAATTATCTTATAGTTTACCATCGGCGGCAGCAGCTCCTTGTCGTTATCATCAACACTTTATAGTGTGGGTATGATAGCGTTTTTATTTATTTATTTTTGTTCTTGAGGATCTTGATCCCTGGTTGACATTTTCCTCCATAGTTTCCGTGGCAGGGTGGGATAACGCGCACGATACAATACCGGGCCGACAGCGGCGGCGGCGGCGGCGATGTATGAGTATAGTGCACTCGTCAGCCGTAATCGGGGCATTTGATGTTTTTATTTATTTTTCTATGCGCCCTGGGTAGGATCGATGGCATTGTATAGGTATGTATGGGATTTGGGGAAAATTAGTAGGACAAAATTCACTTGTGTTTCGAGCTCGCCAATCTGAGGATAGGGATTCCTGTGCGTGTAGCACGCGTTGCACGAGACTCTGACAGGTGTCAGAACTTCCGGGAATCGCGGTAGGATAAGATAAGGGGGAGACGGGGCGGGGAGGGGAAAGGTAGGGAAAGAGAGAGATTAGGAATGATGGTAGTACATACCTATGCTTGTCTCACTCTCACGCCAATCTACCCATATCTACCTCTGCTCTCCTGTAGTATGTACCAACATGTGCACCCCTTAGGATGATACCAGTATCGCCATCGGAAGCCAGCAGAGCAGGAACAGTCGATCTCCTTCTCTGTTATGAAGCGCTTACTCCCTCCGATCCGTCCACCTTCGGCAGGGGAGAACAAGAAAAAGGAAGAATGTCGCCCATACTTAAACCTCCACCGCTCGCGCGTGAGGAGTTGGATTTGTAGTCATGATCAATCACTCGTGAAATACGTGGGACGGATTTAGGATAGGGTTGGATTCAATTGGGCATTGGGGATCCGCAGGAGTGTTGATGATTAGTGTATGTGTGTATGTATGCATGTATGTGTGTATGTATGTGTGTACGTATGTATGCACGGGTAGAGTATTGTCGTGGCGGAAAATGGTCGAGAGGTTGGTGAAGGCTTGTCGGTGAAGGGGCGGGTTACGATGTGAGTGGCGTGATGATTCATCCTACCTTGCTGGTGGGTGTATGTGCATGCTGCTTCAGATTCAGCTGGAGTGTGCCGTATTGTACTTGCTACTTGTTGTATTGGTATCGGGTTTGTCTACCTGGTCGTACGCCAGTTATTCAGGAAGTGGTTAAGGAAGCAATACTCACACTCACGCCGATTCCTGTATGAAGTGGAGTGTTTCATTTCTTCCCCCTTTTTCTCTTCTCCTTTCCCACCTCAGTTTTCTTCCAACTCCCCCTACCCCTTTCTGCCTATCCATATACCGTCCGGCAATGGCCTGATGACCTGTTCTTCCTCGCTCAGATCCCATGATCAATCCTGAAATTAGTTCGCTCCTAGCGGCAGCGCCGTGTACTATACTCAACCCAAATTAATCAATGTGAGAAATTAGTCAAATAGATAAAAAAGAACTCATGCAGAAAACAACCCAATGTATCTATATACCCCTTACTTCCTTATGTCTGCCGACTGCACACAAACACCCCACATACGTACGGCAGTTTGGGCACGAGCTGGTTGGACAAGCGGCTTTGTTCGGGGATTAGTTGGTTGCGCCAGAGGGATGGGAGGTTGATTGACCAGTTGGGATTTTGATATATATCGTGCCGATGGCTGCCTGCTGCTGGGTGAGTGAGGACAAAAAAGTGCGAGTGATATGTTGTGCGTATTAGTCTCGGAAGTGGAGTGCTGCGGTAAGAGAATTGAAAGGAATAGAGTGCGTTTCATGCCATGTTTCGGAGCAATTGATATCGTGAGTAGATAAGTTAATTTGGGAGATATAACATTAGTTAGATGGATAACTACCACCTACATTGGGCGGATGGGTGGGATGGATAGAGAATCTCATCGCCTGATGAATGTTTTTTTTTTCCCTTTGATCAAATCAATGCTGGCGATGAAGGTGGTGGTGGTGATGACGGCAGCGATGGCGGTGAGGCTTGCTGGCTGGTGCTATTTGCTGATACTGGGTGAAAAGAGTTTGCTTTCCAATACTCCTACCTTTGCTTCTACGTTTTTCATGATTCTGATTCTGGCTGCTTGGGTTGTGCTGGGCTGTACCATGGTTTGGTTTATCCGCACCCCTACTCTGTCGGTGCTCGAGTAAGTAGGTACTGTACGATGGGTTTTGGCCTAGCACTGCATATAGCTTAATTGCGTTCTTAAAAACTAGAACCTTCGGATCTGCCAGCGTAAGCCCTCTTTTCTTTTTTCTTTTGTCGAATTCTTTCTTTATGGGCTTGCTTCATGGTTACCTTCCCTTATTCTTTTACTCATCTGCACAGTATGGTAAATCATCGCCCGAACGTGTCTAGCCAAAATATGAACCCCCAAAGCACTCACCAAAGAGCACCGCACAATACAGTGCTGTACTGCGAGGACGAGAGAGGGAGAGAGAGAGGGAAATCGCCACCTGACAGATGCGAAGTGTGTTGTCCACCTCCTTCTAGCTCTTAATTTAGCGAATGGGATTGAAGAATAGCCCAAGTAGATTATCGCCGCTATCGACGGTGGTGTTCTCAGGAATATATTTGTCTCAGTGCGGTACTGTACCTGCAAGGTGTTTTTTCTCGACCTCCCTTCTCCCTTTCATCCCACTTTGCCCCTCTTTCTTCCTACTTCCCACTCCTGAGGATGAGACCTACCGAGGCGTGGTCTGACGGTTTGGATGGGTGCTTTATCAGATCTTGTGAACCAGCGGTTTCAGATGCCCTGCATGCGGTGCCGAGTAGGAAAATCTGCATTCGGGTATTCGAAACGGAAACGTTTGTTTTTTCGCAACGTTTATTGGAAGGGGGGTTTTTTTTTCTTTCTAGTCTCTGCCGAGGCCTTTCTTTTGTACTCGAGTAGCGTGCTTGAGTACCGCACTTGCACTTTGATGCAGATTTTCTCCCTTTGATGCTGCTGTGACACTGGCTGGTTATCGAAATTGATGGTGGGGCGAAAGGGAAAGGAAAAGTTTTTTATTTTTTATGTTTTGTGTGGTAGTTGCGTTGGGATAGCGCTAGAACCGTTGGTTATATGGTGATTAGCTGGCATGCATACGGTACCCAGTGACTTTTGGCAATTGCCTGCCGCCCCTCACAAAAGACTTTTTATAGTTTATTGCCGACAACCGGAATATCTGCGCTTTGATGGTCAATGAAGGTACTGTACTGTGCTCGAGCAGTATCACTCGGCTTTGGCGGTTATTTTCGTTGGTACGCACCCTAGTCTCGTTTGAGTCTATGAAAACACTGCAAAGGTATTTTGCGATATCTGTATCAGAGTCTGTGTATTTATTATCAAAGTAGAGGTATTTTTTGTGTGGCAGGAGCGTGGGAGGCCTGGGTTTTGTACGCATCATTCATTACTTGCATAAGATTCTTTCCTGATTGACTAAGAGAAATAGTTCTGCCTTGCATTTTTCGTGTTGCCGTGGGTAGGGTAGAGCATTTTGATAAACCCACCTCGAATAGGGTATCTTCCAGTCTGTTTAGAATTCGTTTTTCAAGAAAAATGTCCTTTGAATGCATTGCAGATTGTGCTGTTCAATCCTCACCCGAAGCAAATATGCAGGAAGGAGTAGTTCATCCTGCAACTAAAGTAAATTGACCCGGGCGTCCAATGTCGTCTCTTCAATGCTTTCTCTTAAGCATTTTCAATTCAGCCCCACCAAATCCTTTGGCTGGGGGGATTCCTAGTATTACGAAGTCGATTGAAGCTCCAAAGATCCTTGGGTGCACACCGAATACCCGGATTTTAACCATGAAAGCGGCAAGCCACTACCACTTCCCCTAGTGGCCCTTTCCTTGCACTCGCGTTCAACTGGCCAGTATCATTGGGTCGGTAGTAACAACACAACACGATACATTAAAGACCTTAGGGGGTGGCCGTATTTAACTATATGGTTTCAACTCTGGTTAGGGAGATCAAATACTTGGTAAGAATCGTGCGCAGTAATAACGGGTTATCAAATGCTGTCTGTAGCCGAGGGGGAAGAAGGCAGCTATCGCAGTAGAATATAACATTAGCATAGTAATAAACTGGTAAGTTAGGGTATGTGTCTTTCTTTCTTTTTTCGCTTTGTTCCGCTGTAAGTTATCGCTAGCAAAAACGGCCTTAATGCCTCGCGTCTTTAGACGTATTGTATAGTAAATGAGTTGAGGGGGAGGGGGGCGATGTTTCGATTCAACTTTATTTTATTGGCTTAGCTCAGGGCGGCTGTTCCGATCCCACGCTTCCGGATGAATTGAAACATAGCTTTACCTATCGCTGAACAGCCGGGGAACCAATGTTTCTTTTGCTCTTTACAACCCTAAAGAAAATTATCCGGACAAACGGCCGATGGACCCGAAGAGATAGACATCCTTCTTTAGTTTGCTCTCGATGAAGTTGATTTGCTGGCAGGGGGAAAGAGTAATTGGATGGGCCAGTTTGAGAGAAGTGTGGCTGGATGGGGGGAACAACCGCTTACTTCTATCCCTATGATAACCACTTCTCTTCAGTGGGTCCCTTTGTTTCCTTCAGGATGGGGAAAAAGAAGCTAAGGGAACGGTGGTGCTGAGGGGTTGATAGCTTACAACCACCGGAGCAGAACGTGCGTAACGTGGAATAGAAAGCAAACTACTTAAAAGGGAAGTGATCTGCTCCTCAGGGATGTCAACGGCAAGGCAAGCGAAAAGCGAAGAGGATTGCCGTTGCGGCTTTGGTTCTGTTTGATATTGCTCCTACTAGGGTGCTCTGCGGATCCGTTTCTTCTCCCCCCGCACGAAAAGGAAAGGAAGGAAAGAAGGGAGGGAGGGAGGGAGATTAGGCATGGCCAGCAAGCTGGTAGAAAGTATCGAGTTGTGGTTTGGTCTAGGTGCTCTAAATTCTGTAGTTACTCGATAGTGCCATGCAATAACTGTAGTATGTGCGACTGGCATATGCAATAGCAGCAGCAGCAGGCAGGCGAGCAGCAAAGAGAGCGAGAGAGCAGGTTTTTTTTTTTTTGGAAAAAGGTCCGCGTTAGCTACCGAAGAGCATAGCTCCGCCACTAGATCTGCATCAGGGAAGAAAGGGATTCCATTTCGCGCAACTTTGATTTGCTTGCGGAGAGTGTAGTAGGCGAGGGAGAAAAGAGGTGAAAAAAGAGGTATGTAGGGCAAAAGGGTAATTGAGTGACAACTGGGAACAGCCACAGATAGAACATATCCGGATCATGTGTGAGGTGTAAGAGAGGGAGAAAAAGGAAAGAAGGAAAAAAGGGAGGACCAGCGAACGAGGTGCAAGAAGTCGGGAGAGCCTTCTCTGCACTGCTGGTAAATCTCGCTTTTGGGATCCGTCCCACTCGTTTCCCTGTCTGTCCCGTGTTCCCCCCACCTCCGCTTTTTGTCTCTTAGGTGCTGACGGCGGCGAGCCTCTCACCTCCTCCTCTCTTCTCTGCTCCTCCTCTCAACTCTTCCTCTCAACCTCCTTTAAAGTCCCCCATCCGTCGTTGAGAGGAATTATTCTTTCTAACAATCAGGACGCGCTTTCAAGATGATGGACGTCTATTGCACTGTGAGTTTTACCTCTATTCACACCCCAATCCCTTAAAGGCTGGTTGTCGTCATATCCAATTTTTCCCCGATATCAGCCCATTGATCCTCCAAGTTTTTCCTTGTGTCCCGTTACATGTGGCTGACCAAACTGTTTCACTACAGCTGCTGTTGAGTGACAACTACCTCCCAGGTTAGCCCTCCTTCCTTCCATTTCGAAAATTTAATAAATAAAATCGATTTTTTTGCTCACAAACATCTCAGGCGCCCAGGTACTGGCATACTCTCTCCGCGATGGGGGCACATCAAAGAAGCTCGCGGTTATGGTGACCTTAGAGACCTTGTGCGAGGAAACAATCGAGGAGTTGAAGGTTTGCTCAATGCTTTTCTAAATAGTGAGGGTAGTTAGTATTTGTCTAGAAACTCACTGGTTATTCAATTCCAGCGTCTCTTTGACTACGTCATACCTGTGGATCCTATCTATAATGAGGCTACTACCAATCTTAGGCTGATGAATCGTTTGGACCTCAATGCTGCCTTCACCAAGATAAATTTGTGGAAGCAAACTCAATTCCGAAAGATTGTCTATATTGATGCCGACGTTGTCTCAATCCGTCCTCCGGATGAGTTGTTTGAGCTTGAGGCCGACTTCGCTGTATGTCTCAGTTTCCCGTAAAGAGGGTTTATCTTCTAAGGTGCTAATTATGCTTTTTCCTTCGATAGGCAGCTCCTGATATTGGTTGGCCCGATTGTTTCAACTCGGTAGGTTTATATCTTGTGGGATCAATATTGATTTGTGGGGTGGCTAATGTTCATCTAGGGAGTGATGTTGCTTCGTCCTCATATGGGAACTTACTACTCTCTCCTTCAGCTTGCTGGGCGTGGTGTTTCTTTTGATGGTATGTTATTACAGCGCTGCTCTTCCTCTGTTGCTAACGCTAATGAAATGAGCAGGTGCCGATCAGGGTCTCCTGAATTCCTATTTCAAGAATTGGCATCGCATCTCTTTCACATACAATTGCACGCCTTCAGGCCATTATCAGTTAGTTACTCTCGCCCGGGTGGATGAATTTTCATTAATTATTGTTGCCAGATACGTCCCCGCCTTCACACACTACGGAGCGAACATCTCTTTGGCACATTTCATCGGGGCCGAGAAGCCATGGAGTCTCGGGAGGTCCTCTATCAAGGACTCTGGTTCGACTAACTCAAGCGGTACGCCATATCACCAGCTTTTGGGTTATTGGTGGGCGGCTTGGGATAAGCATTTCAGAGGCCAGCAGGAAGGCTCGAATGACTCAACCACTGGTAGCTCTGGCTATCGAGGGTCTGCTGGTGTGCCTGGATCTGGTTTTAGGCAAGCCTATTCGGGCCCAGTTGGAAACCAGGCTAGTGAATCGGGATCTCAGCAGTACGGAACCGGATCATCTGGCACTCAACACCAATCAAGAGCGTCTGAAAAGGCCCCTGCACGTGAAAACACTGACAAACTTGCCCCGGAACCCCAGCAACTGCCATTCCATGGGTCATTCCCGGATGTCGTTGATACTCCCCAAGGACCCGTTGACCAAGCCCAATTCTTTCAAACTGGCCCAACCACTTATCAGGTTTCCGATGTTCAGGTTGGACGCCCTGCTCCTCAATCTTCTTCCCCCCCACCTCAACAGGAGCAACAGGTGCCCCAGGTGATACCATTCTCTACACCATATTACAATTGGGATCCTACTCGGTAAGCTTTCTGTTTTTTCTCTTTTCGATCTGGATAGTGTCCTGACTATTCTTTTAGCTCGGCTCCACCACTTGATGGTGCTCCGGAAGCCAACCGCTTCCCCCGTCAGTTCTACTCCAATGAATGGGATAACCCCGCACCAGCATTCAAGACTCCGCCGCCTGCCCCCCCACAGGGACAGAAGAGATGGTTTGCTAGCCGTGAGAAGACCCCCGAGCCTCCGCTGGAACCTCCACTAAGACAGATTTTCCCATGGGAGAATAAACCAAGGACCACTACTCGTGTGTTTGCCGATGACCCACCCGTCGAGGAACATGTTGAAGAGCTAGAAGACGATGAGGAAGAGGGGGAAGATGAGGAGGAAGAGGAAGAGGTGCAGGAGGAGCCGGAGCCCCCAATCACTAAGGAGGAGGCCACCGCGTGGAGGACATATGTTCAAGAAAATGAGTGGGATGCGATACCAGGAATCCAAGACTATGTCTCGGATTTAAAGCGTCGTGGGGGTCACGTAATCCAGTCTCTAGAGGCCAGTCCCCGTATCCCGGGGTACTTCATCCCCCTCCTTAGTCAGGAAAGGCCGTCTTTGCCCGTGACTCCGAATCCCGTCAAAACAAGAACTGCACAATGGACCGCTGAGGAGCAACCCCAATTCCCAAGTGCTCGTGGAATTCCCTCTCCAGAGGACTGGGTACGGATTGAACTTCGCTTCTATTGTAAGACTTGGAATGTTTACTGACACCCTTTTAACAGGACCCTCATGCAAAGCTCGATGAACTTAGACGCCTTCCACCCTCTTTCATATCGACCCTCAGTAATGCAGATATGAGCAACGATGCCGCCCGGGCCGAAGCTCAGAAGGGAGCCATTTCTCCTAAGGTGCCTGTGGAGGCTCAAGCTCAAGCGGAGGCTACCGTCTCACCTCCTTCCCCAGTCTACAGCAACAGCTCAGCCCAGACCGAGAGCCCGAAGCTTGAGGATAGAGCAACACAGGTCGACATCCCTGAGGCTGAGGACAAGAAGTCGTTGGCTGGTTCATCTAGTGCTAGCCTGAAGACTGACAGTGACATTTCCCTTGGAAAGCGTTCCATCGAGTCTCAATCACCTCCCAAGTCTCCCGAGTCAAAGGTAAGCCTTACCACTCCTGAAGGGACGCAGATGGATGACATATACTGACTCAATCCTTTTCTTAACCATAGGAGAAGGAAAAGCGCCGCTCGATGAATCTTCAAAAGCTGCTACCCAGATACTGGGGCAGCAAGACTCCAGAGTCGCGCCGGCAGGCAGCTTCGAGATAATTTCGACGCTCGCCCTGAAGTTGGGACGAAGGCATAGATTGGATCTACGATGGGTATAATGTTTTTTCTTATTTCAGTTACGTCCTGCTCTCTCAATTCTGCATACTCTTGGGTTCTAGTCCTTTTCTTAGCTGGAAAAATTTTCTGAAGTTGGTAGCGACTCTGCATGCTCTTGAGATTATGGGTGTTCGCATAGAGCGGTTTCGATACGCCGACTACATGGGCAGCGTTGTGGATTTTATATTTCTTTCATGGCGAGTCCTTGCGTTATTTCTCTTTCCCCTTTTCTAACGTCCTCATGTCCTTACCGCCCTTCGCTATGTCGCTTTCAGATGCTTTCCCACGATTTTCCTTAGGAAATGTGAATAAAGTCACAAAAAAAGTCTTTACACTACATTTTGTAACTTAAATCATGTATTGCTTTTTTTGTTGGTGATAATGAAAAGGTTCACGACTATTTTCAAAATCCTTGTTCTTTATCGCTCTCGTGATGCCGAAACCCCTAACTGAAATGGCACTATTCTTAATGACGGTGGCCAATGCAGGGAAGAGCTGGAGAACTCCGTTGCAGGATTGCGTCTCGGGTGTTTCGATTATGTTATCTCTTATCTTTGTATGACGTGACTTGCCTCCGGTTGCATTGCCGTTCTCGTAGCTAAATGGGCTGCTTGTGCGCTGCAGCCACATGCCAGTCGCAGCGAGATATGCTGCTCATAGATCATCACTCGGTGTTCAGAATTGAGCTGCTATACAATATCAAGTTCGGTGGCCCCGTTTTCAGCTGCACGAGAGGTTAGTTTGGTGTGTGTTCAAGATCTTCGAGATTTGGTACGGTGGATAAGGTAGGTTGTTCCGGTAGGGTAGGTAGTGCTACGATGTTAGGCAATCTGATCTCAAAGTCCAGTGTCATAATACGGATTGACCTTCTATATATCCATTAATCTGCGTATAGATTTCGCAGCTTTTTAGGGGAGCTAATGGGGTAGGTTAGCCTCTGACCTTTACCAAAAGTGGTAGAACTGGGGAGCTCTTGTTGGGACCTAACCAGTAGGGAACATCTACCCGATAGCCATACCTGAGCTATTCCTAACCTCTAGATATCCTAGAGAACTAAAAAGCGACAGGCGCAGGCTAAGAGATTTCTCAACTGCTCTATTATTTATTTAGGTAACTTACAACTAGGCAGGGCCTCAAGAGTGCCGTAGGGGCTTTAGGTTTATTAGGCACACCTAAGTTAGCGCCACGCCAAAGTCTGCATTTCTGGAAACTTTTACGATGCGCAAGTATTACTCGAGTACCTGTGTGGCTGCCAAGAAACATTAGTCTCGTCCAAATATTAGTCAGACTTCCGGTATTGTCTCATACTACTACACAGCTAGCGTCGCGAGCGAGTGCTGTACTAGTACTGTACAAGGTGGTGATTAAACTCCACAGGCAGAAAAAATATATCGCGATAGACATGGCATGCCGGCGATTGCGTATTTTATCAGAGTCAAATAAAGCCTCCTGCTCATCGGCCTCCCTGCCAGCCGCAGTACCAAATCCAGCACTCACCGGCCCGCGCAATACAATCCCCTACAACCCCCCCACAGGCTCACCGATAGACTACACCGGTCCGGTGTAAGCCATGGCTTACTGATATATATCGCTTTTCATAATCCCCCATTATTCTTTCTTGATTTATTTTTTCCTCTGGCAATGGTGTAGGCAAGCCATTTTGTCAACATTCACCTGCGTCTGAGTCTACCACTCTAAACGCACTGGAAGAGAGGGAGGAACCAACTGACGGACGAAAGGCAAGGAGAGCTTAGTTATGAAGATCCTGGTGATCTTGTCATTTTTGATAGTAGGGGGTGTAGGGGAGGTAGTTGGTGTCCCGCTTGCTGAACCCCCACCTCAGGCCGCAAGTGCAGGACCAGCGATCCTCAAGCAACTGCCTAGTAACCCACTCGGTATACCTTCCCCCCCCTCCTTCTACAAAACCATTACCCAGACTCCTTACTAATGAAACCTCCTTAAGACTGGCTTAAGGCCGAAGCTGTGGAGCCTCCTAACAAGAACAAAGAATTCCCGGGGATAGTAGTGACCCCATATGGAGATAAAGAGATCAACGGCGGCCGGTGCAAGTCTGTACCAGAGCTGAAAAAAGACCTGGAGCGAGTGAAGGAGTTTAGTGTGGTGCGGTCCTATGGCACGAGCTGCCAGCAGGTCCAAAAGTACATCCAAGCTATGAAGGAACTAAAGCTCAACATGAAGCTCATGCTGGGCGTGAGGGGAGACAATCCTATCGAGGAGCTCAAGGAGCTCTGGTCCGCCCTCGGCGACAACTTTGCAATGGTGGATTCCATCTCCGTCGGCAACGAGGTGGTTCTCGGGATTCCGGAGGGGGACAAGGCCGCGAGGAACAAGCGTGTCGGTGAATTGGCCGCCTATGCGACCCAAGTCAGGAAGGACTTGATGGACAAGAAGCACACAGAGATTCCCGTAGTGATCGTGGACAGTTGGGTGGTGGTCAAGGACTATCCCGATCTCTGCAAGGCCAGTGATTACATGGCCGTCAATGTGCATCCCTGGTTCAATCCTGACCAACTGGCGAAGGATGCGGGAAAGTTTTTAGTAGATGCTGTGCTGAAGGAATTAAGGAGGGCGGTTTTCGACGCTGGGTGTCGGAAGCCGATTAGAATTACTGGTGAGCATTTTGATTACCGTCATTGTCCCTACGTTTTGACTGAGTAGTGATTACTGATGATCTCGCAGAAATCGGCTGGCCCCACGCAGCACTTCCGAACCCTAAGATAAAGGATAAGCGTGAAGCATCGCAGCCCGCACAGGATGAGGCTCTCAGGTCAATCGTTGGGGCTGTGGGTGGGAGTCGAGATACTATTTACCTGACATCTGTGGATGAGAAATGGAAGGCCAAACAGGATCAAGTTGATCCACTTGGTGCCGAACAAGTATCCCCCCCCCCCTCCCCCCCCTTTCCTCTTCAACACTAACACCTGTCATCAAGTTCTGGGGAATCGCAAATCTCGGACTCCTAAAAAAGCCTTGAGGAAACTCCGCCATTCACGGCTTTCCTTCCCTTCTCCCCCTTTCACTCATTCTTTCATCCTCCACTGAAAAGTAATATATTTTTCTTATTTTATCCTGTTTCATGTTAAGTTATTCCTTTAGACATTCTTCATACAATATGCGCTCATTTTTGATGTAAGGAGTTCTGGTATAATTAGAAAATACATGCACAATAGAGTACCCGAATGTGCTATAGTAAAGCATCTGGCTTCGAGTTGGGTGGGGTCAAAAAAGTGTGGGGTACTCGGGGAGGTCATCAAAAATCGGAGACCAGCAAGATTCTAGTGATCTAAAACAGTAAAGAACTTAGGCACTCAAAGCCTTTTCGAGACAATAGCAACTAGGAGTAGCTACCAAGTATGATACCCCAAGGGTAGCTTAACAATAGTGGATAGAAGAGATAAGTCAGAAGGAGCAATCCAATTCTATACAGGTTCACAGAGATAATGAAGGTTACCTCTAAACCTTCGATTCTCACTTGTCGGTTAAGTGTAACTTCAAAATAACTGGTCCGGCTTTTTTGACTTCTGTAACATTGTCTTTTTTTCTAAGAAGCATGGCCGGCCGATCGGGATGGTCCTGGATCGCTACCCAGTAGTTTCCGATTTTTAATGAGCCCACCGACTACGGTAGCCCATTGTACTATCCCTTATGAATGTACGGGAGTAACAGTGAGTTAGGCTTAGACCAAGTCGGAGGGTTTTCTCTCAGTGAATTAGGCTAGCACCCCCATATTTGTGGTCAGCCTAACCCTCAGCCTTAGGCTATAATAGCGGTATTATTACGTGGTTGGGTTGAGCTGGTTGGTGGAAGGAGTGGGGTTCTTCGTGCCTATGCGATTACCAGTATCATAGCTAGCATGATTGCGCCATGCCCCGGAGGGATTGGGGTAGGTAGCTGAAGTCGGGAGAATGGGGCTAGGAAATAGAAGGGGGAGGAGGGGAAGTTATGCATAATACAGTCTATATATGTACTGTCCGTCGATATCAAAATTCGATCTCAGTGTACTTTATAAGTGGATGAGACCTCTGATCTAATAAGCGGATAAGAAATATTTTCGACCTGAACTACCAACCACGATGCCTACTTGCTGGGAGCGGACCCATTAAAATCCCAAAATCGGGCTTCCAGTATGATAGGATAAATATTAGTTCCCAAGTTGACATTTCATGAAATACCTAGCTGGCGCAGTGGTTAATACTCCTGTCGCAATTAGCGGGAGCTCAGGAGTTCAATCCATGCTGACAATCAGTTATTATTGAACGATCCGTCATGTAGGGCAGGAGAATTTAAAAAAATCCTGCCCTATGGGGACTGGGAGATTGAAGAACTTAGCCTTCATCAATAGGGCTGTGGGGTTTATCAATCCTGCTACGAGGAGGTAGAATTCGACTCTAGACCTTAAAGGTTGGCGATCGGCGGGTAGCAGAAGCGAATGGGAGGGGGGTTGGCACAGAAAGAAATAATAAAAAATAAAAAATAAAAAATAAAAAATAAAAAAAATAAAAAAGTAAGAATAGAAATGAAAAATTAAAATTAAAAACTTTTTTTACCTTGGGAAGGCAGCTGTTGCCGCTCTCCCTATTTATTTCCTTGTATATATAGCTTTTTTTTCTTAGTTAAGAGAGGTAGTACTAGTACCGTACTGTACTACAGTAACAAATCCAGTGCTTTCGTTTCCAACTATCGTACCACTCTCGCCTCTACCTCCGGTGAACCTGAATTTAACTTATATATTGGCAGCCTGAGGGGCGAAAGAAAAAATGAACAGGTTTAATCCTGGATTCCTGCCAGCAACACCAAACCAAGACGAACGCCTTTAGGAAGTTGGCAGGAGAAAGAGGAATCCCTCACTATAGCCGAGTGCCTTATTACACCCAAGTCCTCGGTGCCTTGCACCTGCATTTTGGATTGCGGGTTGTGTTGGGAGCGGGTATGGGCGGTTGTGTTGGTTTTCGGCCAGTCCTACAACAACCCCCCAAAAATTGCCAACCATAGCAGTACCCCACGAAAATATGGCTCCATAGAAGCCCCCAGAAGACACCCTCCTCTATTTCTATGCTTTCTAATTTTCAATAATAATTTTATTAGTAGAGATGGTAAAATTTCGAACTCCCCATGGATGGTCGCTCTCGAGGTTACTTCAGTCAAGCTCTCTATCTTGTGTGTGTTATGCAAGTGGGTAGGTTACCTGTGAATGTTAGTTTCAGGGGCTAGGCACCTTGCATGCCGGCCTTGCTTGCCTGTGCTTTAGGTAGTCCCCTGTAGATGGCGGACATGCAAATGGAAGGCAAAGAAGGAAGGAAGGAAGGAAGGAAGGAAGGAAGGAGAGGGGATCCGCCAACCATGGGGCACTAGTATTCTGGTTTTTGTGTGCTAGTCATCGAGTTTTGGTGGTAGCTGGATGATTAAGTCCCAACATTGTCTATCACTCGGACTATCTGTCTAGGGCGGCGGGGGATAGATGTTGGTAGGTAGCTAGATATGACCTTCAAATTGACTTGGAAAAGCCATGGTTGGCAGCGATCACGAGGAGGTAAGGTGTGGTGCTGAGTGCCGACGATGAGACTCAGGAGGCGAGGCTGTAGCATAATAATTACTCACCCCCGAAAAGTGAATTCACACTTTATTACTCCCACTGCACGAGGGGGTTGGCCGTTCGAGGGTGTCCTCACTACTTCAAGCACGCAACTGCAGCACGAAATTTCACGATATCTAATACTCCTGTTGCATAAAACTTGAGGGTATTTTGTGCCAGTCCCGAGGGAATGACTGGAGGGCGGAGTAGGCCCACCGGAGATCTGGGGAAACTAGACCCAATAAATGATGAACCAGACCGCCGGCGGAGACGACAAGCTAGGGGTAGACCGGGGAGTGCATATATCTACTTAAACAGCAGACAGCTCTAAGACCCTAGCGAGGCTCTGCGAACGCTAAAGAACTGACGAAATCAAAAAGAAACGCCCTTATAGCGACAAAAACCCAGCAGACCCACTAATAAAGCAGACGGAAGATCCGCCACTATCCTAACCAATCCGCAGCAATTACGGGGCGGCGGTAAAAGCTAAACTACATGTATAAACTCGATACCCTATGCTAAATGGTGTAGGTTAGGGATATAGCAAACTAAACTAAACACCCGACGTTTAATCATTGCTCCCATGGAGAAGACAAACCCAACACAGATACCCTACACCGTTAGGCATAGCATGTGAAGACACAACTGGCAGATCGTGTTTCTCATGGCTGCATCCCTCCTAAATACATGCTCCATGGGTAATCCAAAAAAAATCCCGTTCTGCTCTTACGCCTATCACCGCTCGAACTCGTCATCCCTGCATCACTCTAAAATATTATATTAGAGGTTACAAGAGGTAAGCAAACCTGCCTACGCGAGAGAGAAAGGCAAGAAAGGGAAAAAAAAGGGTGAAAGGCGAAGGAGGGGGGAAAGGGGACGGGATAGGGGCGGTACATGGATTCTACCCCTGCCAAGGATTCTTCGCCCTTAAGCATACATACATTCCACGGAGTCTGGTGTCGAGGACGGAGTTTCTTGAGGTAGTAGCTGCCTTCTGACTCTCGTAGGTGAACCCTGGAGTGTGTAGGTGAGGGCCAATTTAGGCGGTGGTCGACTGTAGATAAGATGTCTTGAGCGTAATGAATGGCAGATGGGGTACACCACCTTATGGAGTGATGGAGTGTGTTACTGAGTTTCTGACTGGCTTTTAAGCTTATGATGCGCAAAGGTATGGCGTTGGTATGGACAACACCCAGCTAAGTATATAATAGCCCAAATTAAGGATGAGGGAGGGAGGGACCTCTGCGGCCGTGAAAGGGGATGGAAGTTTTTCTCGATAGCTGTGGTTTCTGAGTTTCTGGTCTTTATCTTAGGTATAGGTTTTTGATTCATTGGCGGTCACTCGGTTGATGTAAGGACTGTTTTTGGCTTGGAAATATTGGTCCTTTTTGGCGGTGGAAGTTGCTATGTTTTCTTGATCCGTTTGGGGATACCGAGAGAAGGTGTAGGCGGGCTCGAGGATTTAAGAGTAGAAATAGGGCCTGTTAGGAGTTGGTGAGGAGAAGTTAGCCAATCATCAAGTGCCCCTGTTAGTGCAGTCCGAGAATGTCTAGCATGAGGGTGCAAGACGGTAAACTCTTCCGCGTCACCTCTGGGTTCAAGTCTCCGTAGTTTGCTCACGTCCCTCGCCCGCAGTCAGTAAATAGGGAATGTATACATGCCGGTCTAGGGCCTTGGGGTTGACGCCTCTATGCTTAAGAAGTATTATAGCCTCACAGCCCTCTTACAATCCCCCCACATCCCATTTTTTCGTTACAATCAAATCTACCCAGATTTCTTGCAAGCTTCGTAGGACAGCACGATGTAGTCTGGTGAACCCATCCAGAGGGTCTTCGGAACTCATGTATGTTGGGTATGATCCCATGCGGGCTAGTGGCTGTCTAGCAAATATGTAGTACTGGTATGATATCGGCTAACGAGCGCAAATAGTCCTTCCCTCCGAGGGGTATGGGGTCCCCTTCTTGGACTGCCTGGTTCTAGCTCGCAGAAGCTTGTTTAAGTAACAGGGTAGTTGACGAGGCGCCTCCGTAGGAGGAGGGAAATGTCTGATGCTCTGGGCGTTTAGATACGCTGGAGGAGTTTTTGGAATCATGAGGTTAAATGAGTTTTTGTGGGGGGGGAACTGTGTTTGCTGGGGTATTCCTGGAAAGTATGTATGCGGAATGTGTTAGGCCGATAATCGAAGCTCCCTCATTAAGGCCCACAAGTCCTAAGATACAGCCAAGAACTTTTAGTAACAATGGAAGATTTTCGGTCACAATACATGTAGGCCTTATTCTCACAGCAAGAGCATGGCATGGCTCCTTCGATTTCAAAGGACGCTCAGAGCAAGGGATCTACACAAAAGCCTCTATCCTGAGGGCTGGCTTGCCTCCTTCTATACAATGGTTTGTTCTAGGTTGTAGGATATACTGGCCGGGCCGCTCGCTAGTTGGTTGGGGCTCTCCCTTATTTTTTAGATAGTCAACTATGCTATGATTCCATCAATGTTTAGGGAGACCAGAGAAAAGTTCAGTAGTATAGTCAACGAAGTGCCAAGGAAATTTAAATGCCTAACTACTTCTACATACATTTCTGATACGTCTGTTGAATCAACCATATTATGAGATCCGTCCGTCCCCAAACCCTCGCTCATGCCCCCGCTCTATGTGACCTTCTCTAGTCCTGATTGAGGGTACCTCTCGATGTCTTCTTGGGAAGGGCTTACACAAATCATTACCACGTCCGCACTCCACTGTTAGATGCTTGCTAAGTTAGACCTCATTCCGGAGATGCGACCTCCCGATGGGGGATATCTGAGTGTCTGGGGAACCCTGAATGGCATGTCGCAAAGGGTTCCAAAAGTCCCCGTTCCATGGCTGAGAGAGGCCCACCTAGCCAGGAAATTTGCATAAATGCTCTCTCGAATGGCGTAGGGGCATCCTGCAGAGCCCCCCACGACATTAGGGGGTAGAACGCCTCGATCGATAATCTATACATTTACTTTTGGGAATTAGATTGTGGCAGCTTCCAGGAGATCATATTATATTACTTGCAGGGTGTCTTTCCCGTGCCTGTATTGCGATGACGAAACAACAGTGGGTTGACTCACACACCGTCGTCATTAACTCATCCCTAGAGTTCTTTTTTGAAGGAGCCACCATCTCACTCCCACGAGCTGGGAGGACATCCTGGTGCCGTTTCTAGAGTTTCAATAGAGGCAGCTAAGTGAGAATTTGGGGGCTTCGCATCGGCTAGTAGGGTGTTGATGGCGTTGAAACCGTCGGGGCTCCCCACAACTCTAACCCCTAGAGGTAGGGATATTAACAACCAACAAATATTTCCTGGGAAAGTGGAAAAACGGTATATGTTCACTTGAAAGGTTGCTTCTTAGGTATTGCCAGATAAAATTCTAGGGATTGGGAAAGGGTAGGGTAGAGCCTCATATAGCCTTGCTCGGTGATACGGTACGGCGAGCTACAGCACTATGATTTCTATCATATGATACAACTTCAAATGCACTGCTCAATTAATTCCATGCTAAGGAAATTCCCATAGTGCACCACCTCGGAAGCAGCTTAATTTGAGAACATCTGAAAAACAGCCAATACTAACCTTCGGATCTCGCGAGATGCTGTATGGTCTCTACAGAGTGAGTGATGCGGTATCTCGGATGTCAGAAGCCTAGGTGCAAACCTCAACCTCCAACGGTGTTGTAAAATCCAGACCTACATCTAGCAGGACTAGTCACGGGAGAGGGATTACACAACCGGGAACCAAAGAGTATGTGCTTGCAGGATTGGTGGGGAATAGTGGGCTGAGTGCGGTAGATTGCAGTGAAGAGGCTATTGTAGAAATATACCAAGCGCACGAATTGGGGGCAGGAGGAGATAAAATACGAAGAAAACCTTAGTTCCTTATATGTTTCCTCCCAGGTACATGCTGATGTGGGCAAATAAGATATTGACGAAATTTAGACTTTGGACATTAATAGTCTCACATTGCGCCAGTTTTCTGATTAAATACGGTTCGGGAAGGCTCACCTTTTCGCAGAACTGCACCCAAATACTAGCTTCCTTTTCTTTCTTTTCACCCCATCGACTTTAACTAATTTTAGGTCACTTTTTTCTAGTTTGATCGATCCGGACTCGCCCAAAGATGCCAATGATCGAGCCGGGGGTTTAAGACGAATTCAACGCACGCTAGATGGGGCCTTCCATGGACCCAGCTTGCTAGGGGCTCTCGAAACATTTCTAGTGCTCCGAGGTAAAGTTAGTATTCAGTTAAAATCCGATAGAGGCGATTGTGGCAAATAGGTTATATGCTTGACGTTACCATTGGGGTCAATTCCTAACCGGGCAGGTGGAAGACGGGACCGTGTGGGTAATTGCACTGTAGAAGATAGTAATGGAGATGTTAAGGGAAGCTGCGATGATTGGAGCGGTGGGATAATATACCGGTAGGTGATAAATTGGTTGGGTGGACCGCTAACCTACAGCAGACAGATCTAAGCCGGCCTTGTGCGTCTAAACTTGAAATTATCATTCAGCTATTTGATAGAAGAGGGGATCGAAATATATACTATCCCGGCAGGCTTTTTTTTGCTGAAGACCATGCCCCGGCAACCTACCGTAACCCTCTAGCACTCGATATATCTACTGGTGAATTGGGTAATCCTGTTTGACGATTCAGTAATCTACGGTTTCTATCACCCGCCATCCCAGGCCATGCTCAATAGCGCGATGCCTGTTTTTCTGGTGTCCTTACTTCACCCCGTCACTAATTCGAAGTATCAATCTTCCTTAAGTTTTCATGTTAATGGTTTACTTGTGGCTTATACGTTTTCTGCAGCTCGATGGAAGCAGTGATATGCCCGAAAGAGCAGATACCAGAAATGGTCAACTCCAATCAGGAGCAATATAGTAATGGCTTTTCGAATTTGGGTTTCCGGGTCACGGAGCCTGAACGCCATGTAAAGAGAAATCGCTGACCCCGGAGACACCCCTACCACGGATGGAGGAAACTGACCAATTTCCAACGCCTGGTCGCAGTCGCGGCCTTCCGAGAGGTTCCTTTTGCTCACTGTTGGCAAGCCGCCTATCCTACAATACAGTAAGCTCTCCTCAGACCCCAAGGGCCAGAGTCTGATGCTCGTCCTAGCCAGGCAAGTCACCATTCCCTATTCTACGCTAACCCCGCGAAGCAGCAGTATTTGACTCCCTGCAGAGTTCGCCCCCAAAGTTGCCCCTATATTCTAATCGGTATCGTACAGCTAACTCTGCAAAGTCTCCCTGAAAGGGAATTTCTCTTGCCGAGGAAACGGGCCCCTCCGCCACACAGATACCGATTGCGTAATCCCCCCTCAGGCTATAGAAATCTCCGTCAACGAGAGATGCCGTTTAACCAAGACTTTTGCCGAACACCGCACCCCAGGTCCACAGCGTGGGATGAGCCACCTATAAGAATAGAAGAACTCGACAGAGGACTCAGGCAAGGGTACCAGTCATGACATCGATGACCGGCAGCGACGGAGACGCTTTCTCCTCCCGGCTACGCAGGATGAATCTTGCTGCATGACACGGAGAGGAGGGGGACCAGCTAAGCTTAGGACCATCTAGAACATACGTGCGGGACCGCGCAGCATCTCGGGATCTGTCTCTTAGGTTTGCACCTTTTCTTTATGAAAAAATTGTCATCTTTGATCCTTGTGTTTGCCAGACTTTCACGCATAAATCCATGGGATCCTCCATTCCTCTCAAGGTCGAACCCCGCTATTGAATGAGTGGCTCAGTGGGGACATAATCACGATATTAGATGAGATGCGGCCGAGCGCTAAGTTGTCGCTACAAGACGTTACGGACACTGCACGATATCCTACAGCAGCTACAGACTTATATTCCCCTCCTATCCGTCCAATAGGGGTCCTTGAGCTTAATAGAAACACGGAAATCGTCGCAGAAATTCGATTGCCAATCTTAGTAAGAAACACATAATAGGAAAATAGTCAATAAGTCAGCCAGCCCTTTTTTGTTTGAAATTACCTGCAACCCCATCACCCCAGTCCCCTCCTTTAGGCGTTACAAAAAAAATCGATAAAAATCCCAGCGGTATTACAAGTTTGACCGTACCTTTCCTACAACAACAGACTTCCCTTAATCCTGCCCCTGCATTCTGTCCAAAATGACCATGTTAAATGGCCTTAACGGTAGTGTGAAGGGGGAGGAGGTGGGGGAGGCTCGTTGGAGGAGGGTGGGGGTGGGGGTGGCGGGGGCGGCGGGGCTAAGGAAGACGGTGGTGGTGGTGGTGGGTTCCCGGGAGGCGGTGGAGGCGGTGGAATGCCGAACGACGGTGGGGGCGGCGGAGGGGCGCCATAGCCTCCGGGCTAATGAAACGTGAGTATTTGCATGGGCCGATAGCATATATTATGTGGGGGATAACTTACAGGAGCACCGTAAGGAGAAGCGCCATAGCTCATGCCCGGAGCAGCCCCGGGAGCACCAGAAGCCCATGGAGGGGCGGCGCTCGCAGGAGGTGGGGGCGGTGGGATACCGTGTGATCCAACCCAAGGGGGAGGGGCAGAGGACGCTGGTCCAGTGGGCGGCCCATGGGATTGAGATTGCCAAGGCGCACCACTCGGCCCGGTTGGGGCATTGGTAGGAGGGGTATGGCTGTCTCCAGGAGCTCCACCGCGTCCGCGTCCACCCATCTGCCATGGGGCGGGTCCTCCAGTAGGTCCGCGTTGCCACGGTTTCAGGGCACGACCATCGGGGCCAAGATCCTGGTCATTTTGATTGTCGCGACCATATGCCCCCCCTCCATAGCTGTCACGACCACCATAGCCACCGTCAGGACCACCTGGACCAGCTTCGATACGACCTTGCGGAGCAGCACCACCAATGGCAGGGGCAGCGCCCCCAGAGAGCTCTTGCATAAGTTGCTTAAACAGTTTGTTAGTACAATTAACTCGATGGGTCTCGTGAAAAATCAACCTACCTCATATTCTCTATCCACAGCATCTCCTTGTCCTAGGCCAGCAGCCCCGGGTCTACCAAAGCCACCAGCGGCACCGCCACGGCCACCTCTGTCATTGTTGCGCCAGTCCTGGCCTCTCTGGCGATCGGGACAGTCCCTGGCCATATGCCCTGCGTTGCCGCAAACCCTGCAGATAATATTGGCAGTAAAATTACGCTGCTCAGGACAATCATACTTGCGATGACCAATTTGACCGCCTATCAAAAGCATTAGTCCACCGGGCTGTGGGTATTAGAAAAGGTAATAACTTACAGTTTTGACAGGCTTGATTCTCATCATCACGGAGAGTTCCATTGAGGGCAGCAAGCTCACGAAGTTGATTACGCTTGAGCTCATTTTGACCCTCGGGAATCGACGCGGCCTAATGTGGAGAATGTTAAGAGCTTATTGCATAGAAAGACAACGAATGGGAAATCAAAGAATAACATACAGTTTCGATGATGGTGTTGATAAGTTTCTTGGCTTTGTTAACCTTCTCTTCAGTGTCTGCCATGATAAGGCAGTGGAGATCTTCTTCTTGGTTAGAGGTGTGGGCAGCATCGGAACGGCCCTTTCCTTCCTTCACAGATCCTTTCCCACGGATAGCGATCTTAGCACCAGATTCAGTCTCCATTTTTTTGAGGGTGTTGCCACGAGGTCCAATCAAGAGTCCAACTATTAGTAACAGAAGAAATTCCTAGAGGTTAGCGAGATGATTCCCTGTTAAGTTATGCGCGTGCGTAAGGACTGTTAAAGCATATTTTTCGTATAGAGCAGGCAATGAAGCTGGCGATGACTTTGTGGTTAAAAGGTCACCAAGCTCATTTGTGGAATGGTTATGGGATAGCAGAAATGTTAGGAGGGGAGTTAGTATACTAAAGTTAATCTCTGGATAATCATTTACTGGTACATAGATTTTTTCCTGTGTCTTTGTGGGTCTCCTATAATCACTCGGAGGGTGATAGTTGGGGATGGCTTTCATTGCCTTATCGATTAGTTTATGACGTTCATCTTCAAGGCGCTTGCGGTAACGGTATTCCCGGGTATTGACACGACGACCAAAGTTGTCATATTGCGGGGGTGGAGACGGCGAACTAA
>Ga0307509_10002706_pt1 | contig 28277 bp, 30 predicted proteins | sample 10_EM_MG_FD_202245 | JGI IMG/M metagenome (GOLD analysis project Ga0307509, IMG submission 202245) | Populus trichocarpa ectomycorrhiza microbial communities from riparian zone in the Pacific Northwest, United States - 10_EM | ecosystem: Host-associated > Plants > Roots > Unclassified | place... | reverse complement strand
GAAGTACCGATGGATGTGGATCAGGAGGCTGTCGTTGATGAGGAAGACGCTGGAGTCCAATCTGGACGAGGCTCCAGGAAGAAGAACGTAAGTCTCCCCACGCAGAAGGACTTTGGGACTTGGACACTGGCTGACTCTTTGGTACTGCAGGCGAGACGATCTATGTCGATATCCTCCGTCGATACCGCAGCTCAACCCGGACGGTCAAACAAAAGGCAGAAACAGGGCTAAGTGCCCATTGGACTCTCGTTCCTGTTCTTACGTCCGACCCTCATGTCCCGTTCTGCTATCGACGTACCAACTATATCTTGACACAAACCGTTCATCTCGCCCTCGTCGCTTTAGGTGGTGGCATAAGCGACCGGATGGGGGAAGGCATTTCGAGAAGCGGTTTACAGCACTTCCCAGCAGCCAAGGCGCGGGAGGATTTTCAATCGCTTTCCGACTGGAACCCGAAAAACTTCTGCCGTAACCAGATTCAGGTGTCGTTGAACATTTCTCGCTGTGGAGACTTCAGACAAAGTCATCATCGAAGGGTCGAAAGACAGATTGTGCTCAGTCCTGTTGCCGCTGCTGTGGAACCGCGAATGTCCGATGTCCGCTCATGGTAAGTACAACCCTCAATACACCCACCCCAGATGGAGCACAGTCCTGTCATGTGCTGTCGCAAAGTCCCCCCCCCCACCAATAGTTCGAACGTGTTATTGTGGGTCGTGAGCCTCCCATTACCCTCTCGCATGATTCAATGATCACCGGCACCCGTCGCAGACGCAGTGGTAATGGGACCGTACGCCAGGCTGGGCGGGTGTTTCGAGAAGGAGGGCCATCGATGGCCCATATACTGACACGGAGCTCCTCGAGTGGACTTACGGTAGCGTGGTCCTGAAAACACCTTATTACAGTCTTCGAGCATGACCTAAGGAAGGTCGAGACTTTCCAAGACCGTTTTCTGATACCCAACGGTACGGTTTGGAGTTGAAGTGGCAAGGCTGCGGCAGGACCCGGGAGGACCCTTCGGGGGGGATATATCATTCTAGCCTTATGGATGGTCCATTACAGGGGCGGTCAGCATCCTATTTGAGATTGCTGGGGAGTTGGAACCATGGCCGACAACAAAAAGTAGTAGAAAATACCGGTACAGTATATTGGGTTTTCTCTTGGGCATCTAGCGGGCGAAGTTGGGAGCAAGGAGGCGCCTCAGGGCTTGGCGAGCGGCTTCCTCCCTGGCTAATTCCGATGACAACCCAGTGCCGCGACCGTACTCCATACCATCGACTACAAGCAGAGGTCAGAGGAGATCGCGTTCGATGGTTTGGTCACTGACGGAATGCACTGATCGTCCAACTGGGGGTATGGTCAGGGCCACCTCGGATAGGATCCCCCCATCTGAGGCGTCCAGCACCACCGTTAGATTGCAAGAGATTGTTCAACTGCATCCGGTACTCTGAAAATGATGGGTGTTGAGAAACGATTCGTTACCGGAAAGGAAGATTAGTTAAATACGGTTGGGGGCCGCCATTCCGTCGTGCGACGTTATCAACCTTGAGCTTGGGTAACTGATGAAGGATCTCAGTCGACGTGGCAGATCAACTACACGGCCAACCTGATTGGGTGCCCCCGGTGTCTGCCGAGGTACTTATCATATCATGAGCGTTTGGACGGGAGTCAGAATGGCGACTGTTTGACGGGGCTGATTGATTCGTGTGGGGCGGAATGAAAGAAAGGAAGGAATATTATGATTACAGCAAGGTTTTACAACAAGGAGGAGTAGAAATGTAGAGGAATAAAAGGCGGGTGTTGAAACGTTATGTATGTCCGTGTGTCTAAGGTTGTGTGGGAGGAGGGCGAAAGCTGCGATAATAGGTTGGTATGTAGGTCGGGGCGGGAAATAGAGGGGATGGGAAAGCGTTGCGGAGGGAATAGGAGAATCGTGCACAAGAAGGGGATGAAGTAACTAAAAGAGAATCATATTTTCGGAGAACTCAAAAATAAAAGTCCATATTGTCCGCCGCCGGCTGGGGGGGTCGGAGTTCGAGTTCGAGTTGGAATCGTTCAGCATGTCCAATTCATTGCTAGACGCGCTTCGAGTCGGAATACTCGAAGAAATCAAGACCCGACATGGACCGAGGACATCAGAAAGCTGCTGGTAAAGAGTCTGAGCGAAACGAGATGAGCTGGTTCGGAGACAGGTTTGGATACGGTGGCGGCTCACAGGATCAAAGTGGTCATCTAATGGGGCAACGGTCATCAACTGAAGGTGGTGGAGCGAAGGCATTGACCGGGAGATTGCGGTGACACGCAGGAGCAACCCAAGAGACAATTGACCGAAGATGGAATCGTCTGAGATGACTTCAGACAAAAACAGGGCCTCCACTGGTCTTTGAGGGACAAGGACTCGAGCGGTATTGTGTGGGCCAGTGAAGCGAGCCAGATTGGGAATTGAGGTCGGACGAAGATTAATTTCTGATTGATCGTTGGAGGAGAGAGCGGCGAGGGTATAGAGGACGGAGAGGTTGTTAGTAGCAGGTGTAATAGAGGTGCGTCGGTAGAGGGTGCACTGGGTAACCGCGTTGAGGACGAGGTTTACGTCGAGCTTGAGTTGGACCAGCCGGAGTAGGTCCACGACTTGGTTTTTCCCCCGGTCGATGAGGGTGGTGATCGCAAATGGCCGTAGACGGCTCACGACCGGGACGAAACAAAACGACAGGAAACCAGTTTCCTCTCGTTCGGTTACCATCCAGTCGGAGGCGTTCTGGAAACTCGAGAGGTAGAGTGAATCAAGGGTCGTGCTCGGCCGGGACCTGGCTTTTCTGGTGCTCCCCGGAGCCCTCGCATGGTCTAGAAATTTCAGAGTCGTTTCAGCGTATACGAAGAGACCACTCGCTTTCTTGCACAACAGATCGAGGTGTTCGTCCACTGGCCAAACGTCTTGTTCGGAGCATCGTCTTTTCGCGGATTCAGACAGTTCGCGTTCCAGGAAAAGTCGGATATCCGTGTTGACTGAGAGCTAAAGGTTGTCGATAAATCACAAGAGAAGTAACAGGTAAGCGGCAGGTGAGCTCACCGATTGTACCCCATTGGTTCCTGGATTTGGTCTTGTCCTCTGCGTTGTATCCCCACTTGGTATCCGCTCAGTGAGAACTCGGAAACAGTGTAGGTCTCTTGGAATAGAAACCCCCAACAAATGCGAGATGCTCGGAGGGAGCAGAAGGTCCCGACCGGCGATCTCTCGGAATACCCAGAAGGTTGAGGGACAGTGATGCGCGATCTCGCGAACGAGTGGCTCGAGAGTGCGCAAATCGCTCGTGCTCATCCTGCGACGTTTGACGATGGCCACGGGGGATCCCAAGCGCTCTCTAGCCCGGATTCTCGCTAAACGAGGGACGCAAGTGGGGCGACTCACGATGCCCTGCCGCTCCAGTATGGGAGACGAACGCCCTGGAAGTGGGGGTGGAGGTGCGTGGAGATATCCACGCGCAACCGCCTCTGCATCGTTCAGGTGTGAACGGTTGGAATACTGTGATGGAGGCCGAGTCGAGTACTGTGATCGTGGACGGTATACTGAATATTGCGATCCAGGACGACCGGAATGCTGTGAAACGGGTCGAGAAGGGATGACAGGGGAGTGAGAGTCGTGATCCTCTTGACGTGGGGGCGGGGCCACGTGGATATGTTCACCGCCTGCATCACCCGGATCAAATTCCTCTGCGACTTGCTGGCTCCATTTTGCAACACCCCCCCAGGTAATACTGGAACCACTGGCGTCAATAGGTCTTACCTGGGGATAGTCAAGAACGCGCGGTGGAGGACATTCTGAGTGTGAGGTAAATAGGAGTTCTGGTAACACCATCTTGTTCGCCGGCTTATATTCAATTTTGTTGGGACTCGGCAGGGGGATGGGGGAGGCAATCCCAAGGGGGAGATCGGATTGCCCTTGTACCAGAGGATCCGCCTGGCACTCGACCGTTCCCACTAGCCAGAACGTGAGCTCCTGAGCGACCCGCAGACAGTAAAAACAAACCTCCACATTCGTCCACTGTGATGGGCGGCCGCTTCTCGGACAGCAGACTAGGAATGTCCGTGTTGCTTCCCGACTGCGTAAAATTTAGGGGCTGGGATTTTACGAGGGTGTCAGACTCACCTCGCGAAGAAGGGCGATATCTCGATGATGGATGAGTACCGAGCCGGCGTCAGAATTCTAACAAGGGAGAATTAGGAATTTCCTGGTGTTTCCTATAATCGCACCGGGAGCTCAGCTGGAAAACGTAATCCGCGATCACGTCGAAATCATCCACTTCGTCCTGTAGCGGGTAATTAGAATGGGAAGCAAGGCGCAGAGAAGAACATACAGAAGTCGTGTTGTGGATAACGATATCGGATCCCGAGTCAATGCTGGTAACAGAACTCCCATCGTCAGCCCCATCCTCATCCCACAAACTGGGTGAGGTGTCGGAGTCGGAGTCGGATCGTGCCTCTACCTCGGGCAGTACTCCGTCACCACGCCCCCCCGAACCAAGGTCATGCGGACCCGCAGCGGCCCTTATGACCTTGGGGAACATCAACGGCCTCTTACGCATGGTATAGTACCGGACGAATACGCATTGATTGTACTCATCCGGAACAGTTTCCGTGCCATTATCTCCGGGAGGCGTTAGGTCTGTGGTTTGCGTCGACGAGGGAGGACGACAGAGTTGGGGACCACGATTCGTGTGGACCAACCCCTCCGTGCGCCATGTCCCCCAAGCGGAGACGGAGGCAGAGGCGACCATGGGAACTGATGTCGTGAACTCGGATGCCAGGCTGACGCCGCTGTTCGCATAGGCCATCATTGCGAAATCCCTAGTCATGTCAACACCGGTGACAATGACCGGCCTGATATCGTCACCGTGTCCAGTGTCGCGGGCGAATGCCACCCAAGAGTCGTAATGGCGTTTCGTATACGCTTTGAAGGCGGATTCTAGTTCTACATCCTCCCTGTAAGTCCGGTACTTAGTCACAAGGGCGGCGCCTTGCTTTTCTGTGAGTTCGAACGAGATGCTGAGACCAGGTTCCAACATCCTGGAGCGCGCGTATGAGGTACCGAAGGAAGTCGACGTAATAGAACGTACGTACGGAACAGGGGATACCGAGGCTTCGGGGCCAACTCCGGTTTCCCGAACGGTGCTTGTGGAGAGATGGCCAGGTAGACGGGGTTGCCTGTATACAGTGGGTCCAACATTCAACGGCTTGAATGTGGAAGGGACATCGATGCCCAGCTGCCTCTCGCCCAACGGGCAACCAGCAGAAAATAAAAGATGGAAGCAACCCCTGCGAACATAGCCCACGTCCCCTAATTTGATACGGTTGAAACTATGGATTGGGGCGGGCTCCCTGGTAGTGGTGCGTTCAGGCAGGATACACAAGGAAAACCGAGCAACGAACCACAGGGCATCCCCATAATCAAATTGAGACATTTGCCTAATACAGGTCGGCTCCGTGTCCCAATGGGAACGGTGTCAGAACTCACTCCCTGTATATTTTCCACCCCGGGCGTTTCAAACACATGGTGGGACGAGTGAAGTGGCGGGAGGGATTGGGGATGTTGGATGACCGTTTGTGGGCTCGGGGGTATAAATACGTGGTCAGGGCAGAGCTCTCCACCCCAATTTCGGTCACGGGGCGAGGGTCGGAGCGAGCACAGGTTACACCAGGGCCTGTGTTGCTGTCAACTTGGGCGTTGGACACAAGGCGGTAGGTCGGGCGCAGTTTTGAATTGCAACACTAGGAAAGAATGGGGTCAGGAACACCCTCGACGCGTGGTCTAACCCGCGTTCTGGCATGGTGCAAAACCTGTGAAGCGGATAGCCACCGCCACAGGGATATCTGAACCTTGATACCTAATGTTCGTACCACTCAGAAGTATGTGCCTCGATCAGGAGACCGTGCCGGTTGTTTCCTTGGGTCCCTCGACCCCGCCAGCTACAACTGGAATAACGTTGGACGGTCTGGTCTGTATCGACGAGCCCCAGTTCCGTGGTAGTGTGAGGGAAAGCAGAATTCGAGGTGACTACAATGTCATAGTGGGGCGCCTACGCGGGCCATGCAATCGAGTGCCCCACAGGCCGCCGGTAGCAAAAAAATCGATCGCCGACCCATCCCAAATGTCCGCAAGAGAACCAGCACGGCAGACTGATCATGGATCTCCTACATCCAGCGACTGCGAGAGGACGTTTAGTCGTTTGCGAGATTACGTTCCCTCCCAGCCCCCAGACGCCCTCATACTGTGCCAACACCACTGTCCTGCGGTTCTGACGACATCCGCGAAGGAAAAAAATGTGCGCAAACGAGAGAGATGACTACGAAGAACTCATTTCAACGCGAGAGGATTCTGGTGTCTAGGGAGGTGGTCCGACAGGGGGGTTGGCCTGAACTTTGGCCCGAACTTCGATCTGAACCCTAGTTTGCTCTATATCCTGGACCCCGGGTGATTCGGCTTCCCCTGCACCTCGTTGCAGACACCCTCGAAGGACGGTCGGTCGATCGGCAGTGTCCCAAGCCCTCATCACTTTCCAGCGACTTAGGATCAGCACCACCTGTACCCGGTCTCTTTGTATGTCCCGAAGGGTTTGGATGGACCAGAACGGCCATTACGCAAATGCGATTGTGAGTGTACATGTGTTTTCTAGCCCGCAATCTTCCGGGCGCTTTGATTGGCGCCTCCGAAGGCACCCCGCTTTGGAGGTTTCAGTGGGATTACACTCTGAACGGAATCGACCGTATTAGTATCGACCCCCAGTCAACGCCTTTTCACCTAAACACCATCTTATACGATCTCAACCTTGCACTGGCCATTGGTGTATTGTCAGGTTATGTACCAGCGTCCCCACGCGCCTCCCGCAGGCTGGAACCATTTACTTCCAAGGATGCTCGCCGAACTTGGTTTGCCAACGTGTGCGAATTAACCGAACCATCTACTCCCCCACAAGGCATAGATCCAATGAACAAGGCAGAATCAGGAGGTGATCCCGTGCCCTTTATCTTCTGGCTGCCAACAACGCCGGCAGGAAAGATAGACGCTCCGCGGGTCGTTATGTATCCGCACAAACATGCTCAAAACGCGCCCACGTGCCCAGCACGCTCCATAAGTGGGGTACCCCGTGACCGGATGACCGGCTCCCATTCGCGTCCAAGTAACCTTACCAAGTTCGTTCGTTTTTCCCGTCCTCCCGCTTCTTGTGTGGAAACCAACTATCGAAGAACCGTCCAAAAATTTGGGGTTCAGGTTGACACTGTTACGTACGTTTCCCCCCGTTTTCCGACTCCCTCAATGGTGGTTCACCGGTGGACGCGGGGGATTACATTTTGGGCAGTGACGCGTGCCTCACTGCCTTACGCCTGGTGGCCGCATAGCCCACAGGAACAAACGTTATCTATGAGCCCCTTACTCTTTAAGTGTTTCCTGACACGAGAATTCTGCAAGGAAACCAGGGACGATCCGTGCCCTTATTGCCCAATCACAGTTTTCCAAAATACCGTGCATCACCCAAAACAGGAGCTTGCCTTCCGACCTCCGACACTGCCCACGGCCATCCTTGGGAATCTTTCAATTTTCTGGATATCGGCGAACGTGTCCAAGCGGAGGCAGAACTCCGGAAGGAGGCGACGAGAGAACGGGACAAACACCTGGTGTTAAATCGCAGAAGACAATCATCACGTCTCTTCGGCATTTCCGTTCCAAAGATCCGTGGCCGTCGAAGTACTGACGTGTTGGGTAGCGTTGCCGGAACAATTGCCTCGTGAAGGGAGTTTGGCACGCGCAAAAGGCCAGTTGGGAAAATTCGAATCTTCCTCTTCCCTTCTCGTCACCGGTGCGAGGCCTTCGTTTGTCATCCTCTGTGCGACTCCGGCGCCCCTTCTGGTCCCAGCACGTGGGCTGGTCGTTACGAAATGTAGCACGCGTGCGAACGTTCTGTCGGATTTTGAAGTCAGGTCCCACACCAGCTGCGGACAAGATCTATTGTTCATGACTTTGGAGTCTGACATCTTTGGCAATCGTCGCCCCACGACTGTGAAGAGGTGATGATGTGTCATGGATGAGAGTGAACCTGGTGTGCCCGTCTATCGATTATTAGTCGCCGAGCACGTACGAGGCCCCTTGGATACGAAGATTGTTTGGTGAATGAACATGCATGGTGTGCGTGATCGTGTATATATATCACGGGTGTCTACTTTGACAGGTAGCAATGGGATCCAGTCAAGTATGGTTGCGGGGCGCTTTCAATCTTTACGGCGCGAGCTTACATATGAGCGGTATTACAAGACACAAGGCCACAGGGCCGAGATGTCAGTCAAATAGCTTCAGCCCTCGGAGGAGATCCAGAAAAAAATTCGGACACGCAAATTCCAGAGTCAGAGGCATCTACTTGAACCCATACGAGTCGAAGGCATCCAGGCGTGGATGAGAAGGGTATACCCCAGGGCATGGGCACCACCGGCGTGAGGTTTGAAGTGTCGACAAATTCAAGGGATTGTAATGGGATGTAAGCGGTGTGGTGGGGATGGCGTGTAGCGGATTTCCCTCAATTCCGCCTCCAGGCCAGAGACCGCGTCTGCGATCGTGATTCTTCTGGATGGTGTTCTTTCCCAGCATTTGTTGATCATGTCCCAAACTCTGTCGGAGAGCTCTGGATGGTCGGGGCGTGGTGGACGCGACCCCTCTAGCATCGAGTAGGCCGCTGCGATGTCTCTAAGGTTGGGGAACACGTAATTACCCGCAAAAATCTGCAAACAACGTTTAAGTAGGCTGTGAGGGCTATGATTGGTGGCTTACCTGATAAACGAGCACACCAAACGCATATACGTCGCTTGCTTTGGTAGGTCGTGCGCTGGGGAGCCCGAACGCCCCGGGGTCCATCAGCTCAGGCGCGCTGGAACGGGTCAACACACCAGGGACCTCCGAACAGGTGACCGAGGGGAATTCGGGGATGGCTGAACCAAGACCGGCTATACGAGGTGTGCCTTCAGAGTCAACCAACACGTTCGTCTGGAAGAATTTCACCGTCAGTTTGTGATGGGCGAAGGGGTGAGGGGTATGACAACTCACAATCTCAAGATTCCCATGGATGAAGCCGAGGTGGTGCATGTGATGGAGACCCCGCGCGGTTCCCGTTACCTGCCATCGGGAAAATCCCATGGTCAATGATGAGTAGATTGACCCGAGTCCGAATGGGAGACTTTACCAATTCCAACTTGCTTGCGTTGGGTTCGCCCCGAATGTATTCAAATAGGTTGTGTTCCATGAATTCGAATACCAAGGAGAACGGGTGTTGGAGGGTGCTGTATACCCCCACGAATCGGACAATGTTTCGATGCGAGAGGCGGTTGTATGCGTGTGCTTCCCCAGGGAACCTCTGGGCATGGTGTCAACCATGCGCCTGCAGGACATATCAGTGCGCGCGATGACCCACCGTGCAAACCGAATCGCACTGGTCGAAGCGGATGTAGTATCGGTAGGATTTGATAGCGACTTCCCTGCCCTCGAGGCGACCCTTCCACACGTTCGCATAACGACCACTACCAACCGCACGTTCCCCGATGCCCTGCAAATCGGATAGTTCCAACCAACTGCACTCCGGTGGGAAGGATGGTCGAAGTTTAAGGGCTATGTCCCAATAGCCCTGGCGCAATGATTCCGACGACCCAGCGTCGGTAGTCGTGGAGAATTCGGATGGCGTTATGGAATTCGGATGGGCGTTTCCCAAGTCGACCCGGTCTTCCTTAGAACCCCCGGCGGGATCTGGTAGGCCGCGAGAGCTGCGAGGGTTGACACATTTCCTGAGGAGTCGAAACATCGGGGGTTCGGTGGAGGTCTGTCTTCGAGGGAAGGAAGGAACGGAGAACTGTCAACTCCACATTTCCCAGTATATATTAGTCCCTCGGATGTTTTAGTCATGCCATGCGCGGGGAGCAGCATGTGCCGCTGGCACCGCCGCACAAATCGACCATCGGTCGACCCTAAGGAGGTAATAGGGTCGAGTGGTTAAGATGTTTGGAACGGAAGTAATGGTCGTGAGACTGTCGCCCGGTGTGGCCAAGCCCAACTCTGCGGCACAGCTTGCCTCAGGAAGCAAAAGGATCAAAAAGATCTGGGGCCCTGAATCTTCCCGGTCGGATAGATTGTGTTCTTTCGTCCAGCTTATCTGAATATCCACGGAGGAGATATCCTGGGACACAACGTGTAACAAATCACCGTTCGCCTATCTTCAACACGACCGCCGATATTGTCCCAAGGGCGATGTAACCCCTAGTCTGACCCTCTGGGCCAGACTATACCGCGAGCCTTCTGGTATACATATCTGTCACAGCAAGTTTAATGTGGCGTTCTTTCACGGTGGAATATGACTGAATACTGAAGGACTGATCTTTCTTGGGACACATCACTGCCGGAAACGCGTGTATCCAACGAGCTCAAAGAGATGTAGTAATCCCGGTCCCTGACATGCCTCGGCCAAAGAGGGAAACCGGTCGACCGAGCCAGCTGAGCTTAAATCGGAGGGTCTGATCTCGAGATCAATACGCGATCACATCCGCAGACCACACGCAGACCACAGGGCCAGGGCGAGGCTGAGTACGATCGCAACATCGTTGTAGAGGTGAATCCGGGCGGATATCACGGGCTGGCTGAGGAGGAACAACTATAGGGCGGATCGCTGTGTATCGTACACCAAAGCACTGCTCACACCGAGTCACCAGTGACTGGGGCCGTAGATAAGGGGATATCTGCCCGGCTAGTCGGTCCTCGAATGTTCCTCCAGGCAGATCTGGAAATGCCAGGATAAGGTAAGCGACGGGCGCGAAAGTACCCAAATGGAATGGCGTTACTTGGTTTTCAAGTATTGGAGCTCTGCAACTGCAATCGCCCTCCCGAGGCTCACTTCGGCAGAGACGATCGCCAAAGCAGACCTTGCGCCGTCGGATCCACTCGGGCCGTGGTGCGGATTATTCAAGATTAATTCAAGAGTCGCTCTGCTGGCACTCTCCGAACTGAGGACCAGAATGTGATCAGAGCCCGTGTATTGCACGATGCCGCAAAAACATCTATAATTTCGATGAGTGGGGCGACGAGAGAGAATAAAATGCTGACCTCCGGGATAACGTCGTGAGCAACCTACAAAGGTCGGGTCTGTGGTAAGGATACCAGAACTAGATCAAGATAGGAGCGAGAAAGGCTTACGGTCAACGAAACCCCCTTGCTCACCATCTCGGCTGAACCCGCCTTGGGGTGCGGATGAGGTATCCAAAGGTGAACTTCAGAGTCATAGATTTTTCATATCAACGTACACCCCTTCAGGGCCAGACCTTCGTCCTGTGCTTTACGAGGACATCGCCGCTTCTGGGATCCCACAACGCCAAACTTCCCACAGGCCTCGCGACGCAGACGATATCTCCGGTGTTCAAAGGACCGAAATCACAAGCAACTGACGTCCATGAGTCCCAATGTAAACTTGAAACTCGATCGATTGATCAGCGGGCCTGGAGGGTGATCAAGGTGAGCGCGTCAGACTGACTCGGCTTCGAGGATCAATTCCAGAGCGCACGGTTTGTCAACAATCGCCAACGTGTAAAGGCCACTACCGTTGTCCCCAGCACAGTCCGAGAGCTCGGCGAGACATCACAGCCCAATTCCCAACACGGTGGGGGTCGTCACAACGGAGCTTGGCGATGAAAGCCCAACAAAAGTAAAGATGGCGTAGGAGAGAGATCCGCCGATTTCAATGCCATGCCTGTAGGAGCGATACATATGAACATAAGCCGATGAACTTGGGAACGGGCTGGGTACGCACTGCCGCCTGCGCTACACCCATGGTATGCTTTGGTTATGTGTTCGCCGATAACCTGGAATACGGGTGAGATTGGGTGAAATATCCCTTATCACGAACCAACGCATGTACCTTCGACCGGTTTTTCAGAGGTTGGTACCTTAGGAAACTTGGTTTTTAACCACCCCCATATGATGTGAGGTAGATACCTCGCATGGTCGGAGGCCGGGAACCTAGCCTCGTGTCTCCTTAGATGATGGTTTACCCCCAGTCCCCCCAGACCGTGAGCCTGTTCACGCTGTGGGTTGGATGGATATAGGCGAAAGACGCAAACGATGAGTGTGTGGAATCAGCCTCTGAAATAAACCCAGCCTGGTGGTACACTCTGGGAGTCCGTGGAAGGTAAAGCATGAACTTCCTCGCGTAGTTGGACAGGACTCCAAGACCCGACCAGCGTCTCAAATAGATGGAGGCGGTCAGGACTGACCAGAGCCTCGGAGACGATGGGTGTGCGTTCCAGGAGTCTCATATCGTCGTGAGGGACCGGCATTGCAACTACCGTCCCCTGGGGGAGAGGTCCGTAACGGGAGATAAGAGAAGAAGGTGAAATATCTGTAATTCAAGCCCAAGAGCATGACCATGCACCTCTGATCCCTGGGAGTTGAGTTCGATGTGGGGCATCTATGTCAGGAGGTTTCGCATGATATCATATTCGAAGTTCTATACGATCAAAGAGTCTTCACGCCTACAAAAGCTAAGACACGAAACAGACTTGGAGGTGGGAGAACCGTACCTTGGTTACTTTCTTCACAAACGCCAAGATTGCGTTCCTCGTCTTCTCCGGTTCCTCGAAGAAGGGGAGGTGCCCCACTTCAGGCCAGGTCTGAACCTCAACGTCCGCAAACGTCTCCTTATACAACTTCTCCACCTGGTTCGGCAAAAGGAACTTGTCCTCCTTCCCTAAGAGAGCCAGAACCGAAACCTTCCCCACCACGGCCTTGAGTGCATCCTCGTCCTGGGTCCTAGTAATGTAGTTCGTCCTCGCCACAGGGTGTTGATTTCCGTATGCTCCAATCCAGGCAAGTTTCGTCGCTGGGTGTATCTTGTCGGAGTCGAACACGAAAGCCTCAACCAAGTCTCGAGCGGTCGAGCAAAGGTCTGAGATGTCGGCGGAGAGGAGACGAGGAAACATCCCCGCCAGCCACGGGTTCACGATCTCCGTGTTCCAGCTCCGAAAGGGCGTCGAACCAAGGAAAATCACACCAGAGTAAGAGTCTGGGCCAAGGTGGGTAGTAATATCCACGAGTATCGCGCCTAATTATGAGTAAGACTTCTGTATGGGGGGTTATCACTCTGGGTTCTTACCACCAGCACTCCTACGGAAACGACCATTAGCATACGCCATCCTTAAACGTAGTGTGAGTTTCCCCGTACCAAGGGGCAATGAAGGGCTTCTTCAACCCATAAGCTTCGACGACCGCTTTGAAATCCTCCGCAAACCTGTTTGAAGTCCATGCGGACGGGTCAAGCGGCTGGTCACTCAGACCCTGTCCGCGAACATCGTAACGGACCTTCACTCCGGCGTCAGCAAGTACTCCTGATTGGACGGCGGGTGGCGTACCAAATAGAGATTCTTCACAAGCCCTGGATCCTCGAATTGTCTGTCAAAGACCAGAGCGCTGGACGAGGCACCAGGTATGAAGACTACGGAAGGTTTCGAGGGGTCTCCAATGGCATCGGTCCAGATCTTCGTTCCATCTTCCGACGCGACAAACTTGCTGGAGTTCATGACTCTGGATAAACGGTGCAGTGCGAGTGAGAGGTGAAGAGGCTGAAGGTTTCCATCATCGTGGGGAGGTTTATATCGAGTACGGCCCAGATTGTTCGGGGAGGTAAGCGGAGAGAACAAGAGGGGACTCCGATGCGCGTAATCAGGATGACCTCCGAAGATGCCGAGAGAAAAGTCGACCCACCCGGCCTTCGGGCTCCCCCTCATCCATGGAGGCCACATCCAGCCACCACAATCGCAAACCTCTCGCGTCTACGGGATCTCTTCTGGTCGAATGCAAATTTTAAAGGCATCCTTCGGGGGATGAGGCGTAATCAGTATGACACCCGTCCGTCACGCCGTACGCCTTGAACGTAAATTGAACGGAAAGCACACACGCCCGTTTGATGGACGATATCCACCGTCGCGATCCTCTGAATTCAGCGTTCCGCCAGCTAGAAGCTGCATCAACACTTCTGGGACCATCCATAAACGTCGGAGAACGGCACGACGGCGTGGAGGTGACGAACATCGGACGCCATCCGCCTCAATACGTAAACGCAGAGAGAAATTGGTCTCGCTGCGGGGGTGAACGCCATACGAATCACCAGTCGGCGAGATTCACAAAGAGATGGGGGATGGTCCTGGAACCCCTCGTCCGTCAATTCGTCGTCCAGAAGAAGGGTAGTCAATTTGTGAAAACACAGCGTTTCACAGATGAAGGGCCTTCCCGGCGAACCGTGACACGACTCCAACATGCCACAACGAAGATTACGAATGGGCCGCCAATCCTGGCCCTTCCCATCCACGGCGACGAATCGCAATCGCGCCCTTCTCCCTAGTACACCAGACCCCACCCCACCCGCAGGACAGGTGGAGGCGACTTCAGGGAATACACCCCGAAAAAGAATTCCGCGGCACCATACCGCTCCCTTTTCTGCACAGCTGGTTGGGCACGCCGGGTAAGACGGTCGGAAATCTCGAGGTCCTGAGGGCTCGGCGACCGAGAGGCAGTCGATCCAAACATTCGTCCCCGCGAACCCATCTCGGGATGTCCGGGTGGCATGTGTAATCGGTGACTGCGGGTGACGATGAGGCAGCCGAACGGGAGAAGAACCCCCCTCTCACTGGATTTTTGGAAAGCTTCACGGTATGTAACCACCTGAAAGAGTGAAAGGCAGTTCGGGTCTTACAGCCAACCACCGCGCAGAGGTAGGGCCATACAAGTACCCCAATTTTCGGAGGGTGGTTCAACATACACTCCCCCTCACCAACACCAACTTCAACGGTTCTAACTAGAGTCGATTCAATTTCGATGGATTCAACTCCGCTGACTTGAAAGGACCCACCCGGAGGTCAACACGATCCTTCACGTACCGATCGAAGGTTCAGTCCGTTCGTGGAACACCGAAGCCGCGGTCCCCGCCCAATCCTTGAGGTTGAACTCAGAGAATTCACGACTTCGGTCGATCCATTCTCCTCTCCACTGCAAACTGTTGAGCTGTCACATCACGGGGACCTGCTGGACCCTCAGAATGGCGAATCAACCTACCAGGCTCGTCAATGTGCTGTCACCGATGACAACCTTGTAGGGTATGGAATTACCTATCTCCCCTTTCTCTCACACACCCCGATCGAACCACCTTCGGGATCTCAGCGGCCTCAAAAGAAGCACTCGAAAGGGGGAAGGAGGGGAACCGGACAACGGCAAAGGCAAAGGCAGAGAGAGATCAGCCCCTCCACTGGATGCCCAGCCAGTTGTCGACACTGCCACCGACCGGAGCCAAACTTTGGAACGGTGCGAAAAATCCACAACGAACGAACCTTCGGGAGGTTAATACCCGAGCCGGCTGTCGCCAAGGTTCACAGCACCATCGCAAAAGAAGGTCCTCACCAACCGGTAAATGATTTTCTTTTCCCGCGGTCGGGGTGATCGTTCAACAGGTGTGCAAATCTGGCAACAGTCGCTCCCAAATGGGAAGAAGGCTCCGGTTGGAAAACGAGGAGACCGGGATGAGCGGTACCCGTTGCGCCTCCTCTTAATCCTCCGGACAGGAACGGGGGACTCGGGCCGGTGGTGGCGAGGCGCGGGGGAAACTCGGACATGCTCGAATCGAGTAAATACCGATGATCCCGACCGAACTGTGAATATCTTTCAGTCACAAAAAAAGTCGGGGCCGCTTTTCCAATCACCAATGCGAGCAGGTCGCTCAGAACAGCCCAACCGCGGGGGTCGCAAGGAGACGAAAGCGGTTGGATCGCACTGGGAGAGGGAACCGGCGAGGTGGGATGGAAACAGACTACATTGGTGGTTCGTTTCCCCTCGGGCCGAAGGCGGAGCTGCTGAGGGTCAGAATATACTCCTATACAATAAGTTGGGATCGCTTTGACAAGAACTGAAATGCGTTACTCACCGAATCTTTCCCAGCCGCCACGCGTTTGGTGTTAGAAGGTCAGACCATGGTGAGCCTCAGTGTAATGGTGGTGTTCAACGAACCCAGAACCCGATCCCGAACTTGCTTTTACCAACTCTACATCCCCATACCACGAACGGCGCGAGGGGACTTCTTGCCGACGGATCCAACGATCCCGAGCTGACCAGGGGAATGCCGAAGCCCCGAACGCCTGTGAGAGGTCGAGCCGAGGCGAATTACAGCTTTCCCGCGTTCAGCGGGACGAGAAGCGGGACAGCAAGGTTCGCAAAGGGAGGGCGGGGGGTCCGCAACGACGCGCCAGGGGACAAATAACCGTCCCAAGTGGTACCACCCTTCAAAACCTTTATATGTGGCATTGGTGACGCCCATATGTCATGCATCCAGGCGCGGGGCGACATGAGGAATGTAATCATTCGCCTCCATGCGACCTGTTCCACACCCCCAGATACGCACTGCAAAAAGATCAGTCGACGATCGACTTTTCACGGCCAAGTTCACACACGGCCTCGCCCGAGAAAAAGGGGAGGAACAGAGAAAAGCTCAACACGACCCGGGACGGGTGTTCCGATCAGGAGTCGGACATGCAATTATTTCATGAGGCTCGCATCGCCTCGGCTCATCATATCATAGACACTCCAGCTGCCTGCGATAATGAGTTTAGGTAAGCGTCCGCTGAAGAGAAGGATTCCTGTAGGCCGTATCCGTCCACGATGCCGAACCATCAGTAGGTCATCGGCGCATCGATACAAAAAAAACCGACGAACCTCGCTCGATCTATGGGCCCCCCGGTTCCACATACGCGCAGTGTACACCACAACAAACGCGCCAACCGCCTCCAAAAGCCCAAATCTCACGCGCCATTGTGAACACCAATCCAAGAACCACAATACTTCGATGAACGGGGGTTTCGTAACCCTTCCTGGGACAAGAGAACATCTGAGAGCTGTCACAGAAAAGCTTCTTCTTTTCATCTCCGTCGAAAGCACGCGAGAAATGTAACCGGTTCGACGTGACGTTTATTAGTTTTATGGTTCCCCAGAACCAAGGAGGGTGAAAGAGAGGGAGTTTATTGACGTGGGAAAGATCTCATACAACATTGATTCATATTGTGCCGAGGTGACCTAACGGAAGCTGGATTTCGTCAGTCGATTCGGCCACCCCTCCGATACGTCCAAACGCTTCGCCTAACCCCTCCGCCCTGTGGCGGAAGAGGTAGTTGGTCCGCTTTCCGAATAAAGCCCCATCGATATGGCCAGGGCTGGCGAACACGATCATGCTTTCAACTGTAATAGTAAGTTAGAGGATGGATACAAAAACGCGTTTCAGAGTCCCAGGGGAAAAGAGAAAGAGAGAAAAGAAGCGACTACGCATCAGGAGTGGAGTTAGAAGGTCCAATATATCGATTGATGTTCAAAGTAACCTCCATGCCTTTGGAGCCGTGTACTGCTCAACATCAGTAAGCTCACGTCTCGACCCGCCCTTCCCCCACTGGTGGCCGGAAGATTCCTTGGATTCGTTGACGAAAACGAACGTCTTGAGCGCCGTACACGTCCCGTCGACGGCTTCCGCAAACTTTTCTCCAACGTATACGCAATTCTGGGACATCATCGGTTGAGCGAAGGCGTGCCGAGCAATATCGACGCTATCCTCCGCAAACCACACCAGGGTTTCCAACGCCTTGAGGCTCCCCCAGTCCGTGGTCTTTATCCGTCCAATATACCCGGGAGGCTATATTTGAGACGTAAGCGAACGGGATGATGCGAAGAACCGGATGCTTTAACCCACCAAGTGTTCGCACACCGAAACTGTGAGGAACCTGAGTTTCGGAACGTTGGCCGCGAACTCGGAAATCAGGTCAATCATAGGGCAAACTCCATACGACTGGGTCGGCACAAGCCGCACTAAGGAGAGGTTTGTGAGGGTTTCCCCGAAGTGTGAGACGATTCCGGGGACCAGGGATTCCAAATCGCGGAAGAGGGATATGTTGATAGCCAGACGGGTCAACCCCCAGTTCATCTTCGTGACATGGTGTATCAAGCACATCGGAAGGCAGAGGGTCTCGAGTCCCGGAAGGAATGATTCTGGAACGATGGGGCGGAAATGAGGGTATGAATCTGGTATGACCAGTTCCCGCAGCTGTGGCCTTGAGGCGAGACTATCGATGACCTCCTGGCAGATGTATGCACTGGACCGGAACCGCTTGAGACGGGGACTGGTGACATCGAGGAGTTTATGGAGTTGAACCCTCGGTTGACCGTAGATATCTAGATTCTCCAACTCTGTGAGATATTGGAGGAGGATGGCGACGATGTCTTTCCCCTCGCGGTTGTTCATGGACACCATATGGGCGGGGAAAGTGATCGAGATGGAACGGACCCGTCGGGCAATGCGTGGGTTGTTGACCACCGTCCGGGCGAAGTGGGAGATACGCCGGACGGCCAAGTGAACTTCGTTGTACAATCTCCGTCTACCCTCCTCGCAGAAGAACTCGCAGACAAGACATATCTGGCGGAGGGTGCTTTGGGAGTCGACGAGGCTGATGATGTGGCCGTAAAGCTCCAGGGGAAGACGTTCGCCTGTGATGATGGCGGGTGAAGTAGGGGCCGAGGTCGGGGTCGAAGCCGGGGTGGGTCTCGCAACCTGCAGAGCGAAAGACAATAAGAAACGGTTTGGCCTGGCAACGGGAGCTGCATAATGAGCCGTGATTGGGTTTGCGCACCTCAGTTAGCGACTGGGCCTTGACGGTATCAATGCCCTTGGATTTGCGACCAACACGCATGATAAGCTTGGGTGGTCTGACCGTGGGTGAGGGGAGAGGGAGGTGGGATGCGACAGGGAGTGATGCCACATCCGGCCAGAACGCTGGTTGTGCCTTTTCAATGTCAAGCGACTTATCGGCTCCGGCAGCCAATTAGAGACGAGGAACAACAACCAGCCCGATGTCGATTCGAATCGGATAATGCCCGCTCACAGCACAAGCTCCCCGGCCGAAGCTGTCCCGCCTCCGGTCCTCACCTCTTCTTCTTCTTCCCAGCCAGATGATAGACGGCGGTACCGTTCCTTTACCTCACCTCGTCTTCCATTCGCCGTCGTTCCAGTCCTTCGACGTATGGATCCTCACCCGGTAAGGTGAGCACCACTCAGCTCCTAACCAGCCCAAGTAAATCTTCCCTATCTAAATGACAAAAAATACGGGCAAGCGGGGAACTACATGATCGCAAACGGGTTAGCCCTTTCCGACAGCTTCGGAAACGCGTTCACGTTTGAGAGAACGACCATCTGCTTCTCGTGCGAGATGTATCCCTTCATGAATCCCTTATAAATCTGGTTCGCCAACAAACACTCGACTTCTTCTACCGGCAGCTCCATCCCTGAGACAGCCAGTGCCGCATGGAAGACCCGGATGGGCATCCGATTCCCCTTTGACGATGATATCCACCTGAACGTGATTCCAGACATTCATACAGGACCCGGAGGATGCGTGAGTGGGGCACTCACGCGCGTCGGAACACACCCCGTAGACACAGCTCCCGTGACTTCTCGAGGGTCAAGAGAACATTGAGTTCCAACAGTTTTCTTTCCGCCTGATCCAACGCAGTGTCGAATGCCTTGATATCTCCTTTCCGAACCGCAGCTACGAAAGGCGAATACAAACGATCCAGGTCTGGGAACCGACCAAGCAAATCTGATGACGGAAGATACCCGCGCAGCATCCGCAACGGAACGAGACAAGTTAAGATACGCCTTGAGAAAGAACAATGAGCAAGGCCGGCTCGGTTAACCGTAGTCTCACAACGGCTCACTCTTGGTTATGCCGCATTTGCAAATGGCAATTGTAAAAAGCAAAAGTTAGCTCTTGCTCCGCCTTCCTTGCAAACCCACGTCACCAAAACCTCTCGTCGAACAGCAAGCCACACACACCTTGGCGAAGTTTTCATTCAGAAAATCCAGCATTCCGATGTAATATCGGTATGTGACCTTTAGGTATTCAGCAAGGAATGAGACCGAAACCGAGCGTCCGCCTCCTACCTGGTGTGACCTCGGGTATTGCGACAGCGGAGGAATATCTGGGTTAGCGTCGATGGCCCTGAGGATATTTTTCGATAACGATATCCGCTTGACCTAAACCAGGAAGACCTGGGTAAGTTCGCAAAAATACGGGGACTGGGACGCCCATACCCTAAAGTACAGTTTCATGATCAGCCCTGTCACATAGTACACACCCCACCTCCTCGACTCTCCAGGTTGGGACGCACTAACCCAAACCCGACGGCTTTCAGCACACACATCCACGGCAATCCCAACCAAAAACTCTCACCGATCCGTGATGCACGTAGTGAGCGCCTTGGACGCTATCCTCGCCGCCTCCTCCGTACACGCCAGAGATTGCGCTTCGTTGTCCGCCTGGGAGCTGAACGCGTCAAGATGTTTCTCCACCCGATCAACGGTCGAGGCAGAGTACTCACGTCAAACGCCAAGTCTTTAAGGTCCCTCAGGATTGCGAAAAGTGCCGGAAGCGTCCACCCGCTCGTCGTGGCAAGGAATCGATAGAACAAACTGTATCCAAGCAATACGACGCGTCAATTTGGTTTTGACGGGAGTGGCCACGCGGGACGGGGGGAGCATAGCGGATACGAACTTGACGAATACAGTGTGTTCCTTGAACGCCTCACTCGGCCTTCGTTTCGCGATATGATGAGCAATCAAGACGTAGCGGACCGCGATCTCGTCCCACGGGCTTTCAATCGCCCCATGATACTGCGAAAGCCCTTGTAACTGTTGACAAACATCTTGTGTGATCAGTCCCGGACCGTCCGACCGTTCGCCCTTCAAGCCGACGATTCGTACTTACTGTAGGGTTCCTAAACTCCCTCAAAAGATCCTTTACATGTGGCCCTGTAACCCTGAGGAGGTAAGCCAGTCTGGGTCCATCGTGGGCGTCGAGGTTTTGAGAAATCTGCTCGAGGAAATTGGTAAAGGTGACAGGCATGACCGATCCCGCGCACGTGACATCATCCACATCCGCGACTCTTCCTCTACCTTCATCATCTCGGGGTTTTCCCACGGTGCCACCCACCCGAGTGGGTCTCCACGGGTTGCCCCAGCAGTTCCAGCAACGTCGGCTTTGCCTCGATTAGCCTGTTCTGTTGATGATAGGTGTCGAGTGAGGCTTGGGTGGGGTTGTGGGCTCTGCACGGCTGCCTTGTGCGGTGAGTGGTGTGGTTACCAGTGTCGCTGAGACATCTGGAAGGTTCGTCGTATGTCCTGGTCTGGCCCACTACCCAGTGCTGCGGGATTGGGCCCGCTTGCATGCAGGCTGGTTCGTGGGGGCACAGGTGTTTCACCTGGGCTTGACGACTTACCGCTCGACCTCCCCACCTCACTCACGACTCAGTCAGTGGCATCCCGTTTTAGGCGATATGGCTGTGGAGGTCCATTGGCCCCTCGCTGGGCATCCGATAACAGACCGCAGCCTTCTGCCTTACCCCTGTTGTCCCTTTCCTTATCTCGGCACCGTGATCCGAGGGGTATCAGAACCCTCTGGGTATTGAGTTAGTATTCAATTGACTGTGCACAGGGCCCAGCAGATCGGGCTGCGGTCGAGTCTTCAGGCTCACGCTGCCACCCCCCCTTTCTCAACCCCTCCTCTTCACTTCCCTTTCCTCCCCCCTCCTTTTCTCCTTGGTCCTTCGGGGCTACCTCTTTAGAGGTTTTCAAGTTTCTCCCCTGATGTGGGGGAATAGTTTAGCTGTGTGCCAGGAAAGCCAACATGCCGTACTACCTTCCTGTCCTTCCTCCCTCATTCCTTCCCCTTCCCGATGTAGTAGAAACTGGTACAGGACTCCCCTGGCCGCCGAGCTGTTGCAGAGTATAATAGATGCACACACACACGTGACATCATCCACCACCAGCAAAAACCTGACCAGAGACATTTGGCGCCAAAGCCCTGAACCTGGGAGTGGTTCCAGTGATATGCACCTTAGACGTGAGCACTCTCTGTAGGTGGAATATGTAATTATAACTCTTATTGATCTCCCTCCTCAGGCAAGCCGGCAACAATTTCCTGTCCGTGTCACAACTCAGATATAATTCCATGGACACCAACTGAACCCCAAAGGGTGAGGGGGGTGCTTCCCTCGTGGGCATAGTTGACTAAACCAGACATATCCCCATCCGCCATGTGATTACCTTGTCTGTGTATTTTTCCCACCCTGAATCCAGTCCAAAGCTCAGCCAAGTTGCTTCATCATCAGCAGTCCCACTCCATTTATCTCCAAGGCGAAGTTTGTCTTAGTCTGACCTCTCAACTAGCAACGCTCATATCCCTGTCACTTCTCCCAATGGTTGCCTTCGCCAAACTCGCACCCACCTCCTTTTCCATTGTGACACAATATCGATGACCCTCCCTTGATAAGGGCCGAACGCGCACGGATGGTGATTCCCACACACTCCCGCCCCTTGGAGATGGTTGTCTCGATGGAGGCGCCACGTACTCCAGCGCACGATAACCAACAATTTTGGTGTGAATGCGCCCTGGGCCCCCCTTGTGACGGACTCGACTATACTGTTCTTCGCACCCCATAACGGCTCTAGTACCTCAGCTTCACCTGTGGGTTCAATGCTAATCAAACTGCCCTTGGATCACACACAGATCATTTCCAAGAAGCAGGAACAATGGTGAGAGGAAAATAACAAGTGTGCCCTTGGACTTGTAAAAAAAAAAAGTGGCTTTTCACTCTTGGACCAAGTACATTATAATTTACCATCACTATACCCATGAGACCTACAAAAGTGGCACTATCACCTCAGTGCCTGAGGAACTGACAACACACTGGCAGACATCTTCACCAAACCACTGAATTGTATTAAGTTTGGAGTCAGTATGTGGAAAGGATAATATTAGAGAAAACATACATCTCTCCACCTCCAGCAACACCTCCCTGAGTTCCCTGTATTGGCTTTTCATTCTCCACAGATCATATCTGCCAAGTTGTGGATTGTGCTCTTTGAGGTGCTCTAACCCCCAATCCAACTGCCCCAGAATGTGGTCCAGTCGTTGGATAAGTTCTGCTCGGTGGCCACCCATCCCATTCCCACTAAAGTACTTCCAGATGGATGCACACATGGCATCAAAACATTTGCCATCCTGGATATAACCCCACTCAGACCAGACCAGGAGCAAGTAGGATTTGAGAACCTCAATATCCTTGAGTGCCCGGACTGCTCTGAAAACATGGGCATGACTCCCAACAACACGTCCATAGCAAACAGGTGGAAGAGAAGGCTGCCTGATCAACCATGACCACATGTCAGTGGGGATGTATGGTGCAAGCTCATCCACTTCCACAATTTGCAATAGCACATCAACCACACTCTGGCCAACCTCCTCAGTGTATGGGACTGCAGAGGCTGCTGCTGCCCACTGTTGCACCAAATCCCCACTGTCAGTCAACAAGTACCAGCGAACATGGGGAGATACAAGCACAAATGCATGGGGGCTTGCTTTGTGAGGTAATTTCTTTGCATATTTCCAGGTGTGATGCCATGTCAACTCCCATTCTTTTGATGCTCTGGCAGCATGTATGAATGTGTTGAGCATATCAGGTTGTCCATCTTTCTCCAACCTGACTGCATATGGGAGGAGTGTGGTAATTGCCTTGCGTTTGGATTGGAGTTGGTGGTAATCTTCAGCTTTAGCCATTATATGCACTCTTTCAGTTATCAGGTTTGAAACTTGCTCCACTTGTGCACTAATTCAAGGTCAGAGCTGTAGTAACCTATGGGGTGTGAACATACCTCTCATCCAAAGTCATAGCTCCAGTATCTGAAATATCACAGCCCAGGTCAACTGCAATAATTGATAGGCAATCAGCAATGACAGGGGCTGGAGGCAGAGGGTCCAGGGAGAGGGAGTGAAGTGCAAAGCGGAGGATCAAACGGGGAACCTTTGCCTGTCCCATCCTTTGGTACCCAAATTGGGCAAGTTTTAGGAGAGTATGGGCAACAAGGGTGTGTTCATCACCAGGTGGCTTATAGTGACCCCACCTAAAGCCCCGATGTCCCACACTTTGAATGAACACCTGATGGATGGCATTCATAGTGTGGGAGAACTGGTGGCCATAGAAAGCAACATTAGCTGGGAAAATTTTGTTGTAGTACTGGCGTACATCCCTGAGAGCACTTGAAGTTGGATCCATGACCCAGAGGTGGGAGATAGTGTGGAAAAGACACAGGGCAGACACAGACGTAAGCTGCTCCAACCCTTGCATGACCACTACCTCATAGCCATTAACACTGATACAGCCAATGAAGACATCAAAACAGTATGCAACAATGGCTGGATCAAAGTTGATGGGTGTCAGCATCTGTTGCTGAAGGTGTTTCAAGGTTGACAGGTGAACAGCCTTGTCCAAGGATGTCTGGAGTATCCATGAAATACACCGCAGGTCCAATACAATTGTTTGTTTGTCCAATACATGAGTTTGAGGGGAGGTTACTGTAGGCTCATCCTGCAACAGTGACCAAACTATTTCTGGCACAAGGCGAGAGAGATCCACAAGCAGTGCAACTGGTAAAAGGGCAATGCAGGTGAGGGAAGTGACAATATTGGTTGTTGAGTACCAGGGCTGCTCCAATGATGACCACCAACCACCAGGCAACTGACAGCACCAGGAGATTTGAATGAGATTGGAGATCACAACATGGACTGGATGGGGGGTATATAGGTAGATCCAGTGAAAGGTGTGGCGCAAGGTGCGTGCAATGGGGGTCTGATATGGGCAACTCTCAAAAGCTGTCCCTGCAATGACAATAAAAACATAGAAGGTAACACCAAGTGATGTGACACCAAGGACAACACATGCAACAATGATGTTGACCTCCCAGAGATAGCGAGACAGTGCAAGGCCAAGGAGCAACAGAGCAATCTGCAGCATCAATGGCAAAGACTCCATCACATGGTCAAAGTACCAGGTAATGACACCATCAAGCTTGCGCTGTCTGTTCTGGCTGCGTTGAATAGCAGTCCCACGCATGTCTGTTGATGCATATCGGTTCAACCACTGCTTGCCAAGCATTGCAAGGAAGGCAGAGAAGAGTGAAGTGGTGAGACTTGCGAAGAGGATTGCCTGAACCACAACAATTGCATGCGGGGGACCAGTCCACTCCAGTGGGATGGTGGGGATGTTGTTGCCAAATGCGGTGTTGTTCACCTGGTAGATGAGGACACGGAGGAGAGTGGCAGTTTCATCGCTTCGGTCGGGCTGGAGCTCGGAGTTGACCTCGATGATAAAGGCAGAAGCAACGGCGGAGAATAAACCCGCCTGTGACCCGTGTAAATGCGTGGACGCAATAGGAGAAGCACGGAACTCACGAAGATTAGGGTTGTGTTCAAATCCTCTTCATGTTTCTTCATGAACTCCCTGTCATACCACTCGGCCTCTCTGCGGTAGTCCTCGTAGAATCGGGCCTGGTGATCCTCTTGGGTAGATGGTACGTCCTGTTTCCTGTTACATCGAGTCTTAGTGACCTGCTGATCGGGCGCGGAAGAAAACATGCCTATCCGTCTGTTGTCCCCTCTCCTGTTCCCCACTCCCATTTACCTTCCACATTCCTTCAGGGTCACCGCTGTGACCGGAGGTTAACAATGGGGGGATTGGTTGTGGGACATGTAAGTCGTACCCCGATGCGAAACCCTGAACAAACCCCTCGGATCCGCGTGAGTTCAGACGCTTCCTTGATCTGAGGACCGAATTCCTGGTGAGCCGACCGACGTTGGTGCAATGCAATTCAGCGTACCGCCGTCGTTTCGTGCCATTTCTTTTGATTGGGTTTCTCTCAGCCTCACTCCTCGAATCTTTGTCACTGTCTCCTCGGCTACAGAACGATCAGGACTTGGTCAAGGCGTGCCACGACACAAGGAGATTACTCACAGATTCTCTACGACCTCTTCCAGGTTTGCCATGATGATTAGGTTCGCTGAGAGAGAAGAATCCCAAACGTCACGTGTGCAATCTTCTGTTGGAAGGTTTCCTCACCGCTGGCGATATCTATCACCATTCTTGGCAAGTGCCTACCCAAAGGAGGGCGCCATGTGTCCACCGCCTCGCCTACTCGGGCGCGACATAGCTTGGCCCTTCTCCTGGCAGCTCTCGCAAACTCTACCCTCTGTGATATCAGGTGCCTAGCTCGCCACCACCAACCTCAGCCCCACCAATCTCGACATCTAGCCCTCCGAATTGTATGGCGTGTCAGAGCCCGGACCCCGCGAGCACCCTCACAGACAGGCTCAATCAACTTCTCAGTAGTGGAGGGGAAAATTACACACTCAGCTTGTGCCCTGGTCGACGGTACCTTATCACTCGGCCATTGATGTTCACCGCCCCGGGTCAAGAAATCGTAACCGCAAACTATACGAATAAGGAGTCAAGGGCGACCCTGGTGGTTGCCGGGCCCGTGGCAGACGGCAAGGGACATACGACCGCCGTGGATGGGACCTGCGCCAATTGCAACTATGTGAGGCTGATCCATGTCCAGGTGCGTTCTCGCCGGATAGGAGTTTACCACCGAGATAGCTGAGACACGCCTTGCAGATCGATGGGGCGAGGAATGGCCGCCCTCCTATCCAGGGGGGTGCTAATATCGAGATGGGGGGCAACAACTCTATGCAATGGGTGAGCAATTTCCGCGGGAATTGTGACGCGCGGGACTGAGCAGATCACTCTCAGGTGCAATCGGTTCGCTCATACGACCCTCGCTCGCGGTCTTGTCTTCACGTCGGCGGAGGTCCCCTCACCTGCTCTAACGCCATCATTCAACACAACGACATCGGCCCTTGCGGCTCCGACGCGTTCCAAGAGTGGGCTGACGGTATCAGTCTCAGTTGTGCCGAAAGCTGGGTCTATGGGAACAGCATCGTTGATGCCACGGGCGGTGGCATCGTTATCTCTGGTTCTCCAGGCAGTGGTGTCATCGGGAACACGATCTCAGCGGAAAATGTGTGTATCTTTCATCCGATTCGATGGCCTGAATGACCGAGTGTCCCTTTTCCCAGTCAACATGTCTTGGTGGCATAACCATGGTCGATTACGACCCATGGAGTACGAGTAATATATTCCCAACGTGAACCTTGACTTATCCCATAGCGGCAGATGGTAATTACACCAACACTACCGTCCAGACCAACATTATTCTGGGTGGGTTCGCCCCCTACCACGATCCTCCTGAAACGAAAGGGGAGAACCGCCACCATGCCATTATCAAGTCAGTCACGGATGTGACCCGATCCTCGTCTTCCGTCGGCTGAACGTCCCTCTTTACCTCTTTCATAGAATTGGCATTGCGATTGGACCTCGAATTTGGTTCGGGGATCGGTACCTCAATAACGTTAGCTTCTCCGGTACGATCTCGGACAATCGCCTTTCTGGCGCGTTCGGGTACGGCATCGCCATAACCTCCGCCCACAACTTCACCGTGCGGGACAACGTCTTGTTCGGGGGCACGTCCTTCATCGGATTCCCAGGCCCCCAATGCGCGGATTACAATACGGTGCCCATCCCTGTGCCTTTCGCAGTCGACAGGAATAATACGGAGGGCCTATTGCTTCAGGACAGTTTCGTAGAGGTCTCCGACGGGGATTCGTTGACTTGTATCTTGCCACCTGATGGTGGAGATTACTGGCCTCGCAGTAGCCGCAACAACAGCGGTGCTGGCGGTGGGATGAGCAAGGGTGGCAAGGTCGGTGTCGGTCTGGGAGTTTTTTTCGGTTTGTGTATCATTGGGATTGTATCGTACCGTATCCGCGACGTTGCTCTGAAACGACGGCAGCGGGGCCAAGGGAGAATTATTGAGCTCATACCAAATCCTTGATTGCTAACCAGAGAGGGGTTTCAAGGGCGTAGGAATACAGTAGATCGCTGGGGCTTCTGCCGACCGGGGCCAGCGCTCCTCTCGTTCCCGTAGGGTTCACTACAATTGATCGTTATCCATGCATCCGCCATGGCGAGCGTATGATAGACCGGAAAAAGATGGCGGCCTTCCTGTAGGTCATCCGGGCTTTGCGGCTTGGACTAATAAATGTACCGGGGTGAGGTTGGTCAGCACCAATTGTGATCGGTGACCGCAAGGTGAACGTCGTGAGCAGAACGATTCTTTTCTGCGCACATAATTTACAGTATAAAGCACGCAACGGCGTCACAGGTTCCTCCTCACCCTCATCTCTCGTAGAGCACAATGGCCTTACAACCAACTCTCCGTCCTTTTGTCTTGGGCAACCCA